>WNFV01000128.1_pt1 | contig 86195 bp, 88 predicted proteins | sample 5400101 | NCBI WGS metagenome assembly WNFV01 (sample SAMN13153361, study PRJNA577476) | soil metagenome | isolation source: 115 cm soil or saprolite under grassland replicate 1 | place: USA:California | collected 2016-06-15
CAACGGACTCGAGGGACGCATCTCCCAGCTCAAACGCAAGGGCCTGCGCCGGACGCGGTTACGTAGCCTCGACGGAGCGCAGACCTGGGTCGGCGGCATCACCCTCGCCCACAACCTGCAGCGGATGGCGCTCCTCACCTGATCGAACAGGCCAACCCAACGGCGAAACCGCCCACTCCGCCCGCACACCCAGTACCCCGAGCGCTCAACCGTTTTTCAGGGGGAAGTAGTTCCTAGGGACAGAACCCCCTTTTTTCCTTCCGGAGAGGGTGAGATGATGGCGTCGATCCCCGGTTGAAAGCACTCCGCCTGATCGCCGTCGTCCTCGCCCTCCTGGCCTTTCCGGCAGCTGCGCACGCAGTTGTGCGCACCTCGATCTTCTACTACCCCTGGTACGGGACGCCGGCTCGCGACGAAGGCTGGGCGCACTGGTTCGCCCCGGGCGCCTCGCCGCTCGACATCGCCTCGAACTACTACCCGGCGCGCGGGCTCTACTCGAGCTCCAACCAGCGGGTCGTCGCAGCTCAGATGCGTGAGATTGCCGCTGCCGGCGTTGACGAGGTCGTCACCTCCTGGTGGGGCTGGGGGTCACCGGAGGACCTGCGCCTGCCGCTTGTGATCAGGTCCGCGCACGCTGCGGGCGTGAGCGTGGCGATCCATCTCGAGCCGTACCCGGAGCGGACGATCGAGAGCGTCGAGGCGGACATCGAGCATCTCCGCGGTCTCGGGATCACGCGGTTCTTCGTCTACCGGCCGTTCGACATCGCCAAGGAGGACTGGGCGGCGCTCCGAGACCGCATCGACGGCTTGGAGCTCTTCGCCCAGACGTCGCTCGCCGGACGCGCAGCCGCTGCTCGCTTCGACGGGGTCTACACGTACGACATCCTCCTCTGGGGTGCCGACTCGTTTCCGCGGCTCTGCAAGCAGGCCCACCGCGCCGGTCTCGCCTGCCTGCCGTCCGTGGGCCCGGGGTACGACGCCTCGCGCGCGACCGGCGATCTCCGCGTGAAATCGCGCCGCGACGGCCGAACCTACGACGGGATGTGGAAGAGCGCGATCAAGTCGGGCGCCGACAGCGTGACGATCACGAGCTACAACGAGTGGCACGAGGGCACGCAGATCGAGCCGGCGCGTGGCCGAACGACCCGCAGCGCCGCGTCCGTCACGTTCGAGACTTACGACGGTGCCTACGGCCTCCAGGGCCGGCCCGCCGCGCGCGCGTACCTCGACCGCACGTCGTTCTGGACGGCCGCGTTCGCGCGCGACCGGCCGACCAGGCCGCAGCTGCTGTCCTGACCTAGACGAATACGTCGGCTCCGCAGCCGAGGACGAGCGCCGAGAGGACGTCGCTGCGCTCGACTCCGCGCAGGGACGGGTGGTCGAGGTCGATCGCCGCGTCGGGCCACGTCTCGAGCCCGAGGGATGCCGCCCCCTCGGCAGTCCCGACGCCGAGCAGCGCGTCGACCGTGACGACGTTCCGTCGTCCGGTTGCCCGTCGGGCGACCCCTTCCAGCTCACGCAGCTCCTCGAGGGGGTCGATGCGGACGTTCGAGTCGGAGCCGATGCAGAGGCCTAGACCGCGGTCACGGAGCGCCGTCACGGGCGCGAACCCGTCGCCGAGGTTGGCCTCGGTGGTCGGGCACACGCAGACGCGCGCTCCTGTCTCGGCCAGGAGGTCGAGCTCGGCGTCGCTTGCGTGGGTGGCGTGCACGACGGTCGCGTGCGGCCCGAGGCAGTCCGTGCGGGCGAGGAGCTCGATCGGGCGGAAGCCGTACTCGGCGAGGCACTCCTCGATCTCGCGCGGCTGCTCGTCGGCGTGAACGTGGAGCGGCAGGCCCTCCGACGAGGCGTACCGCCCGATCTGCTCCAGCCAGCCCAGCGGACAGGCCCGGACGGAGTGGGGGGCAAGCCCGACACGAACACCACGGGCTCGGAGCGACTCGACCTGCTCGAGATATGTCGCAGCCGACTCCTGGCGGAAGCGCGGGAGCCCCCCGCGGGCGTAGGCCGTGAGGAGGAGCACGAGCTCGATCCCCGCCTCCGCCGCTGCCTCGACCGCCGCGACCGCCTCCTCGTAGCCGAGGTAGTGAAACTCGCCCACGGCCGTGTAGCCGGCGGAGCGCATCTCGCGGTAGGTTGCGGCGTACTCCGTGCGCACGCTGTCCCGCGTCTGCGCCTCCGCCTCGCGCAGCATCTCCTCGCGCCACGCCCAGAAGTCGCCGCCTTCGGCGCGACCCCGCAGGCGGCGCTGAAATGCGTGCGAGTGCGCGTTCACGAACCCCGGCACGGTGAGCGAAGCCGCCACGGCAGGATTGTCACGATTCCGTCGCGCCCGCGTATCACACGCGCGCACGGTTCCTCGCTAGGCTCGCCGCGGGGAGGAGGCTGGGTACGCCAGCACGGCCCCGGGTTCCGGGCTGCGACACGGCGGGGACTATCCTTGGCGTGATCGTGGCCGCCGCGTCCGCACCTGCCCCTCTGCTCCGAAAGCTCCCGAACGCGCTCACGATCGCGCGCTTCCTGCTGATCCCCGTCTTCGTCGTCCTGCTCGCGCGGGCGAACGGAGGCCACGACTGGGCCGCGGGCATCGTCTTCGGCGTGGCCGGCGTCACCGACCAGGTCGACGGCTGGCTCGCGCGCCGCTGGCACGTGGAGTCGGAGTTCGGCAAGTACGCCGACCCGCTCGCCGACCGGCTGATGATCGACGCGGCGGTGATCATGCTCTTCATCGCCGACCGGCTCCCGTGGCCCGCGCTGGCCGTGATCGTCGCCCGGGACGCCCTGCTCGTGGCAGGCACCCGCTTTGTCCTTCCGCGAGGCTACGAGTTCTCCGTCAGCTTCCTCGGGAAGGCGGCCACCTGGGTGCTCTACGCAGCCGTGGGGTTCGTCATCGTCACGCACGACGGCACGAGCTGGCCGCTCTGGGTCTTCTGGGTCGGCCTCGGGATGGCGGTCGGAGCCGCGGTGCTCTACGTGGGCTCAGCCTGGCGCGCAATCCGCGGCGGACGGCGCATGGAGGTGACCGAGACATGAGAGCCGTCGTCATGGCCGGAGGCGAGGGAACCAGGCTGCGGCCGCTGACGTCCAACCAGCCGAAGCCGATGGTGCCGATCGTCGGGAAGCCGTGCATGGAGCACATCCTCGAGCTGCTCGAGAAGCACGGCTTCGACGAGGTGATCGTCACGCTCGCCTTCCTCCCGCAGGCGATCCGCAGCTACTTCGGCGACGGCGACGCGCTCGGGTTGTCGATCGAGTACTCCGTTGAGGAGTCCCCGCTCGGCACCGCCGGCTCCGTGCGGCTCGCTTCCGGCAAGCTCGACGACACCGTCCTCGTCATCTCCGGCGATGCGCTCTGCGACATCGACCTCGGCAAGCTCGTCGAGTTCCACCGCGAGCGCGAGGCGGCGGTCACGATCGGCCTCAAGTCGGTTGAGAACCCGCTCGAGTTCGGCATCGTCGTCACCGACGAGGAGGGGAAGATCGAGCGCTTCCTGGAGAAGCCCTCGTGGGGACAGGTCTTCTCGGACACGATCAACACCGGGATCTACGTGCTGGAGCCGGAAGTGTTGAAGCACGTGCCGACCGACCGGCCGTACGACTTCTCGAAAGAGCTCTTCCCGCTCCTGCTGGAGATGGGGAGACCCCTGTACGGCATGGTCTGCGACGGCTACTGGCAGGACATCGGGAACCTGGACCAGTTCCGGCAGGCGAACTTCGACGCGCTCGACGGAGCGGTCGACCTCACCGTTCCGGGAATCCGCCTGCGAGGGAACATCTGGATCGGGGAGGGGGTCGAGATCGACGACCTCGAGGACGTCGAGGGGCCCGCATTCGTCGGCAACTACTGCCGGATCTCGCCGCAGGCGTCGATCGGCCCGTACTCGGTGCTGTCAGCGAGTGTCACGCTGCGCGAGCGGGCGCGCACGGTGCGCTCGGTGATCGACGCGAGCACGCATATCGGCAGGAGCGCGCTGGTCGAGGGGGCCGTGCTCGGCCGCGGCTGCAACGTGCGCTCGCACGTCCGCGTCCAGGAGGGCGCCGCGATCGGCGACGAGGTCGTGCTCGGAGCCCAGAGCGTCGTCTATCCGGGCGTCCGGATCTACCCGTACAAGGAGGTGGAGTCGGGCGCGCACATCCACGAGAGCATGATCTGGGAGTCGCGGGCGACCTCGGCGCTGTTCGGGAAGGACGGCGTCTCCGGTCTGATCAACGTCGATCTCACCCCGGAGACGGCGGTCCGCCTCGCCGCGGCGCTCGGCACGGCGCTGAAGCGGGGCGCGCGCGTCGTGGGCAGCCGCGAGTCTCCCCGCGCCTGCAGGACGATCAAGCGGGCGATGATCACGGGCCTCAACTCGGCGGGGGTGGACGTGGCCGACCTGCGTGTGCTCCCGTCCGCAGTCAGCCGCCACCTGCTGAAGACGCACGGGTACGACGCCGGCTTCCACGTGGGCGTCAGCCAAACCGATCCGGAGACGATCCAGATCCGCTTCTTCGAGCAGCCGGGGATCCAGATGACGACCGGGATGGAGAAAGAGGTCGACAAGCACTTCAACCGGCGCGAGGTCCGCCGCGTGCCCTTCTCGGACATCGGGAACGTCACGTACCCGGCCCGCGTGCGAGAGGGATACGCGCAGGACCTGCTCTCGACGCTCGACATCGACGCGATTCGCAGGCGCACGTTCCGGCTCGTCGTCGACTACGGCTACTCGGCGTCGTCGTTCGTCCTCCCGCTCCTCCTCGGCCCGCTCGGCATCGAGGCGATCTCCGCGCACGGGTTCACGACGGAGGCCGCAGCCACGGCCGCGTCGCTCAGGGAGTCGGTCGGGCAGGCAAAGCGCCTCGTCGGCGCGATCGGCGCCGACGTCGGGGCAGTCTTCGACCGTGCCGGGGAGCGGTTGTTCCTGATCGACGAGCAGAGCCGCGAGATCCCGGTCGAGCAGACCTTGCTGCTGTTCCTGCGCCTGATCGGAGCGCGGGGACACGGCGGGAAGGTCGCCTTCCCGATCTCCGTCACCGGCCGGGTTGAGGAGCTCGCGGCCGACGGAGGGCTCGAGGTCGTTCGCACGCCCGCCGCACCGGCAGAGCTGATGCAGGCGGGCTCGCAGGACGGTGTGGTCTTCGCGGGCGCAGTCGGCGGTGTCTACGTCTTTCCGGACTTCCTGCCCGCCTCCGACGCGGTCGCCAGCCTCTGCAAGCTCTTGGAGCTGCTGGCGCCGATCGAGCGGCCGCTCTCGGAGCTCGTTGCCGAGCTCCCCGCCTCGGCCGTCGTCCACCGGCAGATGGCCTGTCCGTGGGCGCTGAAGGGGCTGGTTATGCGGGTCCTGACCGAGCGGCTGAAGGGACGCGAGCTGGACCTTACCGACGGGATCAAGGCGGTCGACGACCGCGGCTGGGCCGAGGTCCTGCCCGACCCGGACGAGCCTCTGATCCACATCTACGCGGAGGGAGCGACCGAGGAGGTGTCAGCCGAGCTCGAGGCCGAGCTGCACGCGCTGGTCGAGGAGGTGATGCAGGGGCAGGAATCTGGTGCCCCAGCGCAAATCTCAAGTTGAGGTTGAACCTTTGCCCGCCGCCTGCTTCAATGGGCGTGCCGGTCGTTTTCGACAGAAGGGATGTGAATGGAAGCGCTTCCGGACCTCGCTGCTCTCGCCGATGCCGACCTGAAGGCCCTGATCAAGCAGCTCGAGGAAGAGGAGAACGAGATCTCCTACAAGCGGCGGATGCTGCACGGGAAGCTGGACATCCTGCGTGCGGAGCTCGTCGCCAGGCTGCAGAAGAAGGGCGAGGGGGAACTCGGCCAGGTCGACCTCGACCGGCTCAGCGAGATCCTCGCCGGCAAAGCCACGCCGCCCTCGGACTAGTCCCCTCGCGGTGAGCCACGTCTACTGCCCCGAGTGCGGCTTCCAGAACCTGGAATCCGCCAACTACTGCTCGCGCTGCGGCGCGCTCCTCGTGACCGAGAGCGAAGCCGACGACTCGACGATGACGCTCTCCGCCGAGGAGATCGAGGAGGAGGGGGGAGTCGGGCTCGAGGAGCTCGGGGTCGAGGGACCGACCCTCGTCGTGCGCTCGGGGGGCGGCCGCGCGGGTGAGCAGTTCCTGCTCGAGCGCACCCAGACGACGATCGGACGCACGCCCGATTGCGACATCTTCCTCGACGACGTGACCGTCTCTCGCCGGCATGCGATCGTCGCGAAGAGGGCGGGGACATTCACCCTCGAGGACCTCGGCAGCCTCAACGGCACCTTCCTCAACCGACACCGAATCGAGCAGGCCGAGCTGGAGAACGGGGACGAGGTCCAGATCGGCAAGTACCGGCTCATCTTCCTCGGCCGATGACGACCACCGCACAGGCAACCAGGCTGCACACGATCGGCTCCGTCTGCCGCCGCCTCCAGGGCGAGTTCTCCGACATCTCGATCTCGAAGATCCGCTACCTCGAGGATCAGGGACTGCTCGCGCCGAAGCGCACGCGCGGCGGGTACCGGCTGTTCAGCGAAGAGGACGTCGAGCGTCTCGAGACGATCCTGCGGCTCCAGCGGGACGAGTTCCTGCCCCTGCGGGTCATCCGCAAGGAGCTCGCCTCGCCGGCGAGCAAGGAGCGGAAGCGGCGCCGCGCTGGGCTCGCCGGCCAGGATCGCGAGATCGAAGCCGGGGAGTTGTGCGAGCGCGCGGGGATCACCGCCGTGCAGGCCCGCGAGCTCGTCGAGTACGGGCTGCTCGAGCCGCCCCTGACCGAGGGAGACGCCGAGACGGCTGCGGTGTGCGCGCGGCTCGTGACGGCGGGCGCCGACGTCCGGCACCTCCGGAAGTTCGCGACCGCGGCCGGCAACCAGGCCGATCTGCTCGAGGCGCTCCTGCCGAAGCTGCGCTCGCGGAACCCCGAGGCGAGGCAGGGAGCGCTCGATGACCTCCACGGCCTCGCAGAGCTCGCCCAGGAGCTCAATCAACTCCTGTTCTGGCGGGCGTTGCGGAGCCGGGTGTCGTTGTGACGCCCGACCTCGCGGCCAAGATCAGGGACGTCCCCGACTTTCCGAAGCCAGGGATCGTCTTCAAGGACATCATGCCGCTGCTCGCGGACGCGCAGGCGCTCCGGGAGGCGGTCGAGCAGATCGCCGTGTGGGCCGAGCCGCGCACGCCCGACCTCGTCCTCGGCGCGGAGGCCCGCGGCTACATCACGGGCGGAGCGCTCGCCTGCCGCCTCGGCTGCGGCTTCGTGGCCGCCCGCAAGCCCGGGAAGCTCCCCTGGCGCACCGTTGCCGCCAAGTACGCGCTCGAGTACGGCTTCGACTCGCTCGAAGTGCACGCCGACGCGATCGTCAAGGGACAGCGGGTGTTGATCCACGACGATGTTCTCGCGACGGGGGGGACCGCCAAGGCGACGGTCGAGCTCGTCGAGCAGCTCGGCGGCGAGGTCGTCGGCCTGCCCTTCATCATCGAGCTCGAGTTCCTGAACGGCCGCGAGCGACTCGTGGGCTACGACGTCTTCTCGCTGGTGCAGTACACCTGACACCGTCAACCCTCGTCTCTCGTCTCCGTCTTACCGATCAGGTAAGACGGAAGAGATGTACGACGTCCTGACCACGCGCTACACGCTCTCGTGCCCCACGCGCGAGGAGACGACGGTGCCGCTGTCATCCTTCCGGCGGCTGGAGCGGCTCGCGGGGGCGACCCATCCGGCCGTCTACTGCATCACGTTCGACTGCACGTGTGGAGAGCAGCACCCGGGGCTCGTCTCGCACGACGAGCTCGACTGGGCGCCGCTCGGCTTCCAGCCGGTCCGCTTCATGAACCTGATGACGGCGCGGCTCGAGCACGTCGAGACCGAGCTCGGCGACCTGACCGCGCGCCGGATCGAGTCCGGCGACTGGCCGTGGAGCTTCTTCTGCTACCCGGAGCAGCGGCCGCGGCCCGTGTTCCCCTCGTCGTTCTTCCTGCTTGCGCCCGGCGGCCGGAGGGAGAAGCTCGGCGTCGCCGTCCGCTGCCCTGCCTGTGAGCAGGTCTCGCTGAACCTCGTCTCGCACGAGCACGTCGACCTGCCCTTCCACAACGACGACGCGATCGGAGTCGTCGAGCACGTCTTCGCCCGCGACGCGTTGCGCACCGTCGAGGAGTTCCGCACCGAGCTCTACTCGGCCAGCTTCGATGCGAGGCGGCTCCTGCTCGACTGACACAGCGGCGTCCGATTAGGCTTCCAGCCCAACGGGTAAGAGGGTCCCTGAGGTGATGGGGATGGTCGGAACCGTACGCGGGGTGTTCACCGTGGTCGGGGCAGGCACCGCCGGGCTGCTGATCTGGGTCTCCACGCAGATCGGCCAGGGGACGCTGGGCGGCTACTGGGCGGTCTACGGGATCCTGGCCGGCGCCGGCCTGACCATGGCGCTCTCACAGCTCTTCGGCGGCTGGACGAAGTGGGGGTGGCCGCGGATCTCGACGGGAGTCTTCGTGATCGGGTTCCTGCCGGCGCTCGTGGCGGCGGGTTGGGTGCTGCTCGCCGGCCAGCCGGACGCGAATTGGTTCCAGCGCCACACGACCTCCTGGTCGAACGACATCGCGATCGACGGGATCGTCGACGACCTGAGGACGTACCTGGGCGTGCTCGCCTTCGGACTCGGGCTCGTGTTCGGGTTCACCTTCGACACGTCCGGGCCGCTGCAGCCGCCCGAGCTGCGGCGCCGCCCCCGCGAGCCGGTCGAAGAGCAGGTCCCGGCGCCGGAGGCGCTGGAGCCCGAGCCTGCCCAAACGCCCGAGGAAGGGGTGACGACGGTGGAACCGGCCGTACCAGGACGCGAAGAACAACGGGTTCCGTAGCACCGCCGCTCGCCTCAGGGATGCGGGCGACCCGCAGACCTGGCGATACATCGACAAGATGAGCGTCCTGGCGACCACTTCCGCACGCCGGCGCGGCATCGAGCTTCTGCTCTGGCACTGTGGTGCGCCCCCGCGGCCGTCGGCGGCCGAGCGGCTGAGCGACGAGCTCGGGGGCGACCTCTCTCGCCGGCTCGTGGAAGTGCTCGCGCCCAGTTACCGCGTCGGCCGGCGCCTGCGCGGCTCGTCCTCGCCGTAGAGGCGCACGTACAGGAAGATCGCGCACGCGGCCACGGCCGAGACGATGAACGACGTCGGCTTCGAGACGCCCACGGACAGCATGAAGGCCCAGAGGAGCACGCCGAGGACGAACGCCCAGACGAAGGAGATCACGCCGTGGTCGATGCTGGGCGGCCTCAGGTGCACCGCGTGATCCTAGCTGGGGAAACCTCCCGGTTTCCCCAGACCCCTTCCACGACCCGCTTCGCGGGCAGCGCTCTGCGCTGGACCAAAAAAATTCGCCGAGCCGGTAGCGCTTTCGTCCACCGAGTCCACCGACCTTCCGCTTGCGCGTACTGCCGCCCGACTCAGCTTCGATCTACTTGCGCTCCGTGCTCGGCGCAAGCGGCAATCTAGAAGACTCGCCGCGTGGGTGCAAGAGGGGGGACGACGAAAATCCGCGCAATTTGCGGCAGCTCGTTCGGACGTGTCCCAGCTTTACATAACAACGCTTAGCGTGTGCTGGGATCTGGGCCGGCTGCAGGCCTGCCCGGCCGGGGCTGTTCGACTTCCGCGACGTGCGCCGTCGCCTTGCGAACGGCATGAGCGAGGTGCCTCGGAACTTGCGTCTCGCCGGCCTCGATCTCGTCATGGCAGTTGGCGCACACGAGTACGCACTTCGCCACCTCAGCCATCAGCACATCGAGACTCCGGCCATGAGAACCGCGGATGTGAAATCGCTTCCGCGTCGGGTCGACGTGGTGAAACGACAGAGCATGAATCGTTCGGCAGTAACCGCAGATCCGACAGGATCCACCACTCACCGCGATCAGCTTTCGCTTCAGTTCATGGCGGTGCTGAGGTGACCCACGATTTGACCCGCAGCTGTTGCAGCGCGTCCTTGAGTGCCCCTTTCGCCGGTCGTAGGCGAACCGACGACCACAGACTCGACACGTACTCAAGGGCTCGATCCCGGTCGTTGCGCTCAGGCGCGGGCCTGTACGACCACTGGACGAAGCCTGCTCGAGTTCGATGTGACAGTTCGAACAAACCAACATGCATTTGTCGAGCTCTTGGCGCAGCGACGACCAGCTCCGCGTGTGTCCGCCGGCGATGCTGAATCTCTTCTTCTTCGGATCCAGGTGGTGGAAATCCAACGCTCGGAGACAGCGGTCGTAGCCACAAAGACAGCAGGCGCCTCCCTTGTATTCGACCATGCGCCGCTTGAGCTCGACCCGTCAACCGCCCGGTTCGAGCGGCAGGAGTTGCATCTCAGTCGTCTGTGCCCACGCCGGTAATCATGGACGTAGCACCGGCCGCAGACGGTGCAGACACGCAGTGTTGCAGGTTCAGACAACGATGCCCAAGCTAGCGAACCTGCCGGACAGCGTCTGACCCTCGACTTTCCCGACGGAACGTGTTTGAATCGCTCCGGGGGGCGGGTACGTGTGGGTACCCGCGCATGATGGAAGCACCGATAGCCGCGATCGACATCGTCATCCAAACCGAGGAGCTGCAACAGCTCGTCGAGAGCGCCGAGCTGATCGGGTCCGTACGCTCGGCCGAGCTGCTCGAGGTGCTGGAGCCACACGCGCTGGAGCCGCTCGAGCTCGACGCCGTCTACCGGATGCTCGAGGAGCGGGGGATCGAGGTGCTCGAGGACGATCGCGAGCGCGAGGCGCCTCCCCCACCCCCCGTCACCGCGCCGCCGGAGTCGACGACGGATGCGCTGCAGCTCTTCCTGCGCGAGACGGGGCGACATCCGCTGCTGACGGCGCCGCAGGAGGTCGAGCTCGCCAAGAAGATCGAGCGCGGCGACATGGAGGCGAAGCAGCACATGATCCAGTCGAACCTCCGGCTCGTCGTCTCGATCGCGAAGAACTACCGCAACCAGGGCCTCCCGTTCCTCGACCTGATCCAGGAGGGCACGCTCGGGCTGATCCGGGCGGTCGAGAAGTTCGACTGGCGCCGCGGCTTCAAGTTCTCCACGTACGCGACCTGGTGGATCCGCCAGGCGGTCGCCCGCGCGCTCGCGGACAAGGCCCGGACGATCCGCATGCCCGTCCACATCGTCGAGCGGCTCCAGAAGATGAACCGCGCGGAGCGCCACCTCTGGACCCAGCTCGGCCGCGAGCCGTCGCTCGAGGAGATCGCCGAGGAAGCCAGTCTGCCGCTGCAGCAGGCCCGCGAGGTGCGGGCCGCGGCCCGTGCGGCGACCAGCCTCGACCAGCCTGTCGGCGACCACGACGACGCGGTGCTGGGCGACTTCGTCGCCGGCGAGGGCCTTCTGCCCGAGGAGCAGGTCGAGCTCTCGCTCCGCAGCCAGGCGCTCGCTGCAGCGCTGCAGGCCCTCGGCGCCCGCGAGCGCGAGGTGCTCGTGCTGCGCTACGGCCTCGCCGACCATGAGCCGAAGACCCTGGAGGAAATCGGCCGCCGGCTCGGGCTGACGCGCGAGCGCGTGCGGCAGATCGAGGTCGAGGCGCTGCGCCGGCTCTCGACGCTACGCGAGATCGAAGCCGTCTCGCGCTAACCTTCTGCTCCGCAGAACGTTAGGCAGTGCGCAGATACAGGTACAGCTCGGGAGCTTGACTTCGAAGTTCCCGAAGCGCGCGTGACTCCAGCTGCCGGACGCGCTCGCGGGTGATGCCCATTTCCGAGCCCACCTGCTCGAGCGTCTGAGGCGCCTGCCCGTCGAGGCCGAAGCGACGGGCGATCACGAGGCGCATGCGGGGGTTCAACCCGGCCAGCGCCCGAGCCAGCTCGGTCGAGCGCATGTTCTCGGCGGTCATCTCCTCGGGCAGGTCGGCGTTGCTGTCCTCGATCAGGTCGGCGTAGATGCTCTCGCCGTCGCCCACGGGCGTCTCCAGGCTGATCGGGTCGTCGATCAGCTCGAGCAGGTCGCGCACCTTCGCCTCGGTGAAGCCGCTCTCCTTGGCGATCTCGGGCAGCCTCGGCTCGCGGTTCAGCTTCTGGGAGAGCACACGGCGGGCGCGCATCACGCGCCGCACCTGCTCCGCGACGTGGACGGGGAGCCTGATCGTGCGTCCCTGGTCGGCCAGCGCGCGGGTGACCGCCTGCCGAATCCACCAGGTCGCGTACGTGGAAAGCTTGTAGCCCATGCGCCAGTCGAACTTCTCGACCGCACGGATCAGGCCGAGGTTCCCTTCCTGGATCAGGTCGAGCAGCGGCACGCCGGCTTTCGTGTAGTTGCGCGTGATCGACATCACCAGCCGGAGGTTGCCTTCGATCAGCCGCTTCTTCGCCTCCTCGTCGCCCTCGTCCTTGAGCTGGGCGAGCGCTCGCTCCTCGCCTGCCGTCAGCAGGCGCCCGTCGCCGATCTGGCGGACGTAGAGCTTGAGCGGGTCCTGGGTGGGCCCCGCCCGGTCGAGCGCGTCGACGTGTTCCTCTGTCTCCGCGTCTGGCTCGTCGAGCGCCGGAACCAGTTCGAGCTTGGGCTGGTCCTCGTCCGGCGCAGCGTCGTTTGCAGGCCGGTGGTCCGTCACCACTGACGTATCGGCACCCTCCGTCCTGCGCAGCCACCCCTCGATCGAGTGACCCGCCCTCGGCCCGGGCCGGCCGCTGGTGACGTCGCAAAGTGTCTCCGGTCGTCACCTAGGGCTTCCGGCAGGCGGCCTAGGATGATCTTGGATGTGCGGCATCGCCGGATACAGCCTGAGCCGAACGAGCAGCGTCGACCGGACGCGCGCGGCCCAGGCGCTGCTCGCCGCGATCGCCGAGCGTGGCGCAGACGCCGTCGGCTACGCGCACCGCTCGCCGGCGGGGCCGGTCGTCGTCCACAAGCAGCGAAGCGGCGCCAGCGCAGTGCTCGAGCGGATCCAGATCCCGTCCGACGCCCGCCAGGTACTGCTCCACGTCCGTGACTACACGAAGGGCCACCCGCGGATCGTCGCCAACAACCATCCCGTCAGGCACGGTGCGGTCGTCGGCGTCCACAACGGCACGATCCTCAATGACGACGACCTGATGGCGCGGCACGGTTTTGCGCGCGCCGAGCCCGGGATGACCGTCGACTCCGAGGTGATCTTTGCCGTCGCCGAGGCGACCGGCAGCAGCGCCCGCGGCTTCGACGACTTCCGGGGCTCGATGGCCGCCGCCTGGCTCGACGAGCGTGATCCCAGGCTTCTCTACCTCGTGCGCGGCACCGGGCGCCCGCTCTGGATTGGCACCACGCGACGAGAGCTCTTCTTCGCGTCGACCGAGCGCGCGCTCAAGATCGCCGAGCAGTACACGGGGCTCCGCCTGCGCAAGCGCGAGCTCGCCGAAGGGACGCTGGTCGCCCTCGACGGAGCGCGCGCGGTGCGCCGCGAGTCCTTCACGCCGGACCCGAGCTACGAGGCCGATCCCCTCCCCGCGGTGCGCGCGCCGCACGAGGGCGCCTTCTGCCTCCAGCGGCTCGCCTCGATCTTCGCCGCCTAGCTCCCCAGGCGCCCGTCGCGCTCGACCGGCACGCCTTCCTCGCGGAGCCGCTCGCGCAGGAGGTACTGAAAGGTCGACCACGCCCCACGGCGCGCGTCGAACATCCGGTACACCTGCCACTCGGTTAGCAGCGCCGGATCTCCGCGCCTCGCCTCGGCCCAGTCGGTGAACTTCGGCAACCGGCCCAGCCGCCGCGCCAGCTCGGCGCCCTGTTCGATCGCCCGCTCGAGCCGCTCCTCCCCCACCGGCACGTCGAACCCGGCCTCGCGAAGCGCGTTCGTAAGCGAGCCGAACGTGTGCCAGTACAGCGACTTGGAAGGGAGCCAGCCCCGGTTCGCGTCGACGTCCTTCGCCGTCGGCACCCGTCCCAGCCTCCGCCCCAGCTCCTGCAGCAGGCCGAACAGCTCCTCGCGCGTCGCCAGGCGGCGCGGGACGAGGCCGGCGAGCCGCTTCGCCTTGTTCCAGCTTCCGAAGTGATCGATCACCGTCTGCGGGTGCACCCTCGCCTCCGAGTCGCCTGCGAACTCCTTCATCGTCGGGGAACGCCCGAGGCGCTCAGCGGACGCGCGGAGCTCTCCGAGGATCTCCTCGTCCGAATAGCGTCGCCGGATGCCCGCCTGAAAGGCCGCGAGCTCGGCTGGATCGATGCTGGTGATCGCCCGAAACGGGCGCTTACGAGGCACGGTGGCAAATAGAATAGAGTGTTGTAACCCGTTTGCAAAGACCCGCTGCGCCAAGGAGTTAGAGCGTGTTGGACGTTTTGCAAAGGAAGCTGGAGCAGGTTGAACGCGCCTCCCGACTACACTGGCCGCGATGCGCCTCGCCCTCGAGCTCGCGGTCGCCCGGTCGGCGGGCCGCCTCTCCAGGCTCGCGGGCCGCGGCGGGGGCACCACGCTGCCCGGGAAGCTGCTCGCGACGATCGACCCGGGCGCCGTCTCGGCCCTCGCCGCCCGTCTGCCGCTCGGAACGGCGATCGTGTCTGCGACCAACGGCAAGACGACGACCGCTTCGCTCGTCGCCGGGATCCTGTCCCCACGGCTTCGCCTCGCGCATAACAGCTCCGGTGCGAATCTCGTCTCCGGGGTGGCCTCGACCCTGCTGAACGCGCGCAGGGCCGAGCTCGGGTTGTTCGAGGTCGACGAAGGCGCGTTTCCCGACGTCGCCGAGCGGCTTCGGCCGCGCGCGGTCTGCCTCGGGAATCTCTTCCGCGACCAGCTCGACCGCTACGGCGAGCTGGAGCAGGTCGCGGAGCGCTGGCGGGCCGCCGTAGGGGCGCTGCCCGAGGGCTCGACCCTCGTCGTCAACGCCGACGATGCGCAGGTGGGCGACCTCACGGCCGAGCACGCCGGCGGCGTCACCTTCGGCCTCGACGATCCCTCGCAGGCGCGGCCCTCGCTCCCGCACGCGGCCGACTCCAAGTACTGCCTGCGGTGCGGGACGCCCTACGCCTACGCCGCCGCCTATGTCGGCCATCTCGGCGACTATCGCTGCCCGTCCTGCGGCCACGGGCGTCCGCCGCTCGCGGTCGCGGCGCGTGCGGTGCAGCTCGAGGGCCTCGAAGGGGCTTCGTTCGATCTCGCGACCCCCGAGGGCACGCGCCGGATCCGGCTCGCCCTCCCCGGCCTCTACAACGTCTACAACGCACTGGCGGCTGCAGCGCTCGCGCGGGCTCTGGGAGCGAGCCTCGACGAGATCGAGACCGGCCTCGCCGGTGCGCGGCCGGCATTCGGCCGCTTCGAGCGGATCGAGGTCGGCGACCGGCGCCTCCTGCTGCTGCTGATCAAGAACCCGGCCGGCGCGAACGAGATCGTCCGCACGCTCGTCGGGGGCGGCCCGCCGAAGCTCGCCGTGATCGCGCTCAACGACGGGATCGCGGACGGCCGCGACGTCTCCTGGATCTGGGATGTGGACTTCGAGCCGTTGCTGGAAGGCCTCGAACGGCTCGTCCTCTCCGGGGACCGGGCTGCAGAGCTCGCCCTGCGCTGCAAGTACGCCGGCATGCCCGAAGGCTCGCTCGAAGTCGTCCCCGACCTGGAGCAGGCGCTCGATCGCGGGTTGGAGCTGGCAGGCGCGGGCGGCGAGCTCGTCGTGCTGCCCACGTACACGGCGATGCTGGCCCTGCGCAGGATCGTCGCCCGTCGCGGGCACGTAGGCCAGTACTGGGAGCGCGCGGCGTGAAGCTGACCGTCGGTCACCTCTACCCGGACTACCTCAACATCTACGCCGATCGTGGGAACATGGCCGTGCTCGCCCGCCGCGCGTCCTGGCGCGGCTTCGACCTCGAGGTCGTGCCGATCGGCCGCGACGAGGCCCTGCCGCCCGCAGAGCACGACCTGCTCTACGTCGGGGGAGGGCAGGATCGGGAGCAGGCCCTGATCGCGCCCGACATCGCCGCAAAGGGCCCGGTCCTTGCCGAGGCGGTCGCGGACGGGGTCGTCGTGCTTGCCGTCTGCGGGGGCTACCAGCTGCTCGGCCGCCACTACCGCGACCGCTACGGCTCGGAGCTGCCGGGCGCGGGCCTCCTGCCGCTGCACACTGTCGCGGGCGAGCGCAGGATGATCGGCGATGCCCTCGTCGAGTGCGAGCTCGAGCCCGGTGAGCGGCGCACGCTGGCCGGGTTCGAGAATCACGCCGGACGGACGTTCCTGGACCCCGGCGCCGAGCCGCTCGGGCGCGTGGTCTCGGGCTTCGGCAACGACGGCGGGAGCGGCTTCGAGGGCTGCCGGGCCGGGCGCGTGATCGGGACGTACCTGCACGGGCCGTTGCTGCCCAGAAACCCGTGGTTCGCGGACTGGCTGCTCGCGCAGGCGGCGGCGCATCGAACCGGCGGCGATCCGCCGGTTTTCGAGCCGCTGGGCGACGAGTTCGAGGCCGAGGCCCACTCCGTCGCCGCCGCCCGGGCCAGGGCGCGCGGCGGGAAGCGCTAGGCCGAAGCGCAGCTTCGGCCTACGGCGCCCACAGGGGGCCGAGGTAGACGGTCGGGTCGCCGGGGCGCCAGCGGGTCAGGAACCGCTGGATCGGCGGGTGCAGCACGATCTCGTCGAGCTCCCCCTGCGTGAACAGCCGGTGCCCACGGACGGCGGCATCGGCCGACGTGACCGCCTCGAGCGACCGGCCCCCCAGGTCACCAGAGAAGATGATGTGGACGACGTGCTTCGCGGCGAAGCTGCGGACGGGCGCGATCGAGTCCACGATCGCGATCGGCCCCTCGAACGGGATCAGGTCGTCGATCCCGATCTCCTCCGAGAGCTCACGACGGAGCGCATCGACGAGAGACTCGCCCGAGTTCACCCCGCCGCCGGGGAGCAGCCAGTACTCGCGGCCGGGCTTCTCGTGCCGGCAGAGCAGGATTCGGTCGCGCCACCCGAGGAGCGCGGAGACACGGATGCGCGGCTCGGCGCTCACCGGTTGTCCGACGATCCGAAGCCGCTCGACCCACGCTCGCTTCCGGGCAGCTCGTCCACCTCTCGCAGAGCCGCTTCGGGCACCGACACGACGACGAGCTGGGCGATCCGCATGCCGGGCTCGATCACGACCGTCTCGTGAGGGTCGGTGTTGTGCAGGATCACCCGTAGCTCGCCCCGGTAGCCCGAGTCCACGAGCCCCGGCGTGTTCACGATCGTGACCCCGTTCCTCGCCGCCAGGCCGGAACGAGGGGTGACGAGCCCGGCGTGACCTTCAGGAATCGCCACCGCGATCCCGGTCCCGACGAGCGCGCGCTCTCCCGGGCCGAGCTCGTGCCGTTCGCAGGAGACCAGGTCGAGGCCTGCGTCTCCGGGATACGCCCGGGTCGGCAGGACGGCGTCGTCGCGCAGCCGGGTGACGGGGACGTCGATCACGCGGCAGGGGATGCCCTGCGGCCGGTCGTGTCCGCGACCAGGAAGCGGGCGAAACGGCGAACATCACGCGCGGGCAGGCGCGCCTTGATCAGCACGCCGTCCTCCCGGTCTTTGCGGGACTCGATCGGCGGACCGAGCGCGTACAGCTCCGCCAGCTTCGCGCCCTCCGCATAGGGCACGAGCAGCTCGACCACCTCGAACCGGTCGGCGAACCGTTCCGCGATCCGGGTGCGGAGCTCGTCGAGACCGGCCCCCGTCCGCGCCGAGATCTGGAGAGCGTCGGGGAAGCGGTTTGCGAGCCTGCGCCGCCGGAGCGAATCGACCGCGTCGACCTTGTTCAGGACGAGCTCGACCGGAAGCTCGGAGGCACCGATCTCGTCCAGCACCAGTTTCACCGCGCGCAGCTGCTCCTCGAGCGTGCCCTCGGCCGCCGAGGCGTCCGCGACGTGCAGCACGAGGTCCGCGACCAGAGTCTCCTCGAGGGTGGCCGCGAAGCCCTCGACCAGCTGGTGGGGCAACCGCCGGATGAAGCCGACCGTATCTGTGACCAGGTAGCGCCGGCCCTCGTGCTCGAACCAGCGCGTCGTCGGGTCGAGCGTTTCGAAGAGCCGGTCGTTCACGGAGGCGCCGGCGCCGGTGAGAGCGTTCAGGAGCGTCGACTTGCCGACGTTCGTGTAGCCGGCGAGCGCGATCGTCGGTGTCTCGGAGCGCCGTCGCGCCTTGCGCCGGGTCTCGCGCTGCTTCTGGAGGTCGCGCAGCCGACCCTTGAGCTGGGAGACCCGGCCCCGCGCGAGCCGCCGGTCGGTCTCGAGCTGCGACTCGCCCGGCCCCCGCGTGCCGACGCCGCCGCCGAGGCGCTCGAGGTGCTTCCACATCCCCCGCATCCGGGGCAGGTTGTACTCGAGCTGAGCCAGCTCGACCTGGAGCTTGCCCTCGGCGCTGCGCGCGTGCTGGGCGAAGATGTCCAGGATCAGCTGGGTGCGGTCCACGACCCGTGCCTGGAGGAGGTTCTCGAGCCGCCGCTGCTGCGCGGGATCGAGCTCGTCGTCCACGAGCACCGACTCGGCTCCGGAGTCATCGTAGACGCGCTTCAGCTCGTCGAGCTTCCCCTTGCCGACGTACGTGCGCGGGTCGGGACGGGCGCGGATCTGGACGAGCTCTCCGACGGGCTCGACGCCGGCCGTCCGCGCGAACTCCCCGATCTCGGCGAGCTCTTCGCCGGGATCGACACCACGCGCCAGCACGGCGACGACGAACCCACGCTCCGGATCCGCCCCCGGGGCGGGATCGGGCTGGCGATGGGTCACGGAGGGATTATGAACGGTCGGCGCAAAGACTTTAGTCTGGCACCGACGCCATCGGTCTACCGCTGGGTTTGTGCGAAACGAGGGGCCGCCCGCGAGGAGCGGCCCCTCACGCACATGGTCATCCGCGCAGGTTGACGCGCAGCGAAACGAGGCGGCGCGCCGCGATCCCTGCGAGCAGGCTCTCGCCCGGCTTGCGAGCGCGAGCGAACATCGCGATCAGCTGCTGCTTGGAGCTGACCGGGAAGCCCGAGAGCCGCTGGAAGCGGAGTTCGGCCCACCCGTCGGCGCCGGTCGGCACCTCGGGCGGAATCGAGAACTGGTTGAACGGTGTCGCCGTCGCGTACACCAGGGCACCCTGGACGGGCCCGCCACACGTCGACGTGACGTGGAAGCGAACGACCAGCGTGCCGACTCCGCCGGTGACGACCGACGGATCGCTCGTCAGCGAGTCGAGGATCAGGCTCGCCGGCGACGTGATGTTGGCCACCTGGTCGGGATTCCCGCCGGGCGGGCACCCGCTGCCACGCGAAGGCGTGGTCGTAGTCGTCGCCGCGGCCTTCTGAATCACCTCGGTCGGTGCAGAGTTCGCCGTCGTCTGCCCGTCGGCGTTCTTCGCCACAACCCTGAACCGGATCGTGTTACCGACGTCGACTCCCCTCAACGTGTAGGTGAGGGCATGCGCACCGCTGATGTCCGAGCAGCTCCCGCCGCCCTTACCGCAGCGCCGCCAAAAGTAGTCGTAGTCGGTCGGGCTGTTGTCCCAGGTACCGCGATTCCCCGTCAGCGTCTTCCCTGCCTGGGGTGTCCCCGAGATCGTCGGCGGACTCGAGTTCACCGGCTTCACGGTGCTGGCCGCCGCTCCGACACCCGCGAGAATTGCGAACGCAGACACAACGACCGCGCCCACGCCGGCGCCGAAGACACCGCCGAGCAACATCCAGCGCTTTCTCCTTTTCCGCATTGAATTCAGCCTCCTTGCGTGCGTAGACGGTCGTCTTCTTCCCCCCTCGGACGGCGTCAATCGCCTGCTCAGAAAACATTTACATCGCGGCGCCTATGCTCCCGGGATGAGTCAGAACCTCGGGAAACGCACGCTGGAGCTGGTGGATATCCCGTCTATGAGCCGAGCAGAGGGGGAGTTGCGCGACCACGTGTCGGAACTAGTGCCCTTGCATGCCGTTTACGCAACCGACGAGGCGCTCCTGTTCGCAACAGAACGCACGAACCGCCCGCTCGTGCTCCTGGCCGGGCACCTGGACACCGTGCCGCCGCAGGACAACCTGCCCGGTCATATCGAGGACGGCTGGGTGATCGGGCTCGGAGCAAGCGACATGAAGGGCGGGCTCGCGGTGATGGTCGAGCTCGCACGTTGGGTCGCGAACGAGCGGCCGGCGCTCGGCTGCGACCTCGCCTTCCTCTTTTTCGTCCGCGAGGAGTTGCCGGCCGAGGAGAGCGCTCTTCCGCGCGTGTTCGCCGAGGCACCCATCGTGCTCGACTCCGATCTCGTCGTCGTCCTCGAGCCGACCGACAACGCGATCCACGCGGGCTGCCTCGGCAACCTCAACGCGACCCTCGTCTTCCAAGGCGAGAGCGCGCACTCGGCCCGGCCATGGCAGGGCGTGAACGCGATCGATCTCGCAGTCGCCGGGCTGCAGCCGGTTGTCGAATACGTGCCGCTCGAGGTCGAGGTCGGCGGCCTGACGTTCGTGGAGGTGCTGAGTGCGACCCGCATCTCGGGTGGGATCGCGGACAACGTGATTCCCGACCGGGTCGAGGTGCGGCTGAACTACCGCTACGCCCCGAGCCGCACGCGCGAGGAGGCGGAAGTGCGCCTGCGCGAGCTCGTCGGCGCCGACGTCGAGGTCACCTCGAACTCGCCGCCCGCGCACGTCGCCGTCGACTCGCCGCTCGTCCAGCGCCTGCGCGAGACGGGCGGGTTGGCCGTCGAGCCGAAGCAGGCCTGGACCCCGGTCGCGGAGTTCGCCGCGCAGGGCCTCGACGCCGTCAACCTCGGCCCCGGGGCGACGCGCTACGCGCACCGACGCGACGAGCGAGTCGCGATCACGGAGTTGGAGCGGTGCTTCGACGCTCTGAAGCGGTTCGTTACCGGCTAGCGTTCGGGGCAGTGCAGGTCTCCCCCGTTCTCTCGGCGCAAGGCACGTACCCGTTCGTGCGGATCGAGCGCGCAAAGCGCGAGGCTGCCGAGGCGGGGATCGAGATCCTCGACTTCGGCCAGGGGGATCCACGCGAGCCGACCGACCCGGCGATCCGACAGGCGCTTGTCGACGCGCTCGAGGAGCGCATGGGGTATCCGAAGGCGGAAGGCCTGCCCGAGCTGCGAGACGCGATCGTCGGGTGGTGCGGCCGCCGGTTCGGCGTCGACCTCGACCCCGGCGCCGACGTGATCCCGACCTACGGGAGCAAGGAGGCGATCTTCAGCTTCGCCCAGGTGATGGTCGACCCGGGTAGCAGCAGGGACAGGGTGGTCGTCACCGAGCCCGGCTATCCCGTGCCGGGCCGCGGCGCGGCCTTCGCAGGCGCGCAGGTGCAGGCGCTGCCGCTGCTCGAAGAGAACGGGTTCCTTCCGGATCTCGACAGCGTCGAGGACTGGGACCGGGTCGCGCTCCTGTGGGTCAACTACCCGAACAACCCGACGGGTGCGCTGGCACCGGCCGGTTTCTACGCGCGGGCCGCGGAGCTCGCACGCGACCACGACTTCCTGCTCTGCTCCGACGAGGCGTACAGCGAGCTCTGGTTCACGGAGCCGCCCGCCTCCGCGCTCCAGGTGGCCGACCGCACCAACGTCGTCGTCTTCCAGACGCTTTCGAAGCGCTCCTCGATGACCGGCTACCGCTCGGGGTTCGTGGCCGGGCCGCGCGAAGTGATCTCGGCGCTGCGCACGTACCGGCCGTCCACTGGGGCGACGCCGCAGGAGTTCGTCCAGCGCGCCTCGATCGTCGCCTGGAGCGACGAGGGCCACGTCGAACGCATGCGCGACACCTACCGGCGCAAGCGCGAGGTGCTGCTCGGCGTCCTCGGCCGGAAGGGCTGGCGTGTCGCCGCGAGCGAGGCGACCATGTACCTCTGGGTCGAAGTCCCGGCCGGAGAAACCTCGGAGGAATGCGCCGAGCGGCTGCTGCGCCACGGCGTGGTCGTCGCGCCGGGCTCGTACCTCGGCGACGCCGGCGAGGGCTACGTCCGGATCGCGCTCGTCCCGACGCTCGAGGAATGCGTGCGGGCGGCGGCGATTCTCGAGGACGTTCTGTGACGACGGAGGAGACGATCGCGGCGCTCGACCGCGGCGAGCTGCGCGTGGCCGAGCGATCGGGCGACGACTGGATCGTGAACGAGGAGGCCAAGGAGGCGATCCTCGACTACTTCCGACTGCGGAAGATGGAGCCCGTCGAGCTCGGGCCGTTCGAGTACCACGACAAGATCCCGCTCAAGCACGACTACGCGTCGCAAGGCGTCCGCGTCGTCCCGCCGGCGGTTGCGCGGTACGGGTCGTTTCTGTCGGAGGGCGTCGTGATGATGCCGAGCTACGTCAACATCGGCGCCTGGGTCGGCCCGCGGACGATGATCGACACGTGGGCTACGGTCGGCTCGTGCGCGCAGATCGGCGCCGACGTCCACCTGGCCGGCGGCGTCGGCATCGGCGGCGTCCTCGAGCCGGTCAACGCCCGTCCCGTGATCGTCGAGGACGGCGCGTTCATCGGCTCGCGTTGCATCCTCACCGAGGGGGTGCGCGTCGGCGAGGGCGCCGTGCTCGGCCCGAACGTCTCGCTCACCGCGAGCGTCCCGATCATCGACGTGACCGGCACCGAGCCGGTCGAGCACCGGGGCTACGTCCCGCCGCGCTCCATCGTCGTTCCGGGCACGCGCCCGAAGGACTTTCCGGCCGGCACGTACCAGCTCGCCTGCGCCCTGATCATCGGCCGGCGCTCCGAGGCGACCGACCTCAAGGTCTCGCTGAACGACGCGCTGCGCGAGTACGGGATCGGCGGCGGCTAGCCGGACCTCGTGGCCGTCCAGGGCTGGTCGCCGGACGAGCAGTTCAGCCGGTTGCCGTCGGGCAGCAGGTACGACGACTCGACGTGCAAGATGCCGGCCGCACTCCCGCCGGTGATCTTCCCGGTGAACTTGATCGTGTAGTCCGTCGTGCTGCTGCTGCCCGAAGAGGAATGGGCGAAGGTGCCGTCAGCCGCAACCGGGTACGGACCGCTGCCGTGGATGCTCGTGAACCAGAAGGTGTAGCCGGGTGGGTCGCACGATTCGTCGATCTCGCCGGTCACCCAGTTCCTCATGCTGAGGCCGTCGGGCCCGATGTCGAACGCAATGGGCGAGGCCGCGTTTCCGATCGTCCCCGAGAAGTGACCCGGCGTGGCGGCGGGCGGCGGCGGAGGCGGAGGTGGAGGCGGTGGAGGCGGCGTCGGCTCCCTCCAGAACACGCTGACCTGCTTCGACCGGCCGAGCGTCGTCACCTTGCGCCCGGCGCGCTTGATCACGGAAGCCTGGAAGGCGACGTTTCCCTCCGCGTTGTGACGGAAGGAGCCGGTACATGGAGAGCGCAGGCACTCGGCCACCTTCGCCGGCGCCCGGCCTCGCATGGCCTGGATCAGCAGGTGCGCCCCCGCGGGAAGCTTCGCCGTCGCCGTCAGGCGTGCGGCCTGGCCGACGCTGAGATCCGACACACCCACCACCTTCAGAGTGACGGGAACGCGCGGCGCTGCCGCGAACGCCGCGGTGCCGAGCGCCAACGCAGTCAGTGCGAGCAGCCGGAGGATGCGTGTTCTCCGGCTGATCGTGCCCATGTAGCTGACGCTAGTCGACACGGGCCAAGAGAGGAAGGGGCGCGCCTAGTCGCCGTCGACATACTCGGCGGTACCGGTCAGCCTGGCCCGGCCGCCCTCGAGTCGCACGCTCAGGTCGCCGCCGGGGAACGAGACGACCACCTCGCCCTCGCCGTGCGTCGCGGCCGCGACCGCGACGGCGCTCGTGCCCGACGACAGCGTCTCTCCCACTCCGCGCTCCCAGACGCGCGCCGTCACGCGGCCGGGGCCGTCGATGCGCGCGACCTGCACGTTCGTGCGCTCCGGAAAGCGCGGATGGGTCTCGAGCAAGGGGCCGATCAGCGGCAGGTCGTCCGGGTCGCCGACGACGACCGCATGCGGGTTCCCGACGGACACGGCGACGACGTCCAGCCCCGCGATCCGCTCCCTGGCAAGGACTTCGAACGCCCCGAGCTCCTGCTCGACGAGGCCGCCGCCCAGCAACCGGGCGACGACCTCCCGCGGGCCAACCTGGATGCGAACCTCGTCCGCCCCGGCGCGCTCTGCGAGCCAAGCAGCCGCGATCCGCGTCCCGTTCCCGGACAGCTCCGCTGTCGAGCCGTCGGGGTTCCAGATCACGATCTCCGCCTCTTCCCCGTGGGCGCGAACGACCTCGAGGATGCCGTCGGCGCCGCCCACCTCCGCACGCACGCGGTCCGCGGTCAGCGGCTCGCCGAGCTCAGCCCGATCGACCAGCAGGTACTCGTTGCCCGCCGCGCGCCAGCGCGAGAACCTCATCCGCCACCTCTTCGGGGGAACGATCCGCCCGCACCGTAACGAGGCCCGGGATCCGGCGCATCCACTTCCGCTGGTAGGCGGCCAGCTGCCGTGTGCGCGCCGTCAGCGCGACCTCCGCCTCCTCGCGGGGCAGATCGGCCACCTCCCTCAATCCCATGATCTTCCCCGCCGTCGACGAGAGAGGCGCGTTCACAGCGCGCCGAACCTCCTCGACGACACCGGCCTCGAACATCGCACGCGTCCGCTCCAGAATTCGTCGATCGAGCTCGGCGACGGGAACGTCGAGCCCCACCACGATGGTCGGGTGGCGCCGCTCCTCTGCCCACAACCTGTCTCCGCGAAGCGAATGCCCCGCTTCCGCCAGCTCGAGCGCGCGAACGACCCGACGGCGGTCGTTCGGGTGCACCCCAGCGGCCGCTTCCGGGTCCAGCTCCGCCAGAAGCGTGTGCGCAGGCTCGCCCCCGCGCTCGTCGTACAGCGCCTCCCAGCGCTCCCGCGCCCCCGGTTCCGGCGCCGGTGGAACATCGAGCGCGCCGAGCGCTGCGCGAAAGTAGAGCCCCGTGCCGCCGACGACGACCGGGGTCGATCCCACCGCACGCGCTGCATCGATCTCCGCGTGTGCGAGGCGCTGATACTCGGCAACAGAGGCTTCGTGCTCGAGGTCCCAGATCGCGACCAGCGCCGCGGGGGACTGGTTGGTCAGGATCGGGAGACCCTCGTAGAGCTGCGCCGAGTCCGCCGAGACGATCCGGGCAGACATGTGGCTCGCGAGCGCCTCCGCGACGGCGCTCTTGCCGCTCGCGGTCGGCCCAAAGATCCCGAGGACGGCGGTCATTCGCGCAGCCGGGAGCGGATGTGCGCGAGCCGCTCGTCGTCCACGCCGGCGGCCCGCAGGTAGCCCGCCGCGTCCCCGTAGCGCTCCTCCAGCGTCTCGATCACGCTCAGCATCGCCTCGGCGGGGGTCGCGGTGATCCGGATTCGCAGCTCGCGCTCCTGGTCGTCGAGAGCGGTCGCGATCCACTCCTCGTGCAGAGCCGCGAGGTTGACTCCGGAGAGCGCATAGTCCGCCCCGATCGACTCAGGCTCGGCCCCGGCCACACGAAGAAGGAGCGCCGTGACGAGACCCGTCCTGTCCTTTCCGCCCATGCAGTGGAAGAGGACGGCGCCGTCGCCGTCGGCGTCGGCGATCGTCGTGACCGCCTCCCCGAAGCGGTCGCGATACCGCTCGAGGAACTCGAGGTACACGACCCGGGTCGACTCGGGCGGCACGGCGCCCAGAGACAGGGCGTTGATCTCCAGCCAGTCCGGGTGCCCGAAGTCCGGCACGAGTGGCCGGTGCAGGGCGACGATCGGAAGGTCGCGCGGAGGCGCGGCACCGCGCTCCCCGGCGAGGCGCAGGTCGACGACCGTGTGCACTCCGTAGTCGACGAGCGCGCGCCAGCCGGTGTCCGTAAGGCGCTCGAGGTTGTCCGCCCGGACGAAGACGCCGAAGCGGGTCGAGCCGCCGTCCTCGGTCGGATGACCGCCGAGGTCGCGGACGTTGAGCAGGCCCTCCCAGGCGAGGTCGCGGGAGCGCACTACGCGGCGGCGAGAACGACCTGCTCGCCCCGCAACGTCGTCGACGTGGCGCCGTCGATCCGAACGGGGACGAGCTCACCGGCGCTCCCGGCGCCCGTGAAGTTGACCGTGGTGTTCCGGCGGGTACGGCCTCGCATCACCGACGGGTCGGTGCGGCTCGGCCCCTCGACGAGCACCTCCTCCACTCCGCCGATGCGCTCGACGTTCCGTGCCGCCGCCGAGCGCTGCACGACGTCGATCAGCCGCTCGATTCGCTCGCGCTTCGTCTCCTCGGGGACCTGATCCGGCATCGTGGCCGCTTCGGTCCCGCTCCTCGGCGAGAAGACGAACGTGAACGCCCCGTCGAAGCCGACCTCTTCGACGACCTCGATCGTCTCGCGGAAATCCTCCTCGGTCTCGCCAGGAAAGCCGACGATCAGGTCGGTGGTCAGCGCGAGGTCGGAAATCGCCGCCCGCATCTCGCCGGCGAGCCTCAGGTAGCGCTCGCGCGAGTAGGTGCGCCGCATCCGCTTGAGCACCCGGGTCGAGCCCGACTGCAGCGGCAGGTGCGCGTGCTCGCAAACTGCCGAGCACTCCACCATCGCCGCGATCACCTCGGGTCGGAAGTCCTTCGGGTGCGGGCTGGTGAAGCGGATCCGCTCGATCCCCTCGACCTTGTCACAGGCGCGCAGGAGCTCGGCGAAGCCTGTGCGGAGGTCCGGGAGCAGATCGCGCCCGTACGAATTGACGTTCTGGCCGAGCAGCGTGATCTCGCGCACGCCGTCCGCTGCCAGGGAGGCCACCTCGGCGACGACGTCACCCGGGCGGCGCGACTGCTCGCGCCCGCGCACCGCAGGGACGATGCAGTACGCGCACTTGGAGTTGCAGCCCATCGAGACCTGCACCCACGCCTGGAAGGGCCGCTCGCGGCGCGCGGGCAGGTCGCCGGCGAACCGCGTCCACTCGGCGAAGCGGCCGCGCGGCGCCTCGCCTCCGGCCCCGAGCCAGTCGGCGAGGTGCGGGATCGAGCCCGGCCCGAACGCGACGTCCACGAACGGATACCGCTCGAAGATCCGCTCGCGCTGGGCCTCGGCGTAGCAGCCGCCGACGGCGATCACGCGTGCCGGGTCTCGGTCCTTCAGCGCCTTCGCCTGCGCCAGGTGGGCCGCGAGGCGCTGGTCGGGCTTCTCGCGAACGGTGCATGTGTTGAAGACGACGACGTCGGCCTCCTCCTGGGAGACCGCCTCGCCGAGCCCGAGCTCCTCGAGCATGCCCTTGATCCGCTCCGAGTCGTGGGCGTTCATCTGGCAGCCGAAGGTCGTGACGAAATACCGCTTCACGCGGGGCAAAGTACCATCCAGCCGTGGACGGAGAAGCCGCTGTACGGGCCTGGGTCGAGGGCTGGACGCGTGGCTGGGAGGCCGGCGACGCCGACGCGATCGGAGCGCTCTACGCGCCCGAGGCGGTCTACCGCTCGCACCCGTTCCGCGAGCCGGAGATGAGCGCCCGCGACTACGCCGCGCGCGCGTTCTCGGACGAGGAGCTCGTCGAGTGCCGCTACGGTGAGCCGGTGGTCGACGGAGACCGTGCCGCGGTCGAATACTGGGCAGTACTCGCCGCCGACGGCGAGGAGGAGACGCTCGCGGGCATCTCGCTCCTTCGCTTCGGGCCTGACGGTCTCGTGGTCGAGCAGCATGATTACTGGTCGATGCAGCCGGGCCGCACCCCGGCGAACTTCTGAGCTGCCGCGTAGGGTTGACGGAGCCGGTACCTCTAGCGCAGGCTCCCCAGGAGCCTGCGCGTGTTACTTCGCGAACTCGATCGCGCGCGACTCGCGGATTACCGTCACCTTGATCTGTCCCGGGTACTCGAGGTGCTCCTCGATCTCCCGCGCGATCTCGTGTGAGAGCAGCACGGCCTGGTCGTCGTCGATCTCCTCCGGCTTCACGATCACCCTGATCTCGCGGCCGGCCTGGAGCGCGTAGACCTTCTCGACTCCCTTCTTCTGCCCCGCCAGCTCCTCGAGCGACTCGAGCCGCTTGATGTAGCCCTCCAGGCTCTCGCCCCGGGCGCCGGGACGAGAGGCCGAGATCGCGTCCGCGGCGATCAGCAGCACCGCCTCGACGGTCTGGGGCTGCACCTCGTAGTGATGGGCCTCGATCGCGTGCACGACCCCTTGTGTCTCCCCGTAGCGGCGGGCGTACTGGGTCGAGATCACGGCATGTGAGCCCTCGACCTCGTGGGTCAGCGCTTTGCCGAGATCGTGAAGCAGCGCGGCACGCTTCGCGGTCTTCACGCTGGCGTCCAGCTCGCTGGCCATGATCCCGGCCAGCTGGACGACCTCGAGCGTGTGCTTGAGCACGTTCTGGCCGTAGCTCGTGCGGTACCGGAGGCGGCCCAGGATCTTGACGATCTCCTCGTGGAAGTCGCCGCAGTTCGCCTCGAAGACCGCCTGCTCGCCCGCCTGCCGGATGTGGTCGTCCAGCTCGGCCTTCGACTGGTAGTACATCTCCTCGATCCGCGCCGGGTGGATGCGCCCGTCCTCGATCAGCTTCGTGAGGGTGATCTTCGCGACCTCACGCCGGATCCCGTCGAACGACGAGAGGACAACCGCGCCCGGGGTGTCGTCGATGATGATGTCGACCCCGGTGAGGTGCTCGAGCGTGCGGATGTTGCGCCCCTCCCGGCCGATGATCCGCCCCTTCATGTCGTCCGAGGGGAGCTCGACGAGCGAGACGGTGGTTTCGGCGGCGTGGCTCGCAGCGACGCGCTGGAGAGCGTCCGCGACCAGGTTGCGCGCCCGCCGCCGCGCCTCCGACTGCGCCTCCTCCTCCATCTGGCGCACCCGGCGGGCGAGCTCGTGCCGGACGAGCTCCTCGGAGCGGGCCAGCACCTCCGCCTTCGCCTCGTTCATGGTCAGGCCCGAGCGGCGCTCGAGCTCGATCACGCTCTCGTCCTTCGCGGCCTTGAGCTCCTCCTGGAGCTGCCGGGCATGCGTCTCACGGTCGGCAATGCCCTGCTCCCGACGCTCGAGCTCGCCGAGGCGCCGCTCCAGCTCGCTCTGCTGGGCCGAGAGCCGCTCCTGCGAGCGCGTGGCTTCGACCTGCCGTGCCTTGACGTCGCGGTCGACATCCTCTCGCAGCCGGGCGGCTTCTTCCTTCGCCTCCAGCTGAGCCTCGCGGCAGAGCGCATCGGCTTCCGCCCGCGCCTCCTGGATGAGCAGCTGCCGGGTCCGTCTCGCCGCCGCCAGCCGGGAGCCTCCGGTGAAGGCGAGGGCGGCCACAGCGAGCCCGCCACCGGCAACGAGGCCGACGAGAATGCCGATCACGATCCCCATGCCGCTCCCTCGGTCGGTTGTCCGACGGCGAGCGCCGCCGAGCCCATCCGCCGCCGAGCCGGCGCGGGCGCATCCCGCGAATCGCTGCACTGAACGGCGGCCGCCGAAGACCGCGCTCCCTTAGCTAGCTCGTGCGCCTCCGAAAGCCGTCGTGTGCAGGGGTGTCATCGTCGTTTTGGGTCGTGTGGTGCTGTGAGTCGATTCGGAAATGCGTCGTATGCAGGCAAAACGTCGAATGGAGTATGTCTATCCTACTCCTGCTCAGGTGTCCTCCGCAACCGAACTCTCCACCACGCCTTCCAGCGCCTCTTCGGAGAAGCCGCGTCGCTCGAGGGCACGGGCCGCGCGCGGGCCGGACTCCAGCTTCCGGGCCTCTCGCAGAGCACGTTCCCGCTCCGGCTCGAGCCCCGCGAGCGCGGTCTCGGCCGCCTCCGGAACGACCCCCTGGGCCTCCAGATCGCCCCGGATCCAATCGTTGCCGTAGCCGCGCGCGGCCAGACGCTCCGCGCGGTCACGAGCGAACCGCTCGTCGTCGACATAGCCGGCGCCGGCGAGCGTCTCGAGGGCTGCATCCCGCGCCTGCTCCGAGACTCCTGCCCGCTCCAGCTTTGTCCGCAGCGACTCGGCGGAGTGGTCCCGCCGGGCAAGCGCCCTGACGGCACGGTCGAGCGCGTGCTCGCGCTCGCCCTTCTCCAGGGCCACTAGGCCTCGACCGCCTCCTCCACCACCGCGACCTCTTCCACGGGCTCCACGGCGGCCGCGGCGGCCGCCTTCTTCTTCGCCGCCACCTCCTGGTCCTCGGGCTCGGCCACCGGCAGCAGCCGCGCCGAGACCACCTGGTCGTCACCGAGATCCGCCTGGATCTTCGAGAGGATCCCCTGCGTCACGTCGGGGTGCTCGCGCAGGAACGCGGCCGCGTTCTGCCGGCCCTGCCCGAGCCGCTCGTCCTCGAAGCTGAAGTACGAGCCGGACTTCTGGACGATCTTCCGTTCCACGCCGGTGTCGAGGACGGTGCCCTCCCAGGAGATCCCGGAGCCGTAGATGATGTCGAACTCGGCCAGCTTGAACGGCGGCGCGACCTTGTTCTTTGCCACCTTGACTCGGACGCGGTTGCCGATCGCCTCCACGCCCTCCTTCAGGGTCTCGATCCGGCGGATGTCGAGGCGCACCGAGGCGTAGAACTTCAGCGCACGGCCGCCGGGGGTCGTTTCCGGAGAGTTGTGGACGACCACGTTGTCTACCAGGTACGTGTGGTTGCCCTCGATCTCCAGGTCGAACCGCGTTCGGTGCCGGGGGGTCGCGGGTTGCGTGTATCTCCGGATGACGCGCATCGGGACAGGCCGGTAGAGCATCCTCGAAGCGAGGCGCGTTCCGTTCAGATGAGCGTCGCTCGTATCCGGTTCCCACTCGAACCGACCACGCAGTTCCGGATGCAGCTTGTAGGCCACAGACGGATGTACGTATGGGGCGATGCGCTCGTGCAGGAGACGCGTCCGGTCACCGCTGAAGAGCAGTCCGCGCTCGGTGACCGTCGCTCGGCCCATTCCGAGCTCTTCGCAACGGCGTGCAAGCAACTCGCGATCGGGCCGCCCAAGGCTCTTGGCGCAAATCTCGGCTTTCCCGCGACCCCACCGGTCGTAGTGCCCGGAGAACGTCCCATCGTCGATGTACCAGACCGCAATTGCACGATCGTCAAGTTGCGTGACCCACTCCTCGCTGACAGCGCACTTGCCGCCGTTTCCGCGGTAGGCGGTCTCTTCGAGCCAACCAAGCTGATGCATCGGGATCGTGTCGAAGCCGAATCCCTTGCCGGTCGGCGCAACGGCATGAGCGAACGGCGCGAGCATCTCGTGCTTCCACTCGAGGTAGTCGCGCTGCTTCGGGCCATGGCCGACGCGGAACGAGACGTTGTGCTTCGAGACCCGGCGGAGGGAGCCGTCGCCTAGCAGTCCGCCGAGAATGAGCTGCTCCTGGTCGCCCGATAGCCGATAGTGCTTCACCGCGACAAGAACCTCGTCGCCCTCTTGAATGTCCTCCGCACGACGCTCGCCGTCCGGCGTGTAGATGACGTGCTGGCGAGTGCAGCCGAACTTGCGCCGTCCGGACTTGCCGCCTTCGACTTCGAAGCGCAGCCAGTCGGTTGTTGCCCCGTTCTTGAAGTATTCAGCGATCCGCTTGGGCGAGATCTCACCCGTATCGGGGTCCATCGAAAGAACCTCGACAGGAAGCCGCTGGTTCACGATCTTGCCGATCTTCTCCGTACTCCCATCCGCCAAGACGACGCGTGTGCCATAGGACATGCAGCCAAACATCACCCCGATCTTCTCGCGCAGCTGGTTCGTGAAGATGCAGATCGTGTCGGTACGGTTGAGCGTGCCGGCGAGCTTGCGCATCGCCTGGCTCATCATCCGCGCCTGGAGGCCGACGTGGCTGTCGCCCATCTCGCCTTCGAGCTCCGCCTTCGGGGTGAGGGCGGCGACGGAGTCGATCGCGACCACGTCGAGCGCACCGCTGCGGATGAGCAGCTCGGTGATCTCGAGCGCCTGCTCGCCCGTGTCGGGCTGGGAGACGAGCAGGTTGTCGATGTTGACCCCAATCCGACGTGCGTATTGAGGATCCATTGCGTGCTCCGCGTCGATGAAGGCGCAGATCCCGCCGCGGCGCTGCGCCTCGGCGATCACGTGGTAGACGAGCGTCGTCTTGCCGGAGGACTCCGGGCCGTAGATCTCGACGATGCGTCCGCGCGGCAGCCCGCCGATGCCCAGTGCGAGGTCGAGCGCGAGCGAGCCCGTCGAGACGGCACCCACGGAGACCTGCGGACGGTCGCTCATCCTCATGACCGACCCCTTGCCGAACGCCCGCTCGATCTGTCCGAGCGCCGCGTCGAGTGCTTGCTCGCGATCCAACCCGATCACCCTCCCACGTCTCTCGATGGATTTAGCGGAAATGAATGGAGTACGACGTACTGCGCCCCGGTCGGCCGCAGCACCGAATGGTAGACAGCAGCCCCGGACGGACTGACCGCCTCGAGCTCCGGCGGCGCCGGATCGAGGCGTGGCCGCTGCCGGAATCGAACGGCCGTGAGGTGCGGCAGCCACGGGCGGCGCTCCGGCTCGTAGACGCCGAGCCGCCGCAGCCGGCTGTGAAGGTCGGCTGCCAGAGCGGTTGCGGCAGCGCCGTCGTCGTCGAAGACGACCATGCCGACGCTGCGTGTCTCCCGGTAGCGGCGCGCGTGCAGCACGATCCTGCCGGACGCCCGGGCCGCTGCCCGGAGCTCGCCACAAATCGCGTCGATCTCGCTGACCGGCCGGCTCCCCAGGAAGGCCAGGGTGACGTGCAGGTTCTCGCGCGGGACGAGCCGGAAGTCTCCCGCGGGCAGCCGGGCCTGCCACTCGACCAGCCGGTCGAGCACGTCGTCGGACAGCGTGAGTGCACAGAAAAGGCGGACAGGACCATCCGGCCCGACGCTAGCAGGCCGGTTCACACGTCTTCGTCGCGATTCTGCGACAGAAGCCGCCGCGCGAGATGGAGGGCGGCCACCACCGAACGTGTGCGGATCGACTCGCGATCGGCGGGCAGGCTGAACTCGATGCCCCGGCTCGCCTGCGGCGTCTCGACGTGCAGGTAGACGAGGCCCACCGGCTTCTCAGGCGTTGCGCCCCCGGGCCCGGCGATGCCGGTCGTGGAAATGCCGACGTCAGCTCCCAGCCGGGCCCGGGCTCCGGCGGCCATTGCGGCCGCAGTCTCGGCCGATACGGCTCCGTGCTCGGCGAGCACGCCGGCCGGGACCCCCAGCTCATCCTCTTTGACAGCGTTCGCGTACGCGACGATCGCGCCGAGGACAACGTCGCTCGAGCCGGGCACCGAGGTCAGCCTCCCCGCAACCAGGCCGCCGGTCAAGGACTCGGCCGTCGCCAGCTTCCAGGCCCTCGCCCGGCAGAGGTCCAGCACGAGCTCCTCGACGGGCCGCTCGTCGCGCGAGAACAGGTACTGCTCGAGCGGCTCGGCCAGCGCCTGCTCCAGTCCGGCCGCCCGTTTCTCGGCGCCCGGCTCGACCAGCAGGTCGACGTGAATCTCGAATTCGCGGGCGCAGATCGTCGCCTCGACGCCGTCTCCGTCGCCGCCGGCGTCGGCCAGTGCCTTCGCAACGGCCGACTCGCTCGCACCGAAGAACCGCAGCACCCGACGTCCGGGGGGTCGCGCCTGCTCCAGCACCCGCCGGACAGGCTCCGTCTCGAGCGCACGCGGCCACAGCCGCCGCAGCTCCGACGGCGGTCCGGGGAGCAGGACAGCGACCGCGCCCGCGATCTCCAGCACGAGCCCGGGCGCTGTCCCGGCGAGCCCGAGCGAGACTGCGCCCTCCGGGCGCGTGGCCTGCTTGCGGACGCCGAACTCGAAGTCCGCATACGGCCGGCGCAGCCGCTCGGCGACCCCACGGGAGACGGCGCCGATCTCCTCGAGCAGGCCCTCGTCGAGCACGAGCCCGCGGCCCGCCGCCTTCGCCACCAACTCGACGGTCCGGTCGTCGTGCGTCGGCCCCAGCCCGCCCGAGACGAGACAGAGGTCGAAGTCGAGCCCTTCGCTGAGCGCCCCCTCGAGATCCTCGGGACGGTCGCCGACGATCGTGATCAGCGCCGGCTCGAGTCCGAGCGCCAACACCTGGGCCGCGAGAAACGGGCCGTTCAGGTCGGTGCGCTCGCCGCGAACGAGCTCGCTGCCGGTGACGACGATCGCGGCCCGCGGCCGTGAGGGCACTGCAGGACGTTTTGGCGGAACGTTGCTCCTCGCCGGGGTGCTTACGAGCCGGGGGCGGGAACGATGTTGCCCGAAGTGACGATCAGGCTTCGCGGCTTGGAGCCGCCCACGACGACGCCGCGCCCGTTCAGTCGCATCTGGACGTTCTCGGGCGAGCCCAGGAAGACGAGGAGGCCGCGGCTGGCGTCGAATCGCTGTGCTTCGCCCTTCGCCAGCGTCCCATTCCATTGCTCCTTGCCGTCGGAGCTGGCGCGAACGATCAGGAGCGTGTTCCCCTTGACCGCCTTCACGAACAGCCCGCCCACCCGGACCGGTGCAGTCGCGGGGCGGCTCAGCGGGAGCGCCTCTCTGCCGCTGCCGCCGTACTGCCAAGCCGCGATCACGAGGGCGGTGACGACGGCGATCCCGACCAGCGTGAACCAGACGACGTTGCGCTCGAGCCGCCGGTGGCGCCGGCGGGCGTGACGCGGCGGCGACGGGCCTCGGACCCGCCGCTCGAGGACCTCCTCGCCCGACGCGTAGCGCACGTTGTACTCGTCGACGTACAGCTGTCCGTCCAGCCCGAGGTAGTCGGCGTACGTCCGCAGGAAGCCCTTGATGTAGGTGGGCGCGGGCAGCTGGTCGAAGTTCTCGTCCTCGAGCGCCCGCAGGTACTTGGCGCGGATCTTCGTCCCCTGCTCGAGCTCGGGGAAGTCGAGCTCGCGGCGCAGACGCGCCTCGCGGAGGCTGTTACCGATTTCGAACATACCGGGATTGTAGACGGCCCGGCGGGCCGTCTCAGCCGGCGAATAGGGCTAAGAGTCCGTAAAAGCCGACGGCGAGCGCCGCGGTCGCCCCGACCAGGACGCCGAGCACGCCGAGCGCCCGCCCGACACGCGCAGCTCTCTCCCCACCCGCCTGCCCGAGCGTGATCTGCACGTGCTCGCGGGCTCGCCTGGCGAGGACGATCGCGCAGAAGCCGAGCAGGAGGGCGACGACCACCGAGCCGGCTGAGTTGACGAGCGTAACGAGCCGCGTCTCCCTCGCGAGCGCGATCCCGGCCGGCACCGCCGCCAGCGAGAGGACTCCGCAGACGACCGACCACCCCGCACGCGGGTTGGTCCGGCGCGCGGGCCTACTGCCTGACGTACGGCCGTCCAACAGCCGCCGGCGGGATCGACCGGCCGATCACTCCGGCGACCGCGATCAGCGTGACGAGGTACGGAAGCGCCTGCACGAGCACCTGGGTCTCGTAGCCGTACTGCTGGACGCGGGTCGCGAGGCCGAGGAAGAAGCCGAACAGGAGGGTCGCCCCGAACGCGCCGAACGGCCGCCAGCTGCCGAAGATCAGCGCGGCGAGCCCGATGAAGCCGCGGCCGGCGGTCATGTTCTCGCTGAACGAGTGGACGTAACCGATCGAGAGGTACGCCCCGCCGAGCGAGGCGATCGCGCCGGAGAGCGTCACCGCCACGTAGCGCGTCTTGTAGACCGAGATTCCGACCGTGTCGGCGGCGCGCGGGTGCTCGCCGACCGCGCGGAGCCGCAACCCGATCGACGTCCTGAACATGACGATCTGCGTGACGGTCAGGACCGCCAACAGGAGCCAGATCATCAGGTTCAGGTGGCCGATCGCCTGGTGGAGGAAGCCGCCGAGCCGGTCCGGCGGGATGTCCTCGAGGAAGCGGAGGTTGACGTCCGGGATCTCGGGGATGCCCGTGCCGGGCGTCCCGTTCTCGCCGTAGACCTGGATGAAGAAATAGCCCGTCACGCCCAGCGCCAGGAACCAGATCGCCGTCCCGCCGATGATCTGATCCGCCCGCAGGCTTACCGATAGGACCGCGTGGATCAGCCCCAGCACGGCGCCCGAGACCATCGCCGTCAGCAGTCCGAGCTGCCACGAGTTGAACTTGTCGGCGCCGAGGATCCCGAAGAACGCGCCGGCGAGCATCATCCCCTCGAGCCCGATGTTCACGACCCCGCTCCGCTCGGAATAGAGCCCCCCGATTGCGGCGAAGCACAGCGGCGTGGCGAACACGAACATGAGGTTGATCATCTGGCCCCAGTCGACGACGCCGGTGGAGCCACCCGAGATCTGCGCGCCGTCGAGGTGAGCCTCGCTCGAGTTGGTCGCCGCGAGGCCTAGCAGGAGGCAGAGGAGCGAGACCACGACCGCCGTCCAGCCGAGCTTGCTCACGCCACGGCTGGCGGTCCAGCCGCCGGCGGCGACGCCGACGATGCCGAAGGCGATCGGCCAGGCCGGCGACCTTGCGAGCACAGGGGGCAGCGTCAGCCAGAAACCGATCGCCGCGACGCCCATCCCTCCCCACGCAATCCCCCGAGCCTCGGTGGCGCGACGGACGGCAGCTGCCGTCGCGGCAGCGGCCGTCATGCCGCCTCCCGGGTCGTGGTCGCCTGCCGGGCAGGCAACCGCAGCTTCCTTCGGACCTGCCAGAGGTAGAGGAAGAGCAGGTCGGCGCCGACGAAGAGCAGGACGAGAGCCTGGATGATCAGGGTGAGGTTGCCGGCGAGCTGGGGGTCGAAGACGTCGGCGATCGCCGGGTTCCTCGACGACGTACCCTGGGTCAGGGCACCGAAGAGGAGCGCGGCGAGCGGGATTCCGATCGCCGAATTGCGACCGAGGAGCGCGACCGCGATCCCGAGGTAGCCGAGGACGTTGACCTGGATGTCGAGCACGCCCAGGTGGAACTGCCACCCGAGGATGTCCATCGCCCCGGCGAGCCCTGCGAAGCCGCCGGAGATCGCCATCGCGAGCACGTAGCTCTTCCGCACGCTGATCCCGCCGTAGCGGGCCGCCTCAGGATTGTGCCCGACGGCGCGCACCTCGTAGCCGAGCGTCGTGCGGTTGAGAAGGATCCAGAAGACGACCGGCATCGCGAGGGCGATGAAGAGGCCGACGTGCGCGCCCTGGAGCACCGGATCGCCCCAGAAGACCGGTAAGTGGGCCTTCTCAGCGATGTCTCCCGAGATCGGGATCGACAGGTCGACCTTGTTCTGGAGCTCGCCGCCGCGCCCGACGAGCGCCTGCGCGACGTAGATCGCGATCCAGTTCAGCATGATCGTCGTGATCACCTCGTGCGCGCCGACGGTCGCCTTCAGGAGCCCTGCGATTGCAGCCCACGCCGCGCCCGCGAGGGCCGCGAGCACGACCGCGATCAGAATGTGCGCCCAGGACGACAGCTCGACGAACGAGACGCCGATCCAAGCCGAGATCGTCGCCCCGACGATGTACTGCCCCTGGCCGCCGATGTTGAAGAGGCCGCACTTGAACGCGAACGAGACGGCGAGCCCGGTCAGGATCAGCGTCGTCGTCAGGATCAGCGTCTGCTGCAGGTTGAACGCTGCGTCCGACCGGTCCTGGCCGAGCACCCACGGGAAGAACCAGTTCAGCCCTGTCCCGTTGAAGATGCCCCTGAAGGTCGTGAACGGGTTGTGGCCCGTGGCGGCGACGACGATCATCGCCATCGCGAACGCGAAGAAGGTCGTGACCAGCGGAATCACGATCCCACCTGCGCGCTGGAACACGTCGAGCCGCCCGGCGACGCTCGGCGCGTAGTCGCCGCCGGTCGGGGTGGGCGGAACCTCCTGCTCCAGAGGCTCGCGCTCGAGGTCGCTCATGCTGCTGCCGGCTCCTTCCGACCCCCACCGGTCATCGCGATGCCAAGCTCCTCCTCGGTCACGTCGGGGCTGTACTCGCCCACGATCCGACCCTCGAAGATGACGAGGATACGGTCGGCGAGCGACAGGATCTCCTCCAGCTCGAGCGAGACGAGCAGGACCGCGCGGCCCTCGTCGCGCTCGGTGACCAGGCGGCGGTGGACGTACTCGATCGCGCCGACGTCGAGCCCACGCGTGGGCTGCGCGGCGACCAGCACCTTCGGGTTGCGAGCCACCTCGCGGGCGACGATCACCTTCTGCTGGTTGCCGCCCGAGAGCCCGCCGGCACGCGTCCTCGGCCCGCCGCCGCGGATGTCGAAGTCGGAGATGAGCCTGCGCGCTCGCGCGATCAATGCGCTCGGGTAGAGCCACCCCCACTTCGACTCCGGCTCCTCGTTGTAGTCGTGGAGCGCGATGTTCTCGGCGATCGAGAACTCGAGCACGAGCCCCCGGCGCTGCCGGTCCTCTGGGATGTGACCCACGCCGAGGTCGAGGATTTCCCGCACGGTCGGCTGGTGGCCCACGTTCTCGCCGGCGACGGTGATCTCGCCTGCGGACGGCCTGCGCAGGCCGGTGAGAGCGTCGATCAGCTCGGTCTGACCGTTGCCGTCCACGCCCGCGATCCCGACGATCTCCCCCGCCCGAACCTGGAAGGTGACGCCCGCGACCTTCTCCAGCCCGCGGTCGTCGAAGACGTGCAGATCCTCGACCTGGAGCAGCAGGTCGGCGGGATGCGCCGGCGGCTTCTCCACGCGCAGGAGCACCTCGCGGCCGACCATCATCCGGGCGAGGCTCTCCTCGGTTGCCCCCTCCTTCGGGACCGTGTCGACTTTCTTTCCTCGGCGCAGGACGGTGATCCGGTCGGCGACCTCGAGCACCTCGTTCAGCTTGTGGCTGATGAAGATCAGCGACTTCCCCTGCGCTTTGAGGCTGGCGATGATCGCGAAGAGCTCTTTCGCCTCCTGCGGGGTCAGCACGGCGGTCGGCTCGTCGAGGACGAGGATCTCCGCCCCGCGGTAGAGCGCCTTCAGGATCTCCACGCGCTGCTGCTGGGAGACAGTGATGTCCTCGATCAGCGCGTTCGGCTCGACGGCGAGACCGAACCGCTCGGACAGCTCGCGCACCCGGTTCGCCGCCTCGTCGAAGTCGAGCAGCACGCCGGCGTAGGTCGGCTCCTCGGCAAGAACGATGTTCTCCGCCACCGTCATCACCGGGATCAGCATGAAGTGCTGGTGCACCATCCCGATCCCGTGCCCGATCGCGTCCTTCGCAGAGGAGAACGACACCTTCTTCCCGTTGAGGAGGATCTGGCCCTCATCCGGGTGGTAGAGGCCGTAGAGGATGTTCATGAGCGTCGACTTGCCCGCGCCGTTCTCGCCCAGCAGCGCGTGTACCTCTCCCCCCAGCACATCCAGGTCGATGTGGTCGTTCGCCAGCACTCCTGGAAACTGCTTCGTGATCCCGCGTAGCTCGAGGACGGGGGGTTCCGACATCGGTGGCGATTCTTTCACGCAGAAGGCGGGCCTCGTGGGCCCGCCTTCTGCGTGACGTCCTGACGACCCTCTAGACGGCCGTCGGCACCTTGATCTTGCCGGCGATGATCTGCTCCTTGAGAGCGTTGATCCTCGCAATGTAGGCCTTCGGCACCTTCGAGCTGATCTTGCCGACCGCCACACCGCCGTTCTTCAGGTCGAAGACGAACGAGTGGCCGGGGATCAGCGTGCCTGTCTGGACGGCCAGGATGAACCGGTAGACGCCGAGGTCGACGCGCTTCACCGCGCTCGTCAGGATGTGCGGGCCGAGGTACGACTGGTCGACGTCGACGCCGTCGCCCCAGACGCCCTGCTCCTTCGCCGCCTCCAGCGCCCCGAGGCCACACGGCCCGGCGACGTTGAAGACGACCTTGGACCCGGCGGCGATCTGGTTGAGCGCGACCGCCTTGCACTTGTCTGCAGCGATGAAGTCCTGCGAGTAGCCGATCAGGACCTTCGTCGCCGGCACGCACTTCTTCGCGCCCGCGCGATAACCGGCGATGAACGCGTCGACCGGCGGGATCTTGACGCCGCCGACCGCGCTGATCGTATTCCCGCCGCCCCTCTTGGCCATCAGAGCCGAGAGGCAGCCGACGAGGTAGCTCTGCTGCTCCGCCTTGAACGTGATCCCGGTGATGTTCTTCACGAGCAGCTTGCCCTTCGCGTCGGAGAACGGCGGAATCTCGGCGGGATAGTCGGTAATCGCGAACTGGGTGTTCGGGAACTTCTTCGCGACGGTCGCCTCTGCGCTGGCGAGGAGGAATCCGGCTGCCACGACTGCGTCGAAGTTCTGACGTGCGAGCGAGGCGAGGTTCGGAATGTAGTCGCCGGCGGAGTGAGACTCGATTGCCCGGATCTGGACACCGAGCTTGCTCTGCGCCAGCTTCAGACCGGTCAGCTGGTTCTGGTTGAAGCCTTTGTCGTTGAAGCGGCCGACGTCGCTGACGAGCCCGGCCTTGAACCTCGCCTTGTGCGCCGCTCCGCCGGTCCCGGCAAGCAGCGCGGCGACGAGGGCGATCACCGGCACGACGAGCGCCACCGGCAGAAATCGTTTCTTACTCACGCAATATCCTCCCTCAGTGCAGTAGTCACACGAGCCCCCGGGGGCGGGGGACGCCTGATCCTACTCCCTTAGACCCCAGGGTCAAAGAGTAAGACGCCGGCGCCGTTCCGGGGTTAGCCCGCTTACGCAGACGGGTCGGCGAGCTTCGCCTCGGCGGCGGCGAGGGCGGCGGGCCAGTCACCTTCTCGGAACCGCTCCAGATGACTGATCCAGACCGGTGTCGCGACCGGCGGCACCTGTTCTCGGGGGCGCTCCTGCCTCAGCGTCCAGAGCGACTCGAGCGCGGCCACGGCAGCCGCCAGAGCCCCTGCGTACTGCTCGCGCGGTTCCGTCAGGGCGCGCTCGATCGCGGCCGCGGCACGGCTCGACGCCAGCTCGAGGCCTTGCTCGCCCAGCTCGCGCGTTGCGGGGCCGCGCGGGTCCTCGCCGATCACGCCCGGCAGCTCGCCCGCCGCGTCGAGGTGGACGAGGTCCGGGCGCTCGGGCATCAGCAGCGACGTCTCCCAGACGCCCGCGTGGTCGCCGGTGGCGCCCAGATCCGTGAGCAACTCGTAGTCGGCAAGCGGGACGACGGTCGCCTGCTCGCAGGCAAGCGCCGCACGGCGCACGGCGATCGAATTCTCGAGGCCGTAGTGGCCGTTGAGCACGCAGATCGCCCGGAAGCCCATCTCGGCGAGCCCGCCGAGAACGGCAGTCAGGAGCGGCCCGGTCAGAGCGCCTGGGAGGCGCAGCGTGTACGGGAAGGCGACACCGCCCGCAGCCCACCAGGCGGGCGGGGCGAGGACCGCGCCGCTCTTCTCCGCCGTGCGTTCCGCGATCGCCGTCGCTTTCAAGAGGTCGAGCCCGATCGGCAGGTGGTGGCTGTGCCACTCGATCGTCCCCAGAGCGAGCACGAGCGCCGGCCTTGCAGCGAGGCGCGCCTCGATCCCCGCCGGGTCGAGCTCCTCCAGCCGGTGGATCACGGGAAACTGACGACGGTCCGCACGCCGCCGTTCGCGGGCTCGTCGAAGGCGTCCTCGAGCTCATCGAGCGTGACGCGGCGCCCGATCAGGTCGGCCAGGGGAATCGTCCCGTCGACGCTCCAGTCGAGCAGCTTCGGCAGGTGCTCGTGCGGTCGCGCCGATCCGTAGATGCAGCCGGTGATCCGCTGCTGCTTCGAGAGGAAGGCGCGCGGATAGAAAGACATCTGCGCGTCGCGGGCCGTGGCGCCGACCAGCACGAGCTCGCCTCCGGGCGCGAGCGAGGCGAGCGCCGCCTCCATCACTTCGGGCACGCCCACGACCTCGAACGCGTAGTCGACAGGGTCGAACGGCTCGCCCGGAGCGAGCGCGGCCGTCGTACCTCGGGCAACCGCGAGTGCGCGTCGTCCCGCGTCGGGGTCGACCACGACGATCGTCGAGGCGCCGGCGAGCCGAGCGCCGATGACGACGTTTAGCCCGACACCGCCGGCTCCGAAGACGGCGACGCTCGCGCCCGGCTCGACCTCTGCCGTCCAGAGCGCAGCGCCGATGCCCGTTGCCACCCCGCAGCCGACGAGCGCCGCCTGCTCGGCCGGCAGGTCGGCTTCGATCCCGATCGCTCCTCCGGCGGGCAGGACGACGTGCTCGCAGAAGCAGCCCGCGTTCAGCATCGGCCCGATCGCCTCGCCGTCCCGGAAGTAGCGCGGCTCGGCGAGGCCGACCACGTCCTCGCACAGATGGGCTGCATCCGCCCGGCAGCGGCGGCAGCGGCCGCACGGAACCTTCCAGCAGACGAGTACCCGATCGCCGGTCCGGAGACCCTCGACGCCCTCGCCGACCGACTCCACCTCCCCCGCTCCCTCGTGACCGAGCAGGATCGGCGTGAAGCGGGCGTCCCGCACCTGCGTCACGTCGGTGTGGCAGAGACCGGCGGCGAGCATTCGCACCCGGACCTCGCCCGGCCCAGGCGGCAGGACGGTCAGAGTCGCGAGCCGCGGCTTCTCGCCAAGCGCGTCGAGCACGAGCCCGCGAGCTTTCAGCGCCTCCGTCACTGTGGACAAATCGTCACGGAATCGTCAGACCTCTGCTGGTGCCAGGCACTAGTTGTGGAAAACCGAAGCGTTGGCGGCCGCGACGAGGGCGTCGGCGCACGCGCGGATCCGCTCCAGCTCCTCGGGCGTGGCGCGCGCCACCCGCTCCTGTACGAGTTGCTCGCAGCGCTCGAGCACGGCGGGCCACGACTTCGGATCCTCGCCTCTCGCCTGCAACAGCCGGCGCAGCCAGCGCCGCCCGTACTCGGCGTGGAGCGTCTCGTCGGCCCAGTCGAACTCCATGTCGGCCCTGCTCGTCGAGTCGCCCATCGCGTCGAACGCCTCGGCGCGCTCGCGCTTGCGGCCGATGTTCTTGGTCTCGAAGTAGCCGAGCATGCCGAGCCGGTAGATCGGGTCCTGGCCGGCGCAGGCCTCGTAGATGTAGCCGCCGAGCGGGATCTGGGCCGGCTCGAAGCCCCAGGCCTCCAGACGCCGGGCGCCCATCAGCATGTGGCGGGTCTCGTCGTACAGCCAGCGGGCGGCGTCGCGGGTGAACTCCCAGCCAAGCTCCGGCGAGAGCTCGTACAGGATCAGGCCCGCGGTCTCGACGGCCCAGACCTCGTTCACGTGGCTGACGGCCGAGCGAACCTGGAGCGCGATGCCGTCGCCGTAGGGATACGACGGATCGAGCACGTCGGGCCAGTAGAAGCTGGAGAGGAAGTACCGCTCGTCACGTGCCGGATCCTCGACGGCGAGCGCCTCGAGATCGGCCAGGGCGCCGGCTTGCCGCTCCTTGTCCTCGTGGGCGCTCGCGGCAACGCGCAGCGAGGGCCCGTCCGCGAGCTCGTCGCCCGCCTCGAGGTAGGCGCGGTAGTCGTCGCGCAGCCGGCCGACCAGCGCGCGTAGGTCGTCCGGCCCGTCGAGCTCGATCGTCTCGACCTGCTCCTCGATGAACCGGGACGGGTACCGCAGCTCGAAGACGCGCCCGCGCAGCGCGTCCGCGGCGACCGCACTCTCCCAGGCCGTCCGCCCCAGCTCGGCCTTCGACTCCAGGCGTGGCACCCGCGGGATCCAGGCGCCGCAGGCGAGCGCAACCGCCCGCTCGCGGTAGAAGAACCGGGTGAGCGTCTGTGCGGCGTCGCGCCGCTCGCGTAGCTCCCGGGTCGGCGGCAGGTAGCTCATGAAAGAGTCGTGAGCATCAGCTCGAAGAACCGCTCGGTGTCGAAGTCGGTGACGACCCGCGCGTTCGGCTCCCGCCCGGTCCGCCCGAGCGTGTCGATCAGGTTCCAGCCGCGGGTGAGCTCACCCGCGGTCTCGACATCCACCACCGCGTCGTCCGCGTCTAGCACCAGCGTCGGGTCGAGAATCGCGGCGCAGGTCATCGAGTCGGGATGCGTGGAGCCGCCGAGCCCGACGACGTTCCGGTCGAACTCGAGCGCCTTCCGGTTCACCTGCCCGAAGAAGCGCGACAGGGGCGTGCCGAGGGCGTCGATCCGCGCCAGCTTGTCGTCGCGGAAGACCCCGTGGGTGCGCGTCAGCGTCCACGTGACCAGCGTGAGCTGGAAGCCCGCGCCGAGCACCATCTTCGCCGCCTCGGGGTCGACGTAGAAGTTGTACTCGGCGGCCGGCGTGATGTTCCCGATCCCGCCGCCCATTACCCAGAGGTGCCGGACTCTCCGCACGATCGAGGGGTCGCGCGTCACGGCCGCGGCGATGTTCGTGAGCGGCCCCTGCGCGAGGATCGTCAGCTCTCCGGGGCTCTCGTCGATCCTGCGGACGAGCTCGTCAACGGCGTGCTCCGGCTCGGGCCGCTGACGGGCCTGCGGGAAGCCCGAATCCCCCATGCCGTCCTGACCGTGCACGTACTCGGCCCCCACCCAATCCGCGTTCAGCGGGTCCGTGCAGCCCGCGTAGACCGGTACTTCGCCGCTCCTGCCGGCCATCTCGACCGTGTAGAGCGCGTTCTCGACCTCCTGCTCGAAGCGAACGTTGCCGCAGACGACCGTGATCGCCTCGAGCTGCGCCCGGGGATCGCCCAGGGCCAGCAGCAGGGAGAAGACGTCGTCGCCCGCGGTGTCGGTGTCGATGATCAGCCGGGTCATACGGCGACCGCGAGCCGCTCGTCGAGCTCCGCCCGCGTCGGCAGGCCGGGAACGACGCCCTGGTGCTCGACCATGTGCGCCCCGGCCGCGCAGCCCCAGCGAACCGCGTCGAGGTCCGACGCACCCTCGGCAAGCGCGACGGCGAAGGCGGCGCAGAAGGCGTCCCCCGCGCCGGTGGTATCGACCACCCGGGCGGGGAAGGCGGGGACGAGCTCGCCGCCGATCCGCGCTCCTCGTTGGCCGAGCGTCAGTACGAGCGTGCCCTCGGCGTCTTCGACGGCCGGCTCCTCGCTCTCGTTCGGCACGAGATAGTCGGCGACCGGCGCGATCGCGCGCCCCGGCGCCGGGGCCGGGTTGAGCACGGTCCGGACCCCGGCCGCACGCCCGAGCTCGAGCGCGCGCAACGCCGCGTCGAGCGGGATCTCGAGCTGGACGAGCAGCACGTCGGCCGCCTCGATCTGCGGAGCGAAGGCTTCGACGCGCCCGGGCGTCAGAGAGGCGAGCGCACCGGGAACGACCACGATCCGGTTGTCACCGCTCGCCTCGACGAGGATGGCGGCGGTCATCGTCGGCAGCTGCGTCCGCGCCACAGCGCCCGCGTCGACGCCCTCGGCCGCCCAGAGCTCGACCCCGCTGTCGCCGAACGCGTCCTGCCCGACGACGGTCAGGAAGCTCACCTCGGCGCCGAGCCGCGCGGCTCCGATCGCCTGGTTCGAGCCCTTGCCGCCGGGGTCGGTGCGAACCTGGCTGCCGATGACCGTCTCTCCCCGCCCGGGGGCCCGATCCATCACGAACGTCTGTCCGACGCCGTAGCTCCCCACCACCGCGATCCGCGCCACCGGCTGATCTTACGGGCGTTGACACGCAGTTTCCGGCGGCATAGCGTGGCGCCTACCGCCGTGTTGAAGCGCTTCAACCGATAGGTGCCCGTTGCGGGCCGCCGACCTCGGGATCACGATCGGCCGCCTCGAGCGCGGCCCGCTGAACGCGATCACGGACGTCCCGGGCGTCCGGGTCGGACACACGACGCTGATCGAAGGGAAGGACGTACGGACCGGCGTGACGGTGATCGTGCCGCGCGAGCGCCCACTCTGGGAGGAGCCGGTCTTCGCCGGCTGGCACCGCCTGAACGGGAACGGCGAGCTCACTGGCACGGCCTGGATCGACGAGGCGGGCCTGCTCATGTCGCCGATCGGCCTGACGAACACGCACAGCGTCGGCGTCGTCCGCGACGCGCTCGCCGCGGCGACCGCCGCAGAGCACGCGCCGGGCGACCTCTTCTGGGTGCTCCCGGTCGTCGGCGAGACCTGGGACGGGACGCTCAACGACGTGAACGGGCAGCACGTGCGCCCCGAACACGTCGACGAGGCACTGCGGGCGGCGTCCTCCGGCCCCGTCGCCGAGGGGAACGTCGGCGGCGGCACGGGGATGATCTGCCACGGGTTCAAGGGCGGGGTCGGCACCGCCTCCCGGGTCGTCTCCGAGCGCACGGGCGGCTTCGCCGTCGGCGTGCTCGTGCAGGCGAACCACGGGCGGCGCGACCGGCTCCGAATCGGCGGCGTCCCGGTCGGCGAGCGCATCTCGCCCGAGGACGTCCCGCTTCCGGCCGCGCCGGGCGGGGCCGGAGGCGGCGGCTCGATCATCATCGTCGCCGCGACCGACGCGCCGCTCCTGCCTCATCAATGCCGCCGGCTGGCCCAGCGCGCAGGCCTGGGCGTCGCCCGCACGGGAGGCGTCGGCGAGCACTGGAGCGGTGACCTCTTCCTCGCGTTCGCGACCGGCAACTCGGGCATCCCGGCGAGCGAGTACGGCTGCGAGCCGCCGCTCACCGCCTCGCTCTCGATGCTCGCCGACGCGTACATCACCGAGCTCTTCGACGCGGTCGTCGACGCGACCGAGGAGGCGATCGTGAACGCGCTCCTCGCCGCCGAGACAATGGACGGGCGCGATGGGATCGTCGCGCACGGCCTCGACCCCGAACGGCTGCGGAGCATCCTGTGACGGCTCCCGAGTTCGGCTTCAGCGTCACGCCCGGACCGGCCGCCGGCGTCGCCGTCGAGTCGGCGGAGGCGGAGGCGCTCGGCTACGACCGCATCGGGATCTGGGACTCCCCCGCGCTCTTCCGAGAGCCGTGGGTGACGCTGGCCGCGGTAGCGGCGGCGACCAGGCGCGCGGCGATTGGGCCGTGGGTGACGAATCCGCTGAGCCGCCACCCGGTCGTCACCGCGAGCGCGGCCGCGAGCGTCGACGACCTCGCCCCAGGCCGTGTGTACATCGGGATCGGCTCCGGCGGCACCGGGGTCTGGCACCTCGGCCTGCGCACCGCTTCGCTCGGCCTCCTGGAGGCCTACGTGGTCGCCGTGCGGCGCCTCCTCGAGGAGGGCGTGGCCAAATGGGACGGGGAAACCGTGCGGCTCGAATGGGCGAAGCGGAGCATCCCGATCATCCTCTCCGCGCACGGGCCGCAGTCGCTGCGGCTCGCGGGGCGGATCGCGGACGGCGTCGTGGCGGGGCTCGGCGTGACACCGGAGGTCGTCCGCGGATGCCTCGACCTCGTCGCCGAAGGCGCCCGCGAGGCCGGGCGGTCGCCGAACGACGTCAAGGTCTGGTTCACGTGCTTCTGGTTCGTCGACGAGACACGCGGCGTGGCGGCCCGCCAGGGGGCCTGGGCGGCGACGGCGTTCGCCCTCCACTTCGCCCGCTCCGGGGTCGACGGCAAGTTCGTCCCCGAGGAGCACCGTGAGGCTGTGGTCGAGCTCGGCAGCGCGTACGACCTCGTGTCGCACGGCTCGGTCTCGCCGGCGGAGCAGCAGCGCTACGCCGAGCTCGCGGACCGGCTCGGAATCGGCGAGTACCTGCGCAGGCGCTTCGTCTTCGCGGGGACGCCGAACGAGGTCGAGGAGCAGGTGCGCGCCGCGATCGGCGCCGGCGCGCAACGCTTCGACGGCGCGATCGACGCCGATCTCCCGGAGCACCGGGAGCGGATCACGAAGTGGGCGCAGCTCGTGATGCCGCGGTTCGGCGCGTGAGCCTCGACCTCCTGATCAGCGGCGGGACGGCGGTGCTGCCGGACAGGACGGCGCCTGCCGACATCGGGGTGAAGGACGGGTCGATCGCCCTCGTCGCGCCGCCGGGCAGGATCGACGTCGAGGCCGAGCGGACGATCGACGCCGCCGGCAAGCTCGTGCTCCCCGGCGGGATCGAGCCGCACGCGCACATCCACGAGCCGATGTACCGCGGGTGGACCCAGGGCGAAGACGTCTGGCTGCAGTCGCCCGAGGGCGCGACCAGAGCCGCCGCGTTCGGCGGGACGACCACAGTGGTCTCGTTCGCGTTCATGGCCGTCCACGTCGTCGAGCAGGAGTTCGACGCCGCCGCGGCCGTCGCCCATCGCCGCGACGTCTTCACCGGCCGCTCCTATACCGACTTCGCCTTTCACCCTGTCCTGACCGGGACGCTCTCCGACGCGACGATCGCCAGCGTCGGTGACGCGATCGACGACGGCACGGCGTCGATGAAGCTCTTCACCACCGACCTGACGACGGGGCAGGCCGGTATCCGCATCGACAACGGCTCAGCCCTGGCGGTGATGCAGCAGTGTGCCGAGCACGGCGCGCTGGTCATGGTCCACGCCGAGGACGACGACCTGATCAAGTTCATGGAGGCCAGGCTGACACGGGAGGGGCGCGACCAGCTCGCCAACGTCCACCTCGTCCACACGCCGATGGGCGAAGAGGTGGCGGTGCGGACGATGGCGCGCCTGGCCCAGGAGGCGAGCGTCGCCCTGTATGTCGCCCACGTCGGCGCGCGAGAGCCGATGGAGGCGATCGGCGAGCTGCGCGCGGCCGGCAGGCCGGTCTACGGCGAGGCCCTGCACAACCTGCTCTGCTTCTCGACCGACGACTACGCCCGCCCGGACGGCGCGAAGTACCACATCGGGATGGGCCTGAAGCCGCCCGAGCACCCGCCGGTGCTGTGGCAAGGGCTCGCCGACGGTCGGCTGTCGACGATCGCAACCGACGAGTACACGACCTCATACGCGGTGAAGATGGCGGGGACCAGCATCCAGACCACGCCCGGCGGCCACGTCGGCATCGAGACGCGCGGGCTGATCACGTTCTCCGAAGGCTATGCGAAGGGCCGGCTCACCCTCGAGCGCTTCGTCGAGGTCTTCTCGACGAACCCCGCGAAGCTGCTGGGCCTCTACCCGCAGAAGGGCGTGCTCGCCGCAGGCAGCGACGCGGACATCGTCGTCTGGGACCCGACCGTCCAATGGACGATCACGATGGATGCCCTCCACCACGAGGCCGACTACAGCCCGTGGGAAGGCTGGGAGGTGACCGGCCGGCCGGTGACGACGATCCTGCGCGGGAAGGTGATCGTCAAGGACGGCCGCCTGCTCGGAATGCCGGAAGACGGCCGCTGGCTGCGGCGCACGTTCGATTCCGAGCTCGCCGCCCGGCCCGCGCTCGCGTGACACCCGGCCCGAAGACGACGATCGCCGACGTCGCCCGGTCGGCGCAGGTCTCGACCGGCACGGTCTCACACGTGCTCTCGGGCGCGCGCTACGTGCGCCCCGAGACGCGCGCGCGGGTCGAGCGGGCGATCGACGAGCTCGGCTTCCGGCCGAGCCGAATTGCCCGCGCGCTGACCAGCCGGCGGACGCAAACGGTGGGAATGATCGTGCCCGATGTGACCAACCCATTCTTCTCCGACCTGATCTGGCACGTCGAGCGGGCGATGAACGACGCCGACTACGCCCTCATCTTTGGCAACTCGGCGAACGACGCGGAGCGGGAGCGCCGCTACCTGGAGGGATTCCTTGCCCGGCGGGTGGATGCGGCGATCCTCGCCGTCACCGCCGGAGTGGACTCCGAGCTCGTGCGGCGCGTCGCAGCGGAGATTCCCACGATCTTCGTCGACCGGCCCGTCGACTCGATCGCGGACTGCGTCGTCGGCGACAACGCCGCCGGGTCTACCGCTGCGATCGAGCACCTCGTCGGACTGGGGCATCACAGGATCGCCTTCGTCAACGGTGACGAGAGCCTCGCGACCGGCCGCGAGCGCAGGGTCGGCGTCGAAGCGGCGCTCCGACGATGCGGGCTCGTGCTCGCCGCAGGCAGCTCGGGATCCTTCACGCTCGAAAGCGGCCAGGCGCAGATGCGGAAGCTGCTCGCAGGGGGCGGGCGGCCGACCGCCGTCTGCGCGGGCAACGACCTTCTCGCAATGGGGGTGTTGAACGCAGCCTCCGCGTGGCGGCTGCGCGTCCCTGCCGACCTCAGCGTGGTCGGGTACGACGACATCGCCTACTCCGCGTTCACCTCTCCCCCGCTCACCACGATCCGGCAGCCGGGGCGCGTCCTGGGCGAGGAGACCGCCCGGCTACTGCTCTCCCGGCTCGCCGGCTACGACGGGCCTCCGAGGCGCGTGGTCGTGCACCCGGAGCTCGTCGTCCGAGACTCGACCGCCCCGCCGGCGGCATGAGGTCGTTCAAGCAGGAGCTCGTCGGGCTGTTCGGCAAGCCGGTCGCCGAGAACCCGACGCAGGTGATGGTCGAGGCGGCATTCGGCGAGCTCGGGCTCGACCGGCGCTACCTGACGCTCGAGGTCGAGCCGGCGGCGCTCGGCGACGCCGTACGCGGCGCGCACGCCTTCGAGTTCCGCGGCTTCCACTGCACGATCCCGCACAAGGTGGCCGTGATCGAGCACCTCGACCGGATCAGCGAGACCGCGGCGTCGATCGGCGCCGTCAACTGCGTCGTGCGCGAGGACGACGGGCTCGTCGGCGAGAACACCGACGGCAATGGGTTCCTGCGCGCCCTCCGCAGGCGAAGCGATCCTGGGGGCCAGAGCGTGGTCGTCCTCGGCGCGGGCGGCGCCGCACGGGCAATCGCGGTCGAGCTGCTGCTCGCAGGCGCACAGCGGCTCGTGGTCGTCAACCGCTCGGAGGAGCAAGGCCGAGAGCTCGCCGGCCACCTGCGGGCGCTCGCGCCCGCGACCGAGATCGAGCTCACGACCTGGCAGGGCGACTACTCGGTGCCTGCGGGGACCGACCTCGTCGTGAACGCCACGCCGAACGGGCTCTACCCGGACGTCGAGGCGCACGTGCCGCTGGATCTCTCGTCGCTCACCGCTGCCGCGACCGTCGCGGACGTCGTGCCGAACCCGCCGGAGACCGCCTTCCTGCGCGAGGCCCGCGGGGCGGGCTGCCCGACGATCGACGGTCTGGAGATGCTGGTCGAGCAGGGCGTGCTCAGCGTCGGGTACTGGACGGGTCGCGAGCCCGACGCCGCGGTGATGCAGGCCGCGCTGGCCGAGGTGTTCGCGGGTTCGCCCTGAGTCCTAGGAGGCGAGCGTCTCGGTCTCTCCGAGCAGCACGCGGCGCGGCTTCGAGCCCTCGTACGGGGAGATGATCCCACGGCGCTCCAGCATGTCGATCAGGCGGCCCGCGCGCGTGTAGCCGACCCGGAGGCGGCGCTGGAGGAGCGACACCGACGCCGTCTGGGCCTGGACGACGATCTCGATCGCGCGCTCGAGCAGCGGATCCTCGTCCGGGTCAAAGTCGCCGTCCTCGTCGCCGCCGTCCTCGACCGGCCGCTCGGGGACCTCGAGCAGCGTCTCGTCGAGCTCCTGCTCCCGCTGCGAACGGCACTGCTCGACGACCAGCGCGATCTCCTCTTCGGAGACGTACGCGCCCTGCAGGCGCTGCAGGCGCGAGGTGCCGAGCGGCTTGAACAGCATGTCCCCCTGGCCGAGCAGGCTCTCGGCGCCCGCCTGGTCGAGAATCACCCGGGAGTCGGTCTGGCTGGAGACGGCGAACGCGATCCGGGACGGCACGTTCGCCTTGATCATCCCGGTGATCACGTCCACCGAGGGCCGCTGCGTCGCGAGCACGAGGTGGATGCCGACCGCGCGCGACTTCTGCGCGAGGCGGATGACGGCATCCTCGACCTCCTGCGGCGAGATCATCATCAAGTCGGCGAGCTCGTCGATCACGACGAGCAGGTACGGCAGCTGCTTCTCGCCGCGGCCCCGCAGGGCGCGGTTCATCTCGGGGAGGCTGCGCGCGCGGACGAGGCTCATCCGCTCGTAGCGGCGTTCCATCTCGCCGACCACGTTCGCGAGCGCGGCGGAAGCGGTCTTCGGGCTGGAGACGACGGACGTGAGCAGGTGCGGGATCGACTCGTAATAGCCCAGCTCGATCCGCTTCGGGTCGATCAGGATCATGCGCACGTCGTCGGGCGTGGCGCGCAGGAGGATCGAGGTGAGGATCGTGTTGATGCAGCCCGACTTCCCGGAGCCGGTGGTGCCCGCGATCAGCAGGTGCGGCATCCGGGCGAGATCGGTCCAGACCGCGTTCCCGGAGATGTCCTTACCGAGCCAGACCGACAGCGGGCTCGACGTGGCCGGCAGATCGTCGTAGATGTCGCCGAGCGTGACGAGGTTGGGCGAGTGGTTCGGGACCTCGACGCCGACCGCCTGCTTCCCCGGGATCGGGGCGAGGATGCGGATCTCCGTCGTCGCCAGCGCGTAGGAGAGGTCGTCCTTCAGCGCTGCAACCTTGGCCACTTTGGTGCCGGGTGCGAGCTGCAGCTCGTAGCGGGTGACCCGCGGCCCCGCGATCTCGCCGACGAGACTTGCGTCGACGCCGAAGTTCGCAAGTGCCTGGACAAGGGCTTCTCCCACGCGTGCGCTCGACTCGGCCTCGCCGCGTGCGATCGCCTTGGAGCGCCGCAGCACTCCCCGGTCGGGGAGTCTGTAGACGGCCTCGCCGTCGGTCTCGCTGACGTCGAACAGCGACGGCTGGTCGTCCGGCTCGGGTTCCTCCGGGAGGACGAGCAGCGGCGACGGTGCGACGATGTCCGGGAACTCCTGGACGCCGTCGACGGGCGGGGCGTGAACCGGCACGGGAACACGCTCGGGCTCCGGGAGAGGCGAAGTGATCGGCACGGCCCGGCGACGGACAGGCCGACTGCGAGCCGCGCGGCGAAATGCATGGCCGGAACCGCGTAGGAGTGCGCCCGCGGAGGCGCCGCTGATCAGCAGGCCGCCGGCGAGCAGCAGGAAGCCGCCGAGCAGCTGCGTCCCGGTCGTTCCGATCAGGCGGCCGAGGGCAGCTTCGAGACCCCTCCCCAGGTAGCCGCCGTGCGCACGACCGAGGACGAGTGCCAGCCCGAAGGCGGTGACGCCGAGGCCGGTGCGAAACGGCGCGAACCGCGGCAGGTCGCTCTTCGCGACCATCAGCCCGCCGACCGCCCCGCAGGCGACCGGCAGCGCGTACGCCGTCCCGCCCAGCAACGCGACAAGCCCGTCGCCGATTGCCCTCCCGACGTAGCCGCCGTTCCACCCCGCCCAGAGCACGCTGCCCATGAACAGGCCGAACGCGGCCAGGCCGAGGCCGATCAGCTCCGGATGCTGATGCCCCCGGGCAGGGTGGCGCGCCGAGCTCTTCCGGCGCGTGCGCTTCTTGACCCGGGACGGCGTCTTCGGGCGCACCCTGCTGGGACGCTTCTTGCGCGCCATGGGCGCGACTTCGACGGCGGACTCGCTAACCCTCTGTTAGCTGCCAGCGTCGGCGGGCAAAGCGCGACGACGCGGCCCAGGCTGGGAGAAGGCTCGCTCGAAGACGCCCGGAACGACGGAGCCCTTCGGCATCCCGGTCTCCGGCGGGTAGTAGACGACGAGCTCCTCGAAGCCGGCCTCCTGCCAGCGGGCGACGAAGTCCTGGAAGGTCTCGTCCGAGCGCCAGGGGGTCTCGGCAACAAACGGATGGCCGATCAGCGCCGAGCGCAGCACCGTGCGTCCGGTCTCGGCGCAGAGCTCGTCGAGGCGGGCGTTGTCTTCACCGCCCCGCCTCAGCCCCTCCTCGGGGGTGAGGCCGACGCCGCCGAACGTGTTCCAGCGGAACGCGTGACGGGCAGCGAGGCCGAGGATCGTCTTCCCGCGTCCGGCCACGGTCAAGGGGATTTCGCGCTTGGGCTGCAAACGCTCGTCCGCGAGCAGCTCCAGCAGGCGGTCGAGCCAGGGTGCGAAGAGGGCCGCGCGCTCCTTCGGCTCCCACTTCGGCACCTCGGCCAGACCGTGATCGTAGGCGGCTCCGCCGGAGCCGACACCGAGCTCGAGCCGGCCGCCGGAGAGCTCCGCGACGGTCAGCGCCGTCCGGGCGAGCACCGCCGGGTTGCGTAACGTCATCGGGCTGACGAGCGGCCCGATGCGCGGCTTCTCCGTCACGTGCGCGAGCGCTGTCAGGCAGCTCCAGGCTTCGAACCAGGGTTGCTCGGGGTGCATCCAGTTCCCGAGGTGGTCGGCGACCCAGATCGTCTCGACGCCGAGCTCGTCCAGCCGCCGCCAGCGTTCGACCAGCTCTGTCCAGGGCGCGTTCTGGAGCGTGATGACGCCGAGCTTCACCCCAGCGAGGCGATGCGCTCGAGCAGCAGTTGGACGAAGGCTCCGGCGTCGATGTCGACGGACACCGCGGCGTTCGCCTCCCAGCCCATCCTCCCGTACAGGTCGACGTTCGTTCGCCCGCGGCCGAGCCCGCCGTCGCAGTCGACCCTGACTCCGCGGCGGACGGTCTCGACGAGACCGGGGCGGAAGGCGTGTGCCAGCGCGACTGCGTCGTGGATCGGGGAGCCGTCCCAGCCGTAGGTCTCGCGGTGGAAACGCCCGTAGAAGTCGAGCAGCTCCCCGACCATCGCGCCGACGCGGCCGGACGTGCGCAGCTGGCCGGTGTGTGCCGAGCCGACGATCGCCTTGTGCGTGACATCGAGGGAGATCATCGTCACGTCGAGGCCACTCGTGAAGACGCGGTCGGCGGCTTCCGGGTCGCACCAGATGTTGAACTCGGCTGCGGGGGTGACGTTGCCCTCGCCGATCGCCCCGCCCATGAGCACGATCCGCTCCACGCGCGCGGCGGCGTCGGGATGCAGGGCGAGAAAGAGGCCGATGTTGGTGAGCGGGCCGGTCGGAACGAGCGTGACGGGCTCCTCGGACGCGAGCACGGTCTCGGCGATGTAGTCGACGGCGTGCTGATCGAGGGGGCGGCCGCTCGGAGCCGGCAGCGTCGGCCCGTCCATCCCGCTCTCGCCGTGGACGTAGGCGGCCACGAAGGGCTCGCGCTGAAACGGCCGATCGGCGCCGGCGGCGACGGGGATCTCCGCGCGGCCCGCGAACTCGAGCAGCTTCAGGGCATTGATCGTCGTCTTCTCGAGGGTCTGGTTGCCGTGGACCGTGGTCACCCCGAGCAACTCGACCTCAGGGCTCGCGAGCGCGAGCATGAGCGCGATCGCGTCGTCGTGTCCCGGGTCGCAGTCGAGGATGATCTTCATGCGTCGGTCAGTATCTCGTCTACCTCCGTGGCGGTGGGGAGCGAGGGCTGCGCACCGAAGCGGGACGCGGCGAGCGCCCCAGCCGCGCAGGCACGACGGAGCGCCTCGGCCCGCTCCCGGCCCTCGAGCATCGAGACGAGCAGGCACGCGGTGAAGGCATCGCCGGCGGCGGTCCCGTCCACCGCTTCGACCCGAGGCGGCGTCGCGCGGGCGACTTCGCGCCCTCCCTCCAACAGTACGGCCCCCTCCTCTCCGAGCGTCAGCGCCGTGAGGCCGTCGAACTGCCCGATCGCCTCGAGCTCGTAGCGGTTGACGACCAGAAGGTCGACCGAGGCCAGAAGCTCCGGCGGCAGAGCCCTAGCGGGCGCGGCGTTCAGGCAGAAGAAGGTCGCCTGCGCCGCCGCGTCCGCGGCCGTCTCGATCGGGATCTCCAGCTGACACAGCACCGCGTCGACTCCGGCGAGCTCACCTGCCTGTGCGAGCGTGTTCGCGCCGGGAGCGACGACGATCGAATTCTCGCCGTCCTCCCCGACCAGGATCAGCGCCACCCCGGTTGGCTCGCTCAGGCGGCGAACGCCGGACAGGTCCACTCCCCCTTCCCGCAGCAGCGCCAGCGCCTCGTCGGCGAACAAATCGTCACCGACGGCGCCCGTCAGGCTCACCCCGGCCCCGAGCCTTGCAGCCGCGAGCGCCTGGTTCGCCCCCTTCCCGCCCGGCACCCGCTCGAAGCTCGCGTCCGTCACGGTCTCCCCGGGGCGCGGAAGCCGTTCGCAACGGGCCACGAGGTCGAGGTTGATCGATCCGACGACCGCGACGGACGGGCTAGGCGGCAAGCGCGCGCAGGTCTTCGAGCGTCCGCCCGAGCAGGTTCTCGCGCAGGTCGAACAGCCCCGCCCAGAGCGACGAGCGGTCCGGCTCCGAGCCGAGGTCCGCTGCCGCCCGGAGCCCTTCGAGCGCCCGTACGAGGACGGCGAGCTCGAGGTAGGCCTGCGCGACCCGCACGGGCGAGACGGAGACGCCGGCCCGTTCGAGCACGTCCTGCCAGTCGCGCAGCTCCCCCGCCCCCGGCTCGCCGTACCACGAGCGCCCTTCCGCCCGCTCGGGCTCGAGCTCGAGCAGGTAGCGGCCCAGCGGCTGATCCAGGCCTGAGAGCGCCGTTTCCGCCCGTTCGGCCGCCCGGCGCAGCGCAGCCTGACGCCGACCCGGAGTGCAAGGCTCCGCGTCGCCGCGGGCCCAGCGCTCGAGCAGGCGGCAAAACGCCAGGGCAGCCACCTCGCAGGCCGACAGCTGCCCGATCAGGCGCCGCGCGGTTCGCTCCTCGGCGGCGTTCCCGGCCAGCACGCCCGCCCAGCCGTCGAGCAGCGCCGACATTAGTGCCCCTTCCAGTAATGGTCTCGCGTTTCTGACGCCGCCAGAAATGCCCTGACTATTGCTGGAAGGGGCACTAGACCTCCACCACCACGGGCAGGATCATCGGTCGCCGCTTCGTCCGGTCGTAGACGAGCTGACCGACACCGTCGTGCAGGTGCTCCTGGAGGAGCTTGATCTCGACGATGTTTTCGTCGAGGCACTCGCGCAGCACGGTCTCCGCCTCGACGCGCATCTCGTCGAGCAGGGGCTCGGTCTCGGCGAAGCCGCGCGCGATCACCTCCGCGGCGGCCGACCGCATGCCGTTCTGGCTGGCGAGCGTCGCGACGATGATCAGCACGCCGTCCTCGGCCATGTGGCGACGATCGCGCAGCGCCACGTCGCCGATGTCTCCGACGCCGAGACCGTCGACGAGGGTGACCCCCGCCTCGATCCGGTCGACGATCGAGGCGCCGGTCGGCCCCAGCTCGACCACCGAGCCGTTCTCGGCCATCACGATCGAGTCCGCCGGCACTCCTGCCTGCTGCGCCATCCGCGCGTTCGCGGCCTGCATGCGGTACTCACCGTGGATCGGCATCACCGCCCTCGGCCGCACCAGACCGTAGAGCGTGCGGATCTCTTCCTGGTTGGCATGCCCGGAGACATGCACCGTTGCGTTCTCCTCGTGCAGGACCTCGGCGCCGGCCTTCGAGAGCTGGTTGATCGTGTCGTGGACGCGAAGCTCGTTTCCCGGGACGGGCCGGGCCGAGAGGATCACCGTATCGCCGCGCTCGACCTCGACCGTCTGGTGGTCGCGGTAGGCGATCCGCGTCAGCGCGGACATCGGCTCGCCCTGGCTGCCGGTGCAGAGGATCAGCACCTCGTGCGGTTCGTACTCCTCGAGCTCCTTCGGTTGGATGAGCGTGCCCTCGGGCACCTCGATGTAGCCGAGGCTCCCGGCGATGTTGAGGTTCTTGCGCATCGAGCGGCCGACAACCGCGACCTTGCGACCGGTCTGCGCGGCGACGTCGATCGCCTGTTGCATGCGGTGGACATTCGACGCGAATGAAGCGACGAGAACGCGCCCCTGCCGCTGGGGGATGATCTGGCGAAACGCCTCCCCGACCAGGCGCTCCGAACCGGTGAACCCGGGTCGCTCCGCGTTGGTCGAGTCGCAGAGCAGCAGGTCGACCCCGCGGTTGCCGATCTCGGCCAGCCGGCCGACGTCCGTGCGGAACCCGTCCACCGGGGTGTGGTCGAGCTTCCAGTCGCTCGTGTGCAGCACGCGGCCCGCGTCGGTCTCGATCAGGACGGCGACGTTGTCCGGGACCGAGTGCGCCATGCGCACGAACTCGAGCCGGAACGGCCCGAGCTGGAGCGGGTCGCCCTCAGGGTCGATCTCCCGCAGCTCGGCGGAGCGCAGGAGGCCATGTTCGTCGAGCTTCGACTTGACCAGGCCGAGCGTCAGCCGTGTTGCCCACACCTCGGGCACCTGCACCTCGCGCATCAGGTAGGGGAGCGCACCGACGTGATCCTCGTGAGCGTGCGTGAGCACAACGGCCCGCACCTCGCCCGGCCGGTCGCGAAGATACGAGAAGTCCGGGAGGACGAGATCGACGCCGAGGTGCTCGTCGCGCGGAAACGCGAGGCCGGCGTCGACGACGAGGCTTGCGCCCTGGTGCTCGAAGACGGTCATGTTCTTGCCGACCTCGCCGAGCCCGCCGAGCGGGATGACGCGTAAGGAAGCCGCTGTCACCGGAGGAGTGTACCGCCGGCCGGAAGTCCCTCCGGGGCGGGGGTTGCCCGGCCTGATTCCGGCAGGGAAACGAGAAATCACGCTATTTGGTGAGGTTTTCCTGCCTAAATGAAGCCAGAACGAGCCCATGCGGTTCTCCAAAGCAGCACGCTCTGTCGGCGCGGCTCCTCGTTTGTCTTGCTGCCGCTCTGCTGCTCGTCCTCCCCCCGACCGCGCTCGCGCGCGGGGTGAAGGCTCCCAGCCGCTCGTTCGCGAAGCCGGCGGCCAAGGCGTGGACCGCCCCTACCGCTCTGCTCGGACCGTACCCGTGGCGATGGGCGAGCTCCGGGCCAACGCGGGCACGCAGCTCTGCCCGACGGTGATCGCCGCGATGGAAGCTCTCTACCGCGAGCAGCCTCAGATGCTGGGCGCTGCGGCGCTCCGCGCGGTCGGGGAAGCTGCGGCCTAAGCGGGAGCGGGAACCGGTAGGCCGGCGCGCTCGAGGCAGTCACGCACGCGCGCGACCTCGTCGGGCGTCGCGGGCACGAGCGGCAGCCGGTGACCACCGACCTCGAGGCCGAGCATGTTCAGAGCCGCCTTGATCGCGATCGGGTTCGGCGCCACCTTGAGCAGCTCGTAGATCGGCTCCAGCTCCTCGTTGATGCGCCTGGCCGTCTCCTCGTCCCCGTCTCTGAACGCGCTGATCTGCCGCTTTACTTGCGGCCCGACCACGTGCGTGTGCACGCAGACGCCGCCCACGCCGCCGAGGCGGAGGAACGGGTAGATCAGGTTGTCGTCGCCGGCATAGAGGTCGAGCCCGAGCTCGACGATCCGCCGCGCCTGGTCGAGATCGTCGTTGGCCTGCTTGACCGCCGCCACGGTCGGGATCTCCGCCAGCTCGGCGATCGTCTCCGGCTCCAGGTTGAGGACGACGCGGGCCGGGATGTTGTAGACGACGATCGGACGGTCGCTGACGTCGGCGATCGCTCTGAAGTGCTCGACGATCCCGCGCGGGGGCGGCTTGTTGTAGTAAGGCGTGACGACGAGGAAGCCGTGCACACCGAGCTCGTGTGCGCGCGTCGTCAGATGGACGGAGTGCGCGGTCGAGTAGGTGCCGGTGCCGGCGATCACTGTCGCACGGTCGCCAACCGCGTCGAGTGCGGCCGCGTAGAGCTCGAAGCGCTCGTCGTCGGTCAGCGTGGGCGCCTCGCCCGTCGTCCCGGTGACGACGAAGCCGTCCGAGCCGTTGTCCACCAGGTGCACCGCGAGCTCGCGGAACCGGTCGTAGTCCACGGAGCCGTCAGCCTGGAACGGCGTTGCGATCGCCGTCAGAACCTCGCCGAGCATGTCCGAATGGTACTCCTAGACGATTGATCGGAAAATCGTCGATCAATCGTCTAGCAGCGCGTCGAGGCCCACGGTCAACCCCTGCGGCAACCCAGGCAACCGCTCCAGCGCGAGGAGCACGCCGGGAACGAACGCCTCCCGGGACAGCGTGTCGTGGCGGATCGTCAGCAGCTGGCCGGGCCCGCCCAACAGCACCTCGTGGTGGGCAACGAGGCCGGGAAGCCGCACCGAGTGGATCGGCGGGCCGCCGCCCATCGCCGCCGCCGTGGCTTTCGCCGTCCCGGAGGGGGCGTCCAGCTTCGTGTCGTGGTGCAGCTCGACGATCTCCGCGCGCGGCAGGTGCTTCGCAGCCTCTGCCGCGAAGCGCATCATCAGCACCGCTCCGAGCGCGAAGTTCGGCGCGAAGAAGACCGCCAGCCCTGCTGCCCGCGCCCGCTCCCCCACGCCCGTGAGGTCGGCGCCCGACGTCCCGACGACGCACGGCACCCCGGCGTCGAGCGCAGCCTCGACGTTGCCGACGACCGTATCGGGCCGCGTGAAGTCGACCATCGCCTCGGCGGAGCCCAGCTCGTCGACCAGCTCGTGCCCGGACGACTCCAGCCCCGGCCCCAGCACCGAGCCCACTTTGCCCCCGCGGCCGTTCAGCAGGACCTTCACGCCGCCGCTGCGAGCCCCGGGTGCACTCGCTCGACTCCCTCGAGAAAGCGCTCCTCGTTCGGCCCGATCCCCGCCGCCGAGATCCGCCCGGGCTCCAGCACCACCCCCGCGAGCTCTGCGACCGCGACGGGCTCGACCGCGTCGATCTCAGCGATGATCCGGTCGAGCGACAGGAGCTCGGTGTCGGTGATCAGCGAGCGCCCCAGCCGGCTCATCCGGTTCGAGGTGGACTCCATCGAGAGCGCGATGCGCCCCTTCAGGTTCTCCTTGGCCCGTTCCAGCTCGCGGTCGCGCAGGTTGCCGGCCGCGATGTCCGCGATCTCGCCGGCCACGACCTCCAGACAGGCGGCCACGTTCTCCTCGCGCGTGCCGAGATAGATCCCGACCAGACCGGTGTCGGTGTACTGCGAGGCGAAGCTGTAGACGGAGTACGCCATCCCGCGCTTCTCGCGGATCTCCTGGAACAGCCGCGAGGAGGCCGATCCGCCCAGAATCGCATCCAGGAGCGAGGCGGCAAAGCGGCGGCGGTCGGAGCGCGAGATCCCGGTCGCGCCGATGCAGACGTGGAACTGCTCCGTGTCCTTGCGCTGGAACCGCAGGCCGGGTGCCGGCTCCCTGACCAGCGGCGTCCGCACTCTCGTGCGCCGCGCCGGCGGCTCGACGCGTTGCCGAGCAGCCCGCTCGAGCAGGGTGAGGACGTGGTCGTGCTCGAGGTGCCCGGCGGCGGCGAGGACGACGTTTCCGGCGACGTACGCGTTGCGATGGTACGAGGCGATCGCCCGTCGCCCGATCGCGGAGATCACGTCCGCGCGCCCGATCACCGGCCGGCCGAGCGGGTGCCCCGAGAAGACCGCCTCGGAGAGCAGGTCGTGGACGAGGTCCTGCGGCGCGTCCTCGACCATCGCGATCTCCTCCAGCACGACCTCGCGCTCCGAGTCGAGGTCTGCGAAGGTCGGCGCGAACACCATGTCCGCCATCACGTCGAGTGCCTCTTCGAGGTGGCGGTCCGGAACCCGCGCGTAGACGACCGTGTGCTCACGCGACGTGGCAGCGTTCAGCTCGCCGCCCATCTCGTCGAACACCTCCGCGATCCGCTGCGCGTCGTAGGAGCGTGTTCCTTTGAAGAGCAGGTGCTCGATAAAGTGCGAGACCCCTGCCTTGGCGTCCGGCTCGTCGCGTGCGCCCGCGCCGATCCAAAAGCCGAGCGCGACCGAGCGAACGCTTTCTACCCGCTCCGTGATCAAGCGCTCGCCCGAGTCGAGCTCATTGAGGACGTACTCCTGCACGGGATGATCGTACTCGCGGCCTGTCGATTTCCGCGCCGGCGCACGTTGTGGAAATAAGCTGGTCGTCGGCCGGGTTTTGAGTTCCGGGAACCGAGAAAGGAGCCACGTCCGTGGAAGCAGTCGCACGCGCCGTCCCCGATCCGAAGCGCTGGTGGGCTCTCACCCTCCTCTGCGCCGCGTTCTTCATGGTCATCCTCGACGTCTCGATCGTGAACGTCGCGCTGCCGTCGATCCAGCGCGACCTGCACTTCTCGCAGGCCAACCTGCAGTGGATCCTCAGCGCGTACGCGCTCACCTTCGGCGGCTTCCTGCTGCTCGGCGGCCGCGCGGCGGACCTGCTCGGGCGACGTCGCGTGTTCATGTTCGGCGTGGCGCTGTTCACGCTCGCGTCGCTCGCCTGCGGCCTCTCGAACTCGGAGGGGACGCTGATCGCGGCGCGCGCGGTGCAGGGGCTCGGCGCGGCGATCCTCTCGCCCTCGGCGCTCTCGATCATCTCGACGACGTTCGACGAGGGAGCGGAGCGGAACAAGGCGCTCGGGGTCTGGGGCGCGATGGGCGGCAGCGGCGCCGCGGTCGGCGTCCTCGCCGGCGGTGTGCTCACGAAATGGCTGGGCTGGGAATGGATCTTCTTCGTCAACGTCCCCGTGGGCGCCGTCGTCCTGCTGCTCACGAGGTCGGTGGTGCGCGAGAGCCGGTCCGACGCGGCGCAACGTCACTTCGACGCCGCGGGTGCGGTCCTGATCACGAGCTCGCTCGTGCTGCTGGTCTTCGCGCTCACCCGCGCGGACGATGTCGGCTGGGCGTCCGCCGAGACGCTGCTGATCCTCGGCGCGTCGGCTCTTCTACTCGCCGCGTTCCTGGCCGTGGAGCTGCGCTCGAAGGCGCCGCTCGTCCCGCTGGGGATCTTTGCGCGCCTGCGGACGCTGACCGGCGCGAATGTCGTCGGCTTCCTGCTCGGCGGCCTCACGTTCGCGATGTTCTTCATGCTCTCGCTCTACATGCAGCAGGTGCTCGGCCTGTCCGCGCTCCAGACGGGGGCGGGTTATCTGGCCGTCGCGCTCACGGCGATTGTCTCGGCCGGTGTCGCGCAGGCGTTCGTGACGCGGATCGGGGTCAAGCCGGCGATGACGTTCGGCGTGCTCCTGATGACGCTCGGCAACCTCTGGTTCACGCAGGTCTCGGCCGACGGCTCGTACGCGGTCGACCTGCTGCCCGGGTTCTTCGCGATCGGGGTCGGGCTCGGGTTCTCATTCGTGCCGATGTCGATCGCGGCGCTCGCGGGCGTGGCGCCGCACGAGGCAGGGCTCGCATCGGGGCTCATCAACACAACGCAGCAGATCGGCGGCGCGCTCGGAGTCGCAATCTTCTCGACGGTCTCGACCACCCGGACCAGCCACCTGACCAAGGCGGGCGACTCGATCTCGTCGGCGCTGACGGGCGGCTTCAGCCTCGCGTTCTGGGTCGCGGTCGGCTTCGGGGTCGCCGGCCTCGTCGCGACGCTGACCATGATCCACCGCGAGGAGCTCGGGGCGCCGGCAGAGGCGCCAGGTCTCGGCTAGCTAGCGGCACCGTGTGCCGGAGGCGCCGACGGTTGCGCGGCGCCCCCGGCACGCCCGTTCTCTTTACCGGCGCGGCCCGCCGCGGCTGCCTCTGCGGTCGCGGTCGCCGCGCGGGCGCTCCTCCTCGCGGGGGCGAGGCGGAGCATCCTTCGCCCGCTCGATCAGCTCCTCGGGCTGGACGAGCGAGCCGTTCTCGTGCTTCGCGACGAGCTTGAGGCCGATCCGGCCTCGGGCCTTGTCCACCTCCTGGACGATCACGTCGACCACGTCGCCGCGCTCCATCACGTCCTCGATGTGCGCAACCCGGCCCGGACCCACGTTCGAGACGTGGAGCAGGCCGTCGGTGCCCTTCTTCAGCTCGACGAAGGCACCGAACTGCGTTGTCTTGACGACCTTGCCCGTGTAGGTGTCCCCCACCTCGGGCTCCTTGGTGATCGACTGGATCGCCTCGATCGCCGACGTGGCCTTCGTGCCGTCGGTCGCGTAGATCAGGATCGTCCCGTCCTCCTCGATGTCGATCTGCACGTCATTCTCGGACTCGAGCGCGCGGATCGTCTCGCCGCCCTTGCCGATCACCATGCCGATCTTCTCGGGGTCGATCTTGACCGACGAGATGCGGGGAGCGTTCTCGGAGAGCTCCGTACGCGCCTCGGAGATCGTCTCTGCCATCCTGTCGAGGATGAACTCGCGGGCCTCCTTCGCCTGCGTGAGCGCCTCCCGCATGATCGCCTGCGTGACGCCGGTGATCTTGATGTCCATCTGCAGCGCGGTGACGCCCTCGCGGGTGCCGGCGACCTTGAAGTCCATGTCGCCGAGATGGTCCTCGGCGCCCTGGATGTCCGTCAGGATCACGTAGTCCTCGCCCTCCTTGACGAGGCCCATCGCGATCCCGCTGACCGGACGCTTGATCGGGACGCCCGCGTCCATCAGGGCGAGGGTCGAGCCGCAGACCGAGCCCATCGAGGACGACCCGTTCGACTCGAGCGTCTCGGAGACGATGCGGATCGTGTACGGGAACTCGTCGGCGGGCGGGATCATCGGCTCGAGCGCCCGCTGCGCAAGCGCGCCGTGACCGATGTCGCGGCGCTTCGGTCCGCGCATGAACCCGGTCTCGCCGACCGAGTACGGCGGGAAGTTGTAGTGGTGCATGTAGCGCCGCTCCTGCTCGAGGGAGAGGTCGTCGATCCGCTGACCTTCCTTGGCCGTGCCGAGCGTCAGCAGGCTCATGATCTGGGTCTGGCCGCGCGTGAACAGCGCTGAGCCGTGCGTGCGCGGCGAGACGCCGACCTCGCACGCGATCGCGCGAATCTCGTCTGCGCCGCGACCGTCGGGGCGCCGCTTGTCGACCGCGATCTTCTTGCGGACGAGGTCCTTGTAGACCGCCTCGGCCGCGCGCTTCACGAACTGCCTCGTGATGCTGTCCTTGACGGCCGGCTCGCCGTCCGCCGGCGTGGCGCCGACCGGGAACGGCAGCTCGACGGTCTCGAGGATGCGGTCGAAGAGCAGGTTCCGCTTGGCGGACTTCAGCTCCTTCGAGTCCTGCTCGGCGTCGGTCAGCGCACGCAGCTCGGTCTCGAACTGCTCTCGGACGGGTCCTTCGACCGCCTCCAGCCGGATCTTCTCCAGCAGCGTGTTCAGGCTCGACCGCACCTGCACCTGGCGGGTGATGTCCTCCTCGGTCGAGTCCATCGTCAGCTCGGGCGAGAGCTCGGCGGCGATCTCCTCGACCACGCCGGCCGCCTCACGGATGCCCTCCCGACGGATGCGCTCGCGCATCCGGTCGGCGTGCGACGCCTCGAGCTTGCTCGTCAGCGACGTGTCGAGCCACTTCGGCTTGCCGGCCTTGCGCGCCAGGTCCTCCTGCGCTTCGCAGAGCTTGATGATCTCCACGTGGGCCTGTTCCAGCGCAGCGAGCAGCGTGTCCTCGGGGATCTCGTCGGCGCCCGCCTCCACCATCGTCAGCCCGTCCTTGGTGCCGACGACGATCAGGTCGAGCGTGCTCTCGTTCTCCGTCTCCTGCAGCGTCGGGTTGACGACGAGCTGGCCGTCGATCATCCCCATGCGCACCGCGCCGACCGGCCCGCTGAAGGGCAGCGGCGAGATCATCAGCGCCGCGGAGGCGCCGTTGATGCAGAGGATGTCGTGCGGCGTGACGAGGTCGGCCGAGAGCACGGTGCAGATCACCTGCACCTCGTTGCGGAAGCCCTTCGGCCAGAGCGGCCGGATCGGCCGGTCGATCATGCGCGCCGTCAGGATCGCCCGCTCGGTGGGGCGGCCCTCACGCTTGAAGAAGCCGCCGGGGATCTTCCCGGCGGCGTACATCCGCTCTTCGACGTCGACGGTCAGCGGGAAGAAGTCCGCGCCCTCGCGCGCCTCCATCCGCCCCTGCGCCGTCGCGAGCACCATCGTCTCGCCCGAGCGGACGACGACCGCGCCGTCGGCCTGCTTGGCCAGCTTGCCCGTCTCGAAGCTGATTTCCTGCTCACCGACGGCCAGCGAGACCGCGGTCTGGTTGCCCGTGGCAACACTCATGTCATTCCTCCACTCTCAGTGGAGAGTGGAGGTTTGAGTCAGCGCCGGCTTGGTCGCGCGCTCGCTCAAACTTCCACTCTCCGGTTCGATTACCGAGCCCTATCTCCTCAGGCCCAGCTCCTTGATCAGAGCGCGATAGCTCTCGAGGCTCGTGCGCTGGAGGTAGTCGAGCAGCCGGCGGCGCCGGCCGACGAGCTTGAGGAGGCCGCGGCGCGAGTAGTGGTCCTTCGCGTGCGTTCGCAGGTGCTCCGTGAGCTCGTTGATCCGGGTGGTGAGGAGGGCGATCTGCACCTCCGGGGAACCGGTGTCGGTTCCGTGCCGACCGTGCTTGCCGACGATGTCCAGCTTCGCTTCCTTGGTGAGGGTCATGCCACCTCCAGGTAGAAGTCTCCGCGATCCCAGCGCGCCGTAGGAAGCGCCACGCACGGTCGAGAACGCGGTCTGCCGTAGGCTAGCAAGGATGCTCCCGGCAGCCGTTGCTGCGGGTCACCCCGCCACCGTCGCCGCCGGAATCGAGGCGCTCGAGGCAGGTGGGTCGGCCGCCGACGCCGCCGTCGCGGCCTCCCTCGCATCCTGCGTCGCCGAGACGGTGATGACAGGGCTGCTCGGGGGCGGGCACGCAATCTACTGGGACGCGACGGCAGGCCAGGCCCGCAACCTCGACTGCTTCTGCTCCGTCCCGAGCGGAACGGGCGGCCCGCTGCTCGAGCTGGACGTGCCCTTCGGCGAGGAGCTCGTCCACTACGCCGTCGGGCCCGCCTCCTGCGCGGTGCCCGGCCTGCCCGCCGGCCTCGACGCCCTCTGGCGCGAGCACGGGCGCCTGGCGTGGCGCGACCTTTGCGCGCCCGCGCTCCGGCTTGCACAGGAGGGAGTGCCGATGCCGCCGGCACACGTCGCCTGTCTCCAGATGCTCGCGCCCGTGATGACGATGCGCGAGGGCGCGCGTATCTACGCGCCGGCAGGCCGGCTCCTCCGGCCGGGCGAGCGCCTCGAGCAGCCGGGGCTCGTCCGTGCGCTCGAGCTTCTGGCCGAGGAGGGAGCGGCGAGCGTCTACCAGGGCTCGATCGCGGCGTCGCTGGTCGAGCTGTTGGAGGAGCGCGAGGGGCGCGTCACCCGGGGGGATCTCGAAGGCTACGAAACTCCATGGTCGGAGCCCGTCCAGGTGCCCTACGCCGGCACCCGGTTCTTGACCCGCGGCGGACTCGCGGGCATTGCACCTGCCCTCACACGCATGCCGGCTCTGCGCAGCCGTCCGGAGCCCCAGCGCACGCTCGCCTTCCTCGACGCTCTAGGCCAAGTAACAGACTGTTACTTGGCCGAGCACACGACCAATCTGGTCGCGGTCGACGCCGAGGGCAACGCCTGCGTACTGACCACGAGCCTGGGCCTCGGATCGGGCGACTGGCTGCCGGGCCTCGACCTGCACCTGAACAGCATGCTCGGCGAGGTCGACCTGCTCGTCGGCCCGCTGGAGCCGGGCAGCCGGATGGAGAGCATGATGGCCCCGAGCCTCGCGGTCGACGACCGGGGACCCGCACTCGCGATCGGCTCCGCCGGGGGGACACGCCTCCGCACCGCGCTCACCGGCGTTACGGCCGCGATCCTGGACGAGGGCCTCGAGCCGCAGGCGGCGGTCGACCGGCCACGGGTCCATCGAACAAACGGCATTGTCAACGCCGAGCCGGGCGCCGACGAGAAGGCGCTCGCCGAGCTGGAGGAGCGCGGCCTGACCGTGAGGCGCTGGCCTGCCCTCCACCATTACTTCGGCGGGGTCAGCCTCGTCTCGCCAACCGGCGCCGCAGGCGATCCGAGGCGAAGCGGCGCGGCGTCCGTGCTCTGAGCCTCAGAGCGGCCGCTCGGCCTGCTCGGTCTCCTCGACGTCACGGGCGATCTGGTCGATCAGGTCCTGCTCGCTGGCAAACGCCCGCTCGTCGCGGAGACGGCGCCAGAGCTCGACGACGAGGCGCTTGCCGTACAGGTCGCCGGTGAACCCGAGCAGGAACGCCTCGATCCGTAGCTCGTCGCCGCCGTAGTGAGGGTTTACGCCGATCGAGACCGCGGCCCTATTTCCCTTGACATTGGGGCCGGCGGCGAAGCCCGCATAGATGCCGGTCGCCGGCACGAGCAGGTCCGGCTCGACGGCGAGGTTCGCGGTCGGGAAGCCGAGCGTGCCGCCTCGCGCGTCGCCCTCCACGACGATGCCCTCGACCTCGGCCGGCCGCCCGAGGAGTGCGGCCGCCGCACCGACGTCGCCGCTGTGCAGCAGCTGCCGGATCGCGGACGACGAGACGCCCGCGACGGCCGGCACAACCCTCGCGTCGAAGCCGAGCCGGGCCAGCAGCTCGAGGTCGCCCTCGCGCCTGTGCCCGAAGCGAAAATCGGCCCCGGCGGCGACGACCCGCGCTCCGATCGCCTCGAGAACCTCGCGGGCGAAGTCCTCGGCCTCGATCCGCTGGACGTCGAGCGTGAACTCGACCACGAGCGTCTCCTCCACGCCGAGCTCCGCCAGGAGCTCGAGCCGCCGCTCCAGAGTCGTCAGCAGCTCGACGCCGTACCCGAGGACGCGGCGCGGATGCGGATGGAACGTCACCACCGTCGGCGTCAGGCCGGCCCCGACCACCGTCTCGATCACACGGCGGTGACCGAGATGCACGCCGTCGAAGGTCCCCAGGGCAACCGCCCGGTCCCTGCGCTCCAGCTCCTCGACCGAGCGCGCGACTCTCACAATGGCATCACCACCCGCCCGACCGCGACGAGCTCGCCGTCGAGCAGGGTGCAGGTGTCCGCGGCCGCGTGCCTCCGGCCGCCTCGGATCGCCGCCGCCTCCTCGGCCGTGACCGCCACGGCCGGCAGGAACGGCAGCGCCTCCGCCGGAGGCAAGATCCGCTCCTCGTCGGCCACCTCGGCGGAGAACGGCCCCACCTCGAGGCGGCGCAGCGTCACGCAGTGGCCGTCGAGAGCGCCCGCGATCGAGCGAACGTACGTCCCCGACCCGACGCGCAGATCGAGCCGTGCGACCCCGTCCTCGTAGGAGACGAGCTCGAGCACCTCGACCCGCGAGCGCCGGACCGGCATCTCCACCACCTCTCCGCGCCGGTGGAGGCTGTATGCGCGCTCACCGCCGATCTTGACCGCCGAGGCGGCGGGGATCGGCAGCTCGACCTCGCCGCGGAGGCCCGCGAGCCGGTGTTCGAGCTCGGCGGCATCAGGAGGATCGAGCTCCTCCACGACCTCGCCCTCCGGATCGCCGGTCGAGGTCCGCGACGACAGATCGACGTCCGTCAGGTAGCGCTTGTCCAGTCCGACCAGCCAGGGCGCGAGCCGAGTGGCGGCGCCTGACAGGACGAGCAGCAACCCCGTTGCGAAGGGATCGAGCGTGCCCGCGTGGCCGGTCCGAGCACCGGTGCGACGGCGGATGCGCGCGATCACGTCGAACGAGGTGGGCCCCGCCGGCTTGTCGACGAGGATCAGCCCGCTCGGCCTAAGCGCGCGCGGAGGCATTCGCGAACTCGCCGCGGATGAACTCGATGATCTCCTCGACTGACTCGTCCGTCGAGAAGCCCGCAGCCTGGCGGTGGCCCCCGCCGCTCCGCTTGCGGGCGATGACGGACACGTCGAGCTCATCGTGAGACGAGCGCATCGAGATCCTCCTGGGCGCCTCGGGGGGCTCGGGCGGCTCGCGGATCGTCGCGGCCATCTCCGTTCCGTCGACCGCACGGAGGTAGTCGATGATCCCCTCGGCGTACTCCTCGCCCACGCCCAGCTCGGTGAAGTCGCTCCGCAGCAGGTGGGTGATGACCAGCCGCCCGCCTTCGTACAGCTCGGCTCGGTCCAGCGCCTTGGCCAGGAGCTTGAGCTTCGCGAACTCGACCGACTCGTAGATGCCCTGGAAGATTCGGTGCACGTCGACTCCTGCGTCGACCAGCTCAGCGGCGAGCCGTAACGCTTTCGGCGTCGTGTTCGCGTACTGGAAGCGGCCCGTGTCGGTGACGAGGGCAACGTAGAGCGCCTCGGAGATCTGGGGCGTCAGCCCCACCCCGAGCTCGGCGAGCAGGTCGCGGACGATCTCACCCGTCGAGGACGCGTCCGGGACGACGAGGTTGATCCGGCCGAAGCGCGTGTTGTCGGGGTGGTGGTCGACGTCGAGCACGAGCGGAGCCGCCTCGAGGAACTCCGGGGCGAGCCCCGTGCGGTTCGCGGTGGCGCAATCCAGCGCGAACACGACCCGCTCCCCCGCGTCGGGCGGCAGCTCGCGACGCAGGCCGCTGAGGTCCAGGAACGAGTACTCGTCCGGGAGGCCCAGCTCGCCGGAGAGGTACATCACGCTGTCCTTGCCGAGCAGGTCGAGCGCAAGCTTGGTGCCGAGGATGGAGCCGAACGCGTCGCCGTCCGGGTTCTCGTGCGTAACGAGGAGGAAGCGGTCGTTGATGCGAATCGCGTCCGCGACCGCGGTCAGCTCACTCGTCACGGACGAGCTCGTCGATCAGCTTGGTCATGCGAACGCCCTCTGCAACCGTTCGATCGTATTCGAAGGTCAACTGCGGGGTCCACTTCATTCTCAGCTCGCGTCCGATGCGGGCCTGGAGAACACCGTGGGCGGCGGTCAGCCCGTCAATGGTGGCCTGCTGCTTTCGCTCTGAGCCGAAGACGCTGACGAAGACTCGTGCGTGGCGCAGATCGTTCGAGGTCTCGACCCCCGTCACCGTCACGAACCCGATCCGGGGGTCCTTGAGCTCCGGCAGGGCCTCCGACAGCACCTGCCGCACCGACTCGTTCACCCTGCGCATGCGGTCGCTCATCGGTTCATACGGTACCCGCCGTCCCCTGCTTGACTCGCCACGCGAGAAGCTCGAGACTCGCGCCGCAAGCTACCGCTAGTCGTCGAGCGAGACGATCCGCCGGGTGACGCCGGCGACGACCCAGTCCTGGCCGTGCAGCCAGCGCTCGGCGCTATCCAGCAGAGCGTGGAGCTCGCCCATCTCGCGGGCGGAGCACGACATCGCCAACCGGCTGCGCTGCCAGAGGTCGTGATGATCGACCTCGGCCACGGACGCGCCGAAGCGGTTCTGGAGCTGGGCCTTCGCCGACTTGACGTGCTTGCGCTTCCCCTTCAGCGACCCCGCTTCGGGGAAGTGCAGCTCGACCGAGAGAATGCCCACGTAACCGGCAGACACGAGCGTATTGTCCTTGCTCGAAGACCTGCTTCTCAGTCAGGAGGCGAAAGCCTTCGCCTACGCCACCGCGAGCCGGCGCCCAGCCCTGACCGGGGCCGTGGCCCGGTTCGCCTCGAGGGTCGCCTGCAACAGCCGCTCGGCGACCTCGTGATCGAGCTGGCCGGGCTCGAGCCGCCACTGCCAGTTGCCGTTCCCGATCGTGCCCGGATGGTTCATCTGGGCCTCATCCCCGAGGCCGAGCACGTCCTGCATCGGCACGATCGCGATTCGCGCCCGCGATGAGAGCGCCAGCCGGACCAGGCCCCAGGGCGGATCGTCTTCGATTCCGGCCGCAGCCAGGTCAGACAGCGCCACCGCTCGATCTTCCTCCGATGCCGACTCATACCAGCCGGCCATGGTTGGATGGTCGTGCGTGCCCGTGTACACAACCGCGTCCTCCGGATGTGCGGCGACTGCGTGGCGGTGTCGGTGCCGCTTGACGAAGCCGCGGCCGACGATCCGCATGCCGAGCAGGCCGAACTCGGAGCGGAGGCGGTCGACGGCCGGGGTGATGATCCCAAGATCCTCTGCGATCAGCGGTAGGCGGCCGAGCTCCGCTTCCACGGCGCGCAAGAGCGCCGCCCCGGGGCCACGGTGCCACCGCCCCTCCAGCGCGCTGGTCGCACCGGCCGGAATGGCCCAGTAGGCGACGAAGCCGCGGAAGTGGTCGAGCCTTGCGACGTCGACGAGCTCGAGCGTTCGCCGGAAGCGCTCGATCCACCAGCGGTAACCCTGACGACGCATCTCCCGCCAGTCGTAGACCGGCTGGCCCCAGAGCTGGCCATCGGGATGCGAGACATCGGGCGCGGCGCCGGCAACGAGGCCCGGCGCGAACAAGTCCGGGTGGGCAGCGACGTCGGCGCTCTCCTCGGCGACGTAGATCGGAATGTCGCCGATCAGGCTCACACCGCGGCCGGCCGCATACGAGCGCAGCGCCGACCACTCGCGCTCGAAGCGAACCTGGTCGGCGGTCGCGCCGGCGCCGGCATAGCGCTCCCAGTCTTCGCTCCAGTAGCCGTGCCTCAGTCCGAACGCCTTCACCTCCGATGCCGACACCTCCGCGTCCGGCTTGCCGAGCAGCCCGCGCCAGGTCGCGAACCCCGAGGACGATGTGTACGGCGAGCCGAAGGCGTCGGGCGGCCCGAGCGGGAGTACCTGCCACCAACTCTGCCCGGCGGCCTCGAGCCAGTCGACGAACTCGTAGGCGTCGCTGCCCAGGTGCCCGCCCGGCAGGGAGGTGACATGCAGCAGCACGCCGCTCGAGCGGCGCGACAGCGGTGCCTCTCCGATCCGCGTCATCGCCTCCTCAACTCTAGAGAGCCGCCCCGACCCCGCGGTTCATCCCGAGGCGACCGTCGCTACGAGGAGGCGGCCGGGGCGGGCGCCGTCTCGCTCAGGTCGGTCCGCTCAACCTCGCGGATCTCGTAGACCTCGAGCACGTCGCCCTCTTTCACGTCGTTGAACCCCTCGAGCAGGATGCCGCACTCGAAGCCCTCCTGGACCTCGCGCACGTCGTCCTTGAAGCGCTTCAGCTGCGCGATCGAGGTCTCGATGACGACGGTGCCGTCGCGCACGACGCGTGCCTTCGCACCGCGGCGGATGACCCCGCTCGTCACGTAGCAGCCCGCGATCGTGCCGAGTCGCGAGACGCGGAAGAGTGCGCGGACCTCGGCCTCGCCGGTCGTCTCCTCGTGGCTGACCGGCGCGAGCATGCCGACGAGCGCCTGCTCGATCTCCTCGGTCAGCTGGTAGATGACGCGGTAGGTTCGGATCTCGACGCCCTCGCGCTCGGCGAGCTGGCGGGCCTCCGCGTTCGGGCGCACGTTGAAGCCGACGACGAGCGCGTCCGAGGCGGCGGCGAGGTTGACGTCGTTGGCCGTGATCCCGCCGACGTCCTTGTGGATCACGTTGACCCCGACCTCCGAGTGCTCGATCTTCGACAGCTCGTTGAGCGCCGCCTCGAGCGAGCCCTGGACGTCGGCCTTCAGCACGAGCCGCAGCTCCTGCACCGCGCCCGCCTGCATCTCCGAGAAGAGGGTCTCGAGCGAGACGCCCCGTTTGGCCTGGCTGGCGCGCTGCTCGCGGCGTAGGCGCTCGGCCCGCAGCTGCGCGAGGTGTCGCGCCTGGCGGTCGTTCTCGACGACGCGGGCGAGCTCGCCGGCGGGCGGCGGCTTATCGAAGCCGATGATCTCGACCGGGTCGCCGGGCCGGGCCTCCTTGATCTTCTCGCCGCGGTAGTTCTGGAGGGCGCGCACCTTACCGTGGGCGTCGCCGGCGACGATCGCGTCGCCGACGCGCAACGTGCCGCGCTGCACGAGCATCGTCGCGACCGGGCCGCGCCCCACGTCGAGCCGCGACTCGATGATCGGCCCGGATGCCTCCGCCTTCGGGTTCGCCGTCAGTTCCAGCTCGGCGTCGGCGACGAGCAGCACCTTCTCGAGCAGGTCGTCGAGACCGGTCTTCTCGCGCGCGGAGACATCCGAGAACTGGATCGTGCCGCCCCACTCCTCCGGCTGGAGCCCTTCGGAGGTGAGCTCGGTGCGCACGCGCTCGGTATTCGCGTCGGGCAGGTCGACCTTGTTCACAGCGACGACGATCGGCATCTCCGCGGCGCGGGCGTGCGCGATCGACTCGCGCGTCTGCGGCATCACGCCGTCGTTGGCGGCGACGACCAGGACCGCGATGTCGGCGACCTTGGCGCCCCTGGCGCGCAGGGCGGTGAAGGCCTCGTGACCCGGCGTGTCGAGGAAGGTGATCTTGCGGTCGGCGTGAGCGGTCTGGTACGCGCCGATGTGCTGCGTGATCCCGCCCGCTTCCGTCTCGACGACAGAGGCCTGCCGGATCGCGTCGAGCAGGGTCGTCTTGCCGTGGTCGACGTGGCCCATGATCGTGACGACTGGCGGCCGGGGGGCGAGGTCCTTCGGGTCGTCCTCGTACGACTCCGGCTCGACCTCTTCCTCGTCGGCATGCTTGATCGTGATCTCGCGACCGACTTCCGTCCCGATCACCTGCACGGCGTCGTCGGGCAGGGACTGGGTGATCTGGACCATCTCGCCGAGGCCCATCATCATCTTGATGATCTGGGCGACGGGGATCCCGAGCGCCTGTGACAGCTCGCGGACGGTGACGCCGGATGGGACGGTGACCGGCCCGGTGGGCGCCACGACCTCGCGCGGCTGCTTCGTCGGCGCGATGCCGCGCTGCTCGCGTGAGCGCCGGTCGTCCTGGCGCGGGCGGGCGGCGCCGGTGTCGATCACGACACGGCGCTTGCGCCCCGAGATGCCGCCCTGGCGCGGGCGGATCGGACGGTTGGGCTTGTTGGGACCGTCAGCCATTGTCTTCAGTGTAGAGGGCCGCCAGAGCCGGATCGACGCTCACGGAGCGGCGCAGCACCCGCGCGAACGCCCGTCGCGATGCGGCGCGCTCGAAGCACGCAAGCCGCCGGCAGGTATACGCCCCGCGCCCCTGCCGGTGCCGTCCGGGACTCAGAGTCCCGTCCGGCGCAACGAAGCGCAGGAGCTCCGCCTGCGGCGCCTTGCGGCCGCAGCCGACGCAGGTGCGGACGGGAGCGGAGCTCATTGTGCAGCGGGCTCTGCCTCCTCGGCAGCAGCGACCACGGTTGTCTCGGCTTCGTCGGCGGCCTCCGGCTCCGGCGTCGCTTCGGGGGCGGTCCCCTGGGGACTGTCCGTGCTTTCGGCAGACGCCTCCGCGACAGTCTCCTCCTCGACGCCATCCTCGGCCTCCGCAGGCTCCTCTTCCTCGGCCCCGCCCGGCTGGACGATCTGGTCGCCGAGATCCTCGCCGGCGGCCTCGCGCTTGGCGAGCTCCTGGTGCGCGGGCACGCCGCAGAAGCGGGAGCCCGGGAGCGCCGCATTCGGGCAGCGCTTGCCGGTCGAGAGGATCGCGACGCACCGGCCCGTGAAGTCGTCGCCCTCGGCGCCGGAGAACGCGGCTTCGGCCTCCGCCTGGGCGAACTCGGTGTCGGACTGGATGTCGACCTTCCAGCCGGTCAGGCGAGCGGCCAAGCGGGCGTTGAGGCCCTCCTTGCCGATCGCGAGCGCGAGCTGGTCGTCGGGGACGACGACCGTCGCCTCCTTCGTTTCGTCGTCGATGTAGACCTCGCGGACGCGGGCCGGCGAGAGCGCCTTGGCGACGAACCGCGCCGGCTCGTTGTTCCACGGGATGATGTCGATCTTCTCGCCGCGGAGCTCCGAGACGACCATGCGCACCCGCGAGCCGCGGGGGCCGACGCATGCGCCGACCGGGTCGACGCCCTGGGCGTGCGACTCGACCGCGATCTTCGAGCGGTAGCCCGGCTCGCGCGCGACGCCCTTGATGTCGACGAGGCCGTCGGCGATCTCGGGGACCTCGAGCTCGAACAGCGTCCGGATCAGCTCCGGGTCGCGGCGCGAGAGGATCACCTGCGGACCCTTCGTCCCGGAGCGCACCTCGGTGATCACGGCCTTGATGCGGCTGCCCTGCTCGTAACGCTCACCATCAACCTGTTCCGAACGAGGGAGCAGCGCCTCGACCTTGCCGAGGTCGACCAAGACGTTGTTGCGGTCGCCGGCCTGCTGGACGATGCCCGTGACCACCTCGCCGACGCGGTCGATGTACTCGTCGTACATCATCTCGCGCTCCGCCTCGCGGATCCGCTGCAGGATCACCTGCTTCGCCGTCTGCGCGGCAATGCGCCCGAAGTTCTCGGGTGTCACATCGGCGCGGCGGACCAGCACGGGATCGACGTCGGACCAGTCGATCTGCAGGTCCTCGTCGGAGACCAGCACGTGCGAGTGCTCGCCCGTCTCCGCCTCCTGCAGCTCGAGCTCCGTAATCGCGCGCTCACGCGCCTCCTCGATCAGGCGCTCCTCAATGTCCTTCGGCAGCTCGATCGAGAACACGCGGAAGTCACCGCTGTCCGGGTCGAGCTCGACCGTGGCGTGGCGCGAGGCGCCCGGCGTCTTCTTGTAGGCGGCGAGGAGCGCGTCCTCGAGCGCATGGATCAGCGTGTCCTCCTCGATCCCCTTCTCGCGCTCGATCGTCTTGACCGCTTCGATGATCTCTTTGCTCATCTCATCGCCCTTCCCATGTCATTGTCCTTCGTCGACGAGGTTGCCCCGGACGATTGCCTCGAACGGGATGTCCACGCGCTCGCCGTCTCCGACGCCGAGCGCTAGAGCCTGGTTGTCCGCGGTGATCACGACGCCTCTGAAACGCTTCCGGCCGTCCAGCTCGCGCTCGGTTCGCACCGCGACCTTGCGGCCGACCACGTTGCGGAAGTGTGCGGGAGTGCGGAGCGGGCGTTCGATCCCGGGGGACGAGACGTCCACGGTGTAGCGGTCGAGATAGCCGCGCAGGAGGGCGGTGACGCGGGCGCAGAGCGCATGATCGACACCCTGCGGGTGGTCGATGAAGACGGTGAAGCGCTCCTTGCCGGACAGCTCGACGGCGAGCACCTCGACGCCCGGAAGGCCCTGGGTCACTGTCTGGGAAACCTCTCGCGTCAGCTGTCGCTCCCTGTCGTGAACGTACGTCAATTCGCCTCCTACACAAGAAATGGGCGCCGCGCGCCCATTTCGCCAAGCCGGTGAAATGTGGTCTCGAAAGGATAGCAGCGGTGAGCTACGTAAGCCCGAGCACGGCCCGGAGTGCGCGGTCAACGTCGTCCATCTCGGCACGGCGGAGCGCGCCGGCGGGGGAACCGAGACGCGACGGATCGACGGCTACGAGTTGCTCGACGAGCACGCGCGTTGTACGTTCCGCGATCTCGACCTCCGGTCGGAGCCACGACGGTGCGGCGGCGGTCGACGTGGGCGCGACGATGACCGTCGAGAGGGCGACGAGCTCGTCAGCCTGGAGCACAACGCCGTACCGGGAGCCTCGCTGCTCATGTCCGCGACCAGCCCGAGGCGCTTTCAGCCGATAGACCTCACCACGGTTCACGGAACGACTCCATGAAGTCCAGAACCGCCTTTGCCTCGGCTCGATCAGTTGGATCGGCTGCCAGCCTCTCTGCCTCCGCGCGTAGATCGACGGATCGTTGTCGTGCCGCTGCCTCGATCAGCGCTTCTCGGACGGCCTCAGAGCGACTCTTTCCGCTCTTCATCAGCAGGTCGAGCGCGCGCGCTGTCTCGTCGTCGAGCCGCAGCGAAACCATCTTGCCGCTCACTGTATCTAGTAATGTATCACAAGTGTAATACGCACCTGTGGGGGAATTGCGTACGACACTTAGCTCCTCAGAGCATCAGCGAACGCAAGAGCACGCTCACGGCTGTCGAAACCGACGGTTAACCCGCGCGCGCCGCGCAGCGTGATCTCGACCGACGTGGGCCATTTCCTGGGGTCATCGACCCAGAAGAAGATCGAGTCGAGTACCCAAGCCAAGCCGCCGAGGACGTAGCGCTCGAACCAGCCTGGGGGCGGGTCAAGCTCACGCCGTCGATCTCTGCATACTCAAACTCCCACGTCGCGCGCTTGAAGATGACTCGACGGTCGGTGACGACCACCTCGCCGCGCCAGCCGGCGAAGAGGCCTTTGAAGCCCAAGCCACCGTGGCCCTCCCAGGCGACCGTCTCCCCTTCCTCGAGTCCGCGAAAGGGCCGCACCTCCAGCGTGTGCACCCGCCGTCTCACCCGAGCACGATCGTCACGGGCCCCTCGTTGACGAGCTCGAGCTGCATCCGGGCGCCGAACACGCCCGACGCGACCTCCACCCCCAGCTCGCGCAAGGCCGCGCAGAACGCCTCGTAGAGCGGCTCGGCCTCCTCGGGCGGAGCGGCGTCCGAGAAGCTCGGCCGGTTGCCCTTCGCCGTGTCGGCGATCAGGGTAAACTGGCTGACGACGAGCGCGGCGCCGCCGGTGTCGAGGAGCGAGCGGTCAAACCTGCCCTCGTCGTTCTCGAAGATCCGCAGGCGCGCGACCCTGCGAGCGAGCCGTTCGGCTTCTGCGGGCGTGTCGCCCCGCGCGACGCCGAGCAGCACGCACACTCCCGGGCCGATCTCACCGCCGGGCGAGGCGCCGGCCCGCGCGACCCGCTGAACGACGGCCCTCAGTCCAGGTCCATCACGCGCGCCGCGTACTGCTCGCTCTGCGGCCGCAAGGAACGCGCGAGCTTGTAGTGGCCGTTCGCCTCGGTCGCCTTGCCCTGCTTCTCGAGGCAGCGGCCGAGCGCGTAGTGGGCGTAGTCGTCCGTCGGTGAGAGCTCGAGGATCGTGCGGAACTCCTCGGCGGCCTCGTCGTAGCGGCCGATGCGGAAGTAGGCGATCCCGAGCGACTCCCGGATCGACGCCTTGTCCGGCGCCCGCCGCTTTGCCTTCTCGAGCGGCACGGTCGCCTGGGCGGCCATCCCCTTCTTCAGGTGGCGGCGGCCCTGCTGGAAGTAGTCGTAGACCTCGGTCACATCGTCCTCTTCTAACAGTGAAGCGGACGCGTCAAGCTTCCCGGATCTTCCAGTACGAATCCTTTCGAATCACCTTCCCCCCGCGGAACGTCCAGAGGTCGCATCCGCGTAACTCGAGCCGCTCGCCGTCGGTCGTCGTGCCGGTCAGCGTCCACTCGGAAACACCACGATCGCCGGCGACGAAATGGGTCGCTTCGCCGTAATGCACGTCCGGAATACCGGCAAAGCGGCCGGCGATCCCACCCCTCACCTGCTCGGCGCCGACAAGCCGCCGCCCGCACGGCTCGGGCCCACGCGGAGTCTCGAAGACCACGTCGTCGGCAAAGAACGACATGACACCGTCGGTGTCGTGCCGGTTGAACGCATCGGCAATGAGCGCAAGCGTCTCCATCGAGGCCATGACCGGTCCCTCCTTTCGACTTTGCCGATCCTACGAGAGCGAGCGGAGGTACGGAACGTTGCGGTCGAGGAGATCGACCGGGTCGGTCAGGTCCCGCGTCGGGCCGATCTCAACCCCATGCACGATCTCCCCCACGTCGATCAGCCGCTGAAACGCCTCTGCCAGCTCGAACGGGGGTCCGCCGAGCCTCTCGAGCAGTCCCGGGTCGAAGCTCTCGCCCAGCCGCCAGAGCGGTGCGGCTGCAAGCGGGTTTGCCGGGTCGTCGTCCAGGACGCGGGTCACAAGGCCGTCTTTGATGCGAAGCCCGTACCGGCCCGGAGGCTCGGGCGGCGGATCTCGGCGCGCGGCGATCGCGTGGCCGGGCGTCGCGGCGAAGCGGGCGATGTCGCCGGGCGTAAAGACCGTGTCCGCGGCGACGACCAGCGCCGGCGGGCCGCCCAGGCCCCGGCGGACGGCGTCCGCCGAGCCGAGCGGGTCCGGCTGGCGGACGAACCGCAGCTCGAGCGGGAACCCAACGAGCAGGTCCTCTACCTGCTCGGCGAGATAGCCGGTGACGACCGTGACGCGCTCGATCCCGGCCGCGCGGAGCTCGTTCAGCAGCGTTGCGATCACCGGGCGGCCGTCGATCGGCAGGACCGGCTTCGGGTAGCGCTCCGTCAGCGGGCGCAGGCGCCGCCCTTCTCCGGCCGCCATCACCACCACGTCGAGTCGCGCTCCGCCCACTGGCCGATCTAGTATCGCGATCACCTTGACTCTCGCAATCGTCCTCGCCGCGGTTGCCGCCGTCCTCCTTCTCTTCCTCGTCCTCACGTTCAACCGGCTCGTCCGGTTGCGGAACGAGACCAAGACCGGCTGGGCGAACATCGACGTCCAGCTCAGGCGGCGCTTCGACCTCGTGCCCAATCTCGTCGAGACCGTGAAGGCCTACGCGGATCACGAGCGTGAGACGTTCGACTCGGTGACGCAGGCACGTGCGGCCGCCCAGCGGGCGAGCGGACCGGCAGCCGCCGCGCAGGCCGACACCATCCTCGGCGGCGCCCTCAACCGCCTGCTGGCGGTCTCCGAGGCGTACCCGCAGCTCCGCGCCTCCGAGAACTTCCTGGCGCTGCAGCAGGAACTGGCGGACATCGAGGACAAGCTCGCCGCCGCCCGCCGCTACTACAACCAGACCGTCTACCGGTACAACACCGTCCTGCAGAGCTTCCCGGCCGTGATCGTCGCCCGCGCGCTGCGCTTCCACGAGCGCGAGTTCTTCGAGACGGACACGCGTGACGCCCCCGCCGTGTCCTTGGCCCAGCCGTGACCCTTCAGGAGCAGATCCGAGCCAATCGCTGGCGCACGCTGTGGCTCCTCCTGCTCTTCGCCGTCCTCGTCGGGGTGCTCGGTGCGATCGTCGGTTTCGCGTTCGACCTCTCGTTGCTGATCGTCGTCGCGGTCGTCGGCTTCGTCTACGCGATCTTCAGCTGGCTCGGCGCGGGCGGGATCGTGGCCTCGGTGACCGGCGCCAAGCCCGCCGACCGTGCTGAATACCCGCGCCTCTACCACGTGGTCGAGACGGTTGCGATCGCCGCGGGCCTCCCGCAGCCGCCGCCGGTCTACGTCATCGACGACGACGCACCCAACGCGTTCGCGGCCGGCCGCAGCCCGGCCAAGGCTTACGTCGCGGTCACCACCGGCCTGCTGAACATGATGAGCGAGCGTGAGCTAGAGGGAGTGATTGCCCATGAGCTCTCGCACGTCCGCAACCGCGACGTGCGGCTGATGACCCTGGTCGCCGTGCTGGTCGGCGTCGTGGCGCTCATCTCGGACCTCCTCCTGCGGTTCGCTTTCTGGGGCGGCGGCAAGAGAGGCGGCGGGACGGCCGGGCTGATCGCGCTGGCGATCGGCATCGCGGCCCTGGTAATCGCGCCGGTCGCGGCGATCCTCATCCAGCTCGCGGTCTCGCGGCGACGTGAGTATCTCGCCGATTCATCGGCCGCGGAGATCACGGGCGACGGCGAAGGCCTTGCGCTCGCCCTGCGCAAGCTCCAGCTCAACACGACCGAGACGAAGCACGCGTCCCGCGCAGTCGCCCACCTCTACATCGAGAGCCCGCTCAACCAGGCGTCAGGGGTGCGCTCGTCGATGCGTTCGCTGTTCGAGACACACCCGCCGCTCGAGGCGAGGATCGCCGCGCTCGAGGAAGCCGGCGGCTTCCACCTCGCGCCGGTCTAACGCGGCAGCAGGCGCTCGACCTCGTCGAGGATCGCCGCCGCGATTCGCTCCTTCGACGCCTTCGCGACGGCGCGCTCCCCCGCGGCCGAGACGAGCACGACCTCGTTGTCGGCGGAGTCGAAGCCGATGTCGCCGCGCGAGACGTCATTGAAGACGACAAGGTCGAGACCCTTCTCGTCGAGCATGCGCCGCTTCCGCGCGAGGCCCTCCTCGCCCTCCTCGGCGCCGAAGCCGACCAGAATCTGGCCGTTCGTGCGAGCAGCCGAGAGCAAACCGAGGACGTCCTCGGTCGGCCGCAGCGTCACCTCCCAGGGGAGCGTGTTCTTCACCCGCTTGCCGGCGGTCTCCTCGGGCGCGTAGTCGGCGACCGCGGCAGCCATCAGCACGACGTCGGCGTTCGCGTGGGTCTTTGCCTCTCGAGCGATGTCGGCCGCAGTGGGCGTTTCGACGACATCGACTCCGGTCGGCGCCGGGACGGCCAGGTTCGCCGCGAGCAGCGTCACGTGCGCACCTCGTCGCGCAGCTTCCGCAGCGAGCGCGACGCCCATCCTCCCAGAGGAGCGGTTACCGACGAACCGGACCAAGTCGAGCGGCTCCCGCGTCCCACCTGCGGTCACGAGCACCCTCCGATCGCGTAGGCGCGACAGCGGCTGCGCGAGGAGTTCCTGGCAGCGGGCGAAGATCGCCTCCGGCTCGCTCATCCGCCCCGGCCCGGTCTCGCCCTCGGCGAGCTCGCCCGCCTCGGGCCCGATCAGGTCGACCCGGCGCTCGCGCAGCAGCGCACCGTTCGCCTGCGTCGCGGCGTGCTCCCACATGCGTACGTTCATCGCCGGAGCGACCAGGGTCGGCCCGCGGAAGGCCAGCGCCAGCTGCGTGAGTACGTTGTCGGCGAGCCCATGCGCGAGCTTGGCGAGCGTGTTCGCCGAGAGCGGCGCGATCACGAGCAGGTCGGCCTCAGTGAGGTGCGGGTACAGCTCCCGGGGCTGCTCCCGGCGGGCGAGCGCCTCGAACGTCCGCGCGGTGACGAAGCCTTCGGCGTCCGGCGTCAGCACAGGCGTGACCTCGTGCCCGGCCTGGACGAGCAGGCGGCACAGCTCGCAAGCCTTGTACGCCGCTATTCCGCCTGTGACGCCGAGGAGAACGCGGGCCATCTGCGTCAGCCCTTCTAGTACAAAGCCGTCAGGCTTTGTACGTGTATTTGATCTTGCCCTCCGAGATTTCCTCGAGGGACATGGTCAAGTAGTTCTTCGAGCGCGACTCGACGAGCGGCGGGAACTCGTCGAAGGTGCCCTCACCGAGCTGGTGGTGGTAGTTGTTGATCTGGCGAGCCCGCTTCGCGGCGACGATGACCAGCGCGTAGCGCGAGTCGACGTCGTCGAGCAGCTCATCGATGCGAGGATGGATCACGGCCGGCTCATGGTACCGGCCGCGGCTAACTCTCGCTGGACAATTTCCTCCAGCTCGAGACCGGCGCGCAAAAGATCGTCGTTGACGACGACGTGATCGAACTCCTCGGCCTGCGCGAGCTGCTTCCTGGCGAGGCCGATCCGCTCGCCGATCTCGCCCTCACTCTCGCTCGCGCGCTCGCGCAGGCGCCGCTCGAGCTCGGGGATCGGCGCGGTGATGAAGATCGTGACGGCGCCGGGAACGTCCTCCTTGACGTTGAGCGCGCCCTCGGTCTCCAGCTCGAGCACGGGGATGCGCCCCTCGACCGCGATCCGGTCGACCTCGGAGCGGAGCGTCCCGTAGCGCTTGCCGGAGACGTAGGTGACGTGCTCGAGGAAGTCGCCGTCCGCCACACGCCGCGCGAACTCTGCGTCGCTGAGGAAGTAGTACTCGCGGCCGTCCTCCTCCGCCTGCCGCTGCAGCCGCGTCGTCGCCGAGATCGTGGCCTCGAGCTCGGGCAGGCGTGCGAGCAGCGCCTTGATCAGCGTGCCTTTCCCGGCCCCCGACGGGCCGGTCACGACGAAAACCCGGCTAGCTCCGGTTGAAGAGCCCAATCAGCTCGGCACGCTGGCGTTCGGACAGCCCGCCGACGGTCTTCGACTGGCTGATGCGGCACTGGTTGAGGAAGCGGGCCGCCTTCACGCGCCCGAACTTCGGCACTGCCATCAGCATGTCGAACACCTTCGCCGTTCCGACGTACTCCGGCGGGTCGTCGAGGATCTCGTCGATCTGGACCTTGCCTAGCTTCAAGTCCTTCTTCAGCTGCGCCCTGCGGACGCGGATGTCATTGGCCCGAGCAAGAGCCTCCATGCGCTGATCGAGCGAGCGAACCGGCGCCGTAGCCTGGGTCTTCGTCGCCATCGGGGCGCCAGTCTAACAGCTTGCGAGTGCGGGTCAACCCGCTTCGTTTTGCACGATTTGCAGGCGTTTCGATCAAACTCTCGACCCTAGATCGAGGTGTTTTCTTTCTGGCAACGCCTCCTGATGGACGATACCGCACGCTTGCTCGGCCGAAGAGAGCCCGAGCGCGGCCAGTTCGGCGGCGAGCTCGTCCCTGATCCGGGCCGGTGCGGACGGGTCCGAGAAGAGCACTGTGCCGATCCCGACGGCCCGTGCGCCGACCGCCAGCAGCTCGAGCGCGTCGCGTCCGGTGGCCACCCCGCCCATCCCGACGATCGGTAGCGAGCTGACCCGGAAGCACGCGTGCACGGCGGCGAGCGCGACCGGTTTCAGCGCCGGGCCGGAGAGCCCCCCCGCCGCGGTGCCGAGCACGGGGGCGAGGTTCGGGTCGAGCTTGATCCCGCGCAGCGTGTTGACGAGCGAGAGCCCGTCCGCGCCCGCCGCCTCGACGGCACAGGCGACGGCCCCCACGTCCCAGCTCGCCGGCGACAGCTTCGCGTACAGGGGCAGCGCCGTCGCCGCCCTGCAGGCGGCGACGATCTCGGCCGCCGACTCGGGTGCCTCGTCGACGTTCGGGCAGGACAGGTTCAACTCGACGGCCACGACTCCGTCGCGCCCGTCGATTGCCGCACACGTTGCGGCGTACTCGACTGCGGAGAAACCACCGACCGACACCCAGACGGGCACCCCTATCTCAACGAGGCGCGGAAGCGTCTCGTTGAGAAAGACTTCCCGCCCCGGATTGGCGAGCCCGATCGAGTTCAGCATCCCAACGTCCGTCTCGGTGATCCGAACGGGCGCATTCCCCCCGCGCGGCAGTGGCGTCACCGTCTTCGTCACGAAGGCGTCCAGCTGGAGCGCCGTCTCGGGCGCGGTCAGCGCATCGAGGCACCCTGAAGCGTTGAGCAGCATCAGGCGGCCGCCTCGAGGACAGGGCCGTCGACGCAGAGCCGCTTCCACTCGCCGCCGATCTCGACCGCGCACCCGTAGCAGGCGCCGTACCCGCACGCCATCGGCGCCTCCCAGGCGAGCTGCGAACCCGGACAGTTCAGGCGGACCGCATCGAGCATCCGTTCCGGCCCACACGCCAGCACGTCGAAGCCCGGCTCGATCAGCTCGGTGACCAGGGTCGGCTCGATCGCGACCTCGGCGTTCGGCACGAGCGCGGCGGCTTCGGCGTGCCACTCGGAGCGAAAGCCGAGCACGGCCCTCGGGTGCCCGAGCCGGTCGGACAGGTAGGGCAGCGGCGCGATCCCGATCCCACCTCCGACGAGCAGCGGCCGCTCGACGTCCAGGCGAAAGCCGTTCCCGAGCGGGCCGAAGACGTGGATCGCGTCGCCGGCGCCGAGCGAGCAGAGCGACTCGGTGCCGGGCCCGATCGGATCGATCAGAAACGCGAGCTCGCCGGGCGGCGCGAGGCACAGGCTCATCGGCCGCGGGAGCAGCCGCCCCGGCGCCTCGAGCATGAAGAACTGCCCCGGAATCCCAGGCTGGATCGCTCCGCGCTCCAGCCTTAGCAGGCTGTACGGCCCGAAAGGGTCGCGGCTAAGAACCGTTAGCTGTTCGCGTCTCAACGTCGATGCGCTCCTGGAGGGAGAGAGCCAGCTCGGTGCGGGCATTCGCGATCGCGTGCACCGCCGCCGCCGCGCCCGAGATCGTCGTGATGCACGGCACGCGGGCGACGAGCGCGGCCTCCCGGATCCGGTAACCGTCGGTGCGCTGGAGCGAGCCGCCCACGGGTGTGTTCACGACGAGGTCGCAGCGCCCGCGCCGGACGAGGTCGACGACGGTCGCCTCGCCGCCCTGCGCCACCTTGGCGACCTGCTCGACCTCGAGGCCGGCTGCCTGGAGCGTTCTCGCCGTCCCCTCGGTCGCGACGAGCTTGAACCCGAGACCGGCGAGGGCGGCGGCGACGGGCACGACCGCCGGCTTGTCCGCATCCCGCACCGAGAGGAAGGCCGTCCCCGAGGTCGGCAGCGGGCGGCCGGCGGCTCGCTCGGCCTTCGCGAAGGCAGTCGGCAGGTCGGAGGCCGAGGCCATCACCTCCCCCGTGGCGCGCATCTCAGGGCCGAGCACCGGGTCGCTTCCCGGAAAGCGCCCGAACGGCAGCACCGCGGCCTTGACGCTCACCTGCGCCGGCGGTCGCTCGGGCGGCAGCGCCAGGTCGCGCAGCTTCTCGCCCGCGGCGATCCGGCAGGCGGCCTCGACGAGGTTCAGGCCCGTCGCCTTCGAGGCGAACGGCACCGTGCGCGACGCGCGCGGGTTCGCCTCGAGCACGAACACGTCTCCCGACTCAGCGACCGCGAGCTGCACGTTGATCAGGCCCACCGTCCCGAGCGCGGGCGCGAGCTTGCGCACAATCTCCTCGACCTCGCGCGCGGTTGTCCCGGTCAGGGACGGCGCCGGCAGCACGCAAGACGAGTCGCCCGAATGGATGCCCGCCTCCTCGACGTGCTGCATGACCGCGGCCACGTACGTCTCCTCCCCGTCGCAGAGCGCGTCGACGTCGATCTCGATCGCGTTCTCGACGAAGCGGTCGACGAGCACCTTCCCGCGCACGTCGGCGCGGAACGCCTCGACCACCTCGGCGCCGCGGTAGCAGACCCGCATCGCGCGTCCTCCCAAGACATATGAAGGACGCACGAGTACGGGGTAGCCGATGCGGTGCGCGATCTCGGCTGCCTCACGCCCGCTCTCGGCGATCCCCCACTCCGGACAGCGGATGCCCAGCCGGTCGAGCAGCGCGCCGAACCGCTCCCGGTCCTCCGCGAGATCGACGGCGTCGTACGGCGTGCCGAGAATCCGGAAGCCGCCGGCCTCGATCGCGCGAGCGAGCTTTAGCGGCGTCTGGCCGCCGAACTGGACCACGACACCCTCGGGCTGCTCGCGCCGGCAGACCGCGAGCACCTCGTCCACGCCGAGGGGCTCGAAGTAGAGCCGGTCGGAGGTGTCGTAGTCGGTCGACACGGTCTCCGGGTTGCAGTTGACCATCACGGCCTCGTAGCCGAGCGTGCGGAAGCTCTGGGCTGCGTGCACACAGCAGTAGTCGAACTCGATTCCCTGCCCGATCCGGTTCGGGCCCGAGCCCAGGATCACCACCACCCGCCGTTCCGGCCGGTGGTTAGCGCGCGGCTCGTCAGCCTCTCCGAAGGTGGAGTAGTAGTAGTTCGATTCGGCCGCGACCTCTCCGGCGCACGAGTCGATGCGCCGGAACACCCGCTTGCCGCTCGGCGGACCGTTGTCCTTCAGAAGCTCGATCTCTTGCTTGAACCAGGGATGCACGCCCTCGGGAACGTCGTCGAGGCCTTGCCACGGCGTAGCCGGGGAAAGGTCTAGCTCGCGCGAGCTCATCGCCTTCCAGAACGCCTCGCGGAACGTCCTGCCGATCCCCATCGCCTCGCCGACGGACTTCATCTGCGTGCCGAGCGTGCGGTCGGCGCCGGGGAACTTCTCGAACGCGAAGCGCGGGAACTTGACGACGACGTAGTCGAGCGTCGGCTCGAAGCTCGCCGGCGTCGTCTTCGTCAGGTCGTTCGGGATCTCGTCGAGCGTGTAGCCGACGGCGAGCCTCGCGGCGACCTTGGCGATCGGGTAGCCGGTTGCCTTCGACGCCAGCGCGGAGGAGCGGGAGACACGCGGATTCATCTCGATCACCCGCAGCTCGCCG
>WNFV01000129.1_pt1 | contig 85969 bp, 65 predicted proteins | sample 5400101 | NCBI WGS metagenome assembly WNFV01 (sample SAMN13153361, study PRJNA577476) | soil metagenome | isolation source: 115 cm soil or saprolite under grassland replicate 1 | place: USA:California | collected 2016-06-15
CCATCCTCTCCTACTACGCTGAAGGGCCGGACGCCGCTTTACAGATTGTGCCCCCCGACGCAGGCGTCCACTCATTCAATCTCAGGCTGGCGCTTCTGATAGAAAGCGGGCGGGCGTCCGAAGCCCTTGATTCGCTCCGATCGGTCCCGCAGACAGTTCAGCCCGATAACGAAACAAGACGACTGAAAGCGCTGGCGCTACTCCTGAGCGGAGACGTAGAGAACGCTCGCGCTGAAATAGAGCAGGCCCGGGAGTCTGAACCTGAATGGGAGGGCATGCGCTACACATCGGCGGTGATCAACTATTTCAGTTCCCTGCCGCCAGCCTCAGTCCCAAAGACGCTGGCCTGGCCGGAGCCGCCAGGCTGGGTTGTCCTCAAGCGAGACGATATCTCACTGGGGCGTCTGAAATACGCGGAATCGACATTCGCCGCCCTGGCCCGGAATGCGGAACAAGACGAGCGCCGGGCTGATCTCGAAACGTGGCGCCTGGCTTGTGTGGCGAATGATCCCTATCGCCAGGAGGAAGCGCGCTCGCTTTGCATCGAGCAGCTCGATCGGGACCCGCGGCGTTACCGGGCGCTGATTTGGGCCATCGCTCGCAACTATGAGTTGGACTATTCATCCTGCGAGCAGGCGCTGAGAGACTTCGTAGAAGATGACTCCGGCGAGCGCGCCGACCATCAAGCGGAGGCGCTGGGGGTTTTGTTGACTCTATACCTGAAACAGAATGAGGTGGCGCAAGCCGACGCGTTGCTTACGAGGCGCGAGAGCCTGTTCCTCAATATTGAGGAGAGACAGCGTCTGGCTTTCTGGCGTAATCAGATATTGATCGCCGGCGGGCGGCCACAAGAGGCGGAGGACCTCGCCCGAAACGAGAGGGATCCGGAGACGCGGCGCGTCCTGCTATTGTCGGCGTTGCGCGCGCAGGCGGAGCGCAGGGAGAAAAGGGGGGAGTTTCTTCGATATCTGAAAAAAAGCTTTAAACGAACGGGCCGGCCCGAGCTTTTATTTGAGATGTGTTCGATAAAGGCGGACCAGGAGAAATGGGATTTCATCGCCGAACGCGCGGAGGCGCTGGTCGAAGCTTGCCAGACGGCCGCCGCGTTGCGCCTGGCGGCGAACGCGCTGTCGAAAGTCAAAAGCCCGGGCAGGTGCATCAGCCTCCTCAACAACGGCGCTCGATTCTTCCGCAACAATCTTCTCCCCGGAGATCTGGGGAGGCTTAAAGTCCAGTGTCAAATCGCCAGGGGCGAGCTTCCGGAAGCCGGCGCCGAGGCCAGGGGGCTTTTAACGCGCGAACAGACTCCCGCAAACATACTGACGTTGATGGAAGCGCAACGGAGGCGCGGCGACCTGAAAGAACTTGTAATCACCGCCCGCCGTTTGCTCCAGGCAGGCCCGGCCGAACTGGAAAACATCGGTCCACAAAATCTGATCCAGGCCGCGGACCTGGTTTACTTCGAGGATAAAGCGCTGGCTAAGGATTTATGGCAGGCCGCTGCCAGGACCGTTGACAATCAGCAGGAGGCGCTCGCCGAACTTGTCGCCACGGGTTATGCCCTTGGTCTCGACCAGGAGCTCAAGCCTTATTTCGCCAAGATGGTCTCCGATTCGGAGAAAGGCGCCGGCGTGCTAAAGAGAATCTCCCTGAAAGAGCTGATGGACCTGCGCCAGAAGCAGGCGCAGGAGGCGAGGGATGCGGAACTGGCATACTACGGCGGCCTTCGCCCGCTTCATATGCTCACGCCACAACTCAGCCTGACGATGGCCGGAGTTCTGCATAGCCTGCCGGAACTGCACAGGAAAGATTTCAAGCCTCTCAGTCAACCGCGCATCTATGTCAGGCACGGCGGACGCCCGCTTCTAGACGAGTTAATTGAATCAGTGGAGAAGTCCCGCCTCCATCTCGACATATCCGCGATGATTCTGGCGGAGGACCTGGAGATCCTCGATGAAGTCGAAGCCGCGTTCAAGCCGCTTTTCATTGCAACCGGGACGACGGAAGCGCTGCTGGAGCAGCGACGCAATCTCAGATTCCATCAGCCCTCCCAACTTAATGGGCGCGAAGCAGCGCTGAAACTTCTGGCCGAAAACAAAATGCGACAGCTTCGGCCTGGAACCGAGAAGGATATCGCCAATCTCGACGCCCTCGCCGGCGTTGTCGAGCGTAAGGGCGTGGCCTGGGCGGCGGCGCTGGCCCAGGCTGATTCGGAGCGAGGGTTCCTGCTCGATCATCTCCCGCTGATTGGCAATGACCTGTCAGGTAAAGAAGTCATCATTCCTGATCCGTACCAGGCGCGCGTCATCGGTTGCAGGGCGGTCGTCGACAGCCTGAAGGCGCGCGGATTGATGGGCGTTGAGGAATACCGGCGCGCGCAGATCGCGTTAGGCGCCGAGAAATACTCGACCCTCGTGTCGCCCGACATGGCGCCCGACCTGCCCCCGGGCTCGACGCTCTACCTGATGGGCGCTACAGCCCGCCTGCTGGCAGACGCCGGGGCGCTGGAATCCGCATGCCGCTATTACAGAATTCACGTCGATGAGTGGTGTATTAACGAGGCGCGCAGCACGATAGACGCCATGGAGCGCGCTACACGGCTGGATGAATGGATCGGGAGACTCTTAAGGCGAATCAGCGACGGACTCGAGAGCGGCGTCTACCGATGCGCGCAGATCCCGGATGGGCAGCCGGCGGCCGAACGGGGGCAGGAAATGGACGTAATCTACGACCTCATGCTCGCCGCCAATCAGCCTGGAGACGTCCTGTGGATAGACGACAGATGGCTCAACTCCTATCTGCGCAGTGACACCTCTCCGATCATCGGAATCAGCGAGGCGCTCAGCGCCCTTCGCCGGCGCGAATTCATCAGCGAAGAGGACTATTACCGCAAGCTGTTCAAGCTGCGGGCCGGAAATATTCGCTATATCCCCACCAGCGCGGAAGAGATCCTGTACCATTTGAACCATGCAAGCATTGCGGAGGGCGCGCTGATCTCAACGCCCGAACTCCGAACGCTGAAAAGATATCTGGCCGGGTGTCTTCTGGATGCCGAGGCGCTCCAGATTCCCCCGCTGCCTGCCGGGGCTCCTAACCCCGTGGGAGAGATGGCGTTCGTCTTCGAGATGAAGAGCGCGGTCGAAGCGGCGATCGCCAGGGTATGGAGGAATGACCAGGCGAACTCGGAAGAGCTCGTGGCGCGGGCCGACTAGCTACTGGGTAATCTTTATACTGGCGGCGGCGGGCTACACCATCTACTGCCTCACCTCCAAGATAGCGCCGATCCGGCGCGCCTCCTTGGTCTCGACATCGGCGGGATGTTTACCATCGGGTGTTTGTCCATTATCGATCCGCATCTGGAGAAGGAGACCGCGGGCCGCCTGAGCCGATTCGCCGACTGGTTTGAAGAACGTTTCTTCATCCCGCGCGTTATCGCAGACCCTGAGGTCGCGCAAATCGCCGGGGTGGTCATCTCAGCTTTCATCAACGACGCCGCGCGCCGCCGATATGAAAGTTCGGATCATGAGCAAGTCGCCCGCCTGGGGAACTCTCTGCTATATGAGCATATGCCGGACATCCTGAAGGCTCATGTCAAACTGGATCGGAACGTGATGGAATGGATCGGGATGAGAGCCGATTGCGTCGCCATTGAAGGAGTCGGTTTTGACCACTCGGAGTTCTCGCGCGCGGTCGAGGATATTATGGGCGGCGCGCCCAATGCAGACATCAGAGCCCTGGATTCCGAGGCCGAATACACGCTCAAACGGATGTCTGTTGAGGACGGAATCCCCGTTGTCGGAGTTTTCGTCCGGGGAGCTGAGGATGGCCCTGTCTGGCGCATCAAGGATGAGATCCTGGCCATGGCCTCGCCGGATAGCGCCGCGCGGGAGGTTTCGCTGCGGGCCCATAGGCGCTGGCTCGATTGCGATCGGGAAAAGTTCGAACAGGCCATCCGCGAGATCAATGGGATAGAAGATTTAATGACTCGAATGCGCAAAGTGCAGGATTGGCGCGATGAGTCGGCGGAAGTCCATTACAGCAATTTTGCCTATAAACTCGGAAGGACGCATGCTTTTCAGTGGGCTGAACTGATTCCCTCTTCGGCTGAGGGGCTCCTTCGACATTACAGGTTGTCGGCGGACATGGACGCTGACAGCCATTTCAGCGACGCGTTGGAGCGTTCCGCACGCACACTGCTTGATGAAGAAGGCGTGGAAACGGCGCTCGAAAGGCTCGCGCGGCTTCCAGTGTTCATTCCGGACGCCCTGGCGCAGGAGCTCGGAAGTTTAGCGGATGAGGAAAGGAGCGCGATCCTCGAACGATGCGCCTCGCGGTGGGCCAGTCCCGTCGGCAAGCTGAATCTGGCCCACATCATATTGCGGTTCCCTTCTCAAAACGGCGCTCTCACTCGCGTGGCGCTCTCCGCGATCGAGGGCCTGTTCGATGAAGAGGGAAAATCCGGCTTCGATCTGTTCAAGGCTCTGCTGGATTTCACCTATGATCGATTCTCTCTCTGGAAAGAGGTTCAGGCTTGGGGGCCTTCGCTTAAGCTAGCCATGGTCTGGGCCCACGCAGTTCGATTGTATGATGTCTTCCACTTAGTCAGCGGCCCGGCGGCGACCGCTGAACTGGCGAAGGCTTTTGAAGCATACAACCGCGATCGCGGCTCGATAAATATCATGCGCCGTCAGACAAGCTTATGGAACGACGCCCTTCATCCGCGTCGCTTCAGTAAAGCCGTCCTCCTGACTCATGGCGTCGCGTCTATCCTCGCCGGCGCAAGCGTTGCTGAGCCCGATAAGTTGAGGGTCCGCGACCGGATAATGAGTGTATCGTCAGCCAGCCCGGAGAACTCAAACTTGGTTCCGCTGCTTTGTGACTACACCCGGGGATCCAATTGGACGAATTCATATCTCGGCGGGAATCACGAGGCTATATCGCGGATCATCGGAGACGATACGGCGGATCATCTGGCGCCCTCGAAGCTGGAAGGCATGGCGCTCGAAGTGATCCAAAAGCTGAAAGATGACGCGGCCGGCCGGGATTGGTGCACACTTGAAATCCTGTCGATGGAATTGCCTTTTCGACCTGAAGTCTCTTCGCAGCTCAATGCTTTGATCGAGAAAACTGATTATTTGGCGTTATTTGAACGAGACCAACGTGACGCATTATCTGCGTTGCGAGTGGCAATCAATCAGGCCTATTACACTAACGACGAGAAGCTCCGCAGCCGGATTGAGGAGGTGTTGTTCTCCTGCATGAAGTCGGCGTTCTGTGAGCGCGATGGGAATCCCATCTCGCCGGCGGAATCGGGCGACACGTCGGGAAGTAAGCAGACGCAGGGACTGACCGACATCGCTTTTCGGCTGGCTCTTAGGGAGAGTGATCAGCGGGCAACGGTCGCTAATTTCAGCCGACTCATGGTCTCGTTCATACGTACTTGCCCTTCCGCCAGCGCGTATTTCGATGCTGGGATGTCCCAGTTCTTACGCCCTCTGCCCGCCGAGGGCCTCCAGGAAATGTGGCGGTTCTGGCTAACTGTCCGTGCCTCTTAGCCGCTCTGCCCCCAGAACGGTTGCTTCGAACATTGGCCGCCGGTTCCGTTATCAGCCCCAGGTAAACATCAAATCTTCTCAACCGCTGTAGACGACCGACAGTGGCGCCGGTAGACCACCATTCGCTGGAGACAATTCCAGCGGCACCGTAGGTCCATATCCGATGTATAGAAATAGTAGATGCCTAAGCGGCAGGAGCGATCCCGTCGCTTAGGCATCTATTATTCCTAAACACCTATCCGCTCAACCGCGACGCAACTGCTCGACGCCGGCGCGCCGCTGCACAAGGTGTCGAGTTTCCTCGGTCACAGCGACCCTAAGATCACAGTCAAAGCTTATTATTCAGAGTCGGAAGGGTTGAAGGTCGAGGATTTCATAGACATCGAATAATGTGTGTATGAATAACACTGCTCCTTATCGGCCGACATATCACTCATTCTTCTTCCATACTGTCTGAAAATCTGCCGCTAGTTGATTGAGTTCATCGTCCAGCTTGAGCCCGAAATACTCGTTCTGCGTATCGATTACAAGCAAAATTACATTATGGGCTGTGATCATCACTTGGCCTGCCATTTCTGGCTGAGATCCGGAGTTGAAATCCATGGCTCCATCGTCCGTCAGAGCCAATCGCTCTATCAGCGCCACAGGGGTAGAATGAATTTGCTGTGTCGGAAGGAAATAAGCCAGATAATAGAGGTCTTTGAATCCATTACCTGCCGCCTTCGCCATCTCAAGAGTATTCAGATTTGACCATGACATTCGGTTCGGGAATTTGTCTTTCACATTTTCGGCGGCCTGTTCAAACCCCTTCACCTGAGCATCTGTGAAATATGCCCGTAATTCCTCTTCGCTCATGCCATCTTTAAAGTGCTTCAGGCTTTTCCATTGCTGAATGTGATGATAATCGAGGAAAAGTTCCGCCTTCGCGGGGTTCTTCGAGATGTAGGCCGCAGTGACAGCCTTCTCATACATGCTTCGGAGCAGCTTGAAAGCCCCGAGGCCATACCCGTTACCACACAAGAGAAGAATCTCCATCAAATCCTCAGCACATAGTCGCCCCAAATAGAACACCACTCTGTCAACGGGTTCCGTTCGGTTATTTTTCCGAACAAAAACGGTGTTGAGCGTTCCGAATAGAATCTGCAGTTTCTGGATAAGAAGCTGATTTTCATTTATAAATGCTTCCCACTCATTTGGTAAGCCAAAACCTACAGGCACCTTGCTCATTTCTGACTCCCTTTCAAATCTACTGGAATTCGACAGAAGACTTAGCTGTGGATCTCTTTCGGCTTCTTGGCATCGGGCTGATGGCGGCTCGAAAACAGGTCCTTGCGAATTTTGCACGCGCGGTCGGCTGCTGGCAAGCGCTAAAATTTCTTGTCGGGCCGGCGAAAGTGACTCGGCTGCGCACGGGGTCATCCCTTATCTTGTGACGCCAGCCGCCGGCGTCTTTATCAAGCCAGAGTGTGGCGATCATCCGTGCTCTTGGCGCTGAAAGGACTTGACCAGGTTCACGGCGAAGGCTTCCAGATCCGGAAGGCTGGCGTGATATTGAACGACCTGGAGATGGCAGACAGCGCGCCACGTCGCCTGTGGGATGCGGCGGTGTACGAACTGCACAAGTGGCTGATGGGTGTCGTTGACGCCCTCAATATCAAGTTCGGGAAAGACACGGTGCGCTGCGGCTTGTTCCCGAACAGCGGCGCCTGGCGGACCAGGTTTGAGCGCCGATCGCCGGCATACACGACCGACTGGCAGCAGTTGATGACGGCGCATTGAGGCCTGGCCGGCAGGGTGCGATGATCGACGGCGGAGGATGATGAAACATAATTTGGTTTTTCGCATTAGTTATTAGGATGTCAAAAACGCGGAAGGTTGAGCGGAGTTTTGACCGGATAGATGTAGCTCTCGGACTGGGAGGCCAAGGTCATGTACATTGGAGCGATCGAGGGCAGGAACGCGACGGCGAATTCGTTGAACCGGGATCCGGGTAACTTTTGTTGCGCATAGTCGTAATTACGACTAGCATAGACAACGAAGTTAAAACTCGGCCCGGGGGCAAATAGCTGACAATGAAAGAAGAACCCTACAACGATAAACCGCTGATTCGATATTTGCTGGGTAACTTGCCCGAGAAGCAGATGCTTCATATCGAAGTAATGTTTCTAAGCGACGATCAAGGCTATGAACGGCTTCTGGCCTTAGAGAATGAACTGTTTTACGACTACGCGGAAAATAAGCTATCAATAGACGAGCGTAAACGGTTTGAAATACGTTATCTCTCTTCCAAGCAAAACCGGAAGCGGGCAATGATAGCTTCGGCGCTTGCGCACAGGTTGTCTGAGTCCGCGTCGGTCATGACGTCTGAGGAGGGCGTCGCCGATCGGGAACCGCATCACATTTGGCAATCTCTGAAGTCATATTTAGTCGCTCAAAGCGCGGTGATGAAGGTTTCACTGGCGGCTTTTACAGTAATATCGCTCGCCTTGGTCTGGCTCGTCGTCGGAATAGTCAGGCTGCGAAACGAATTTAATCAGTCCCTGGCGCAGCGGGCGATTCAAGAAGATCAACTGCGCCAGCAGACCCAACGGGTGAGCGCTCGCGCCGACGAGTTGAACCTCAAGCTCGAACGCGGGATGGGTGAAAATGCGACACTGCGGCGGGAGCTTAGCAAAATGCATGCGCAATCCGGGGGGCATGGAGAGAGTCCCTCTTCCTTAATTTCGCTTGCCCTCGCGCCTTCCATCGTCAGGGATCAGGCGCTTCGTATGAGGAAACTTTACCTCCCGCAGGGGGGCCGCCTGTTAAATCTACTACTCAGGCTTAGTGGTGAAGTAGAGTACAAGTCATATCAGGTCACACTGTTGACCGCCGAGGGCGCTGAAAGATGGAGCCAGGATATGTTGCAGGCTCAACGTACAGGCTCAGGTCGTTTCCTTAAGTTGTGGCTGCCGACAAGGACTCTTGCGCCAGGCGATTATGAATTGAGACTCAAGGGGCATGCGTCGGACGGGACGCTGGAAGAGACGGAAGATTATTACTATTTGAGTATCAAGAGAAAGTGACCCGGCCAAAAATGATCTTTTCCGGTTAGGCGAATCCCTGCTGGATGAGTCAGATTTTTGGGTGGAGCTCGCGGGTTTCGAATACAATTCGGGAGGCAGGGGTGGGAAGAGTTTGTGCGGTTGCTGCAGCCAACTCCATCAATTTCGACCGGCAAGTTGAAGTCGAAGAAATCGAGGAAAGGTCCCCGGCTTTAATTTTTACGTAGTCGTCTTCGATCTGGCGCGAACGGCGCTCGGAACACTCAATCGCAGATCATCGAAGTGTCGCTCGGAATCTCGACTTGATCACTTTTTCTTTCTGGCCCTCTTGGCAGCCTGCTTTTTGGCTGGTCGCTTCCCGCCCTTCTTTCGGACATATCCTTCGATCTCGGCGCGCGCGATGACGTAGCCGCCGTCGTAAGGAATAGGCGTCAAGTCGCCGTTGTTGATCATGGCGATGATCCGTGGTGGCTTCACGCCATGGATCTCCGCCGCCCGCTTTACAGAGACGAAATTCTTGAGGTCCATTGCCCGCATTCACCTCGCTATTTAGATTTCCAGACCAATCCACTTGAACTATTCGTGCCAATGTGGAATGCTATTAACATTATTAATGGCATTAATACAAGCGGCGGGCATTTTGTCGGCCGCTTTTCGTTTATCGGCCGATCATGCCGCGCCGAGAGCTCCCCGCGCGGTGAGCGGAAAGACGGCCCTTCAAGCCGTTTTTCAAATTGATTCAAGCGAGCTAGGTCGCTCGCGATTCGCGCCTCTCCCCTGGACGGCGCGATTGTTCAAAAAACGTTGTCGGAAAATTCGGCCCGAGAGGCGATCAACCCCCGTCAGCTCGCCTTCGACGCCCGGAGGCCCATCATGCGCACGTTACCACTGAGCAGCGCCCCGGTTGCGGTGAACGCTCTCCTCTCACCCACTCGAAGAGTCACGCTGTACGGTCCTGGCGCCGACTACCTCGGTCTGCGCTACGCCGCGGAGGCCGCGTGCGGAAGGGAGCAAGTGAGATTCATATGCGGAGAAAATCGTTTTGACCCTTACGCGGTCGCGCGCCTGGCCAAGCAGCTCCGTCACAGCAGAGAGGACGCGCTCAGCCGAATTCTCGTGGCCCGCGCTTTCACCGGCTACCAATTTGAGGAACTGGTCCGCCGGTTGAACCCTGACGAAGTGGGCGGGCCGGTCATCCTCTCCGGCATTTGTTCCGCGTTTTTAGACGAAGACATTCCACACAACGACGCGGCGAGGCTCTACTACCGCACGCTCTGGCGTTTGGCCGAGCTCGCCGGCCGGGGGGTGGCGTTACTGCTCATCGAGAGCCGTGAGATCGAGGGCGCACGCCGCGCGCACTTTCTGACGGACCTCTACCGGGCGTCAAACTTCATCTTCCGCCTCGGCGGAGAGCATTCATTCACATTGGAGATGCGGGGCGACCGCCTGCCCTCTTATTCCGCTTCGACGGAGAAGGCGCTTTCGCCTTCATTCAATCTCTAATGCCGGGCAAGGCGTTAAATTCGACGATCATCTGCCCGGAGCGGTCGAGGCGAAATAACTCGCCGCCCGGACGCCGGGCATAATGTCGTGGCGCTCGAAAATTTTTGTCAAGAAGTGCGATATATCAGAGAGTTAACGGCGCTTCACTTTGTTTCGCGCCGCGCCAAATTCATCCCTCCGCTGGAAGTGAGGGGCTTTCTTTCGCCTTGAGATTATGGGAAGAACCGTTACCCCGTTTAGCATCGTGCTCAGGCAGGAGGAGACACGGCTCAAGAAGTTCCGGAGGGCTTTGCGGGCCGAAGACCAACGGCGCTTCGACGAACTGTTCGAGCATGTCCGGCGAAACATTCAAGCCGCCGTACAGGCCGCTGCGCCGGAGCCGATGGAGTCCGTGGTCCTCCTGATGCTGATCGGGATGCAGAAGGACATCGAGGAGCTGAAGGCCCGCGTCAGCGAGTTTGAAACCGAAGAGCGCTTTGCGCTGGTCGCGCCAAATGAAGACCAGAATTGAGGGATGGCTGTTCGATGTTGACGAGCTCGGCTCGGCGGTCGCTCTCTGGGTCTACGACGCCGGCGGAAAGCTCCGCCGGCTCACGCACGAGTTCTACCCGCCGATCTACGTGGGCGGGGGAAAGGAGGAGCTGAAGCGATTCTCTTCCGATCTGTGGGGCCGAGGTCTCATCACAGGCGGCCGCTGGGCGGCGCTCCGCGAGTTCTGGAGCGGCGAGGAGACAGAGGTTTTGCAGCTCAAGGTCTCTGACTCCTCCAACCTGCCGCGTCTGCGCGAGATCGCCGGCGCGCTCGATCAACAGTTCTCTTTCTACAACATCGACATCCCGACCGCGCAATACTATCTCTATCTGAGCGGCCTTTTTCCGCTGTGCCGTCTCACGTGCGAGGTCGACGAAGAGGGGCGCGTCATCGAGATCGCTGCGACCAACTCGGCCTATGACCTTCACCACACCCTTCCCCCGATTTCCGTCCTGAAGCTGCGCGGGGAAAAGATGCAGCCCCTGTCAGCGCAGAGCCGTCTTCTTGCCGAGTGGAACGGCAGGACGGAGGTTTTCCATCTCGCCGGCGGCGCCCGGGTTATTGACGCATTCAACCGGCTCATCGAGCGCTCCGACCCGGATCTGATCCTGAGCGAGCGAGGAGACACGGTTCTTTTTCCCGCCCTGCTCTCACTCGCAGAGCGCGAGCGCTCGGAACTGCGGCTTGACCGTGACCAGGTAAAAACGCGACGGAAGATCGAGACCGAAGGGCGGACCTACACCAGCTATGGCAAAGTGATCTACAAAGGCCCCAGCTACCCCCTCTTCGGCCGCTGGCACGTCGACCGCAAAAATTCCTTTGCTTTTCATGAGACGCAGCTTGAAGGGCTGCTGGAGTTAGCCCGGCTCGCCAAAATGCCCGTGCAACGGACCGCGAGACGTAGCCCGGGCACTGCGATGACAAGCATTGAAATCGAGAGGGCCGTGAAAGACAGCATCCTGGTGCCGTGGCGCAAATCGGAGCCTGAAAGATACAAGACGGCGCTCCAGCTCCTCACCGTGGACAAAGGAGGCCTCACCTACCAGCCGAAGGTCGGCGCGTTCGAGGGCGTAGCCGAGATCGACTACGCCTCAATGTATCCGACTCTGATGGTCACACGTAACATCTCGCCGGAAACGGTGCTCTGCTTCTGTTGTGATAACCAGGTCGTCCCTGAAGCGGGATACAACATATGCACGAAGCGGCGTGGCCTGATCCCGCTCACCCTCGCCCCTCTGGTCGAGCGCCGGCGACGACTTAAGGATTTGATGCGGGGCGCCGAGGACGAACGGACTCGCGCGGTTTACGACGCCAGGCGCACGGCGATCAAGTGGATGCTCGTAAGCTGTTTCGGATATATGGGGTTCCGCAACGCCAAGTTCGGCAGGATCGAAGCGCACGAAGCCGTCACAGCCTTTGGTAGAGAGACTCTGCTTCAGGCCAAAGAGATCGCTGAGGAGCGCGGCTTTCGGATGCTTCACGCCTTGACCGACAGCCTCTGGATTTCAAAAGCAGGAACGACGGATGACGAACTCCGGGCGCTCTGCGACGCGATCACCAAAGAGACACAGGTGGAGATGTCTCTTGAAGGCGTCTACTGGTGGATCGTCTTTTTGTCATCAAAAATGAAGGAGGGGCGGCCCGTTCCGTCCCGCTACTTCGGCGTTTTCAGCGACGGCGTCCTGAAGACGCGCGGCATCGCGCATCGTCGGCGGGACACGCCGCGTTACGTGAAAGAAGTTCAGGAAGAGATGTTGGCGATCCTGAGCCAAGCCAGTACGCTCGACGATCTCCGCGAGAAGCAGAGAGAGGCGCTCAAACTTCTGGAGTTGCGAATCGCGGAGCTTGAACGCGGCGAAGTGGATGTCCGGCGGCTGATCGTAGAACAGGTCTTGAGCCGAGACATCGAAGAATACGCCGTATCGACGCGCGCCGCGATCGCCGCCCGAAAGCTTCGCGACGCCGGCGTCCCCATTCATCCGGGCGAGAGCGTCGGCTACGTGATCGCGGATGCGAAGGCAAAGGACAAGTCCCGTCGTGTCGCGATAGGCGGCGATCAGGATGAATTACGCTACGACGTGAAAGAGTACGTAAAGCGGTTGAGAGACGCTGGCAAAGAAGTGTGCCCGTTTTGATGGCATCGAAGCTCCGCTATTCGGCGTTATGACAAGGCTGGCCGAATTCATCTCAACGAAAATGGAAAGCAAGAAATATCTCGCATATAACGGCAGGGACAACTAAAAATAACTGCGGCCACACTTCTTTTTTTATGTAGTATCTGCGGAATGTTTTTTGCCGTTTCGAGCCACTGGGAAGATTCAATATTTCCAGGTACTTTGAATCACGTCCTTTCCCGTAGTCCAAGATTAGTAGGCTTGTCGGTTCGGAATCTGGAGATTCAATGTCTAACGTTGCCGCTTTATATAAATATGGTGTGGCATATTTGTACTTCATAAATATGTCAAAAATAAGGGCGAAAATAGGGACAATGGCAGCCAGCAAAAAGAACTCGAATTTTTTGAGCTGAACCGCATAGCCAGTGATGGTTACGGTCGCTACAACCAGAGCCATATTTATAGTTAATGCGGCCTTGTGAACTTCGGTAACTTTTGCAAAACACTCTTCGATAGAAACATTGGCATTTGCTTTTTCGGTGTCGAGTTTTAGCTTGGTCTCCACCATACAGCCTCCGGTTGAAAGATTTGTACGTGTAGAAAACGAAGCGTGCCCGTTTTGATGATATCTTTCGGGCTTGATCCGCCGTCATTCTCCAAAATTCATCGAAAGTCTTGGATCTCGAATCGTTAACCGCCACATGTAGCCCTCGCGTATGAACGCCATGCGCGGGTCGTTCGCAACACGGTCGAAGGGTAGAGTGCGGGTTGGGCGTACCTGAAATTGCACGCTTCCGTCCACCGCGCGGAGGAATATTCGATCGCCCACTTTTCTTGCGTACAGAACATCAACCCCGTCAGCCTCCCTCTCCCTAAGAGTGAATGGGGCGAACTCCGGAACAAATTCATGTCCGCGGCTGGCGGCTTCCGCAATTATGAAATCCAGCCAGGTAGCCGTTGAGGCAGAGGTCAGCGATTGAACGAGACGGCTGACTTCCGGATCTCGCAGACTACGGGTAACTTCAGAGACCGAACTTCCGACAACAATCCCCAAAGCCGCGATTTCGGCAGCCGCGACTCGCGACCGGACGCCGGCCAGGAACACACGCGCCGCCGTCTCTGTAGGAACTCCCATCTCAACGAGAAGCGCGATCCGCGCAAGCGCATCCGCCCGATCCGACTCCTCGAGGCTTCGGAGTTGCTGAGAAGCCGCATGGATTATCCAGGGAAGCTCACGGCCGTAGACTTTCTTAGCAATTTTCGGAGCGTCATCAACACTTGCGGTGAGCGCTTGTAATCCAATCCCTTCAAGCCATCCCCTTCGCACCGCGTCGAGTTTCTCCTCCGCAGGCATGATGGCTTCCATAACCGAGGATGCATGGGTTCGCGCCCATTCTTCGATCTCCTTGACTGCAACCAAGAGCGCGGACGGTCCCCCTTCCGCTTCTCTGTACGCGTCCGCGACCGTTCTGAAGAAATCAAGATCCATGTGGGCGCGAAGCGCAACAGTTAGCGGCAGTCCTGACGACACGACGGCTCTCCGCGCTGGGTCGTGGACACGCTGCAGGACCGAATTTGCGCGCGCGCGTAAGAAGGAGAGAACATCTTCGCCGCTTGTCTCGGAAACGGCCGAGCGCGCCTGGATTGCCGCCAACGAGTCTCTGAACACCCTCTCGACCCAGATGATCGGGTCTTCGATGGCGGAATTTACGACAGTATCCATGTGTAGCGCGAGCAACTCATCATCCAGGAGATCACAAACCTCTTCGAAATGTCGGGCATGGCCGCCTAAGGGTGAGAAGTCGTTGTCGGCCGCGAGTTCCAGCAGCAGGTCGAAGGAAACGTTTGCTTGCAAGGCGATCTTTCGAAGCAGGTTCACTACAAAGAGAAGGCCGCTTTCAACTCGATCACCCACATTCGCATTGAAGTAGGAGAGCGCCATCGCCCGGTCCTTATTGATCTGCCAAGAGTTGCCTGTTTCGTCGATCGCATACAAAATCTTTCCCTCGCCATCCACGAACGCGCGGCCTGCGCGCCCACAAATATTCCAAAAGTCACGCTTACCAATGGCGCTCCTACCAGTGTAGGGAGTCGCAACGATAACAGAGGATACCCCGACGTTCACTCCCTGCGCGAGAGTGGTCGTCGCGATGATGATCCTGGGCGGCTTCGCTCGCATGAGGCGCTCCATGGCCAGGCGTACTTGTGGCGTCAGGCGATCGCTGTGACAGACCACTCCTGCCCGGGCAGCCTTCAGCTCAAGGGCGTCAGAGCCGAGGTCTTCCTGACAGACAGCCTCAAAGACATTCCACTCGTGTTCCGGCCAGAGGTGGTCCGGAGGTATCCTCCCGAGAGCCAGGAGAACAGCTTCCGCCAGCGTCGGAACGGAGACAGCTCTCCCAGTAAAAATCATCACGGGCCCAACTGCGCTGAGACGAACGGCCGAGGCGGCGACCGCCTCGTTCTTGTTATTTGGGAACGGCTTTCTTCGCCTGGAAAATCCAAGAGGCCCGGCCTCGACGAAAGACGGATTGAACGACGCCACATCACCTTGCCAGTCGATTCTCACACGTGAGCCGCTCCATCGCAGCAGCCCAAATCTCTCAGCCGATGGTTTCCATGTCGATGTAGCCACGGCGTTCTGATCTCCAGTGACCCACTCTGCGATCTCATGGGCATTGGGGAGAACGGCAGAGAGTAATAGTAAGCGAGCTCCGGTGGCGCGCGTCAGCGAACGGAGATGATCAACAAAGATCTCATTCCGGACGTACCGCTCCGATGGTCCGATCAGGTGTCCCTCATCCACGATCACGAGTTTCACGTCCTGAAACAGCTCTGGCGCGGCCCGGAAAAGTGATCGAGCTTTCTCGGGGGTCGCGATTGTGATTGTCGACTCCGCAGCTAATTCCGTGTCCACAGCGGACACTCTTGCCCCGCCGTAAAGGTGTGAAACTCCATAACCGAGCTCTGTAAAGGATGCCGCCAGCGTGTATTCGACTTCGAGCGCAAGCGAACGGAACGGAGCAAGATAAAAGACTCGCGCCCCCGGGTCAGCCAGTAAGGTCTGCAAGATCGCTAACTCCGCCACGCGCGTCTTACCCGCGCTCGTTCGCAAATTGATTACCGCCCCATTGTTCGCCAAGTTCAGCGCGAGCGGCAGGGCCGCTCGCTGTGACACCCATAACTCGGCCACCGGGCGCTTTAAGAAGGCCAGTAGCTTGATGTATTTTCCAAGGGTCGCTGCAGAATCCGGACCGAAGTAGGGCGGGAGAACATGCCACGGTGAGGCGCCGTCGAGGTCCTGAAGCATCAGACGCAGGAGCCTCACGGCCCACCACCAAGCCGGATGCCCGCCGGCAGCGGCCACAATGCCAGCGTCGCGGAGTTGATTTTCAGCGAGGCCGAGGAAGTCCTGGGCGCCAGTGAAGATGAACTCGACCGCCAAAGAAACGGCCTGGGCGACAGCGACAGTGATGGCCGACTCATCCAAATCCGCTTGTTCTTCAGGAAACGGCCGGTCGCTCAGGAGCACCTGGTCGAGGCGCTCGAGCAACGCGGCCATATCCTTGCGAAGATACGCCCCGATAATACGGGCGGCCGGTGTCCGCTCTTCGACGGATCGTATGGTCACGAACGCGCGCGAATATTGGCCGGCCGCGTAGAAAGACATGGCGGCCACAAATACGTGAAAGCTGCTCTCCCTATCCACCGCCGCACGTGGCCCATGAACGTATTGTAGAATTGAGGCCCCGTGCTCCAGCGCGCCGGCTCCCTCGTCGCGGTCCTCCTGTTCGATGAGACTACAGCCGGCCGCAAGTAGGGAGTATCCGGCGAACGTAACCTTGTCGTCGAGGGTTGGGTCGAAAGCTGGGAAGTTAGCCGGCTCCTCTTGGACTTCGTGGAGCACGTGCTTCGCGTGGGCTTGCGCGAACAAGTTTTCAATTTGAGGCGCTTGAAACTCAGCAATAATCGCACGCGCCCGTTCGGCGGGGATAGACATTCATCACTCCAAATTCCGATAGCAGTCATCAACTAATGAGTCAGGCGTTTCGACGCCGAGCGAGATCATGACCAGGCGCCTCAAAGAATCCGGCGTCGCGCTGTCGACCCGTTCGGCGCTCTTTGTGTCGCTCAGCAGTAAACCCACGTAGTCGAACCTGAGCTGCCCAAGCAAGAACAGCGACGCGCATTCTAGAACTCGCTCTCCGAGATCCACTTGCCCAGCCTCGAAAAGTCGGTCCGCCACGAACTGAAGCGACGCCGGCAGGCCCCCTTTGTATGACCGAGAGAGAGAGTCTACCAACTCCCTCACTACGGTTGTGGATGAAGCTGATCTATATTTAGCCTCGCCCACAATGACCCTCACAGGATTCGCATCCAGATCAAAAGCCAGGACGTCGTCACCCTTCATGGACTGCTCGACGTTGGGATTGTAGTGGAGACGATAGATGGGGAGTTTAGCGTCGGCGGCGGTAACAATGTACTCAGCCAGCACAATCTCCGCGAGGTTACCCTTTCGGGTTGTTGAATTCGTCGGGAATCGTTGAGGCAGCCTCTCCAGAGCTGCTCCGAAGCCGAGCCGCCTCAAGGCTTCGCGCCGCTGCCTTGTGCGCTCTATCATCTCCGGGCTCGCATGATGCTGAACAAGCAATTCACGTATGCCCGCAACTGTAATCTCCCTTTTCCCGTCTTGTTCAGACAGGGCGCGGTGTAGAACTTCGCTTTGGGTGTAACCATCCTTCGCGCTGAAGGCCTCGCCGAAGGGATGTGGAGGCGCCGGATGAGAGCCGAGTTTTATCTGATCGGTGCGGCGGGCCACATTGGGGGCCGCGTTGCCGGATCGCCTGGCTGGTTTCAGGACTTGTTTACTTATTCGTTGCGACATATCAGGGCACTAAGACCGGGGCAAAATGAAAACACGGGATCTTACGCCCACATCTCGGTCCGCACAAGTGGTTTGGGGGCGAACCTGGCGCGCGCGCCACTATGTAGGCTGGGCGTTAGTGGGCGCCGATTCGATCTTTATCAAAAATTGCCACGCCCGATCGATGATTGCTCTGGCCCGGTTTCGCGCAATTTCCGTGGCGCCAATGTCTTCGGGTTGTCCGTCTGGACGCGTGGTCGGCCGGCGCTCGGCCGCTGGACGTTCTGCCGTAGCCACGTGACTTCTTCGACCAGGTCGAGGGTCGCGCAGCGCGTCCCATGGTCGTTGACGAGCTGAAATACTCGATCATGCTCGGCCGAATAGCCGTCGCGTCCGCGAGCCGGCAGATGTGCTCTCGCGCGCCTGGCGCTCCCTCGGTCGATGATCGGCGTCTGACGCCATATCGCTCATTTGTGGGACACAGTCTAGAATCTCAATCGCGATTTTTAATTCTCTCGCAGATTTCATGGATCTGGTCTTTGCGGATCTTGCCCCGTGCGATGTGGGCGTCCAACGTTGCGCAGGTTGGCCCACTGAGCGGCCTTTTTCGCCGCTTCTGCGGCTCCTCGAAAATCCGAAGACAGTTTTTCCTGTACCTACTTTGGCGCGGGCTCGCCGATCTCGCCGCCCTGGGCCAGCGACAGCGCCCACGAAGCCTGGCTGAATCGTTACCGCTGCCGGTGGACTCCACATAGGCTCCTCCTCATCTGCTCGACCTCATACTTGTTACAACTTACATCGTAGTTGGATCAGCAGACATGCCCGCTATGCTATCTTGCTCTTGTCAGGCGGAGTCGCCCGCCGGTCAGGTCTCAAGTGAGATGTGATGCGCCGGATCGCGCCAGGGGTAAGCAGAGGAAAGATTGGCGGCGTAATGAGCCAGACGGGCGGTGATCTTGTATTGATTGACGGCGCGGCGCGCGATGACTTTATCGGCGGGCGCGCAGTGGATCGAAAAGCACGACAAGCCGTAAAATACAAAAGCCGGGCGATTGACCCGGCTTTTCACTCAATGGAGCGCCAGGATGACGAACGAGAATCTTTTTCCAGCTTTAAGGGATGGCGAGAAAGAATTTTTACACCATCTCCATGCGCGTGGGGCGAAATATGTGGTGTTTGGCAGTCACGCAGTATTGTTGTATTCGCCTGATCGCGAGCTCGGAGGAGCGAACGATCTGGACGTAGTGGTTGAATATGGTAAAGAAAACGCAGTCAAAGTTTTCGCGGCAGCTCGGGCTTGTGGCGTAAAACCAGCTGAGGGCGAGACGGAGGAGGATTGTATAGCTGCCTTATCGCAGCCAAATAAAATACTGCGTTTTCCTTACGGTGGCCCCATTGAGGTAATGACTTCTACTAAATCCGAAGTATTGTTATTCGACGATCTATGGAGAGATCCTCGTTTAGTCTCCATTTCCGTAGCGGTAGGCGGCGAGATATCTGAATTCAAAGTGCCATTTGTCACCAAGGCTCATTTAATGCAGTTGAAGCAAGAAGCGATCGACGATCAAACCCGTAAGGAGAAGAGCGAGCGAGATAGAATGGACTTGGAGGACTTACGGCGATCACCTTATTGCTGAGCGCTAAAGGGAGAAAACTGAGATGAGCGAAACGAACCCCGAGCGAAGACTTGAACGGCCGAAATGTCCGAAATGCGGATCCGCGAAGGCGCTGCCCATCTGTTATGGCTTTCCGGGCCTCGAGATGCTCGAGGACGCCATGGAGGGTAAGATCATCCTCGGTGGCTGCGTGATCAGGGGCGGCGAGCCGACCTGGCGATGCGACGAGTGCGGTCACGAATGGGAGGAATTACGCATCGACTTGTCTATTCTACAAAAAAAGCCGGGCGATGATTAACGCCAATGGATCAGAGATGTCGTAAATAGAAAAGCCGGGTTCATCGCCCGGTTTTCACTCTTCACATCTTGAATCATCGCTCATAGAATCCGCGCCGTGTTGTCCTAAACTCAAAATCCAAAGGAGAGACTCACCATGAAACAATACACCCTATTAGCCACCCTGCTTCTTGCCCTAACCAGCGCAGCAGCCATAGCGACGCCGACGATCTCTTCTCTCCCGGCTGAAACAGCCGGCGTCGATCAGCCCGGTTATCTGTACACCGACGAATCGAGCGCAATCCTCATCCAGTTGACGAAGACTGGGCGAACGGTTAACGGGCAGCTTCAGCTTTTCCGGGCCCTGATGCGTGAGCGCCCCGCCAGAATGAAGACAGGGACATACATTCTCGACGGGACCACCGATGGCAGGAGCGTCGTCTTGACCATAAAGAGTCAGGACTGGACGGCGATTTTCAATTTCCTCGGAGGCCGAAGATTGACCGGTACCCTCGACAGCCATAGGTTGAGCCTGGTCTGGCCCTCGAATGACGGCGCTTTGCAGACAACGACCTTTCGACGCTCGACCGTTGCTGGCTATAACCGCGCCGTCGCAGACTTCCGCCAGCGTATTCAGCGGATCAACGTCCTATATGAGGCTGAAATAGCAGAGGCGAGGCGCCGTCAGGCTGTTGTCGATGCGAATAAGGGCGTGATCGAAGCCGGGATCGAGTTAGGCGACGCGATTAAGGACGCCAACGCCATCAGTTACGCCGACGTTATGAAGAGATACGACGAAATCTGGCTCAAGATGCAGGCCGAGTTCAAGGCTATTGAGGAAAAGGCGCAGCCAGGCATTGATAGCTATCAACATTCCAAACTTGAGTACGGTCTCTCAGGGCTGAGCTATCGGATCTCGAATATGGAATATGCGCGCTCATCGTTAGGGTACAAACTGGAAGGGGGTGGCGGCGTGAATGACAAGATTCAGGCGATCGAAGACGCCTCCAAAAACCTGACCGCCTCCTGGCGGCGCCTGCAACAAGCTGTGGCCGCCAACATCGCCGGCGTGCCGAAGCCTTCAGTCACGGCCGATGATATTACGCACGCCGTTGATCTGGCACGATCGGAGATCAACAAGGCCACCGCAGCCAGGGACGCCACGGTTAAGCAGGCCGAAACCTACCATAAGCGGGCGGACGATCTATACAAACAGGCCAAACAGATCGTCGACCAGGTGAGGCCTATAAAGAGATAGAAGGCGTAGCGTTGCCATGTCAACGCAACGCCGGATTTTGAAGAAAAGATCATTAGACTGGCGTTTCTTCGGCGAGGAGGTTGAAGCCGCAGCCCGGCTGAAAGTTTTTGAACTTATCCGGCACACGCGACAGATGAGGCGGGCTGGATAGCGATCGCATATGGCCAGAGCGGCTTGAAGAAGATTACCTGGAGTTTTGGCGCGTGGGGAACGATGTGTTCTACGCCAAGTATCAAATTGAGCTTTGAGTTCAAGTAAGTCGCGGGAAAGATCGTGATCCATTGGAACCTCCAACACTGATATTGAATGCTCATGGACAGAATTAGATTACAATATATGTTCGTAGTTGCCTATAGATTGAAAGTTTAAATAAGATGCTTGCTCGCGTCGTCGCATTCATTAAGCGCGGATGTCAGTTTTCAGGTCTCGCAATTATCATTCACTCTAAGAAAGTCGCCAGCGTTTTACTCCAGGCCTCTCGTAGGCTTTGCGCCAAGCCCCGTTCGTCGGCGTCCTGAAGGCTACACTCAGCCCTGGCTGCGGCGAAGAGCAGAAGTTCTAAACACCGAGACATCACTTTTGCATCATGACTTGTTGATTTGCTGATGGGGGCATACATTCGCTCATAGAACGGGTGCTCCTCATTCAGGAGGACGACTAATTCGTGTCTGGAGATAAGTGGAATAAAGAAACTCCTCTCCTCTAGCGCCCTGTGCTCGATTCTGTAAGCCAGCCCTGAAACGACGCGCTTTTTATCCTGTTTACTCCTTGGTAATTGGCTCACCCCATAATCTGAGAAATCATCTGTAGCGTGAAATATTCTCGCCGGTGGTTCGAGCAAGTGATCCCGGTCCTCCGCTTGAAGTTCCCCTGCGGAAGCATGGCTTCCTGATTTTACCCGAAGGAATTTTTCCCTGACCCTTCTGTTCAATACATGTGCAATTCGCTCAATGTCAGGAATCAAAATGGCTTTCAATGCCCCAGTCGGATGGATACCTTGTTTTGTGTTCGTGACACCGAACAGTTCATCCAACTCCGGACTGAAGCGGAGTTCACAGCGCCACCAATCATCATAATTTTCCTTCCGCTTTCTTCCCATAAAGAACCACCCATCATCAATCTCTCGATCAGCACGGACGATAGAGACACCAGCTCCTTTTGAAATCCCAATAGATCGCTTGGTCTCTTTAGAGTAAGCATGCCATTCACTGATCGGCAGTTCAGTAAACACTACCGTGATGGTCGAGTTATATCGGCCCCCATCTTGCTTTGGAAGATTGATTTCGAATTTTAGCGGTGGGCCGTACGTTTCAGCCCCAATTGGGCTATCACCTTCCCGCAAGAACAGAGGATCAACGGGCTGAACTAGCTCACCGTTAATGCACAGCTTCTTGCCGCACCAAAGAGGGTAACGGAATATGCGACCCAATGAACGTTTTAGATTCGAGGCAAGTCTCCTTTCTGATTTATAGTCTAGCCGGTCGCATTTGGACCACATAATGACAGTTCCTGTGTCGGACTGCTCGATTGCTGGCATTCTGTTAGGTTCAATTAGTTGTGGTTTAGGGATGCGATGCATGCGCCCGGCAACAATCTCGTCCATGTCCAGAAAACTCCACCACACAGCGCCCGGCCGTGTCCAGGTGTACACATCGACGCGACGCGCCAGGCTAAGGGAACTATTTGGCAGTCCCATCCCGTACCGTCCTGTTCCTCTGCGCGAATTGAACCTTGTACTCCCCCCAAACTGTAATGCGATTTGCAATACGGCGGGAGGCATCCCACACCCGTTGTCAATAATGACTATAGTGAATTGGTCGCCTTCTGACCGAGCAATACTTATGTCGACACGAGTGGCGCCAGCTTCGTAAGCATTATCAACCAGTTCAGCCACGGAGGCTGCAGTCCCCTCGTACCCAGAGTCGCGGGTCGCCTGAATAAAATGGTGAAGGGAGACAATGCTACTATTATTCGAGTGCGTCACTTTGAATCCTCTGCACTTTTTCCTGGCCCCTGGACGGGGAGAGCTGAATTGCCTACCCCTTATTTGGCGGAAGGTGGGCGTATTTCGTGAGTTTCGAATACCATTCGGACTGCGGATAGGGGGAGAGTTCGCCCGGTTGCTGCAGCCAAATTGCATAATGCAATGTGAAGTCGACTCATTGGCGACGGATCTGACTTGATTACCCCTGGAGAGCTCAACAGTTGCCCGTTCGCCGCCATTTTGACGTAAGAGCTGGAGTCGACAGAATCTACACCGGCTCGGAAAAGTTGATCAATCACCTCCAGATTGCCGAGCCCGAAGGCATGAAGTGGCAGATCGCCTACCTCGTTCCGGACTGCTTCAATTATTCCAAGCGTCAGCTTCTTATCGCGAACTCTTGGGACGAGGCCTCCAATTGCAATGCCATCGAATGGCACCCCCGCATAAGCCCTGGCGCAGTCACGGGCGCTCGCTACGTCCCATGCCTGTATGCAAGCAAAGAGTTTCAAATCACTTCTCCTTCGATTGGTGATTGCCCAATGGGCATTGGCGATCGTCAGTCGCTGGCGTTTCTTCGCTTCGCTAAGCCCCATCTTTGGCGGAATGGGAAAATCGAGGGAGAATGCCACTTCAGCAATTTGTTCCTGGAGATCGAGGATATCTTTTGGATGCAGCTTCTCTTGTCTGTCTCCATGGACGATTGTTAGCGCCCCTAGATTGCCTGAGCCTTCGACCTTCGCGTTCTCAAACAGTGATGCAAAGCCGCCGGAATCAACCATCATTGGAATTCTCGGCTGCTCGCTCATCTGCTTAGCATAGTGATAGCTGACCATTATTGCCTGCGCCAATCGCGGCAGGTATGGTTGAATCAGTTTATCTAGAGGGTATTTTTCGCCAAAGCTAGTAACTGGAATGTAGGTGGGGTAAAAAATTATCCCGCGGCGGGTTTCCAACTGTCTTGGTGTCGGATTCATGTATCCTACGCTCCTCTCTTAGGCGCTGCTGACCATTTACTTTCAAACCAGAGGTTAAACAAGTTGAGCTGCACTTCATCCGGGCGCATCTTTATTTGGAGGGCGAGCTCCGTTAGGCCCGTGTCACCGCAATGAAGTCTAACGGCCAAAACGTGTTTGCATTGACGCTGCCGCTCTACAGGTAGATCAGAGACTTTTGCGGCATCCTGACAATCGCAGATTAGCTTCCCATCAACTGTAAGCACTACGTGGGATTCCAATCCCCCCGTGATCTGGAAGCTTCCGCCTTCGCCGCGGGTGATTTTCAGATCTAGCGCCCGTCGCAGCCGATACGGATCGACTTCCGGCGCCCATCCATGGTTTCTCACATTCGTTGGGGGGCCGTCTTCCCTGTAGCTGAAGGCCGAGCGGAATCGGATTTTCTCATTCGCTTCCGTGATCCATCGCCGCGCCCGATCAGGTGAAAGTCTTTGAATCATCATCAAATCTTCAACCTCCGATGAGGCTAAGTCTTCGATATCGGCTATTCCTTTTTCGTAGAGCCGTTTTACCCACTTCGGACCAATGCCATTGATCAGGGTCAACGTCGCAGCCGCTTCATTGATTCCTGCGGTGATCATCTGACGCAAAACCATGACTCGTTCCCGTAGCGGGACATGATCCCCTGGTTGAATCAGAAGAGATTTGCTTGGAATGTCACCATTCGTCTTTTCGAAGAGCGCAGTCATCGCGAGCAGAAGACGGTCGAGTGACTCGCGCAATCGCTCAATTTCAAAAGGGTAGCAGTTGTGTTTCTCGGCGACGTCCTCCGCCTCACCCGAGCGCGTAAAATCAAGCGCCGCCTGCGCCATTTTTATCGCTGCCAGCAAGCGCTTACCGTCAATTCCCAGAAGTTCGGCAAGTTCTTTACGTGAGTGGCCCAGCAATAAGGATCGTTCTTGCGATAAGTGGTCTGCGAGGGCGTCCAATTCTTCAAAATCAACGGGAAGAATAGGCTCGCAGTCTTCCGTGCTTGCCGCCAGTATCAGCAAGTCGAAGAAAGTCAGGTCGGAGTATCGCTCGAGAGCTCTGCGGAACTGCAGCACGGTCGTGGGATTGAGGAAGTGACGTACGGCGATATGCCCCTGGCGCGTGGCGCGGAGGCGCTCTGTGGCGATCCGCCCCCCGTCGTCTAGGGTGGCCTCGAGCATTCCGGCCTGGCGCATTTCCCAAACAAGGCTTGCAATGTTTGGCAGTGACTTCTGCTTGGCCGCAAGTGACTGATTAAAGGCCGTGGTTAACTGACGGACTGTCCGACATAAGCCACTGGCAACTTCAGCGAGGATTTGCTCTGATACTGCTTGGCGGTTGTATAACTGGGAATATATCGGCTCGAACTTTCCCAGAAGGTATTGCTTGACCTGATTATTCCACTGAGGAGCTAATAGCAACGCCTCGCCTTCAGTGTCCAGGCCTGGACGACCGGCGCGTCCTGCCCTCTGAAACACAGTGTTGGTTGATAGCGGGATAAATTCTGTTCCATCGAAGGCTTGCAGGTCATAGAGTATGACTTGGCGGACAGGGAGATTCACTCCCATTTCCAATGTTGAGGTTGAGACTAGAACGTTGTATTCATTTCCCCGGAATCCGGCTTCAACCTTGTGGCGATCGTTCATTTTGAGGCCGGCATGATGATGGGTTGCTCGCAGTCCCTGCGATTGTAATTGTTTGGTTAGTTCTTCCGCCCGCCGTCGACTTTGGACGAAGATAATCGACTTCGAATTTGTGTTGACATTGCGAGAAACGTTATCGATGAGTAATCCGGGCTTTTCGGAGGCTTTGCGATAACGAACGATCCGCCAGTTGATTGGAATTGGCCGCCAATCGGAATAAAATTCGACTCCGTCTAGCCAATCTGCCAGTTCATGACGGTTACCGAGCGTTGCGGAAAGCCCGAGGATGCATGCGAAGGGGTTTAATCGTCTGAAGCGTGATATTGCTCCTTCGAGCCGCGCCCCCCGATGACGGTCTCCCAGCAGATGCAGCTCATCAATCACAATCAGACTGACTTCCGGGATCCAATTCCAATGAGATCGCCAGACGCGTGTGCACGCATCCAGTCTTTCTGGTGTCATCACTAGGAGGTTGGCTTGGTTGAAAGGAATCGGATACGGGATACCAGGAATGCCGAAGTCTCCGGTGAAGACGCCGACTTTGGCGTTGGAGTATAGTCTCTGCCATCGGCCTGTGAGTTCCGCAGCTTGGGCGCGTAGAGGCGTTAGATAAATTGCGCGCGATCCGCGGGTAAGAACATCCTGAATCGCTTGTTCTGCAAGCCAGGTTTTGCCGCTTCCGGTCGGCATCTGTAGAACGCAACTAAAACCGGAATTGAGCAGGCCACTGGATAGAACCGCTTCTTGTGACTTTAGCAACGTCATTCTGGTTCTTAAGGATCTATCGTGCGTTCGGAAACTACCCCAGTAACCTCGCAGAATTGGTACGTATCACCTGCTTGCGGCGCCGGCGCTTCTTCAGTCGCTTTCCATTCTCGGGCGGAAATGATCCCGCCCGAATGCCAGACATTTGTCTGTTCACTGAGCCATAGGACATGGTAGTACCCACGCGCACTTAGGCGAGTAATCCAGCGAATAAGGCCGTCGGGACAGCGGAAAGCTTTGCCAACTAGCGCGGCGAATTGCTCTTTATCTGCTTTGCTCATCGGATGTTGACTTATGGTATGGTTGTTCGTTCAGCAGGTATGTTGCGGTTCCAGAGCCAGGTAAGAATGAAGCAGGCGCAGCGCGTCCAGACGCGTAGGGGCCTCGAGCAGTCCCTGTTCCTTCTCGACGGGAAGGCCGAGTACAGATCCGATTAGGTAAGTGAGATGCAGTGGATCCTCGTAGTCGGCGAGCAAATGCGTCAAGTCGGTTGGCGCACTGGGTTGCGCCAATTTAATCGCGCGGGCCGATTGAGCGAGGATCGCGAGGCGCATGGCCTCTATCTCGACGTTCGCATCCTCCGGCGCTGACGTGATCTTCGCGCGAGCCATGAGACATGGCGTGGTCTGTTCGATTTTGATCAATGCTATTCGGTCTACGCCCTGCGCGATCAGGTTCACGCAGCCGTCCTGGTGTCGTATCATCCGTTTGACCGTGGCCTTGGTCCCGATCGCGTAAAGGTCGCTCACTGCGGGCGTTTCGACCGATGAATCGCGCTGCGTGATGATCAGCAGTTCCTTGTCCTCGCTCGTCAGGGCGGCGTCAATAGCGGCGACGGACGACGGCTGGCAGGTCGTCAGTGGCATCAGAAGGCCCGGAAACAGCACGCTGTTTTTGATCGGCAATATGGGGAGGCTTTGGATTTTTTGGTTCATTTACGGTTTCTCCGAGTTGTTACAGAATTGGTTGTCTACACCCTCAACCATGCAAATGGGGGCGGCTCGTGCTGCCTGTTTCGGTACTCGCTCAGCTTGATCGTTCGCCAAAGCCTTCTGTTATAGAACCGACAGAAATCTTTTAGCTTTGTGAGTGTCCAGTCATGTCGGACCATTGGCGTTTTGGTTAGCGCATTGAGGGCTGTTAAAGCCTGACAGAAAGGCTCGCCGCCCCACTCTATGACCTTCTGTGCTCGTTCATAACAGGCCTCGAACGGCTCATTTCCGACTAACACATAAACCTGCTTCGCCTTGGGTCTTACGTCCCTCAGGACTCGCATCATCTGTTTTACTTCACTCATCTCCGAGGTCTCATCAAAAGCGAATCGCCAGATGGGAATAATTGAGCGCCAGCGCAGAAAGCAATCGTCGTCGAAACTTCTTGGCTCGAATCCGCTGTTGGCGTCGCGGAGCTTAACGCCGCTTTGCTTGTATCGGTTGATGATATGATCTTGAAATGCAGCGGGGAGTGCGGAGAGATTGTTGTCGCAAAGGATTGGCGCCGGCTGGAACTCGTAGTTAAGCGTGAACGTTCGCCCCTCGAGTTTCGGCACGATGCAAAAATAACAATTGACCGGACATCCGCGTGAAGCGAAGGTCATCCGGTAGGATCCTCCCTGATGCTCGAATCTCTGATCAAGACCGATCGTGACGTCAAGCCCGGTCTCTCTTTTCCACCATTTGGAGAGTGCGGTCATTCCGGGGCCGCCGCACCAAACTTCGGATTCCCCTTTGACCCTGAGCGCAATGTCGCGCGCGATCGGAGCGTGCCAACTAAAGATCACTGAAAGGCAGACCAGGTCGTAGCCAATAGCAAACAGGCCGGGATCGCCATTGTTGAGTGTCACATCCCAACCTTCTGTGCGAAGCCAATCGGAGAGCTTATGCGCGCCCAGGTTGTAATGCTGCGCCGAACAGTTGATTACTATGGCTTTCATTTCAGTTCTTCTGATTTGGCTAGCTTTGTTGGCTCGACTACAGTCTCCGGGTCATAGACTGAGATGTAAATATCGGGCGCTTATATGGGCGGAGCTCCCGGTCATGCGCGGATGAGCGCTTTGATCTTTCGCTGAGCCGCCCTGCGGCGCCTCTGTTCTTCCTCTGACGCGCGCCTGCATTCTTGGATGTATTTGTTTACATTGATCGCGGCCTCTTGGTAGCTGCCTTTCGGCGCCCCGGCGTCGTAATATGCGTCGACTAGTTGGGGGTATTCGGTTTCCTGATCCGTAATGAAAATCACGAAAAGAAGCTTCGCCTCGTTTGAGAGCTCGTTGAAACTCGCCTGTGTCATTCCGGTTGAATTCATGGTCAGCCGCACGCTTTCCTCCGAGCGTTTTCTTTTTTTGGTGTGGTTTCCGGGTGACTGTGGCGAAACGCTTGCAGTGCGAGATTTGATATCGCTTCTTGTAACATCTGCCGAAACGCATCCCCAATTGTCCTGCCGCTGGCTTTGTTCAGCCTGCCATAGGCGTGGTAATGGATTTCGATTCCACTGGCCGTCGGGAAGAGCTTTATGTCTGGTTGTGGTCTAATCAGGTTGAGTACAGTCGCGGCTAATCTGTCGACGTTCTCCCACAGTGGTGATGCAGTGATCACGAGTAATTCTCCGTCCTGAATAGCCGGATCAGGACTGCCTTTGAAAAGCCTCGCCTGTAGCCGGAAGCCGGTACACTTGCACAGAAATCCTAGGCACCGGCCTGAGCTGGAATTGTGTGCGAGTCTTGAGTGTGTGCAAAAGCAGAACTCGACACTGGTCATTTTACCTCCCTCAATTATCCCTGCGGCGATTGGCTCTGGCCCTGTCCAGTTCGATTTGGGTGATGGCGTTGTCAAGGGCCTTCAGCATTATCAAGAGCCCTGGTTGGATGTTGTGCGCCCCTCTTTCTTCCAAGAAGGCCAAGCCGTCGCTGAGCTTAATCTTTAGCTGCTTGACTGTCCGGTTGCCCTGCGTTACGTCCTCAATTAGCGCTTTTGTCAGCGATTCGATTGTGTTCATTGATTCCCATGGCTCCCTTGGAGAAGACTTTCACTTGATCGCAAACTCCCCGCCGCCTTTTTCTACCAACCCTCAGACGGCTGAATCTCGTGACCGGAAGGTTTGGGCTACTTATTGCGTTTAGGCTCCCCTTCCGAACTGAAAGTAGCTATCCTGAAGTGTACGTATGCGGCTGCTGGATGGCAAGTATAAAAATACTGCTTGACTGTAATAAATTACCGCCCACGTGGCTGGCATTTGCTGGGAACGAAAGCGACGGCCCAGCCATAGGAGAATTTTGAGCTAGCCTGTGGGGCGGCGGCAGACGTCTGGGGGATGTTCATTGGTTGCGATTCGAGAGGACATGTGTCTTCTGCTGATCTGACCCAACTGTTGCTCGAATCGCTCAATCGCCTCCCGCGTCCCGAATTTCGGGACCTGTGGCTCCACGTTGCTAGGAGTTTCAAACGCAAAGCTGACCTTTCGTCCGTCGCTTGCTGTGTATTCATGAAAGTGGCGATCGACGATCACTGGATTCGGAGGAGTTGAATTGCCGCTGAACCATGCCTCTACTGCGGGCGCAGTGCCTAACCAGCGCGGCTCGGAGAGGATGATGGTCTTTTGTGGCAACCAGTCTGTGAGAATCTTGCCGGTGTCGGGGCGATCATTCCAGATTGTGACTTCGGGGTGCTTCGGGAGCAGCTGGCGCGCCGTTTCGATGGCGTCTGGCATGGTAGCGCGTGTTGCGAGTATTCGCCGGGTGTTAATGGTCGAATTTGGTTTCTCGGGGTATTCCGAGTCCAGCACATATGCTGTGATTTGATAGCTCATTGGTTACCTCCGTTTCGGCGGATCTCCGTATCGATCCAACGTGATCGCGTCGGGGTGACTGATATATGTGTCTTGTCTGAAGCTGACTTGATTAGCCTCTCAAACTTACTCGCCTTCAATCTCTACGAGTAATCGGTTCCCAGACTATACGGTCTGGCTCTGACGCCTCGAGCTCTTTGTAAAAGTCGATGTGACTCCTGCTGATGTGACCGTTGAAGATCGGGGCCGGCGGCTTTAACACAGGGCGGTCGGGGAAATAGCGGATTCCCGGATTGTATTTCCTCCAATCCGTCGAAACCTCGAAGAGCGTGTCACGGGGCTGTGCTAAGAGGACAAGATCGGATTCGGAGAAGTGAGTCATCGCCGGCAACGACGCCAGCACGCCATCACACTCGAACACGTCACGCCTGGTACCCATTGCGATAAAACGACAACGGTGCTGAGGCACGCCATAAGAGACGGCGTCGGCCAAACCGTAAACGATCTCATAGAACGCGTCATATGCTTCGGCAAGAAACTTTTCAAGGTACTCTTTGCCATCCAGCTTATGAGGGAAGGACGGAAAGCCGGGAACGTTCTCGAAGAGGAAATGGCGCGGCTGGGATTCGCGCACGACACGCATGAAATCGAAGACCAGGTCGTTGCGGGGGTCATATCCTTCAGGGCCGCCGCGCTTCCCAGCGGTCGAATAGCCCTGACACGGCGGTCCGCCGGCGACGATCGTCGCCTCGCCGACGCGGAGGTTGGCGGCTTTCAGAAGCATGGTGGTCGGCGTCTTGCGTATATCTCCCTGAATCAGGGCGGAGTGGCGAAAGTATCTGGGCCTGTTATGTATCAACGTCTGGCAAGGCGATTTTTCCAACTCGTGTTGAACCAGCGTTGTGAACCCTGCCTCCTCAAGGCCAATATCCAGACCGCCTGCTCCCGTGAACAGGCTAATGGCCGGTTCGCCCGGCAAATATAGCAACTGTTCCCCACGTGAACCGACAATGTCGCATTCACGACGGCGAACAAGCAGGCGAGGCTCCTCCGCATGTCTCGCTGGTTCGGCGATTATCTCCGCCTCAGGCCAAATCTGGTGAGGAGCAATCAATTGGGCGCCGGATGCTTTACTCATACCCGGTTGCTGATTCCTCCGGCGCGGCAAGAGAGATCCGCGACTGTTAGAGTCTTGGTCATATAACTCGCGTGAGTCGTTGCTCTGCGTGAGGTGTTCTAATTACGTTGCTCTTGTCGCTGATGAGTCCTGCTTGAGCCAGTTTGGATGGCTATTTTTCCCTTTCCCAGATAGGAATCGGGTATTTGCAGATATTCCTGAGTTCCCTGTCAAACGAGTATGCGAAATTCTCGCTGAGGTTCAATGTATGTGGGCACTCGCCGGCGGGAACCAGGTAAAGATGGGTGTTATTCTCGTGGAGTTCGTGCAATGGTAAGTCATCTGCGCGTACCCAGACTGCCCCGCCATTCCCTATCCCGCCATTTACGATCGCCCACAGCCAGAATTCGGGCGCTTCTTTGGTTGGTTCATGCATCCCCCCCAGGTGATGAGCAGTGATCATTGTGATCTCGTCAACCTGGGAGCTGATCCCGCCGGTCCTGTGATCCCTGGAGCAGCCTTTGCGGTAAACTGCTAATCTAAATCCTTTGATCTCATTATTGGTCATCATGGTACTCTCGCGGACACTATGTGGTAGGAAGCGGCCCATTTGGATTGGGCCCTAATCTCTTTCAACTATTCTGAATTAGTGGTTAACGGTTCATGGCAATCTGGCAACTAGGAAGTCGGAGAGGCCGGCGACGATTTCGTCCGCCAGACGCCGCTCGTTGAGCTCGATCCAGAGCACCTCATGATAGGAAGCCTCCTCCCGCCAATTCCGAAATTTGGCGACGGCCACTACGACTTTCTGGCCCTCGTTCCTCCAGGTTGCGCGCGATACGATTACTTCATCGAAGCCTTCGATTTCTTTGTTCTCTCTCGGCTTCGGTACCACCCGCTCGATCCACTTATCGTAGCCTGTCAGTCGTAGCCAGCGCTCGACGGCTTCGGCGGCTTCCTGTCGTGTTCGGTTCCTGGCATGCGTGAGAGGTCCGCGGCGCTTTGGAGTCTTCTCCCAGACTTCAAGAGCGAATCTTTCCTTGACCTTCAGGCGCTGTGGGATCATGAAGCTGATGCAGCCATCCACATCACCTGTCTGAGCCACGGCTAGGAGCGCGCCGCCGTATTTCAGAGCCTCAGTCGGCAGGGACAGATGATGTCCGGCCATGTCTTTGAATACCAGATAGGCCTCATTTCGTGGATTTCTGGTTACATTTGACAGTCCTTGCAGCGACATCGGGCGGTTGCAACGGGGACACAGCACCTTCTCTATGATTTGGTTAGTGTCTTCGGCTTTTATGTTCTTCGGCATTCGTCCCTCGTTCTGCTATCTAAGCCATACCCCAGTGTTACTGATTGCCCTCTTCCTGTGGTGTGATATACCTGGCCTTGTCTTGCCTGGATGCCAGCCGCATCAGTTTTGACCTCTTCCAGTAGATCCGAGTTGTCGTCGTAAATCTTTAGTGTTAGATCGTCGAAAAACAGGATCGCGATCTTTTTGTAGTCCCCGTCCACTTCAACACTTCGATCGCAGTAGATGATCCCGGTCGCCACAACGCCTGTAAATAATCGTGTATTCATCTGAAACCTCGATGGACATTCAATATTCACGTGGAGAGGAAATCGGGAATGCCGGCGCTCACCATTTGTTGAAGATCGTATCAGGGCCGTCGGGATTGAAATTGGTCAAACCCTCCGGCCGCTCGCCTCGGCGAGTGAGCGTCCGCCGGATGGGGGCGCTAACGAGTCGCCCTCGGCAGCGAAGGCGTGCGGGCGATTGAGCGAGTCGCCGGAGTGGAGACAGGCTGGCGCCTCTTTTGTTTTCTGCCAGCCCCGTCGTCGCCCTCTCGGCTACGCGGAGCCCCGGACATGGCCGAACGGCTCCGGCTCGCAAGCTAACTGGCTGCGCCGCCACTGGTCGTAATTCCCCTCCGAGTCGTCGAAGGTAATCACGACGTCGGAAATCACCTTGTGTAGAAAAATCACAGTGCGGCCTGCCTGCCAGTACGCCTCCCATCCGGGCGTCCCATACACACGCGTTCCGACACGGCGCGCCGTGTGCTTACTGAAGTCGCCACCTAAAAACTCTGCGACTTCAGTCTGGTAAGCAGGTCCGTAAAAAATTTCCTTATCTCGCATCTAGTTGTCCCTGCGCTGATGTGGGCCGGCTCGTTCAATCTCGATCCACTGTATCGCGTTGTCCAGCGCATTCATGACCATCAGCAGCCCTGGTTCTACATTATGCACGCCTTGTTCCTTGACGTATGCAAGTTCGTCATCGAGCTGCTGCTTTAGGTGACAGACTGTTCGGTTCCCCTGTCTCACGGTCGCGATCAGGGCCACAGTAAGTAGGTTTGTTCTGGGGATTCCAATTCCTCGCTTGCCCTTGTGTTGATCGTCTTGAATGTTGAGTGTACTGCAAGATCGGCCGTTGATTGTCTGCCGCTTTATTTTCCTTTCTGGTCCTTCTGCGCCTCTCTGTGTTGTGGGCGAGGTTGCCCGGTTCAATCTGAGGCTTGGAAGCGCGGATTGGGCGTGACGGCGGAAATCGGCCATGTTTCTTTTGGCGGCTTTTGCGCGCTTGGCGCAGTGATCGCAGACTGGCGAGAGGCTTGTATGGCGGCCGGCGGGGTTGTTACAGGCCTGGTCTATGAGTTCCCTTTCAGTCTTGCGCCCGCACGCGCTGCACCAATACTGGTTATGGGCTTTGATTTGGTTGTTGTGTGGAAGCAGCATTGATTTTACTTATATGTTGTGTGCGGCTTGGGATAGTAATGCCGCCTCATTATGGAATGGCAGTTGCGGCAGGAGTAGCGCACCCTCGGTTTCGGCCGCCGGTAGATCTCGCTGGACCAGCTGCAATTGTCGCAGACCCATTGCCCAATGCCCTTTGGCATGACTATAGACTTGGCGGCGCATGACGAGGACACATCCCAAAACTCCATCCCGCTCCCTCCGAGGGACTTGGTGATTGATCTCCACTTGCTGTCATGCTTATGCCAAATGCCCCGTTTCGCGTGCCCGATTTCATGCAAGAGAACATCGTTGATTATTTCTTCCCGGTTGACCTCGACGATCGGAAGGGACAATTCTATGAACTTTTTGCCGTTGTCATTGGTGGCGCGTCCGACAGATCCAATCCGAAAATTGAACCTGAATGCCCATCCTTTATCTGTCAGGCCGTGTCTTTTCATTAGCTGAACGGCCATCCTCTCCGCTTTTTCAGCTTTCATCGATCCTTGCGCTCCCGCCTTTTTTTCTAACGCCCCATGAGTCTACTTAGACGCCACTCATATAGCAAGTATTTTTATACGGGCTATAGGTAAAAAAATACCGATAGATGGATGGGCAGCCCTGGTGTGGCTTGTTTTGGCGTGCCTGAGGAAGAATACTGCCCCTTGGCTTGTGGGCTTTTGTGTCTGGGGTCAGTAGGATTCTCGCCCGCTGGGACTCTACTCACTTCGCCTGGCCGAAGGCCGCTCTCGTATCCACTATCCGCAAGATGTTGCGAGTCGCCAGGCCATAATACGCCGCAAACCTACAACATCTTGTATCTGATGCGATTAGAGGGTCGGTCTTTAATCCTAAGTTTCGCCCAAAATAACTGCCACTTGCTCCGGCTTGAGCAGAGCATTCAGGGCGCTGATACACCTCTTCGCCCATGCCGCCCTCTGATTGAGCACAATTTTGATCACCTTCCCACCAGCATCCAGTTCCACCAGGCCGCTCACCTGAAAGGCATCTCGCACCAGGCGGAGAAATCCATATTCTCTCAACTTCGGTGTGGTCGCGCTTAACCATCGGCGTGACCAAACAAGCAGGTTGTGCGCCAGAGAGTTCAGCTGGACGACCATCTGCTGCCCCTCAAATCTTTTCTTGGACCTTTTCGTCATTCCGACACCCTGCTTGTCTTCCTTGATTTCGATCTCCACCGTCCCTCCGCGCTGATTATAAAAAGCCGCATACGCTCCCATCACCGCCCGTTTATCACCCGCTCGATCAACCGGCTGTTTGGTCAACAGGATTACATCGCGCGGTTCAAGCGTCGACAGGATCACCGCATAGCTCATCTGTCCATTCTTCTTCTTCCACCTCAACGCCAGGCGCCGCACTCCTCGGACATATTCATCTCCCGGCTCCTCGACCCATCCCAATTCGCGCCCAGGGGTGTGAGGATCACTGACCCATTCCTTAACTGTCGCCGCCAGATTCTTCGCCCGAGCGCTGGAGAAGTCCTTGCAATGTAGCTGATAGTCGGCGCCCAACAACCAGTTCACCTCATCGACGCTTCCACCACCCGCATCCACGCGAATGATCGTTCGTTTCCTCTTCTCCTCATCCAGGCCCAGCGCTTCGGCCGCCGCCCGCGCCAATGAGCGTTGCGCTGTCAGCAGTTGGACGTTGCCGTTGTAGAGCTTGTCAACGACCACCTCTTCATACTCCGCGGCGATCACTCGTCCGAGTTGGCGCCCGTGTCGGATGCCGTCTTTACTGAAGTAGCCTTTGTCAGCTTTGACAGACTTCGCCCCACAGGGCAGCCCTGTCATATCCACATCCAACACCTGCCAGCTCTGCTTATAGTTGTGCCGATAAGCCAAAGAATGGGTCTGAAAAATCTCTCTCGTGGCTTGCTCCATCTGTTTAACGTTTGTGGCGCTGCAGGCATCAAGTGTCTCCTGTACGACCGACTGCTCAGCGCAGCCTGTCCGCCCAAAGGCCCGCTGCAAGGCGGGGTCAGTTCGCAACCGCGTATTGATTTCGCAGAAGCCATGCGCCCCGGCCAGGATGGTGATCAATCCGTCCGTCAATTTCTGCGTGGGCGAGTATTTGACCGTCTTTTGTCGAATCCTCACCAGTTCCTCGATCGGTTGCAGCAACCTGAGTGCGCGAATCTTCGTCCCGATTGCAACCAACACAGCGCGCGGAGAATAATGTTTTTGAGTCGTGACCTGTTTCTTTTTTATGGCGTTAGTCCTCCGGATCGTTTTGCGTTCGATTGGAAGACTATGCCGCAGGTCACGGCTTGCCTATACTTTAGGACTCATCACATCACTAATTTGGGCGAAACTTAGGTTAATCCTAAGTTTCGCCCAAAATAACTGACACTCGCTCCGGCTTGAGCAGAGCTTTCAAGGCGCTGATACACCTCTTCGCCCACGCCGCCCTCTGATTGAGCACAATTTTGATCACCTTCCCCTGAGCATCCAGTTCCACTAATCCGCTCACCTGAAACGCATCGCGCACGAGGCGGAGAAATCCAAATTCTCTCAACTTCGGTATCGCGCCGCTTAACCAGCGGCGCGACCAAACGATCAGGTTGTGCGCCAGACTGTTCAGCAAGACGACCATCTGCTGCGCTTCAAATCTCTTCTTTGACCTTTTCGTCATCCCGACGCCTTGCTTGTCTTCCTTGATTTCGATCTCCACTGTCCCACCGCGCTGATTATAAAAAGCCGCATACGCTCCCATCACCGCCCGCTTATCGCCCACTCGATCAACTGGCTGTTTGGTCAACAGAATTACATCGCGCGGTTCAAGCGTCGACAGGATTACCGCGTAGCTCATCTGTCCATTCTTCTTCTTCCATCTCAGCGCCAACCGCCGCACTGGTCGGATATATTCATCCCCAGGCTCCTCCACCCATCCCAATTCACGCCCGGCAGTGTGAGGGTCGCTAACCCATTCTTTGACTGTCTCCGCCAGATTCTTCGCCCGCGCGCTGGAGAAATCCTTGCAATGTAGCTGATAGTCGGCGCCCAACAACCAATTCACCTCATCAACGCTCCCCCCACCCGCATCCACGCGAATGATCGTTCGCTTTCTCTTCGCCTCATCCAGGTCCAGCGCCTCAGCCGCTGCCCGCGCCAATGAGCGTTGCGCCGTCAGCAGTTGGACATTGCCGTTGTAGAGCTTGTCAACGACCACCTCTTCATACTCTGCGGCGATTACTCGTCCGAGTTGGCGCCCGTGCCGGATGCCGTCTTTACTGAAGTAGCCTTTGTCTGCTTTGACCGACTTCGATCCGCAGGGCAGCCCTGTCATATCTATGTCCAAGACCTGCCAACTCTCCTTGTAATTGTGCCGATAAGCCAAAGAGTGAGTTTTAAAAATCGCTCTCATGGCTTGCTCCATCTGTTTGACGTTCGTCGCGCTACAGGCGTCGAGTGTTTCCTGCACGACCGACTGCTCGGCGCAGCCTGTCCTACCAAAGGCGCGCTGCAAGGCCGGATCACTTCGCAACCGCGTATTGATTTCAGATAAACCGTGCGCCCCGGCCAGGATGGTGATCAAGCCGTCCATCAATTTCTGCACGGGCGAGTATTTGACCGTCTTTTGCCGAATCTTCACCAAGTCCTCAATCGGTTGCAGCAAATTGAGCGCCCGAATTTTCGCCCCTATTGCGACCAGTACGGCGCGCGGAGAATAATGTTTTGAGTCGTGACCTGCTTCTTTTTCATGGCGTTAGTCATCCAAATCGTTTTGCGTTCGATCGGAAGACTATGCCGCAGGTCACGGCTTGACTATAACTTTAGAACTCATCTCATCTCTAATTTGGGCGAAATTTGGGTTAATAGCAGCAGATCGTGATGAATGCGCTGGCCAATGCGATGTTGAACCACGTCAGGAAAACAGTCAGCGAACGTTTGTCCTGTTCGAGTGCTTTTTGGGGAATGATCCCCCCGCAGAACGGCGTTGAACGAACTGAGACATTGGTGGGGATGTGCATTAAAGTGTGGGTTGGTGAGCGTCGCAGAGCTGCTTTTCGGATTTGCATGGCGTTCCTTCTCTCCCATTTAGGCTTGGAGCCTTTATTTGGGTTATTTTCGAATGGTAATGATTACCACAGGTCAACTTGTTGTCGTATCAGCGCTTCCGTATATATATACGTTCTCAGTTAGGGGGCGGATTTCCCGTATCAACCTAGGGGCGGTTGGGGAGACTCGGATTTGGTTGGCTTTCTCCCCTACTAATCGACGATGCTCGGTATAGGGGGGTCCTCAGGGATCCCTGTAAATGGCCATAATGCCCGGAGCGACTTCTTGGGAAAGAATCGATTATCGATCGAGTCCTCGATGGCGAGCTGGCACATTATCTCAGCTGCCAGAAATACTATTCTGGTGGCGCCAGCAAAATTGGCTTGGACGCCTGGATTAGGAAGGGGTGGGGAAAATTATCGCCCGCGGTCTGCGGCGACCCGATAATTGTCACCTTTGGTTTCACGCGCAGTAGATGCCGGCTCTACATTCCTTGTTGACAGTAGTTTCTCCAGGTTGTTGACGTGCATGGATTGCCCCTCCTTCGCTATGCGCAGGAGCTCCTCAAGGCCCGCTATTTTCGGTTGCGGAACCTCCTCTCCCCTTTGCTTGTATCCGTCGATTATTGTCTTTGCGTGTAAACTTGACTCCATGTGATCTTTGACGGCAGCCTTCGCGCACAAAGCCAGCCAGGCTAGGCCAGTTACGGGCGTCTGAATGTTGAAATGATTGAGGGTTCGCTGAATTTCGGCTAGACTCGTCAATCGCCCTTCGGCGTTCGCCCCATACGCCACGCGCTTGTCGTCACTGCTCCACAGCGGCTGCCGCCCCTCTCCATTATGGCCTCCATGCCCGTTCTTGTAGATCCCCACATGATATCCAGACTTTTGATCCCCCTCGATTTTTGCGTACAGCCCACTGTCGCTGTCGACGATAATTTCACGGTCCTTTTTGATATGTTCGATCAAGAGTTTGTTGCTTGATATGTCCTTTCCGGCCAGCCCATCCCTTATGCATTTTGTGAGGCAGTCTGCGATCACTTTGTCTCTTACTGCTTTGCCCAAAGATAATTCATCCTCAATTCGCTTTTGGTGACCATTTGTGTTGAGTTTCGGGTAATTGTCCTGGGTGGGGTTCGCCCCAATTTCTATGCCCTCATTTGCGCGTAAGCCGGCTCGTTGTCGTATGGCGGTGACCTCTTTGATCGCTGCCCCTGCAATCATCACCATCTCTGCATTGAGCTGACTGTGAGCTGGAGATTGCCTGCCTATTACGTCGACAACCGCATTTGCTATGGTAATGATTGAACTGTCCTTGGCGTTCCTCCTCTGTATATTCATTTTGGTCAACAGTCGTAACCCGCCGTTGAAGGCGTTCACACCCTTGTCGGGGCCGAATTTATTAACTGGCGTGTATGACTGATTGTAAGTACTCAACTCCCCCAATTTGGCGATTGTGTGCGCTGCAAAGAGCATTACCTGTACGTCGGGTGGGTGACTGAGGTTGCTCGGCTCCTTTTCGCGCTCTGCGAGGGCTGCGCGCGCGAGACCGATGGCGTCTTCCAACGTCCCATTGAAGTTATTTGTTCCTTTGGCGTGAATATCCGTGAGGGCGGCGTAAAGTTTTGCCGCCAAGGTAAGATTTTCGGCCCGCCCTGTGACCATCCCGAGGGGGGGCGATTGAGGTTGTTCTGCGCCAGGCGCTGGGCGGCCGTCTGGCGGGCCATTCATGCCTGCCTGCGGCGGCGTTGCGCTCCCGCCGCGTTCGGTTCGTGGCGGCTCTGCTGTGACGCTTCGGATGAGTATTCGCGCTTCATTTCGTCTGATCGGTCCAAGATAAACTTCGCCAAGCCTAGGCTGTTTCCCTCCATCAATGCTCCCTGCGTTTGGTCCAGTTTCTGGTAGCGGACCATACTTTTTTTTCGCCTCACTTAACGTCTCCCGCATCTCTGGGGCTGTTGTCCAATCCTTGAATACGTCCATGGCCTCCCTGCCACTTCGGAACGTAACATAAGAGAAATAGTCGTCGAGACTGTTAGTAGCTTGATCAAAAGTTAGACCTAATTCCTTCCGTTGTCCGGCCAATATGTGGGCGATGATCTCACGTTTATGATCCTCCTTTCCGTAACCACGCGCTTCTAATGCCCTCCCTATTTGATCGGCATGAGGGGAGCCCGGGAACCAGTCGTGGATGTAGTCTATGAATTGCCCCTCTTTAGTGTGGTTGATTTCGTGGAGGAATGTTTTATATTCCGAGTCGGGTGGCCTGCCGCCGCGAACGTAAACTACGTTGGGGTGTTTATCAGCTAGCTCCTCAAACGTCTTAGCCAGGCCTACGATCTGTACGTCCGCGCGCGCATATAGCTCGCTGTTGTCCCGCAGCAATCGGGCGGGAAGCCGTCCCTTATCATTTTCCCACGACCGCCGGATTTCTGTGGCGAGTTGCCGGGCCTCATTGGACTGCATGTTAAATCCGTTGAAGTCTCCGGCATCGCCAAACGCGCGCTCGTATGCGCGTTTTATCCAGAAATGACCCTCTTTATTCACATAAATGATGTTTTCGCAGTCTGGATTGTTAAAAGTGCGGAAGCGCGTTTTGTCCGCAATAATTGCGCTTTGATGGGCAATCTCGTGAGCCTGATCCGGGGCAAAGATGATCCCCGAATCAGAAGCCGCATCCTTAGCTAAGGGTTGACTGGCGATGCGAGACATTCCCCACCTCCCTTGTGCTTGGGATCCGCGCTGTGATTGGTTGATCCCCCCTGCTGAGTCTTTTCTTGTTGTCGAATGATGCTGTTGTTACATCGGCGCCGAGGTCCTGTCGGATCTCAATATGTCCCTTGATTGCTTTAGCGATTTGTGACGCGCCGGCGCTCGGATGTGCAGGAATGGCGTTGCCGATGCTATTCGCCGTTCGGCCAGTGCCGGTGGGAGGATGGAAATCGGATTTGGCGCCGGAAGGGCTGAGATTTACTGGCTGTCTGTGGGATCTGATGGGCTCGATTCCTGGAACATCTTCTGCAGGGTCTCCGATACTTCTTCGACCATCTCTTGGCCTTCCAGCTCCAGAAGGAACTTCGCCAACCCTTCCTTGCCACCCTCCAGCCAGGCTATCATCGCCCGGTCTAGTTTCTCGCGAAGTTCTTTTTCCGCCTCGGTCTCCGCGGAATCCCGAAAATAGCCCTCTAGAGCCGCCTTGAGCTCCTGGTCGCTGTCCATACTTTTCTATCCCCTCATTTAGTAGTTGCCGCATCTCCGGAGTCGCGTGCAGCTCTTTGCTTCGAATGAAGGAGATGTTGGCCAGATTATAATTAAGAACATCGACAGCCTCATTAAATGATAGCCCAAGTTTAGCAGGCTCTCCACCCAAGACATCAGCAATGGTTTCGCTGACGTATCGAGTCCTCCGGATCTTGCGCGCTTCCATTACCGCCGCGATCCGGTTGGAGTGGGGTATGCTCCAGAACCAGTCGGTGACGTCTAAGACTGCTATGACTGTGATTGAATACCCTATGAGGATTGCTGCTACCAACTTGCTCATGGTTATCCATCCTGTTCTTTTCATGCGGCCCTTGCGCCACTTGGGGAGTCTAGCGAAACGCCGATGTGATCGCCTGGCCGCGCCGCATCGCATGGGCTTGGGGCGGATCTGGAAATTTAGGCTCCTGTCTCGTTTATAAATGAAGAGGGATGGCCCGGCCCGGACTAAAAGCGAATGTTTGTCCTGCTCGATTCTTTCTTTTAGGGGTTCCCTGCGCCGGCGCGCCGCATGCGATTTAAAACGACGCTCGTTTATCTCTATTTTCGGTCCCCTGAGATTTGATAGCAGGTTGCATTTGGTCATTCAGGTGACGATGTCGGAAACATCGCCGCTCTAAACGCCAAAATACAACCCGCTATAGACCCAGTGCTAATGTGGTAAGGAGCGCAAATCAAAAGCGAAAGACGAACCCCGCTGATGGTTGCGCGGTATGTGTGAACGCGTCGGAATTGAGAACGGCAAGCCCGAAGTTGGGTCTTTTGTAGACCAGACCGCGGTATTCGAGCCTGAGCGCGAAGTGGTCGTTGATGTCGAAGTTGGCACCGCCTCCGTAAACGAAGGTCGCCCTCGTCTGAGTGTCGGCCCCGGGGATGGCCCCTCCGCGGTTATTGGTCGGGTCGAAGGTCAGGGCTCCGGCCCCCGCCAGGGCGAAGGGCCTCAGCCCAAGAACCATATTGGGAGTGGATACTAACAGCGCGGCCGTGGTTTGGTGGATGTTGGATTGGACGTTGAGCGCCCCGAAGGACGTGAAGTTATTCTGAGTGCTGCGAGTGTACCCGTAGCTCAGGTCACCGCCGAACCAGTGGCTGAAGCGGTTACGGTAGCTGATAAGGAGGCCGCCGGAGTCGGTCGTATGCTGTCTAACTCCGTTGTTATTGGAGTCCTTCGTAAAAAATCCTGTGCCTTGCGCGCTAACTTCATTTCGCGGCAATTCTGTCTGGGCTGTGGAGGTTGCGGCGCAAAGCGAAGTGATGAAAAGTACCGCGAGTAATATCTTAGTTCGTGTCATTTTTCCTTCTCCTTTGTAACGGCGGTCCTGGTTGATAAGATCCCGGGGCCGCCGGGGAACGATGTTGAGCGCAATCATGATGGGTTTCGACGCGTTGTTCGCGCCGATCGACGGGGCCCGCTGTCGAGAAGAAGAGGAGGCGGATTTCGCCCTCTCCGCATAACCCCGAACCTTCAAAATTACTTTTCTCTAGTTACGCGTTTCGAAAAGCGCAGGGCCGCTCAGATCAGCCAATAGCTGGACGTCGGTGAGTAACCTCTATCTAAACTAACTTGGTTGAAGTTGGTCGCCTGCATCTATTAATACGCGGAGAGTTACAAGGCGGATTTTTCCAGTTATAAAAAAGCCTAGCTTGGGTAAGCGGGTTATTTAGAATCGCGGTTCTATTGATGGGGAGAGTCGCAATTATCGCCCTCGACAACCCTCGCTTCTGTCGCTGCCGTCTCGACCTCCCTGCGCTTGGGCGACGCGCCCCATTAGTTGCGCGTCAGTATTTAGTCTCTTAAGGACGTCAATATGATTGGACTGTCCATCTTTCTTAGCTAAATTCAGCGCTTCTCGCAGAGTTGTACTTATCAATGTTGGGTCGTGCATATCCTTGCTACTATTCTCATATGCAAGTGCAACTGACTGGGCGGGGAACAGAGTGCGGTTGTAGAGCTTCTGAGCGGCCCTTGCCTCTAATGCGAGACCGTCTAAAATAGCTCTGGTCAGATCAATGTTGAAATTCTTGAGGGTTGTTTGCACCGCTGTGATATCTTTCAACGCCTTATTATTGCTTGCCCCGTTTTCGCCCTGCATATAAATGGGCGTTTGATTTGTGGCATTGAGCCTGTCTCTGTTCTCTTGCTGAACGCGGTGGTTGCTCCAAATCAGGTGATCTTTCTCTTGCCGGCGATCTGTTAGTGGCTCCCCCTGGCTGATTTCTATTTCCTTCCCCGAGTTAGACCCTGACCTGAAGATCAATCCTTTCTGGTAAACATCCACGTTGTAGCCCGCCCCGTTCTGGTCCCAGTTGACATGTGCGTACTGCCCCATGTTGTTGCTGGCCACAAGCTCATGGCGATTTGCGATGAGTTCGACCAGGTGGCCCTTTTTTGTAATTTCTTTTCCTTCCCACACTTCTGCGAGGCTCTTTTCGAAGTAGTCTTTATGAGCTTTCGCCACTAGAAAATCGATCAGGATCCTTTCATCATTGAGCTGCTTTTGCTCAGGCGTTAAATTCCCTGCCGGATGATTGTCGGACGTAGTTTTCGTACCCGTTCCTGTCGCATGATCATTTCGCGGCCCGGAACTCCGGAGCCAGGAGTCGACTGCGTCAATCACCTGCCTCTCGCCGGGCGGCGCGTACGTTATGTCGCGGATTATCAAAAATTGCGCCCGCCACTTAGAAAGTTGATCAGCCACGGGGGCAGGCAATCCTATGCGGCAGCTGTTGAGCGCTGTTTTTACGCCTTCAACTGTTATTTCCCGGGTTTGTTGACGTACGGATTCATACCGTGTTAAGCGGGAGGCGGCTGACGGCTCTGCCTTGTCAGCGGTGGGGATGTATTCCTCCTTAATCACTTGTACATCGAATCCGACCGGTGTCGGTGTTATCTTCCCGAAGAATCCTTCCGCTTCGCCTTTATGAACAACCCATGTGAGTACTTCCATGGGTTCCCCAGATTTATAGATGTCGCGCCTGTTTTCGATGAATTCCTTGGCCTCTGGCGTGATGAATGATCTGAGTTCTGGCGCGATCTCTTCGTGTTTCGTTAAACCTGCGTCTGTTAAGGCCTGGCTGGCGATATTCTTAGCCTTGCTGAGATCAGCGGTCACGCTAATCGTACTTAAGGCGCTCAGCATGGTCTGCGCCTTCTGGTCGCCCATTAACTCACTGATGGTGTACCAGGTGTTTGGATCTCGTTCGGCCCATTCTGCGCGCTCGCTGTTGTGTAGATCATTCAGAACGCCCCCTGCGCAGCCCCGGGCGTTGGTAGCTGTTTTACTGGTCTGTATGTATTCCAGGACTCCGGCCAGTTCTCGATTAAACTGTTCTTGAGCTTGTCGTTTTACTTCGAAATGAGTGGCAGATTTGTCGTACTCATGGATCGCAATAAGAGCCTCGTTGGCAAGTTCGGATGCGATGCCGGCTAGTTTCGATTGTGCGCGCGCCTCCGAGAGCACTCCCAGTTTGTCGGCTGCGTCCGGCAGTTCGGTGATCCCGTTGAGATACTGGACATAGAATGGAGGACGATCTGCTGAAAGATTGAACCCTGCCCTTTTCAGCTTGTCCATCGCCTCCTGAGCGCGACCTATTGTCTCGTCCTCTGTCGCGCCGTCCCTGATCTGTTCGAGAACCTTTACAACCTCGGGCTTGTAATCCTCATATTTTGGGTTAGCTGCCGTCTCACCGGACTCCAGACTGTCTGGCAACGGGATTTCGAGGTCTGCATTCCGATTGGGCAGGTTTTGTTGCCACCGGTTTAACTTTCTGAGTTCTTCTTGCGAGAGCTCCATACCCAACTGCCGGAGCTCCACATTTATCGCCTCCGGGGTTCTCACTGGGATTATTACCTGTGAGTACTCATCTTGATAGCTTGTGCGTGTAGCATCTTCATCTAATTCTGAATAGACTATGTGGAATTCTCCGGTTTCGGGATTTGCTATAATCGTGGCGGCGGAGTCCTCGTTTTCGATGGCGATGTGTGGAATATGCAGCTCAATTAAGTTCTCAGTCTTTTCCTGGCTTGTTGCTGGCATGGGCCTTGGTTCTTCGAAGAGTTCGGATCTGGTATTTTCCTTTGGTTCCATGTCAATTGTCCTCTGATCCCTCTGTAACTGGGGGGCTTCGGACACAATCTTTTTGGGGTCGTGGATGGCATTCAGGTAATATGTGAGGTTGGAAGGCTTTTCCCATCCTAACCCGTCATAAGCTTCCCCGGCGATTCTGGCCGCGAGGTCTCCGTAACTGAAACCATCGGTGTTTGATCCGAGTTCGATGATTCTTTTCAATGGGTTTGGGACTTGGTTTATTCCGATGGCATCTACAATTTCCCTTACCTTTTCGATGGCTTTGGGGATGTCGCTCTCCAGGTAGCTGTCCCGTCCTCCGTCTGGGTTCGCGTAGTCTTCGTAACTACTGACGATGTTCTTCAGTGAAGCGTCGATGGCTTCCTTGATCAACTCCCCTTGAGCTATATGATCTGTCGCGCCGACCTTGATCTGTTCGAGGGCATCTATAACCTCGGACTTGTAATTCTCAAAGGGGCGGTAGGGCATGTCAAAACCGAGAGCTATGTAGCTTATGTCAGCAATCTTAACGGCCTCTACATTCCAGTCGACAGGGGGACTTGCCCCCCAGGCCTCGGACATCTCCCGTAAAGCCTCGAAACGGGCCTCGTGAACCTGTGGCAGTTGGTCAGGGTTAATAGTCTTCACAACATTCCACGCCGCTCCGACTGCGGATAAGACTGGGGCAATTTCCCTGGCTCGGGCGTCACTTTCGTTCAAGCGCCCACCGAATTTGGGCCACTCCCCCTTACTGTAGGATTCGACGACTTGCTTGAGGGGCGCTTCGAGGACTTCTTCCATTCTCACTGAGTCGAGTATGTGTTGTAGTTTTGGCGGATCAGTATTGAGCATGCCGGCTACACTCTTCTCGATCTCGAAGAGGCGCAGCGCTAACTCGTACTTGCTTTGTGAAGATTGGCCGTCGGGTGTGGAGTTCAGAAGCCATATGCGCTCGATTTTTTCCTTGAATAAGTCCTCAGCTGTCAGTTGTGACAGGTGGATTCCGAAGCTTGAGAGATAGGCTTTTAGGCTGGAAAGGGTACTCTCTGCTACCTTCTCTGGCCTCTCCTCTCCAGTCAGCTTCCCTCCCTGGTACGGATCGAACCCGTAGAGGACTCCTTTCTTAACTCGCTCGATGATCTCTGTCTGTCCAAGCTTCTCTGGAGATTCTTCCCAGACACCTACTGATAGCCCGAAGCCTGGGTTGAGGTCCTTGTCATAATGGTGGGTTATAACAGAGGCGTATCTGTTGACCCTGTCGTTTTCGATGCCGTGCAAGGTTGTGCCACCCTCTTGAGGTTCGCTGAACTCGAAAGTGACTCCTCCATCTGTAGGGAATAGCAGCCCCATTGCAAGTATTTCGTTAGTGTAGTACCCCCTTCCCCTATCTTGCATTAGCTCTAGCTGGTCTTTGAGAGGCTTCTCTGTGGGGAGGCCAAGCGCGAAGTGAGCTAGCCCTGCGATCTCCGCAGCCTGCTCCTGCCGGCTAAGCAGCTGTCCGTTGTAACTGAGGGTATAGATCATGTCCAGAGCTACAAAGGGGGTTCTGTAAGCCTTGGGCATTGTACTGGCATCGATGGGCCGGACCTCTGGGTTGATGGTCTTCCACGCATTTCTGACCGCTTTGACCGCGGCATCAAAGGCATTGTTTACTTCGCTTTCTGAGATCGGATACATGGATAGCCCGGGCCACTTTCCCTCGTGACAGGATTTGGTGATCTGCCTGAGGGGGCCTTCTGGAACTTCCAGGTAGTTTTCTTGCCAGAGGTTGAGCGTCTCGGATAGGCGATCGGGTAGCTTGATGTCAACTTCACTCAGTTTTTCTTGCAGTCCTCGGACGGATTCTTCGAGCGTCTTTGTGCGCTCGGCGCGTGAATCGTAGAGGTGCTGAGCCTTTCTGATTATCTCCAGATCGAACGCGCCCTGGTTTGGCGTGATCTCTGCGAAGGTTTGGAAGCCTTCTTCCAGGTAGTCGTAGGTCTTAAGGATGTAGCTCCCAGGCTTCTCCTCAAATCCCCTGAGGGAATAAGGTATTGTCAAACCGAGTCCGTCATGAGCCAGGATTGCGGTTTCGATCGCGAGATTCCATGAATCAAGCTCTCCTTTGCCGGCGCCTAGCTCGGCGATCTCCTGTAGCGCCTTAACCTGGCGCTGGTGGCTCTCAGGCGCCTTATCCAGGTCAAGAGAGTGTACAGCTTCCTGGGCCGCTTCGATGGCTTCTAGGATGCTCTTCATTGTATTGGTGTTCAGGTCATCGTGCCTGAAATCTTCGGAGCCGGGCCACGCTCCATACTCGTAGCGATTGATGATCCTCTCTAACGGCTCGTTGATGCGCTCCTTAATCGACTCGCGCTCGGGCATGTGATCCAGCGTTGTCCACTCGACCCCGAGTTCCGCTGCCGCATTCTTTTCAGCGTCGAGAAGCTCCCAGGCGATTTCCAATTCGCTTTTTCTGGCTATTCCTTCATGATCCCGGCTCATCTCTAACTTGTCCGCGATCCGATCCTCGAACAACCTCTCGGCCAGACTGTCCGGCAGGGGGATTTCAAAGTCTGTGAGGGTAACTTTTAAACCGGCGAGGCTCCTCAGCAATTTCTTTGGGGGGGCCTCCTCTGTTGGTTTTCCCCACCTATATGTCTCAAACCCATACCCCTTCCACATCTGTATATCGTGGCCTTTGTGTGTTTCCCAAACCTGAACCTCCCAGCCTCCGCCCTGGAATGTGTAATCCTTGTAATGCTCTTTCCACTCTATGGATGCTTTTCTTTGTGCGCCGACGACTTGAATTGTGTAGAGATTGCGTTCATTGGACCACCGAGCTTCCCTGCCCTCTGCGATGGGGGATTTAAGATCGATGTTGATATCGCTCCCTGCTAATACCCTCCAGGGGTTTTCCCTGTTGTCCCACTCGACCTCTCTCTCCCTGTCATCCTCAACAAAACCTTCTATTTGTCCCCACAAGTAGGCGTCGTAGCGGTCGGCGTAATCTTGTTGCCAGTCAGAAAGATCTTGAGCCAATTCTATAGGCAATGCGATATCGAACTCACGGAGCTCTGTTCTTACCGCCCCAACAGTCGATGCGCTGATATTTGGGTACGCCTCTTCATCTCGTTCGACGTAGCCGGCGTTGCTGTAGCTGGCGCCAGCCTGGTTGTCGAGGACGTAATTGTATTTCTCTGTCCACACCTGTATATCGAATTCGCCGCCATTGTTTGGTGTAATTTTCGCAAAGAGTCCGTCCTTCCCACTGTCATTAATGATGTATGAGTTATCTTGTCTGGTGAATCCCTGAGCCTTCTCTTGATCCGTTGCCAGCGCAAGCTTTAAATCCTCAAACTCCTGTAGGTCAACGTAGGGTTTTAGCGCCTCAGAGAGGTCCTTGAGATCGCGCAGGGGTGGCTGATTTTCGAGGTCCCCCATCTTGGTAGGAGTGGGCATATCCAAAGCCACCTCGCTTAGTTTGTCCAGTATGCTGGCGAAGCGTCCGAATCTCTCTACTTCGAAGCTGGCGTCCTCAAATTCCCTTGATCGATCTATCCGGTAGATAATCGCTTGGAAGGAGCGGTCATCTTGGGACCATCCGATTTCTGCGTAATGGTCAGGCTTCTGGCAGTCTATGCGGTGTGTAGTTTTTGACCCAGCGGCTGATTGCCGAAACTCTCTAGTGTTTTCAGATCTGTTCTCTGTGGCCATAAATCCATTGAGGATAAATATGCTTCTGTCAACGTCCGTGATCGACGAGCCTTTCAGGTTCGCGAATACTCCGCCTTCCTGAACACGAGGCGGGGAGGATTCGCTGTTAGATTAAAAAAGTCAATGATGCCTGCCCACTAAATCCCCGCGCATCAATGAGATGCATGTGGGACAGGATTGATTATCGCCCTCGATAATTGTCGCCTCGATTCTCGCCTCCCCGGTCTTCATGTTGTTGTGTGGCGCGTTCCATGATGGGTGTGATCGCACTTAGTTTTCTCAGCGTGTCAGCGTGTGTGGATAGCCCAAGTTCCTCTGCTAAACCCTGCGCTGTTTGTCGGGCCTTGCTTTCCGCTATCGGCAAAGGGATTTCATTGCTGCTCTCCTTATATTCAACTATAACTTGATAAGCCTTGGTTACCGCGTTCTGGTAGTTTTTATCGACAGTCCATGCTGTTGATGCTAATCCCTCTAAGAGAGCGTTGGTTAGATCAATGTTGAACTCCTTGAGTGTAGTTTGCACCGCCGGGATATCCTTCAACGCTTTTCCTGAGCCGGCCCCTGACCGGGGGATGCCTCCAGCGAAAGGTTCAACGAACTTTCTGTCAAAGGAAACCACATAACTTTTGTTATGTGGATCCCAGGTGACCTCCGTCTGTTGCCCTCCGGTGTTCTTGGCGGTGAGTTTGCTGGCATGTGCGATGTATTCGGGTATCCTCCCCATGCGTGTGATATCTCTTCCTTCCCATATCTCTGTGAGGGCTTTCTTGAATGAGTCGTTAGCGGCTTTCAGTATCAGAACAGAGCCCAACAGTGTTTGCTCGTCGCTTCGCTTCTTATCGAAAGGAGTGGAGATGAGCGCACCTTTCATAGGCGCCTTGGTCTCCGAATCAGTTCGCGAGTCGGCGGTGTGGACCCTGGCTTTGATTGCGCTGAGCACTTCATTTTCGAATGGATGTTGTCCCAAGTTGGGGTCGGGATTTGTTTTGTCAGCGGTCAAAAATTGCTCTCGCCATTTATGAAAAATTTGTTTGAGGGAGTCGGGCAAATCGATCTGGTAAATTTGGAGCGCTTCTTCTACCCCGTCGATAGTTACTTTCCGGGTTCGTGAGAGTACGGTTTCTTCCCGCTTGTAATTGAGGGTATCGGCGGCTCTATTCCCCTCCGTTAATCCCTTTTCTATGTACTTCTCCCTTAATATTTGTACATCGAAGCCGACCTCGGTCAGTGTGACCTTTCCAAAGTATCCTTCCACGTCGCCCCTGTGAACTGTGTATGTATACTGATTTATCGTCTCACCGTTTCTGTGGAAGTAGTCGTATTCTTCGATGAATTCTTCGGCGCTTCGCGCGATGAATCGGCCGGATCCCGGCGCTGTTATTGTTTCAGGCGCCAGGCTTGCCTCAGTGATGGCCTGAAAGGCGATGTCTTGTATCTTGGGGAGATCAGGAGTCTTTGTTATCCTGTTCAGGGCGTGTAGCATGCTCCGTGCGCTCGGGTGCGCGCTCAGTCGGTGAATGGAGTCTGGAATGTTGTCATGTTCAAGCCAATATGGCTCTGAATTCCATTTGTCGTTGAGATCCAGCAGAACTCCCTCTGCGAGGAACCTGCTATGGGTTCCTGTCGGGCTATTGTGTGTTCGCATCAGGACTCCTGCCAGATCTCGATTAAACTCCCGCTGTGCTTGTGTTAGCTCCTTAAGAAGCTTTTGGGTTTCATGGTCCTCGTTGGGAGGCTCTATTCCCCAAAGCACCATGGTGTTGGGGCCCACTTTGATGCCCGCCTTCGCGAGTGTCTCTTCGACGTCTTTTCGGTACCCTAGTCCATCCGGGACTGTGATGATTGTGAGCGGCGCTTTGCCGTTAGGATCCCGATAGCCTTCGGGACTGGCAATATAAGACTGGCGCTGCGCCTCGCTCATCAGGACAGGACGAAGGAGGTGGGTTTCTCGGTTATCTTCCTCCTCCAGAGCCCGCTCATTGACCTCGAATAGCAGGACCTTCTTTCCTACTGAATTGCGATACTCGCCTGCTGAGCTGCCTGGCTCTAAAGATTTAAGTTCATCGATGGAGAGTTTCATCATTTACCCCAATGGTTGCCGAACCGTTCGAGATCAATGGTAAGGCTACTGTTATTTCAACCAGCTCCAGTCCACGAGGATAGACCGTGGTCAACTAATTGATCACATCACCCAGAGAGCAATCGGGCATTAGTGTTAAGAAGCGCGCGTGTTGCGCTCATTTGGGTTGGTGGTGAATGTTCACAGTTCGGTGGGTGACAGGTCCACTGATTCCTCCGACTGGAGTTTTCTCAATACCTCAGGGTCAACCCGTCCATGCCTTTTTGGAGGCTGTTGCCTACTGCGTTGACCATGGTTGCGAGATACCGTTTGCGCGCGGCCTCTACAGCCGCATTTCTCACTACCCCGGCGGCATCGATTGTCCCTTTGTAAATGCTTTCATTGCCTGCCAGGGTCCGTCCGTAGGCGCTGTCGTACCCCCTCTTGATCTCTCCGGCCGAAGCATTATTGGCGTCTGTTAAGTTCTTCGCATACTCTTGGTTGTTTCCTATTGTCGCTATATACAAATCCCCCTGATTCTGTTTCATACCGTCCAAGTATTTGTTGTTGCTCTCGACTCGCATATCAAAACCCAGCTCTGATGTCGCTATCTGGTTTATCTCCATATCCCTGGCGGCTTTCATCTGAGCAAGAGGTCCTATCATGCCTCCCGCCGCCCCTAACGGGGTTACAGCCCGACCTTCGCTAACCATCGCTCCGGCAACTTGTACAAATGCGCCTGTCATTGCCCCCATACCGGTGGTCGCTCCTGATAAGGCATTAGCATGAGCCAATAGTCGCTGCTCTGTGAGGTTTGCCGTAAGATCCCTGTACCCTCGGGCGTTTTCTGATGTTAGGTTGGCTTTGGAGAAATCTGATTGAGCCAGCGCCATCTTACCTTGGAAGATGCGGTTGTATTCGAAGCTCTTATTTTGGAATCCCGTCTGCGCGTTGGTTTGTGCGTACCCGAGACCTCTGCTTGCGGCGGCGAAGTATTTGCCGCCTTCCCTCGCCGCCTCTGCTCGTATCCCCTCGCCCGTTTGTTGAGCGTTTGCCTGCAGCACCTCGGCTTGGCGTGAGATCGATGCTCCCACGGCTGCGCTGTAGAGACCTATTCCTGCCCCTGCCACTGTGCTGACCCAACTGGAGACTGCCTGCGAGACCGCTTCGTACACCCTGCCGACGCTTAGTTGATAAGCGATGTAAGGGGCCGCAAACAGGCACAGGCCTGAAATCAGCATGATCACGGCGGCGAATAATGCGGTGTAGTATGGATCTCCGCTCTGGATAATCCCCATTGTGTTTTCGTCGAATGTGTTGTACTCCTTGCCGTCTCCCAGGGACACGGCAATGTTCCCACCCATGTAGGCGATTGACTTGATGACCAGCACAACTATCGGCCAGATTAACGTTAGTACGATAACTCCCCAAAGGTAGGGATAGGTGACTCGCTGCGCGAGGCTTCTATCTATTGCCAGCGCGATCATTATTGGCGCTGTCAGCCTCATGGCTATTAGTAGGAATTTGCGGAGCAATGACAGGAAAAAGTCGCCGAATGTTATCACTGCGCGTGAAAAACTCAAGCTGTCATAGAGGATCGGCATTTCCTTCGTGATGCCCTCGAGGATGCGGTTCGGGTCCGGTCCTTCTGATTCTTTGCTGAAAATGGTGCCCATCACCCCCCCTGGGATTGATTCCACTTTGACGCCTCCGACTGTAAATATTCCTTCGGTGAACTTGGTGTATCCTTTGTCGAAGTCTAGCTGCTGTTTATTGCAAAACTGGACTAACACCCCCTGCCCGCCCTCACCAGCCGCGATCGCCTTGCCCTCTGTGGACATCCAATTCACCATTTGGGGGCCATTCCCTAATAGCGCCAGGATTATGCCGAGTCTACCGAACCACCAAAATAGGTCGGCTCCGGCCCCGGAGTTCTCACGCCACAGCTTAGCGAAGGCCGCGAGTGTGATGACTAAGGCTAACTGCAGGCTGAGGTCCTCCAACCACGGTAGCAGCTTGGCCTCGATCTCATTCTGGATTGTGGGCAGGAGCTCGGTGGCGCGATCGGCCAGCCCTTTCACCGCATCGGAAAACGAAATTCTCGGGTCGCCAGGGGCCGGCATTTCAGATGGCGGCGGAGCGTCGACGGTCTGGGCGTGAACTGGACCAATTAGACAGATAGCAATTATGATGGTTCTCACTGCGACGAGACCTGACCGGTTGAGATTGAGCGTTCGCATTACTTACCCCGTAAAATTTGCTTGTCCGATAAGAATCAGCCCTTTGATTTCTTCGGGTCAAAACCTCTCAAGAGTTTTATCGAAGTCAATTAGTTTTTCGTTAAGCTTTCCCCACTCTCGATTGAGTGTTTTGACTTGTTTACCGAAGGTTATGCGAGCCTCCAGCAGGTTATAGTGACTTCTGTACCGCTTCTCGATCTGACACTCCAAGTCCTGGATTCTAGTGTCGTAATCATTGCTCAGACTCTCGAGGGCGGATATCCTTTGGTCGATGGAGAGCATTGCTTCCGAGCTTTGCATCGATTCTCCACCATCTTTCTTCACTTTGGCGCGTATCTCGCGCAACCGTTTTATTTCAGCCTGTGTATTGGCCTTGTCTGCTCGCGCCTGCTGTATTTCCAGTTCCCATCGCTCCAGGACATTATCCATGTCGCGCAATCGTTCCTGGGTGGCTATTGCCTCCAAGCTGGACCGTCCGATTACGCCTCTCAGGTAATGTTCGAGGTCGGCCTTGTCGGCCTCAGGGTCGAGGATTCCGCTGCGTAGCCGGTTGTCGATGGATTGCAGCATTGTGAGGCGAGTCCTGATGATGCTACGCGCCCGATCTTTTATTTCGAAACACGTGCGTATGGTGACCCCGAGGTCTGCCATAGTCTGTTTCGAAATGTATCGATCGGTGACCAGTTCTTCGGCCTTGCCTAATACGCCCGTCAGCGTGGTGTACTCTGCGATGGCCGTGTCGATGATTTGGATATAATGGTTGGTGTCTTCTATCGATTTTTTGACATTCAGCGCGTAGTTCTTCGCGTCGAACACGAAGGGCGTACTCAAAAACTGCGCCTGCGCCGTCTGGGGGGACATAATCAGGAACCCGATAAGTAGACCCAGACTGAGACGGTAAAGAATTGATTTCTTTGTCATATTAACTCTCCATGAATACTCGGTTGCAATTTACAAGGCCCGCCTATGTCTTGGGCCTACGGACTTGGGTTGAGCAACATTTCATCTATTTCAACTAGTCCGGCGGCCGCCAGTCCTCGCGGATAGGCCCTGGCTAGCCATTCGATCACGTCTGCGAGTGACCAATCAGGCATCAACGTGGAGACGCGCGCACGCGCGTTGCGTTCGTTTGGGTTAGTGGTGAAGGTCCACAGCTCGGCCGGGGACAGATCCACTTGGATCATTTCTACAATTTGGTCGCTGCCCGACCCGATCGCGATCACGTACTGAGCGTACTCGCCGGCCGAGTTGCGGATGGCGGTTATGGCGCCCGCGGCGTTATCCGACAGGCCCGCGTCGTATATGAGCTTGGTGTAGTCGCCGATTTGCTTTCCGACAATTATTATGCCGGCGTTCTTTGTGACGTCGTATAAAGCCTCGAAATCCTCATAGGCCTGAGTCGCCAGCAGCGTGACAACGTTCTCCTTGCGGCCCTGCCGCGCGCCGCGTCTGATGACGTCGAGGATGAGGGGATACTTGTCCCTGATCTTCCATACTTCATCGAAGGCCAGCAGGGTAGGCGTCAGTGTGCCGTCCTCTTTAAGCCGCCCGATGGATCGGACCACGCGTGACGCGACCCGTCCCGCGAGGGCCTCGCGGATGTCTTGTGGAAAATTGTCGAGCGAATCTAGTTCATAAACATCGTAGGGAGAATCTTCTGCGTAGTCGGGATGAGTGGGGGCGTCGATCCAGGGGTGTCCTCTGTATTTCTCTAGGGCCAGTAACAAAGTCGCGGCTCGATCCTTGACTGACGCGTTCTCGAACGGGTAGAAGTCGAGCAGCGCCAGCAGGTTGGATAATATCGGCTCACGCTTGGGTCCGTCCTGGCTGTTTCGCGGCGCCTCGTTCCGGTAGACCTCCTTCACCAGCGTGGAGAGTATGTCCTCGGCCACCGAGTCATCCGGCTTTACTCGTGCGAGCCGCATCAACTCCATTACAACGAGAGTTGTCTGTATTTCGTCCGGCGCTTCGCCTCTCTCCAGGCCTTCGTAGTCCCAGGTGTTGATTGTGCGAGGGTCATCGACGTTGAAGCGGAGGTGTCGTCCACCGAGCGCGTCGACGTGCGGGCCGAAGGATTCGCCGAAGTCGATGGCTTTGACCCTCGCTTCGGGAAGTGTCGCCAGCACGCTGTTGATCATGGTCGCGACGAGGACTGACTTGCCGGACCCGGAGGCTCCCATCACTATCGTCAGCGGAGAAGGGTTGGCCCCGCGGTCGAACAGGTCCAGGCCCAGCAGCCGGCCTGTGGGCGTCGAAAAAATCATGTGCGGCCGTCTCGCCCCCTCCCAGCCGGATTCGACCGGGATGAGCGCTGCGAGTGAGCCGGCCACCTCGGTGATCTCCCTTCCCGTAGCTTTAGGGGTTGCCTCTCCGACCAGAGCCTTTGAGTAGAGCGCCTGTAGTGACTCGGGTTCTTCGCGGCCGGCCTCGACCCCCGGTACTTGGCGTAGCGTGGTAATCACCTGTTCGCAGGCTTGGTCCAGAAACCTGAGAGATTCCTTCTTATCACTGAAGGACCGGACTGGCGGCGCATAGATAATCACATAGAAGCGCATTTCGACTAGCGCTTCCCGCGAGCCTGTGATGTGGTCTCGCACAGTCTCGAGGTCAGTAAGCGAGGCCCTGGCTTCTGGGGTCTGCTTGACCCGCCCGTCTCCGCGGATTGAGGCCCGCCTAACCTGTCTGATGCGCTGGTCGATTTTTTTGGTGATCTTTCGCTGGTCGGGGTAGACGAACTCGGCGACCACTGTATGCCTGAAATTGAGAGAAGGGTTAAAGGCGAGCGCCCGCAGCGCATCCGCTGTGACGAAGGGTTGTGGCGGGATAAGCATCGAGACTACGGCCGCCGGGTGAGCCCCGTGCATTACGTAGTTTCCTTCGTATAATATAGATTCGCAGCACAGGTAGTTGCTGATGTCCAGCCCGGGCTTTGTGGGCAGCTTCGGGACTGATTGCGCGTTTTGTCGGTGGCTCAGATAGATCGCCTCCCAAAGTTTGTCGCCCTTCAGGCGCTTCATCTTGAGAGGGCTCTCACGCTCAATCAGGCGGAAGACCTTCTCTGCCTTCTCCCTCTGGGCGCGTTCGTCCTTGACCAGCCTCCTGACTACGCCATCGTTCGCCGTTGCGCCCCAATTGCGTTTGAGCGCCATCGGAAGGCTCGACCAGCCGCTGCGCTTGACCTCTTCAATTGTGCGTTGGATGAAAGCTCCGAAAGCGTCCGCGTCGGCGCTTCTTCCCGTTCCGGGCACTCGCGCCCAAACCGAGAGCAAGCATTGGCGGTATCGATCGAACTCTACAGCTGATCCGTGCAGACTTAGACCGCTGACGTGAAGGCGGGTGGCTTCCGGGTGAGTCAGACTCCCATCGCCACGCGCCCTCAGATGCTTGAGGATTGCATGCCCGGGGTCCGGTCCCGAGGAGAAACGGAATTGAATGACGGTTCCGGGAGGCTTATCCGCGGCAAGTGTGCTGGCCAGCGCATCGCAGCGGGCTTCGATGACTTCTTCGGGCGACAGCATGGTCGGCTCGAGGATCGCGTCCCAGGCGCATGAGTAGTCGCCGTTCCTATGTCGCAGGGCGTCTTCGTAAATCCCTATTATTGAAGTGTCTCGTTTGCGCCCATTGATATGAGGGGATTTGGTCGAGCGTTCCTCGGGCGGGAGCCCTCTTTCGTTTTCCCTCCCCTTGCTTTCTCTCATTCGATTCAAGTCACGCCGAGCCCCTTTTTGAATCCTTAGCAAGCGGTTCCCCGCCCCGACTCCGAAACCCAGCCCCGCTGCTACGAGTATTCCAGTGGCGATTGTTATTGGCTCCATAAGTTTTGCGAAAAGGGACTGCCGGCTTATTGCCGGCAGGGGGATTTCGCATCGCGCGTAGCTTTAGAGTGGCGCGACCCCCTTTTGAAATCCCGCGATACGAAATAATGTGGAAGAGGCTCGTAAAATAGCCGCCGACACAATTACCAGCTCGACCATCGCGGCCTACGAAGACACTGAGCCGGTGATGGCGTCACTGTGTGAGCTGCGGGTTGTCGATTCCTCGCGAACATGCGTCTGCCTTAGAAATATTGAGACTTGGACTGAGCCAGTTAGGATGAACGTGGCCTGTAGATGCGGGCGTACCCGCGCGTCGCCGCGTCGCATTAGCTGGCGGAGTAGTCACTGATTTATCTTGCCTCCGACGACATTCGTTTGTGGATGATCCAGGGTCTCTTCGGGCGCTTCGTGTCGTCAGCGGGTAGAGCCGGCCTGTTGTAAGGGCTTTCAATCAGGGTGCGGATTTTGTGTTGTAACCAGTAGGGACGCCGACCTATTCTGGCCCAGTTAAAAAAGCCTATTGAGAGCGCCCCTGATGTTACTCCCATGATGAGTTCCAGAGGCGCTCCCCATAGAGTCAGATTTAAAAGGAATGGCAAGCTGTATCCCATGACCACGGCGAAAAGGACGAATTTCCAGTCCGAGCTTACAACTCCGAATTTGACGACCGGTAGATAAACATTCGGTCTGATAGGTCGGGGACGCATCTCTAGCTCCTTATGACGGCTCTGGCGACCGCATGAATTTCAAACGTCGGTGTCGAGATTGACCGCTTCGCCGAGCGCAAATTTGCGAACTAACTCGATAACTCCGCCTATGCCCATTGCCATCCCTCCGCCGATCATCTGCTTCATAAATGATTTCTCCATCATGTAATTGACGGCGCCCCAGCCGACGCCCCCAATTCCCATGAGGAAGAGCAGGTTGCGGCCCCACTTGATGGCTTCTCTTACGCCGTTTCCGACGTTCTGGTCGCTGCCGCCGAAGATTCCTTGCGCGAGCGCGGGCGCACTCGTCAGGATGAGTGTCGCCGCGATCAGCACGAGCGGTTCGACGACGCGGAGGATCATGGCCAGATGAATTATTCTGTTCCCGATTCTAGCGATGCGCGAGCGTTCGAGGAGTTCGCTATCGATATTAGGTTTGCAGGCGACTAGGCGCTTGCCTATGGATTTCAAGTTCATCAGAAAACCTCCAAATGTAATGGCAGTTAAAAATCTTTCCCTGCCAGATCAGATGTACTCAATCCGCGCGTGGGCATGAGCTGCGCTGACCATGCAGGCGGATTTGACCAGCCTCTTTTCAACTTCCGTGCCACTGCTCGGCGCCGCTTTTGCGAAGGTAGCCGCCGGCCTCGTCAGAGGCGTTGACTGTGTTTGTAATACCGGGAGGGGTGGATGGCTTGTGTCGCAAGGGTTGGATCGTTCTGCATGGCGGTCGGTCTGTTGTTTGTGATAAATGCGTCTGCGTCGGCGCAGCGGCGGCAACTTGTTCAGGATGATTATCTTCTGCGCGTATTCAAGCGTGCGGACGCCAGGCATCGTAGCGCCCGACGTAATCTCGAAGCCATCCTCCGAGATCAACCTGAGTTTTGGCGGGAACTACATGCGGTCGCAGCCAGGATTGGGATCGAGCCGGCCTGGCTGCTGAATGTAATAGCCTGCGAATCGTTGTTTGATCCGGACGCGCGCAACCCGCTTCCGGGACAAACAGCGAGTGGTCTTCTGCAATTCATTGAGAGGACTGCGCGCCGCCTCGGGACTACCACTGGGGAGGTTAGACGAATGAGTCCAGTCGAGCAGTTGCGCCCGATCGAGATGTACCTCGAGCCCTTTAAAGGGCGGCTGAAAAGTTTGTCGGACCTTTACATGGCCGTTTTCCGCGGCCGGATAATCGAGGGCGGCGATGAGGTTGTGGTAGTAGATTCACTCAAAGAGCCGCGCATTTATGCCCTTAATAAGCCTCTCGATTTAAACGGCGATAATCTTATAACAAAGGGCGAGCTGAGCCTTGCGGCTCTCAGCGTCGGTAGGTTTGCGCCAGCGAGATTGCTGCAACAGGGTAACGGGAATAACTCTTACGGTAGGGTCGCTTTGGCGCGTGGAAGTGGTAAGCGGCCTCAAGCGGCTGTTAAGAGCCCCGATTCCGCGTCTCATGTGATCAGTGTTCGTCAATCTCGGCCGCCTCTTTCTACGCGCTCAATTTATGTTCGAAGGGAAAAAAGGTCTGCGGCGGCTGGCGAGCGACGATATTGACGCATGCGTCAATATCGCTTTCGAGCCAAGCCCCTCAAATCAAAAGACTTTTCTGGAGACCCCGAAAACATATTGACGCATGCGTCAATATCGCTTTCCGGGCCAAGCCCCTCAAATCAAAAGACTTTTCTGGAGACCCCGAAAACATATTGACGCATGCGTCAATCATAGTCGTGAATTTTGGCTGTCGGGCTGGCTTAGGAGTCTTCTGTCACTTGGTTTCTCGCTAGTGATGTATGAGTCATTATTCCCGTCAAGAAAAGTTGTAACAATCAATACTGATCTATCTTAGGCGACTTAAGCTGAAGGCGCCGTCACACTGGAGGCCCATAACTCCGCAGCCGCATTTCGTACGTCCTTCCTTATCCTCTACAAAGGATGACGCCTGCAGGCCTCTTACTCTGTGAGAAATTTCGGTTTATTTGCTCTCCCAGTGTTTGATGGGCTCGCGGTCTGCCATCACTGATCTGAAAAATATGGAAAACCAGACGGCTTTTGTTGTTCTCCGTTCTCTGCATGTTCCTGGTGACGGATTCGTCACAGGCAGTATGACGAACCGGTGGCTCCGCCTGTGGCCAGGCGGCCCTTAGGCTATTTAATCATGTTCTTCCTCATCTGGCACGAAGGTTGTTTATTGCCGCCTCAGCTAGTGAGCTTGAATAAAAAATGGGTGTGGAGAACGCCCGCTGAAAATAGATGTTTAAAGGAGGCGCGCGCATGGGTTCTGGCTACATCGTAAATCCACGGATCGCACCTGACTTGGAGGAATACATTGAGGGGTTTTGGCATCGACATACGATCCATACTTCAGAGGGTAGAGAACTGAATGTGTCCGGGGAGGATCTACAGAAGTTCGCTTACTACCTCCTGATGGGACTTGTTCTTTGGCAGGAAGAGTCGTCGAGGTTACGAGGTGAAGTAGGCAGTCTGCTGCTCGGGGAATTTCTTGATAGATATGCTGATCGGTATCCCTGCAGCAGTAACTTGGGGGCGGCGATGCAGGTCACTTATTACCAGATGGTTGGTATGGGGATGCACCTCTCCCGAGCTTTAGTAGGCTTGCTTTTGTGTCTGGACCAGAGTCATGAGCGCTTCGACGGATTTAATGATGTCGTTCAGGGAAAAAGCTCAGGCCTCCTTAAGCCATTCTCTGAGAAATTGATAGTGAGGGCCCTGTAATGACTAATTCGAATAATATCAAGTTTCCTGAGTTCATGAAGATGTTGATGGAGCAGATTGTCCTTGATGTAGGGGGCTACAGAGTAGTTGATCTATCGATCGAGGAATTACTCTTCCACAGCAAATACCAGTACAGAATGATCGTAGATTGGTGGGCGGCCTCCGCGACCGCTGGGGGGACTCGTCCGGACTTGGGAGAATTTCTCGATCGACTCACACGCTCGAACTCTGAGGAGCCGTGGCCTCTGACTGTGAGTGCCACTGACGCTGATCTGAGGGCTCTTGGGAGGCTGCTCCTGAACTCCTGGGTGGGAGTGTTCCTGTTTGCGGGCCACATGTGCGCCGAGCTGAAGCCAATTGCTTCGAAGTACGCCGGCCAGTGATATACCGGCTCTAAGGTTTGTAGATTATGGAAGAACGCGTTGCTGCTGAATTACATACTCAAGGTAGTTATATGGAAGTTATTGGAGGCGCCGCGCAGGAACCCTTGGCGCCTCTTCCTGTCGTTCATCGTGATCCCGTAGACGTACGAATTATCGTGAGTTTGACATGGATGGGTCTCGTGCTTGCCCTCATGCTGGTGACGAGTCTTGCCTTCAATATTTATCAGTATTGGCGGAAACCGGATCGCATCGTCGTGGATCGTTCATCGGGCCGGGTGTTGATGATCAATGACCGCGAGTACGGGGCGACCGAGGCCGTCAGTCTCGGCCCAGACAAGCTCACAGCTGCTGATAAGAAGTACATCGCCGGCGAGTTCGTTCAAGCCATTTATCAGATCGATCCTGCGACGCGAAACAAGGATATTGAGAAGGCGTTGAAGATGATGGTGCCGAATTCCGCCCTCCTGTTTGCTCAATACCTCAAGCGTAATGGCGTTCTTGACAAGCAGCGAGAGGAGTCGCATCAGGCGATCTGGACGGCTCAAGATGTGTCCGTAGACCAGGCGGACCCATATACGGTGAGGGTCATCGGCACGCAGAAGCTCACAAAACTCCTCGGCGGCGCCTCTCAGACCGAGACGCGCCAATTGAGCATGACTCTCAAGCTCGTTGCCGACTCGATGCGGCGCGCTGATCGGAACCTGCGCTCTGGTTTCCTGATCGCCAGTTTCGAGGATAAGGAGTTGGGCGCTCCCGTCGGGAGCGTTGTGTCGGCCAATAAATGAAGCATCCGAGGGGGATAAAACATGCTTTCGGGCATACGATGTTTGATGTTGTTGATAGTCTGCGCGCTGGCCGCTAACACCAGCGCGCAGACGCCTAAGAAAGACGCCAAGCGCGACAAAAATGCGCCGGCGGAGAAGTCGCAGAGTTCGGTCTATCTTGCTGACCGGCCGTCATCCGAATATCTTTCAGGAGAGGCCAATGTTGCGGTGAGCGGCAATCAGAACCCGATCGTGAAGCTCGGCCTCTCGCCGAACGGAGCGACGATCATCGAATTTCCGGCGTCTGACAAACTGTTCAACATTATTCCTGGAAACAGTAACCTGGTCACAGTAGAGGAGTCCCCGACGAAGGAGACTGACCGTTTCGTCGTTGTCCGTCCCGGCGATGGGTTTGCCTCTCCCACCACGATGGCGCAGGCCAGACGGGCGCCGGCTACTTCGGTGATAGTGCAGATGACGAGTGGCATGGTGATTACCTTTCTTTTCTATCCTGTACCCCAACTTTCAGAGCAGGCGCATCGTGTGGTGGTGACCTACGACCGCAACGAAGTAATAGCGGCCAGGAAAGCCGCCGGGCTGGCGGTCAACCTCGACAACGGCCCCGGCGGCGCCGACGAGAGGAAGCGGGGGACCACGTCTCTTCGAGTGGTCCCACCGAATAGCGGCGCCGGGCCCGTAGTGTCTGCGGCGACGCAGTCTCCCGAAGAGCCAGTTTCGAATTCACAGCATACTGAAGCCGTGGAATTGAAGGCTCAAACTCCCGGGGATCCGAGGCTGAAGAGGGTCGACTTGGGAAATGCGGCCAGCGCGGCTCTGGCCCAGGCGCTCAACAACCCGGACAGTTTCAAGAAATATGGCGACGATTCGCATGGCCTGTCGATTTCCGCCTTGCCGGTGCAGGAGATGGATAGTCGCACACAGGTGGCTGTTTTCAAGGTCCGCAACAACAGGAAGACCGGGGCGAGGCTAGCCCCAGGGCAACCCGAATTATATATCGAGACCTTAAATGATCAGGGGAAGCCAGTGAATGTGGAAGCTGTCAAGACCTTCGTCCAGCATACAACGGCCTTGGGCGATCTTATACCCGGCAGGGCGGTCGAGTATTACGCAATCGCCTATGAAGCGCCGATTCTCGGCGCCAAGCAGCGGTTGCGTGTCGCCGTGGCGATGACAACTGCGGCTGATGAGCCCGCAATAGCATTACTTAATAATGAAGCGCGTAAAGGCGGCTCGAAGAAATAGGGGGGGGTAATCATGGACAGGAAGCCGTTCGAGACCAATGGCGGTAGCGTAATTGGCGTCTCAAATCCCAAGCCACCGAGTATTGATCAGACGGGGGACTCCTCCGGACTGCACTATGTTGATGTTGAAGAGCCGGAGTCGTTGGATGGGGCGCAAGGGACGTCCTCCGCCGCCAAGCCGCGTAGGCTGTTTCGCGGCCTGCTGATATTTGCGGTTCTTTTGCTTGTGGCCGTAGGCTTTTTTCTTTGGATAGGCGGGGGTAGCAAGAAGAAGATCAATCTGGCTGTGCGTGACCGAAGCCCGCAGGCTGAGCAGCTGAGCGGGCAAAAGACCGATGATGTTACGGCGCAAGCGATCGCCGAGGTTCGTGGCGCCGCGTCAGCTTCTCCGACCCCCTCTCCCGTGGGCATGCCTTCTGTCGGCGCCGCAACAGCGCAAGACACGATGCCGGTAACGGTTCCACTTGGTGGGACGGTTACCGGTGTAGAGAGTCCTGCTACTCCGATTCCGTCGGGAGGCTCTCCGGGCGCGTCGGCGGGATCTTCAGAGAAAGCATCTCAGCGCAACACTGAGCGTTCCATTCGATGCGCTCCTGCCCAGAAGCCCGTCGTGCCCCAATCGAAGCAGCCATCCTCGCCAGACTTGGCTCGCTCTGGGGCAGGGGCGCTCCCGCCGCTTTCGACCACTCTTGAAACATCGGTCCCCGTACCGCCCTTTGGCGTGATGCTTCCGGTTCGAACCCTGGGGGCGATCTTTACCCTGCGCCCCTCTCTCTCTCGATTCGCGCTGACTCGTGATTTGCGGGGGAACGGGTGGGCCATGAGGAAAGGAACCATTCTGATCGGACAGCAGATGGGCAGTCAGCTCGACCGAGCTTATGTGAGCTTGATGGGGTTTATTGATCCCGGTTCCGGGAAACTCGTGAAGCTTACCGGTGACGCGCTAGGCGCCGACGGCGCGCCTGGCCTCCGGGGGAAGCGGAAGCAGCTCAGCAGTCGATGGGCCCGGATTTTGTCTCGAGGGGCGTCTGCCGCCGTCACTCTAGGGCAGGCCGCGTTATCGAGGGGAGGAGGTACGGTTATTAACCTCCCAGGCGTGGTCTCACCTGAGATTCAGGGCTTAAGCCCGAATCTAGTGAATAACCGAGAGTTCGTAGAAGTGTCCGCCGGCTCACCAGCTTTTATTCTTGTCACTGACTTACCCAAAGAGATTCGAGGGGTTGACCCAAAGCCGACGACTGAAGGCGGAGCATCCTCTCTGAGTGACGAGGAACTGGCGAAGCTCCTCACTGGAGGGGTTGACCCAAAGCCGACGGCGACTGACGGCGGAGGATCATCGCTCGGTGACGAGGAATTGGCGAAGCTCCTCACTAGAGGATCTTCGGATGCAATAAGGGCTGCGCTTCCGCGTATGACACCGCAGTTGCGGCGGATTGCTGAAGCCGTGTTGAGGGAGTCGAGTACTTCGGATGTTGTTGAGGGATCAAAACAGAAATAGCGTTGACCCGCGACAAACGCTTGAGAGCGATGGTCGCGCGGCGCTCGCTGCGATGCTTGCTCGGTCAGGGTACATCATCCAACAGCGGTTGCTTGTCGACCTTTCGAATGCGCTGAGCAACCGCATTCCGCTGCTTATTGAGGGTCCCCGCGGCGGCGGGAAGACTGCGATCGCTGAAGCCTTGGCCGGGGCGTTTAATTTGGCAACATTTTACCTGCAGGGCATGGACGGGCTGACTATAGCCGATGTCCTCTATACCTGGGACCAGGAGGCTCAGACCCAGATGGTCAGGCAGGAGCTGGCGGCAGGGACCAGGTTGAAAGAGGCTCAGGGCAAGCAGTTCACCCGTGAATACTTGATATTGGGTGAGGCGTTGGCCGCCTTCGAGTACGCCGGAGGCCATGAGGATCCGCCGGTGTTGATCATTGACGAGGCCGACAAGCTGACCGAGAAAATTGAGGACATGCTGTTGCAGCTGCTTGGCCGAGGCTGGGCTCATGTCCCGCGCTTTGGAGACATCGGCGTTCGGGATAAAGCGAACTGGCCGATTGTCTTTCTGCTCTCGAACGATATTCGGCATGACTTGTCTGCGCCCCTGCGGTCGCGGTGCCTCTTTACCTGGCTCGACCCGCCGACGCCGCAAGAAGAGGTGAAGATTTTGCGGAGAAGGTGCCCGGAGGCTTCGCGTGAGTTGTTGCTGGATGTCGTAAAGCTCATCAATTGTATAAGGCGCGACATGCCGGGGGTCAGAGATAAGCCGGGACTGCGTGAGTCGATCGATTTAGTCAAGGCCCTGGTGAGGGCGCGTGTTGAGCGGCTCAACCCCGATGTCATTGATGAGCATATGAGCTTTCTCGGGAAGAGGCGCAAGGAGCAGCTTAATCTGCGTGAGAGCTTGGCAAGAATGGATCAGGCGGTGCGAACGGTCGATCGCGACATTGATGCCTGGGTTAATCGGGCATTTCTTGATGAGGCTCATGTTCTGAAGGAGGCGGCGTGATGGCAGGACTTGGAGATCTGTTGAATCGTAAGCAATGGCCGGTCGTTTTTGCAGCCCTGGCCGTCGTAATTGTCTTAACTTTGGCCTTTTTTCGTCGTCCGACCGCCGTCGATCCGCGCGTTACTTTGGAACAAGAGCGTGTGACTTCTGGTAAGAGTTTGGAAGTTTCCCCGGCGATGGCGCGCCTAATGGACGCGATTAATGGAGAGGTATCTCGTACAGCCGATCGCGTGACGGACGTGACGACCCTGGCGCTTACGTCGGGTGTGTATCTGGTCGGCGAGGAGCTCAATGGCAGGCGGCCGCGTGACGTGCAGTCACTTGTGTCGGGCCTGGCTCAAAAAGGCCTCCTGCCTCCAAAGCTTGCAATGTCTCAATCTGCGGGGACTTTGATGTCGCCTTGGGGGAGCGTGTCGCTGCGCTACCGGCCTTCGCCCCTGGGTGTTGAGGTCGTTTCGGTTGCGAGCAAACCCGAGTACGGCCCGGCGATGATTGTGCGGGTACCCCAGGAGACTTCGGTCAAAGGTGAGGTACTAATTTATGTAGCCAAACGGCTGCAGGGTGTAAATGTGCCTGCGCCCTTCGCCGCGGAAGCTGAGGTGATTGCCTTAGGGTGGAGCCCAGAGCGGTTACGGTCGCCTAAGTCAAATTAACACGGCTTTCGAATGCAAGCTACAGTAGTTGCGTTTTATTGAGCGGATTGAGGAGCGCTTGATGCAGGATAGACTTGTAGAATCGCGCGCCGGTGGCTGTAGTGAAGTAGGCGGTCGAGGGAGGTAGTTTACGAACCGCATTAGGAGAAGGCGATGAGTGGTTCTCAGAACAATTTTGAGGGCTTAAATGTTCGTTCCGGTGTGGCTGTTGCCAGCCAACCTTATAAAGCTACCGGAAATATCGAAAGGGCGAACGGACATGCCTCTTTGGCGCTCGGAGATAGGGCGGAGGCTCAGTTGTATCTGCGCGAGATTGAGCGCGGCGCATTGAGCAGGTATAGACGTGACCTTGAAGCGGCGCATTATTTGAAGCAACTGCAGGTAATGGGGGTGGATTTATCGATTCTCGGGCCTCAGGCCAACGTCGGAGAGCAAAGCCCGGTGGAAATCAGTAACAAAATGGTGGAAATCAGTAACAAAATCTATAGCATTGACAGGAGAACTTACCAGGTAGATCAATCGGCAGGTCAATTGCGCGGAGTTTTAATAGAAGATAGGGTCAGGCGTAAACAGCAGGGACTGCCGCCGGCTGAACCGCGCTTCGAACTCCATGAGTTGGGAGAGGCCGCATCCAATGTACAGCGGGGTCAATTGCATTCTCAAATACCTATTTTGTTCTTTTACGAGCAGCAATACAACAATTACGCCCCTCCGGGGGAAAAAATGGGAAAGGGGGAGGGAAAGGAGGAGGGAAAGGAGGAATGGTTAGGTCACTTATCAGCGAATGCTTACGTGGCCTATGTAGAATGCCACCAATCGAGAGACCGCATGAGCGCCCTGGATAACTTTTCCGCGCTCCGCGGCGCGGGGCTCGAAGAGTTGGCTCGGCAGACTCTTTATAAGTACTCACAATTCGTGCGGAGTGATTTCATGCAGAGCCGACAATATATGTTTGAGTCGATTAGATATGCCGAGAACACGATTAGGGGCGTTGGGGGGGTAGGGACTCGTGAGCTTCACATGAAGTTCTGGGATGCCGGAGTGACGTCTGTGCGGCTGACGAGTCCCTGGTACCGGGAGGATCAGGTGGCTGTGATTAAGCAGCATGCCGAGGTCCAGGGTGTTAGTGAAAGGAAAGAGCATTTTCAGAGCCTTCTTCAAGGTAGCAGGCTCTCTGACTATGGGTTGAGACCGCCTGTGAGTGAATTGGGGCGATCTACGGAGCATGAGTCTGCACGCGGGTCTGGCGGCCCGTCGAGGTGATTTTAGAAATTTTCCCGTCCCGTCCGCAGGCGCAAGCGGGAAGGCCGGATGTGAATGGCGCACTCGAAGTTGGTGGTCGAGGAGGGCGGTGAGATTGATTCCTCGGACTTGGGGACATTGTTGGCTGAAGTATTTATTGCCGCCACTGACTTTCGGAGGTGAACAAAAATATGTCGCTTGATCGATTCTTCAAACGGTGGGATTCACGGTACGGTATTCCGCGCCCGACCAGCGCTCTGTACCTTGACGCCTACCAGGCGGGGCTCCGATTTTTGAGTGACGTCGGCAAAGGGTCGCTCATGCTTGTAGCAGGGGCTGGTTCAAGCGTCATCTGGTGGGAAATCGGGAATCTGCTTCAGAAGGTCGGGATAGAGATAAACGTATACCTCCCCTTTGTCATTGGCCTGTGCGTGCTCATTGGTCTTCTCGATGCGGGCTCGGTTGCGATTCCTTACTACCGGCTTGCACAGAATGTGACTTACGGCTCGGCGCGTTGGGCGCAGCCCTCGGAGCTTAGGGACTTCGGTCTCGTTGTTGATAATCGAGAGGAGTTGTCTCGGGGGACGGTGCGGATCGGGAGGCTGGGCCGAAAGCATGACCTGGTCCTGTCTTTGAAACATGTCCTTTGCCATACGGCGATATTTGGACCTCCGGGTTCTGGCAAGTCTTCGAGCTTCTTTATGTCCATGGCTAAGGACTGGTCGCCGCATGGCTCAGCGATATTCCTTGATCCCAAAGGCGAGCTGTACACGTACACCGCGCGCTATTTCAAGCGCGCCTATCGTCTTGACCTTTCTGACCCGCGATTCTCAGACCGGTGGAATTTCGTGCCGGCCTGCAGCGGCGATGCGGAACTGGCGAATGAGATCGCTTCGATCATAGTGGGTTATGACGCGAATAAGAATGTCAGCTATGACCCCTTCTGGCCGCAGGCCGAGACCGCGCTCCTGACTGCCCTTCTCTTGCACTTGCCCCGGATCGCGGATAACCCCACGCCTGCCCACTTGGCTGAGTTCATTGCCACGCGCACCTTCGACCAGATCCATCATGAAATGATGAATTCCCCTGACCCTGAGGCACAGATCAAATGGGGAATTTTCAAGAAGGCTGACCGGGAGAAAACACAGGGAGGCATCTACATTGGGCTGGGGACCAAGCTGGATCCTTTGCGGTCGCCGCACGCGATGGCTGTAATGCAGTCGGTTACGGACGAGGAGCGCCTACGCGGGCTGCGGGAGATCAACCTTTACGACTTGCGGAAGCCGTCGACGGCGATCTACGTGGTTGTGCCGGAAGGCGACGCGACTAGGTATAAGATCGTGCTTTCGATCCTCTTCGGCTTGGCTGCGAGTGTTACGCGCAAGACGAGTAGCAATGAGGAGGGGGCGCCTGTGCTTCTCGCGCTTGATGAGGCAGGCAACATTCCGCTGCACAACCTCTCAGAGGCGCTCGGAGTCGGCCGGGGCCGACGTTGTGGGATTGTCTTGGGCTATCAAAATATCGGACAGCTTTACAAACAGTATGGGCGCGATGGCGCGCAAGCGATTTTGGGATCGATCGGGGGGATGATCTTTCTACCGGGGTTGGATGTCGAGACGGCGCAATATGCGTCCAAGAGGGTTGGACGTACCACGGCCCTTCAGCACAGGAGCGTAGATGCGACAGGAGCCGCGTTTGATCATGAGGGCCTGACTGAGACCGGGCGTGATTTGATCGACGCCGGAGAGTTGCGGCAGATGATTGAGCACTCACAGGCTGTGGGGATATTTGGGTCGATCCCGCCGATCAGATTTGGGTTTCCGAAGTTTGCGAAGGTCGGCCGCAAATACCATGCGTTACCGCGTGAGCTCACCGCCCCGTTGTCCCTCGCACAGGTTGAGGCCGCGTACGCGGTCAAGTCCGCTGAGGAGTCGAACGGGGATGAGAGCGTGAGAGTGGATTTGACGGTTCCTATGGGGGCAGACAATTTTGGCGGCCCCCCTTCCGATCAGGAAACTTCTGATGCTTTGATGGTATGGGGATCATCTGGCGCTCCTTCGACCGGAGAAACGAAGGTTGATGTGGGTGAATTCCTTACGAACTCCGCCGACGGTGATCTTGATTCAGTGTTGCAGCGCATGATCATTGCTTTGCGCCCGCCTGTGGTAGAGGGTGAGACTAGGCCTGATCCGTCACTCCAGAGTCCTCCGGATCGCTCTGAGGTTAGTCCGATCTACTCGGTTGAGGTTGGTGGGCAACCACTCTTGCCTGAGGTAAGTGTCCCCCACGTGTGGATCGATCCCAAATCTGTTCTTGAGGTGAGCGCTTTGGAGGGCTTAGATGAGGATGTCGGGAAGCCGTCCTCAACGGGTTCTGGGCAGCTCAATTTCGGCTGGGGAGCTGGTGAATTCGGTGATGAGACGGCCATGGCTGCCCCGCGTGGCGGTAAGGGGGCGCGGCGGTGAATAAAACACCACACAAGGGGGTCCGATTCTCTTTCGTGGCGCTCGGCGTCTCCGTGGCCGCCCTCATTGTTTCTTTTATCTGCGTGACGGTTCTCGGGATATTACGTGATCGTGAGCAGACGCCACGCCTGGCGATGGATAGTTTGGTTAAGGCTCTCAGAACTCATCATAAGCAAACCGGCCGCTTTCCTGTCGATTTTCGCGAACTGGAGGAGCGCGTTTGGAAACATAAGCAGCCCCCGGATTTCGGGGCAGACGGTCGCAGCCTCTCCGCGGCCAATTACCTATATCTTTACTACCCTGTTGACACTAACTCTGTGACAATTTGGATTATCCCTGTAGGCCCGCGGCGGGAGCAGGGATCGACACACTTCCTAATCCTCGGGCCGGATAGCCTGCGCCGGTGGAAGGGCGCTCCACTCTCCCTTGCTGAGATCAAGACCATTCCCTCTGTACCGCAGTACCGCCAGATGGCTCTTTTGGGGATGTCTGAACAAAATTCGATTGAGCCCAGTGGCAGGAGGTAATTGGGAGGTGCGTTGTGAGAGCTATCGTCAGAATCCATCGATCTCTGCCGGGTAAATCAGCTTCCGCTAAGCAAAGTAAATCCTCTCCTGCCCAGCGTAACAACTCGTCCTCCGGCCAGGGCAGTAATTCCTCTTCCCTCTCTCTTTACATAGCTTGGGACGATGTCGACCCTGAGCGCGAAGGGGACGGACCACGACCTCTGTTTACGAACGCAGGGCATGATGATCTCAGCCATTACGGCGCCGATAGATACCTGACGGGTGGTCCGAAAGCGCTGGCTAAGGACGAGATTATTCACATGTCGGTCAGTTTCCGCAGGAATGATTTCGACGGGCTAGGGGAGACTGATGACGAGAGACTGAGATGTCTGCGTAGTGTTACTCGTGAGGCGATGGATGAATACTTACAGCGCTTGCGCAAAAGGGACCGCAGACTTAGGGGCCACTGGTACAACCCAAAACGGAAGGGATCTGAAGCTAAATTCAAATGGTTCGCGGGGATTCACCTTAATACCCCAAATCCACATGTTCATATCGCTATTTACAAGAAGGTGCTTGAAATAGGCGGGGCTGATGGGTCGGTAAGAGAACATAGGATAAGTAAGATTCCGAAGGATCACCTGGCGCCCGGACGAAAGATCCGCGATGAAAATCCTCATTTGGATAGATTGGGGGTGATTGGGCGCTGCTTTGTTGATGCTCTTGATAGGGCTAAGGAGCGCACGCGCGCAGAGCTCTTGGAGAGGAGTGTTCTTGAAATGGGTCAATCAGGGTTTTCAATGGGGCTTGAGTTCCCTATACCTCTTGTACATCAGGGGATCGAATACAAGTCCATGCAGGCATTCTATGCGGCTATGAAAGTGACCGATTTTGCCCCCGGCTTGCGTCGCTTGATTGCCTTACTCCCTTCGGACGCCGCAGAGGAAGTCGGGGTCATATTGGACAAGCTGCGAGAACCGGCCTTGAAATTAGAGAAAGAATTGTCGTTAGGCAAGCTATGGAGATCGTCCCCTCCTAAGAAACAGATGTGCTCTCTTGCGCCAATGCGCCAATTGAGGCCCCTTGCGGAAGCGCCGGCGCTTTCCATCATTCGTTCATTGATTTCGTTGCCCACGTCAGTTGAGTTCAACTCAGTCTTCGGCCCGGAAAGGTACTGGGGACGCCGTTTTGATAAAGAGAGGCTCAGGATAATAGCCCACTTGCCGGAAGACGTGAAACCGCTATTCAGGCTGCGGATTGTGAGAACTTCTTGGGAGGCGATAGCTGATCAAGTATTACTGACCGCGCTCAATCACAAGCTGGTTACGGATGACAAGTTTCGCACTCAGCTTCTCTTTACAGACCCAGAGAGCTTGCATGATGGGGGCGCCGGCGGCCGCGTGGGAAAGATGCTGATGATCGTCCAGCGGAAGGCAAGAGAGATGTGGGAGGGGAGGACGGATGGGGCTCTGGATCGTCTTGACGCTAAGACCAGGGGTTATGTAGTCGAAAAGGTGTTCCCTACTATTACTAAGTTGATTGAGTCGGGAGAGTCCCGCGAAGAGATTATTTCTGCGGTTAGTGAGCGCCTTGATTATGCGCTCTCACCCGAGGACGGGGCATCGATTGAGAATTGGGAAAAGAGCGCCATAGTTGATTTTCTGCAATTTGAGGTCGATCGCAAGTTGTACCCGGACAGGGCGCTGCGGCTGGCAGAGAACCTTCCTTTGAAAGAGGCTCGTGAATTCGCAAGAAAACTTATTCTGGCGGATTTCGATTCCTCTGTGGACCCGCGACTTCTGGGGCAAGTAAGCATATATGATGATGATTACAGGACCAGGCTGGAACAGGCCGATTATCTGGGCAGTATAAGCCAGGACCTTAGAGAAAGGTACGAGCGCGGTGAATCCAATTATGACTATGCGCGCGTCATTCCTATTGAAGAACATGAAGCCCCAGACAAGGGTGATCAGTTTAAGGTGAATCAGCTCTCTTACGCCTACGATAAGATCGCTTCCCCTCGACTTGCGGTATTGTGCCACAAATACTTCATGATGATCGCCGGTGAAGATGCAGGCCCCGGGGCTGAGATCGATATCTGTAAGCACTACTATGATCGAATTGAAGTGGAGCTTGCTTTGCTTTGGGCCATGGAGCAGGCGCTCGGGGCGGGATCTCAGGAGGAGCGGCTGTTAAGAGCCCCGATTGCGAAGTCCTTCCATGATCAGGTCTCTGAGGCGGTCAAAGTCCTCTTCGGGCCGGATCCTTATCCGGGGAAAGTCTGGGGAATTTGTGAATACTACTGCTATCAGCTTGGAAGGGACGCTGAAGGGCAGGTCTTATCGCCGGATGATGCGGTCGGGCGGGCTGAAGCGCTTGAGAGGACGGTTAAAGAGGTGAAGGAGGCGATTGAGATAAGGCGGACGCCGAAGATGGCTTTGATTGAGAGTGTTAGTCAAGGACGTCCTATTGATAAGAATGATGAAGATTATGAGCGGCTGAATACGGAGGCTGTTCTTCGAGTGATGCCCGAAATAAGGCTCTATGCTTCCGAGATGGCGAAACAGGGGACTCAATGTAGTGTTGAAGTGGGAGCTCACATTGATGATGTCTCTTTCGCTTACAGGCGTATTGAGAGCCCTGAGAAAGCCGAGTATTTCCATGGGTTGGTTACTGAGTTGGTCGAGGCGCTCTACGGGCCGGGTCCTGATCCGACCAAGGTGCGGGAGATTTTCGAAGGCCACTACTTTCAGCTCGGGAGGGACGAGGACGGGCATGTCTTATTGCTGGGTGATGAGGATGGGTTAGCCAGGGCGTTTGATAGGACGGTTGAAGGGTTGAAGGCTGCGATCGAAATCCGGCAGGCCCCGGAGGTGAAGTGGGGAGATCCCAGCCCGCACGAGCAGATCGATATTCCCTTCCATATGGTTTCCGACCGGAGGGCTGTAGATCCGGTTGAGCGTGATGTTCAGCGTAGTGTTGTCACCTATAAGTATGCGCTTTGGATGATCGGCGATGACGCCCGCGCTCGGGAGTATTTGAGGCTTGTCAATGTCATGGCGGGTGTAATTGACGCTCCCTTGGTCGAGAAGTATTTGGACGGGTTATTGAGCCCTGTCGACCTTGCCATGCGTGAAAATGAGCTATTGAAAATCCGGAATGAGATTGCTCTGCGCTTTTACGAAAGTATCCTCTTTTACGAGAGGAAGCCTGAGGAGCCGATCAGTCGGGAGGAGGCTGTTGATCGGACACTGGGCTTGATGAGGGTGAAGGCTGGAGAGATTACGGAACTGAGGGAGAAGGCGGCTGAAGCGGAAGTTGGGTTGGAGTATTCAGCGGACATCCAACCCATTCGATTTGATTCCTTCAGGGCCCTTGGCGAGTGGTATCGAAACGAGCTTGGGGATGGGCCTGAGGAGGACGATCGAGAGGATATAGAGATTGAGGGAGATGATCATGAGCAATATGAGGGTGGTGGAGAGAATGAGGATTATGAATACGAGGTCGGGTTGGATGATCTTGACTCTCCGGAACGCGGCCCTCAATTCGAAGAGATGTACGGTCAGGCTGCCGCCGAATCTTATGGCTACAACACTGCTGTAATTAAAGTTCCAATCGAACATAACAGCCTCCGGTTTCCGGAGTCTTGGGGGATCGGCGAGAAAGAAGAGTTTGTTCGTAGAGAACTTCCCGAGATTGTATTCAGGTTGACGAGGAAGCCCGATGCGGCTGCCGCCGCCGCTGAGAAGAAGGATCAGGGTTGGGGTGACCCTCTCTATGATGAGAAGGATAAGAAGGGCAAGGTAATCCGGGATGGGATAATTTCGGGCATATACCGCCGATCAATTTATCCTCCTCGGGAAGAGGTCCTGAGCAGAATGACGGCTCTTGAAGCCAGCTCAATTAAGGGCGGCGGCGTTGACGCCATGCTTCCGCATGGCGGAATGGCTGAGCCTGGACTGCTCAGCGCTGATGAATTGGCTGAATACAGGAGCACGTTACTTCGCCTCTGTGTTGATGAGCGGGCGAGATTGTTGTCCAGGCATGAATGCCTGGTGACGGCTAAGGCGCCTGGGAAGTCGCAGTTATTTAATAGTTCGGTGGTTGAGGAATTTCGTCGGTTGTGGAGTGGTGAGGGTGAAGGTGATGTGAGGGGGAGGTCGGCGCTTAAGTTTGATGATGATAAGCGAGCGCATATAATTCGAGAGAGCGAGCGATTATTAACGGATAACCGAGATGAGATAGTTAGGGTATTCGGGCCTTCGCTTGTGGGCGTATCTCAGCGGTTGGGTCTGGTTCAATCGCTGATAGAAAGCTTCCCTTCCGAACAAACGCCCTCTACTCAGTCGCGGCGTTCCCCAGAAATGGTTGTTGAAATTGAGGCTGTGCGACGCACTAGCGATGGGGGTGGTCCTCACCCCTCGCCTTACTCAATGAAGGTTGTTGCGCGCTCAGAGGATGAGGCCTATGAGTGCGCTCGAGGTTTTTTCGGTGACGGCGCACTGTTGCGTTCGGTGGCGTTTGAGGGCCGAGATCGTGTAGACGATGAAGATTCCAGATTTTATGTGGGGTTTTCGGGTGAGAAAGGCGCGCTGCGATTACCGCTGAGTAGCGTCTCTGTTTGGAACGCTGTTAACAATTTAGTTCAAAGCGTTAGCCGGGATCCCCTTAAGCTTAGGGCTCCAAGCGCTAAATTGGAGTTATCTACCTGGAAAAACGGCTCCCTTCTCATTCAAGGGTTTACTGAGGAGGAATATGCCAGGCAGCTTGAGGGAATGCGGCTTCGAAGGAGGGCCGTGTATGATTTGATGTGGTCTCCGGTGGTGCGGGATCTTCGCAGCAATGATAGGGAGAAGGAGGCGTTTCGACGGGGCGCCGCATCCCTTGCGGAGGCCAGGACGCTAAATGAGGTGAATCTCGCCGCAGATCGAATACGCAGGGATCCGGAGCTCATCAAGAAGGAGCGCTGGCGGTTGCTCAATGACGTTCCTGATTTATTCTCCCATTACACGCCTGGAATGCGCCAGGCGGCCAAGTGGTGGTGGCCGAAAAGTGCGGAGCGTATCAAAGCTTTCTCGGATGGAACTCGCGAGATGTCTCCTGAACTGGTGCGGCTTATATCGGCGTTCTTCTCGGTTAAATCTCGGGATGGGGAAAACTGGGTTAATGCGTTTCTTGTCTCCATGAGGCTTCCACCTAAGGACATGGAAAGTCCGGGGGCTCGCCAGGTGAACACTGACTTCCGTATTTTCGACGGGTTTCAGGCGCTAAGCTCGGATGAAAAAAATTATTTGAGGAATGTGACATGGGCATTCCGTGAGTATTTAGTCAGTCGCCCTGGCCTTTCACTCAGGATGGCTGCTTCCGGACAGGGCCTTTTGACTGATCCCCCGCGCGATAGTGAAACGCTCCGGATTTATCTAGAGGCTATGCCGGAGATACGGGCAAGACTTTTCACGAGAATACAGCCGAAGAAACGAGATGATGAGGGCGATGCCATAAGATGGCGACAAGAGCGTGAGGCGGCAACTCGGATGGCAAGCCGTCAGGCTCTCGGGATGATTATCCCGCCTCAGTTGCAGCAAGAAGTTTTGCCTCCTGAGTTGGAAAGGGCGGTTTTGGTTGACCCGGCGGGAAATGAGAGGGGGCTGGTTGATGAGTTTCGAAACGAGCTCCGCTATCTTCGAGAGGTGGTTCAGATGCGGGCTTGGGCGGCCAATAAAGCATACAAGGAAACTCGGGGGAATAAACGGTTGGAGTTGTATGCTCAGGAACAAATTGATGAAGTGTATTGGCAGTTTGCTCAAGTAGATGGGTTGCGAACTAGGATTTTGGAGGTCTGCAAAGGCGCGGATTTGGAGAAGGGTCATATTTCTATTGCCCTGGAGGCGTCGGGTCGGTCAGGCCAGCTGATTATTGAACAGGAGCTTGCGTCGAAGGATGTCTCGAATCAATTGAGCCCGTCCACTGTTATCCTTGAGGAGGGTTCTCGGATGACCGATTCGCAGGTTGACACAACTGTTAAGCAGTTCGCAGCGCCTGCAGTTCACTCGGATCTCGCGTTGTCAGGGAAGGCCATTGGTTTTGCGCAAGTTAATCCTCTGATCTCTATATCTGACGCTCAGACGGGGCGCGTCTCCCAAGCTTCGAGGTCTTCTTCTTCCTCTGTTGAAAGTTCATATAATGAATATCTCAGTCACGCCAAGAACATACGTGAGCAGTTGATCTCTGAGAGGGCTGATGGAACGCTTACGAAGGGCCAGAGTCGAGAGATTCGTGTTCGAGCTTTTGACCTGGCCTGGGAGAAGTTGCGACGGCGGGTTTTTACCGATGAACCTGAATCGCTGCGATTGCTAACCCTCAGCGAGGCTCTCGACGCCGCTATCGACAGGCAGAGGAATGAGGCTCAGATCAATGCGCGTGAGGCTGCTGACCGATTCAATGATTTTCTCCGTTCAGTTCCTGAACTGAGGGCATACATCGAGCAGAGTAATCCAGATAATACTGAGAGCATCGCTAAGTCTTCGGTTGACGGACAGTATTTTCGTGGTGAGATTCGTAAAGAGGTGTTAGATAGTCTAACTGAATCAGAACGGGATAATTTTTATCTCCTCAAGAACGGCGCATCAGAAGCTATGAACCGCTTCAAGGAAGGGTTTCAACGCATTGATGAGATCAGGAAGAGTATTCGTCTGGTTGAACGCTCTGCTTACACCTCTGATAAGGCTTCAAGTAACGCTGCTGCGCAAAAAGTCGGCCATGCTCGCAAGATGGTTGCAGGTGAGTCTGTTTCCAAGCGTGAATCGAATCTGAATCCAGAACATCGTAATGATAGGATGGGACTTGCCAGGGTGATCGGCGCCGAGGTAAGAGCAATGGTGGCATCGCTCGAGTACGAAAAAGCCTTGAATCATGGTGACACGTTCCGGTTTCAGGTGTGGGATCCGAGCGCTGGTCAGATTCGTAACATGTCTGCTCATGATGTTAGGGAGAGAGCAAATGCCCACGGGGATCAGAGGGCCCGTGAAATGGGCTTAGTGAGGAGTGATCAACGCTCTTACGTTAAAGGGGCGGTATTGCAGAAGGATCTGAGTGAGCACTCAAATGTCTTGCAAGAGCATGCTGGACAGCTTGGCAATTTGACTTCTGCCCTTGCGTTAAGCATGCGAAGAGCTCTCGAGGAGTACCAACAGGCTAAGCAGGTCGCCGATGGAATATTGAAGAAGTATCCAAGCGACCAGATTCCGCAGCCATTATTCGGACGTAAGGAGCTCAACGATTTACAGTATGAGGCTGTTAAACATGGGCTGCCTGATTATGCTCAAAGGCTGGAAATGTATCGTGTCGCTCAGGCTCAAGAACTGGGGGAGCGCACGCGTAATCCACAGGAAGTAGGACGTCTGGGCGCCCAGAAATTCGTGGTAGAGACTAAGCTGGCCGCTTGCATGAAACGACGTGACTCCTTTGATCAGGCATGCCATTACTGGAAGTTTCCGGTGAAGACTGAGAAATCTCCATCGGAAAGGCTCTCTCTGGCCGACATCGATCAGCGGATTGAAGTGTTGGATAAAAATCGTCCGCTAATCAAGTGGCTTGGCGTCGCCATTGATAAATCTGGGAATCTTTCTCTCTCGAAGTCGCTCGCTAAGGATAGAGACAAGATGGATCAACTGCTCGAGATGAGGGCTCAGGTAGTTGACAGTATTAATTCGACGCGTAGGAAAATGGAGGGGGAATTGAATGTTAACGGGCGGCTTCATAGTGTTCTCGCCCGCGCCTATGACCGCGAGGTCGATTTGTTGCGTCAGAGTGCGGAGCCTGTGCCCAAGTCGGAGTTGACGGCGGGAGAGCTCAATACAGCGGAGAGTAACATTGAGGCGGCTAGGGATAAGGATCTCCTGCAGCGCTTGTTCTTGCAACACATGGGGTCTGATAGGCACAAGGGCAACAGGGGGCAAACGAATGCGTCTGCTAGATCGAGTCGCGGAGTTGCGGCGGCCTTTATGGCGTGGTTGTCGTCTGATGAAAGTCAACGACGCCTTGATGCCTTTAGCGATCATGGGCGGGGACAGCGGTTCTTAATAAGGGTGGGATCCGATAAAGCCAGGGAGGGTGATAGTGAACTAATAACTGTTAGAGCCAGTGATGCTATGCCTAGATCATTAGTTGATCGGGGCTTCCATTATCTTACAGAGTCCCCCGATGAACGTAAATTCCGTATCGCTCTGGAGGGCGCTTACGCCGCGTGCGCTAAAAGCTTGAAGGCGGCTGCCGAGGCCGACAAACAATTTTTTGACGCGACGAGGCGGATCGCCATTGCCGAGGTCTCGAGGATGGCGGAGGAGAATAAGGGTCTGGCGCCAGTTCTTGATTTGAATGATAGGCGGAAGATCAGCGTTGAGAAATCCGCTATAAAGCTGCCGGAATCGGAGCGGCGGCTGAAGGAAGATCTCTTGAGCTTGTCGCGTGGGGCGAAGGGGTATTTTGATCCCGAAACACTTGCGATTTCGATATCACCCGAATCGCGGCAGGCCCCTGAGCCGTCTCGAGGGCAAGGAGGCCGGGGCAGGTAAGACACTTACTACATATAGTCAACTACTCCATCTAAACGCTAGCACGTTATAGATGGAGCTTGCAGTTCCAAGTTTCGTATTCACGCCCGGAAGAAACTTCCGGGAACGGACCGCTTAGGGCCGGTTGACTGTCGGATTCGAGCGAATCCAGCGCGGCCTGTCGCCTCCGGCATATAGCCGGAAGCGAGCGACGGGTACTTGATATGCAAACTACCAAGCAACTTCAGAGATTTTACGTGGTCGAAGTTTTCCGGCCACAACCTCCTATCCCTGGTTCTCAAGGATCAGAAACTGTTTCTCTCCCTTGCGGGGCGAGTGCCTTTGACCGGGCGCAATATACCACAAGAGACAACCGTATGCTCATCGAAGGGACAAGCCCTTCAATTCGCATACGGTCTCGAATTCCTCTCCATTCAAGCCTTGCGGCTATGGATGGAGTATCCATCGAGGCGGGCGGATGACTCGAGGCTTAACACGAAGCAAAAGAGAAATCTTGGTCACTTCACTTCACTGCCATGCCGGTGGCTCGTTCTTCGCCCCTTTGGGGCGGATTCACTCAGTGGAATTTCAAAAGGGGGTCGCGCTGGGGCGAAGCGCTATGTGCGATGCGGAATTCCCCTGCAGGCTAAAGCCTAATGAGGTTAAGTTAGGCGCTGATGCGCTTCCTATACCGATGGAAGCGCAATCGCGCCGAATGGTTAAACTTTTTGCGTTCAAACTTGCGATCTTTCAAATTGCGAGTCGGGTCTTTCTTAAATAGAAATTGGAGTTCCTCCAGAACTTCTTCTGGCTCAGTGCGCGGATCCGCCAACAGTCGGACGGCGCGGTCGACTAACGATACATAACTGACCGAACGATTGACCATCGCGCGTGTCTTGTTTCGGCGTCGGCGGTCTTTTTCTGCTAGTTCCGATTGTGGGCCTTTGGTCAGAATGCTTTCGAGCGTCGCCAGAAAGATCACGCCGAAGAAGTCTTGCTTGATCGCAGTTTCGGAAAAACCGCTAAACCGCTCGAGCTCAAAGATGTTTTTGACGCGATCAAAGAAGCCTTCTTCGTTCCACCGCCAATGGTAGACATCTTTGAATTCGGCGGTCGGATAGCGGCGTCGGTCACACAAGGTGGTCAGTAAAACTTCCACCTCGCCGCTTTCTAGCGTGAACTTGATCAATCGCACTGTCACCGATTCCGGGAGATTGTTTTCGCGGACATAGTTCCGGGTTTTGGATCTTTGCGGAATCTCGAGTGTAACGATGCGCTCGGTCTCTTTCGACGCCCAGAACTCCTGGACCACTGCGAAGCTGTTTCGTGGGCAGCGAATGAGAACTTCGCGCCGGTCCCTCTTGGCCGTGGCGATAACCGCATAATCGTCGAAGAGGCGATCCATCACGATCAGATCGCCCGGCTTGGTCCCAGACCAGAGATCATTGAGCAAGAAGTTCTTCTCGGCTTGGAGCGGCCCCAACTGTGCCCCGATGGCGATGTCGTTACGCACATCGTAGAGCACTCCAGCCAAGGCCTGCACGCCTTGCGCGCCCTTTTGATTGCGCGGAATGCTGAAGGCCTTTTGCAGATCAGGAGTGTTGGGCAAATTGAGGTTTGTGCCGTCGTAAGCTAGGACGCGATGCTTGCGCCAGGTTAGGACTTCGCCGTCCTCCCCGTAGAGTTGGTAGAAATCATCCCGTACCACCTGATGAAGACGGACAAACAACCCGGGTGAGATTTTCTGCCTGGCCTGACAGAGGGCGCTATTAGTCGGGATCAAACGCAGCTTTCCCAGGGCGTCAAAGACTTTGTTGAGCGCATTCTGGAGCGAGAATTTGTGACCTCGAAGTATTGACACAGCAACGATGGTAAATGTTAAGACCCGCTGGCGGGTAAAGTCTTTATCACTGACTCGATACTTTTCTCGCGTCTTATCGGCGAGCAAGGTTCGCTTCACGTGTTGAACGATTCGCAGTTCTTTTTTTAACCATGTTCCTCTTCTATCTCATAGACACGCTTATGCCTATGGTTTGGGAGACAAACTTAACCTCATTAGGCTAAAGCCTGTAGTCCCCTTACATAAAACTTATGGACAATAAATCTGATCGCCGTTTGATGTCAGGCTCGGGACATTCCGTGCGTCTCTTTGAGGATAATTCTAAGGAATTGATCGAACTGTGTAATAAGACAGGCCAGAAACATAGCGATGCGCTTCGCGAACTCGTCGATGAGGCGTTGCGAGCGCGCCGCGCTCAATCGATCAACTTAGCCTCGGTTGTGGAGAGGCTCGAAAAAGCCGTCGAACAGATCACCCAATTGGTTGAACAGAACCAAGCGTTGGATGAACAGAACCGAATGATGGCTGAGAGGATCGAGAGAATGCAGCAGAAGAGCGAAGAGATCGAAGAGCGTAGCCTCTCGCTCAAGCAAGGGTTGAATCTGAACCTGCGACTGTTCTATGCCGTCCTCCTTCAAGTGCTCTTTGCTTCTTTCTGGTCCAAGCGCATGGTCTGGGATTATGTGGCCCTTACAGTACTTAAGGCGAGTGGCTTTACCGAGGAGGAGATAAGTCAGAGGTATCAGAAAGAGATGAAAGAATCGATCGAGGAGGGACGAGGTATAGCTGTCGCTGCTGAAAAAGATGTCGAAAAAATGGAGTTATCCCGTGGGATTGACGGTCTTGACGGCTGGGTGATCGGCGCCGATTCAGCCGGGTAAAGTAAAGCAACAACGTTTCAGGGAGACGCGCCTTAATGGGCCACGTTCCGATGTTTCTCTGTGTATTACAAAAGAAAGGAGCATTGAGAGGGGATCGCTCGAAGCCACGGCTTAGCGCGATGTGAAATTTATCTTTGGGATACAACCTGGCAGCCCCTTTCGCAAAACTTATGGGCAATCGCGATCTAGCTGACCCGATTACCTTTCGGCCTTACGAAGATAATATCTCATATTTGCATGGTATCACCAGTAATGGTACTCGCAAGTTAGGAGATCTTATGAGGGATATTGTTGATGAAGGTGTCCAGGCGCGACTTAACCCGCCTGCCGACTTCGGCGCTGAGCTCGACCGATGTTTGGAGCCGCTGAGAGAGCAAATTCGATTGGGGAATGAGCGCTATGAAGACTTGCTCAAGCGCTATGAGGAGTTGGTGGCGCGTCAGGGGAAATTGAAACGGGCTTTAATATGGCAACTTCGGTTTATTGTGGGGATTCTTGGGGAGGTTCTGCTCATGGCGATCTGGGCGAGGCGGCTGGCTTGGAACTATGTTGCTTATGAATCGCTGAAGAGGTCTGGCCATTCCGATGAGAAGATTAAGGAACGTTATGAAGCGGAAAGAAAAGCATCAGGCGTTGAGCGGGATGAGATCGCTAGACAAGTCACGCAGATCACGGGAGAAAAATACCCCATGGAATAGTTCCCTGTCGCTGATGTCGAATCGCCAAGTTCACAAAAAGCAAAATTCAGCTCCACCTATAGCCTTTGGGCTTGGTCGGAGAATTCCTGGCGCGGAAATCTAAAACAAATAGAGCGTTGTGTTGTTGCGCTGCCTCTGGGCTGCGCAAAGTTCCACTGTCGGCTGTAAACTGACACTCCCCTTTCGCAGGATTTATGATAAGACTTGACCTTAACTCGCCTGATAATCGCGTAGTGACTGAAATCCGCTCGCGTTTAATTAACGTTTATTCCAGGCTTGCCCTCGATGACAATTACCAGCGGAATCTGAGAAAACTTGGCTTGATTCAGATCTTTGTGATCACCGTATCGGCCATCGCCACCGGCGCTACGAACGCTTTTGCTCACCTGGGGAGACTCGGCTATGTCGGGGCAATTATTCTCGCCCTGTTCATCATGAGTTTTGTGGAGGTCTTTTATTTCACTCTCCGTGATGGGTTGGCGACTGTCTATAAAGGGACGCAGAGGTTGGCTGCCGGGATTTGCTATCGAACAATTCAAGTTACAATGGTTCTCAACGGCGCCGTCCTTTGCGTATGGGTTGTTGGGTTCCAAATGCCGGCGCCTTTGGCTGTGTGGAATCGCTGGTCGATCGTGATTCATTTTACACTGGCGCTTGTAGGGGTCCCGGCCGTCCGCGATTCTGATCCAGTCACGGCTAATGCGATGCTCGAGCTTAAAGCTGAGACAGCCAAGCAGGACCTCATAACACTTCGAAAAGCGGCTCAGCTCGGCAATCCCTTCGTGATGCTTGCGGCGAAAATTAGGGGAGTTATGGATGGGTTCAAACTGGCGCTCAGTATACTTAAAGATACCTCCGGATCTTATTCTGTCTCCGGAAGTGAGGCGAGCGATCCTGACGCTAAAGATGCCCTACTTTTACCAAGCGCTGAGACACAGAAAGCTAAGGTGACTGACTTGGGAAAATTTGGGCGCCGGTGACAGCCACGCTTGAGCTTGGGGCGCACTGTGAGTCTCAAGCCAGTTCACCGGCGCAGGATGGTCAATCTGAGGAGAGTGGCCGATATGGGATATCTCCGGGGATGCAAGTGGCCTTGGCTGCTGCCTCGAGTGTACAGACCGTTGAATCTGGTGATTTGTTGTTAGCCACCCGTGCGGATTTGGCTTTAGTGGACAGATTGGATTCTTATCCTACGCGAGGAGGTTATGAGGGGGGGTGGCCAAGTGATGGGGTGGCTAACACTGGTGAAACTCTGGATCAACCTGACCGATTGCTGGCTAAAGGATTAGATAAAACGGGTGGGCAGCGCTTGGATGGGTGGTCAGGAGCTGGGGTTACAAATACAGTAGGCGCTGATACCGTGAGTTGCCCTCCACATTTATCACTTATGACCACCTCTCTGACCACCTCAGATGAACGCTGCCCACCCTCTTTGCCTGTCTTGCCCACTCAACCGACCACCTGCATATTGGTGGCCAACGATGGGGCTTCGGATCATTCTATCCTTAATGGTGGTCATTCAGACGAGCAATCATCGGACAGGACCTCTTCTCATTGGCTTAAGCCACTTCTGCCTGGTTCCCAAAGTGGCTGCTGGGAGGTGGTCATTAAAGATAACCGCTTGGTGGCCAGGTTTCGATGGCGGGACCCCCATCGGGAAACATTGTCTTTCCCAAAATTCACGGGTGAGGAGTTGAGGATTCTTGAAGAGTTCCTGTTCGATGAAGCTGTGAGTCTTTTGCGCGAGCGGATCAGTGCCGATCTTCTGAAAATGTCCCTCGACCCGAAAAAGAAGGATAAAGCCCTGGTGGTTGCTGAAAAACTTGGGATAGATCTTGCTGTCAAGGCTGTAAACACATCAATAGACAATAGATTACAGTCCTAGCTCCGCTCAGATTGTCTGATTTACAGAAGTGGATGCGACTTTACAAAAGTTGCCGCGACTGCACAGAAGAGAATGCGACTGAAGCAGGGCTGTTCGAGCGGATAGAGGATGTTACCATCAATCCAGTCGCATTGACTTCTGTAAAAATGTTACCCGGTCGCATTCACTTCTGTGAATAGTCGCATTCACTTCTGTGTAAAATGGCGAAAATCCACCCTTCCAGTCGCATCGTCTTTTGGAAGTCACAGATGGAACGCGATTTACCTTGCACGTACAATTGTACACATTTCTAACTTCTCGCCTGGCTTTCCTCATGGTTTTCCTCCCCCAGTTACCTCTTCTTGTGTCCCATCATGTGTACAATGTACACGCCTTAATAATCAATGAGATATAGGAAATTGCGCATCATTGTGTGTACAAGAAAACTCCCTCTTGTACACATTGTAAGCATATTGATAGGTCAGGAGATATGGGGAAAAATGGCTCTCCCGTAATTCCCGTGGCGGCCACAATATCTTGTGGGCGCCTATCGATTGTTTCGCATGACTGGCTCGGCTCGTTTCTCCTATGACAAGATTAGCCGTCAAACAACAACATGGCTTGAGGAGGAACTGTCGATGCCAGCTTTGATTGAAGTCCCATTGGATTTGCCGCACGTCCGAGTGCTTCATACCAGCCTTGATGGCCGCGACCTGACTGTGACGGTCGAAAGCACGCTTGAGAGCGCCACTTGTCCGCATTGCGGCGAACAGACCAACGAATTGCACTCTTACGGAGAGCCGATTCGTTTGCGTCATTTGCCGGTCTTTGGTCTGAGAACCTGGGTCGTGTTGCGTCCCAAACGGTTCATCTGTCGGCGGTGTCCTGGAAGCCCGACCACCACGCAGCAACTCCCCTGGTATGAGCCGCGCAGCCCGCACACCAAGGCCTATGATGATTGGTTGATGCTCAACTTGATTAACAGCACGGAAGCCGATGTGGCGCGCAAATGTGAAGTGAGCGAAGAAGAGGTGCTCGGCGCGTTGCGGCGAGAGGTCAAGGCGCAAGTCGCTTGGAAGAGCTTCAACAGCCTCGGGGTGATAGGGATCGACGAAATCGCGCTCAAGAAAGGTCATGACAACTTCGTCGTCATTGTGACCAGCAAGCAGGAAGATGATCAATTGCGGTTGCTCGGCGTCCTGCCTGATCGGAAGAAGGAGACGGTCAAGGCTTTCCTTGAGACGATCCCGGAGCGTCTGCGAGAGACGATCACTGTGTCCCTTCGGCAATCGTCAGTTGACGGCGTGAACGATTCGTGCTCCACAATCCCCTGATTCGGCAATGGTGCGTGATTTGTGATCGCCGTCTCGTCTATTGTTTCCATCGATGCCCGATCTTACTTTTGAGGTATTCGATGGATCATATTCCCGATGACTTGCTCGACCTCCAATCCCGCTTTGTTCAGTGGCGGGCTAACCGCAAACACAAACGCGAACCTATTCCTGATCAATTGCGTGATGCGGCTCTGGAAATGAGCCGCCGATATCCGCCTTCGCTTCTACGGCGGGTTTTGAAAATCCAGCTTTGCCGCTTGACGCCGAAGGCGAAGACACACGCCCGCCGATCAAAACGACAACAGGCACAAACCGCATTCTTCAAGTTGCCGCTGCCTGCGGCCCAAGCCCCGGCCGAATCTTTGACCTCTCAATCTTCGACGGCTTATCGTTTGCAAATCGAACGCCCGGACGGAGCGCGACTCACTCTAACTCTTCCTCCACTCGACGACGCCGCCTTAAACGCTCTGTGCGCCGATTTCCTTCGAGGTTCATCCCGATGATTCAGATCACACCGCAATTGAAAATCCTGCTCGCTTACAAGCCCGTCGATTTCCGCAAGTTATCCCTAGTTGTAATACTGACCTTCAACAACGTATACAACGTTAGCTTGTACTCTCGATTCTTTCTATGTAGAATTCTTATCCCCTGCTATTTCTACAACGTATTCAAAC
>WNFV01000271.1_pt1 | contig 85839 bp, 84 predicted proteins | sample 5400101 | NCBI WGS metagenome assembly WNFV01 (sample SAMN13153361, study PRJNA577476) | soil metagenome | isolation source: 115 cm soil or saprolite under grassland replicate 1 | place: USA:California | collected 2016-06-15
CGACGCCCACCCCGACACGGCGGCAACCGCCACCGACGGAACCGCAGGGGCGGCGACAGGGTGGTCAAGTGCCTTCAACCACCAGTACGTCAAATCAAGCAGGGATGCTGGGAAATCGTGTCCGAGGGGGGATTCGAACACAGGCGCGCAGCCCGGGTCGGCCAGGGATCACAAGCCCGATCTTGATCTTGGTCCTGTTCGGGGTCCAGGCCCCGCGTCTAGCTGACGGACACGCCTCCGGCGAGCCACCGATCCGAACGGGTAGCCGGACACGCAGCGTGTTCAAAAATGAATGCGGCCGCACGATCGTTTCGCTGCACTGGTCGGGTCCGTGACGGCCCATGCCAGGCTCTGCCGTCCAGTCCCACGGACGAATCACGGACAAATGATCATAGCGCCAGATCTCGATCCTGCGAGATCTGCACCACGACCTGCGCCTTTGCTGTGGGCGATACTGGGATTGAACCAGTGACCTCTTCCGTGTCAGGGAAGCAGGCCGTTGCCTCGCCTCTCGGCCACTCCACCGTGCGACGCCTTTAGCGGCCTCCGAGCGGACGACGGGACTCGAACCCGCGACCCTCACCTTGGCAAGGTGATGCGCTACCAACTGCGCTACGTCCGCATGCCAGCCGGATTCCGGTGACGGATGAGAACTCTAGCCCAGTGCGCCACCAGGTGCCAAACCGATACCCCCCGCGCGTCGCCCGGCTAGGGCTGGTCCGGCAGCCGGGCCGGTCGCCGTCGTGATCAGGACGAAGCGGCTGCCAGGCCGGCGCAGGTACGCAGGCCGGCGTACCGGGTACCGATGCGGGTCGCGTCGGCGCCGGTGGCGGGTACGGGCTGGCCGGTGTCCGAGACGACGGCGGGGTAGAACCGCTCCGCCAGGCTCCCGTCGGGGTGCAGGGTCAGCTTCAGCACCCCGGTCTCCGTGCTGTACGAGGGTAGCCACCACAGGAAGTTGGCCATCCCGTACGCCACGAAGGTCCGGCCGAGCCATCCGTTGCCCTGGAGCGTGTGTGCGTGCGCGCCGATGATGATGCCGGCGCCGGCACCAGCGAGCTTGGCGGCCAGGGACTTCTGAGCGGAGTTCGGGCAGGAGCTGCCCTCGGTACCCCAGTGCATGAACACGATCACGGTGTCGGCCTGCTGCTTCGCGGCCTGGACCGCCGCGAGGGTCGCGGCCAGGTCGATCGCGTTCGCCTCGCCCGGCCGGTTGGCGGTGGCCACCCAGCTCGCCGCGAGTTCGTCCACCTGGGACACCCCGATGATCGCGAACCGCCGTCCCTTGATGGTCGTCAGGTACGGCGCCCAGGCGGCGGCCGCGTTCTCCCCGATGCCGACGTACGGGACAGCCGCCCCGCCCACCGCGCTGAGGGTGTCGGCCAGCCCGACCCGGCCGTAGTCGAGGACGTGGTTGTTGGCGAACGTGACCACGTCGATCCCCGCCGCCTTGATCGCGTCGAAGGCGGCCGGGACCGTGCGGAAGTGGAAGGTCTTCGGCTCGGGCGTGCCGCGCGTGGTGACCGCGCTCTCGAAGTTGACCATCGTCAGGTCGGCGTCCGCGAGCACCGTGGCGATCGGGCCGAACGCGTGGGCCGGATCGGCGAGCAGCTTGGCGGTCCGGTCGGCGAAGTGCACGTCCCCAGCGAAGGCGATGGTGATGTCACCGCTCGGCGGTACCGAGGCGGCGCGGCCGGACGTGGCGCTCGCGCTCGGCGGCGCCGCCGATGGCGCCGCCGGAGGCGCCGCGCTTCCGCACGCCGTCGCCACGGTCAGGGCGATCAGCGCGGGCAGCGGCCGGTGCCGGCGCACCGGCCTAGATGCCCAGGTAGTAGCGCTGCGATCCGGGATGCAGGGGTACCGGGTCGGTGGCGCTCGCGGTCTCCCGCCGGATCGCGTTGGCCGCCGGGTGTACCGCCGCCAGCTCCTGCTGGTAGTCGAAGATCAGCTTGGTCAGCTCGAACGCCAGGTCGGCCGGCATGGCGTCGGTGACCACGATGAGGTTCGCGTCAGTCAGCGCGGGCACGTCCTCGGGCAGGTTGTACACGCTCTTCTGGATCACCGCCTTGTCGAGCAGGTTGGGGTACTTCTGGTCCACCTTCGGCAGCAGTTCCTGGATCGGCAGGAACCGCACCGCCCCGTGCGCCTTGCTGAACAGGTCGACGATGCCCGGCGTGGGAATGCCCCCGGACCAGATCATCGCGCTGATGCTGCCGTCGAGGATCGCCGCGGTGGTCTGCGGCAACGACATCGACAACGCGACGATGTCCTTCGCGGGGTCGAGGCCGGCCGCCGCGACGAGGCGCCGGCCCAGCAGCTCGGTGCCGGACCCGGGGCTGCCCATCGAGATCCTGTGGCCCTTGAAGTCGGCGATCTTGTTGATCCCGGAGTCGGTGCGCGCGATGACGTGCTCGAAGTTGGGGTACGTGCGGGCCAGCGCGCGGACCGGCTCGGGCCGGCCCGCCCAGGCACCGGTACCGGCGAACGCGTCGTCGGCCGCCGCCGCGAGGGTCAGCGCGATGTCGACATCGCCGGCGAAGAGCCGGTGCAGGTTGTCCAGCGACCCGCCGGTGGGGGCGGCGGTGGCGTCGTAGCCCGGCATGTGCCGGTTGATCATGCCGGCATACCCGGCGCCCAGGACGTAGAACACGCCGGTCGTGTTGCCGGTACCGATGTACAGCTCACCGGAGTGCCACAACTTGTCCGCCGGGTCGGCCGGCGCGGTGCAGGCGGCCAGCGGCGCCGCAGCCAGCGCGGTCAACAGGGACCGCCGGGTCAGGCCGCTCGGTGGGCGCCCGCTCACAGCTGCCCCGCCACCCGGGCGCCGGGCTCCAGCGCGGTGGCGACCCGGTGCGCCAGCATCGCCGTCTCGTAGCCGATCTGACCGAGATCGCACCCGGCGCTGCCGAGCACCGCGAGCTGGGCCCGGTCGCCGACCGCCATGACCAGCAGGACACCGCCGTCCATGTCGACGACGGTCTGCCGGACCCGGCCGGTGGACAGGCACTTCGCGGCGCCGACCGTGAGGCTGGCCAACCCACTGGTGATCGCCGAAAGCTGGTCGGACCGGTCGACGGGCAGCCCCTCGGAGGCGGCGAGGGTGAGCCCGTCGACCGACACCGCGAGCGCGTGCGCCACGTCCGGTACCCGGCGCGCGAACGAGGTCAGCAGCCAGTTCAGGCCGCCGTCGATGTCGTTCCGGTCGGTGGAGATGTTCATGATGCTCCTCGGTGCATCAAGTGCGGGTCTGGTTGCGCCGCGCCGCCGCGGCGAGCCCGCTGGCCAGCCCGGAGAGGCGGGCGCGGACAATGTCCGGGTCGGGCGGCAGATGGGGCCCTCCGGCGCCGGCGTAGTCGCTGGCGTCCACCGCACCGCCAGGTACCAGCAGGTCGCCCGGACGCCGGCGGGGCAGGCCATGGTTGCCGGCAGGCGCGAAAGAAGGGGTCCGCGGGGTAGCCGCCGGGGACGGGGAGACGGGTACCGGGGTCACCGGCTGGTGCGGGATGTAGCCGGCGACGGGCCCCGGGGTGCGCGCCTGGATCGGCGGCGGCATGGCCGGCGACACGATCGACCGGATCGGTGCCTGCGCGCGGGGCGGTACCGCGGCCAGCAGCGCGGTGGGGATGGCCACCAGCGCGGCCGTGCCGCCACCCTGCACGCTGCGCAGCTCGACCTGGATGCCGTGCCGCGCGGCGAGCCGGGAGACCACGAGCAGGCCCATCGTGCCGGCCAGCTCCGCGGTGAGCATGGTCGGCCGGGCCAGCCGCGTGTTGAGCTCGATGACCTGGCTCTGCGGCATGCCGATGCCCTCGTCGAAGACGGTGAGGTGCACGCCTTCCACGGCCCGCCGGGCGGCGACCCGGACCCGGCTGGCCGGCGGGGAGAACGTGGTCGCGTTCTCCACCAGCTCGGCCAGCATATGGATCATGTCCCGTACCGCGTGGGCCGCGATGCCGACCTCCACCACCGCGGCCCACTCCACCCGGGTGTAGTCCTCGATCTCCGCGGAGGCCGCCTGGATCAGCTCCACCAGCGAAACCGGCGAGGTGACCCGCCGGCCGGGCTCGCCGCCGGCGAGCACGAGCAGGTTCTCCTCGTTGCGCCGCATCCGGGCGGCCAGGTGGTCCAGCTCGAACAGCTTCTCCAGCCGCTGCGGGTCGGCCTCGTCCCGCTCGAACTCGTCGATCAGGTGCAGCTGCCGGTGGATCAGGGACTGCCCGCGCCGGGACAGCGCGACGAACAGCCCGGCCACGTCGAGCCGCAGCAGCGCCTGCTCGGCGGCCAGCCGCAGGGCCTGGCGGTGTACCGCGCCGAGCGCGGAGCCCACCTCACCGATCTCGTCGACGCCCCGCACCGCGAGCTTGTCGGCATGCATGACCGAGTCGTGCAGCGCCGCCCGGACCGCCGCCGACTCCTCCGCCTCGGACAGCACGGAGATGGCGCCGGGCAGCTCGGTGTAGGCCACCGCGAGCGCCGCGCTGCGCAGGCCGCGCAGCCGCCGGCTGGTCCGTACCCCGAACAGCAGCGCCGCGCTGAACGCCAGCAGCACCAGCAACCCGGTCGTCGTACCGGTGAGCACCGAGCTGGTCTGCGCCCGCACCTGCCGGTTGCGCGAGGTCGCGTCGAGGGTGTCGGACAGGTCAAGCTGCAACTGGTTGAAGTGGCGCAGCGCGTTGCTCTGCGCGATGTACCAGACGTCCGGGTCGACCTTCAGCGCCGCCGGTTCGGGACGGGCGGCCATCGCCCCGCCCCGCATCCGCTGCGCGGCGGTCACGTCGTCGGAGCTGATCACCTGGTTGTAACGGGCCAGCTCGCTCGGGGTCGCGCTGCGGGTGAACTCGGCCAGCCGCTCCTCCTGGGCGCCGGCGAGCTGCGCGAGGCTGGCCAGCTCGCCGGGGCTGAAGGCGTTGTGCCGGAACACCTGGATGAGCAGGTCGCGCTGCTGGGCCCCGAGGTGCTCGGCCGCGGCGATCGCGCCGACGGCGCGCGCGGTCGCGGCCAGCTGGGCGTCGCTGAGCTGGTTCGGCAGCGCGTCGGAGACAGCGATGAGGCTGCGGGTCAGGTCGGCGTACCGGTCGCCGGAGAGCTGCCCGGCCTTCAGCGTGCCGACCGCGTCGCGGATCGCGCCGAGCTTGGCCAGCTCGGTCTCGGCCGCGGTGAGCACCACCCGCAGCGCGGGCGTGTCCTGGCGCGCGGCGAGCGCGGCGGTGCGGAACCCGGCCGCCGCCAGGTCGGTCTGCGCCTGGGCAGCCATGACCAGCGGCTGGTCCGACGGGTTGCCGCCCCGGGCGCGCTGGGCGTCGGTCTCGGTGACCTCCTGCTCCAGCCGGTGGGTCAGCCGTACCGTGGCCGTCGCGGTGCTCGCCATCACCTGGGCGCGCCGGGCGTCGAGCGAGGTGCGCACCGCGAACTGCGTCTGCACCGCACCGAGGACGACCAACCCCGCGGTCGCCACCATGATGGGCAACAGCAGCCGGAGCCGGATGGAGCGCAGCCGCCCGGCGCGGACATGTCCGACGACCCCGGGGGCCGCGTGGGCGGGATGCGGTGTATCGATCGGCCGGCCCGCCTCACCGACCGTCGCCCGCTCCGGCGTTACGCCGCCGGTCGTCGCCATACCCCTCGCTCTCCACAGCGCCAGGCCGACGTGGGTAGGTAACCATCAAGCAGAGTCATCTTTGTGAGTGTGAGCCGCAACCCCTGGCCGTCGGCTATGGGTCAGCCGGACGGCCAGGGATCATGTGCGGCTCGCCACTCCGCCAAGACCCTACGGCATCGTACGACTACTGGTAGATCTTCTTTCCAATTCCGCGAATCAATCGTCGGTACCCTGTTGACGTGCTGTTCCGTGCGTGGGAGGAGGCCGGTGGCGGGCCGCCGTTACGCACAGTCGTCGATCAACTCGGCCGGCCACACCTGCTCGTCTGCGGATATCCGCAGGTCAAAGCGGTCCTCACGGACCCGGAGACGTACCGCCCGGACAACGCGCTGGACGCCATGACACCGATACCCATGTCCGCACTTCGGGTGCTGACCAGCCACGGCTTCCGGTTGCCCCCCACTCTGGCCAACAACGGCGGCCTGTCCCACCCGGCGATCCGGGCCGCGGTGGCCCGCGCCCTGCACCCCGAGCGGGTCGCGGCGCAGCGGCCGTGGCTGACCGGCGTGGTCGCCCGCCGGGTCGCCGGGCTGTCCGCGCGGCTGCGTACCGGGGCGGCCGTCGACCTGTACGCCGACCTCGCGGCCGACCTGCCGCTGCTGGTCCTGGCCCGGCTCGTGGAGCTGCCCGAGGCGCCGGCACAGGTGGTGACGGAGTTCTCCCGGGCCGCACTGGAGCTGTTCTGGGCCCCGCTGACGCCGGCCCGCCAGGAGCGGCTGGCCGGGATCGTCGGCCGGTACCACCGCATGCTGCGCGAGTTCGCCGCCGGCGCCGGCGGGCTGCTCGGCGAGCTGCGCGCCCTGGCCCGGGCCGACGGGCTGCCCCCGGACGTGCCGGTGGCCGCGCTGTTCTTCCTGCTGGTCGCCGGGCAGGAGACCACCTCGCAGTTCCTCACCCTGCTGCTGCACCGGCTGGCCGGCGAGCCGGCCGTCGTGCGCGGGCTGTGCGCGGGCACGGTCGCCGTGGACGCCGTGGTCGAGGAGGGGCTCCGGGTGGTACCCCCGATCGTCACGTGGCGCCGGGTCGCCGCCCGGGACACGGCACTGGACGGGGTCGCGGTGCCCCGCGGCCGCAGCATCGTGCTCTGGCTCGCGCAGGCCGGCCGGGACCCGCGGCTGACGCCGGAGCCGCACCGCTTCCGGCCCGGTCAGCCCGGCTCCCGGCGGCATCTGGCCTTCGGCGCCGGCGCACACCGCTGCGTCGGGGCGCAACTGTCCCGGATGGAGGCCGCGGTCGTCGTCGGTCAGACCGCTCCGCTGCTGCGCCACGTCGAGGTGTTGCGGGCGCCGTGGTGCCCGGACAACCTGTCCTTCCGGATGCCCGACGCGTTCGTGGTCCGCGCGGTCATGGCGCCCACGGCGGCGGGAACGAGTCGGCCGGCCACGGCGGCGGCGGACCCGGTACCCCGTCCAGGCGCAGCATGTCCGGATCGGCTCGCCCGAACAGCCGGGCCGTGAACCAGGCCGGCGCGCGCTTGCGGAACTCCTCCGGCGGCAGCGCCCCGACCCCTTCCGGGAGTACCCCGGCCAGTTCGCCGGGCAGGTCGGTCAGGTTGCGCCAGTGCACCAGCTCCGGCTCCTCCGGCCACGCGCCGACCACGACGAACGCCGGTACCCTCCGTCGTTCGAGCGCTTCGAGGGTCAGCGCGGTGTGGTTGAGGGTACCCAGGCCCGCGCGGCACACGACCACCACCGGGCAACGGACCGCGACCGCGAGCTGCGCCATGGTCCAGCCGCCGGTCCCCATCGGTACCAGCAACCCGCCCGCGCCCTCCACGAGCACGAGGTCGTAAGCCTCGGCGCTGACCCGTACCGCCTCGATGACGTCGCCGATCGCGAGCGGTACCGCCCCGGCCTCCTCGGCCGCCGCGAGCGGTGCGAGGGCGTCGGGGTAGCTGACCAGGGCCCGGGCGCCCGCCGGCGCGGCCAGGCGGGTGACCACCTCGATGTCGGACTCGACTCCGGAGTCCGGCGCGACGCCGGACTCGACCGGCTTGAGCACGCCGACCCGGTACCCCTGCGCGCTGGCCGCCGCCGCCAGCGCGGCCACCACGATCGTCTTGCCCACCCCGGTATCCGTTCCCGACACAATCAATACGGTCACGGGGCACACTCGGCGATGACGTCCAGTGCCTGCGTGAAGTCGGCGCGGGACAGGCCGACGTTGACGGTCAGCCGCAGCCGGGACCGACCGTCCGGAGTGGACGGTGGCCGGAAGCAGCCGACGGCTACGCCCCGCGCCCGGCAGGCCGCCGCCCACCCGACGGCGGCCTCGGGACCGGGCGCGGTCACCGAGACCACGCCCGCGTCCGGTTCGGACACCTCGTGGCCGGACAGCCGCTTGCCGACCAGCGCGGCCCGCTCGTGCAGCTCGGCGCGCAGGTCGTCGCCGGCCCGGATGAGTTCCAGCGCGGCGCGCGCGCCGGCCGCGACCGGGGGTGGCAGGCCGGTGTCGAAGATGAAGGTGCGGCCGGTGTCGACCAGGTGCGCGATCAGCTCCGCAGGCCCGGCGACCACACCTCCCGCCGCCCCGAACGCCTTGGACAGCGTCATGGTGACCACCACGTCGGGTTCGCCGGACAGGCCCGCCGCCGCGACCCCGCCCGTCCCGGCCGCGCCCACCACCCCAACCGCGTGGGCGTCGTCGACGAGCAGCCGCGCCCCGTACCGGCGGGCCACCGCGTGCAGCTCGGCCAGCGGGGCGAGGTCGCCGTCGACGGAGAACACGGACTCGGTCACCACCACGGCCGGCCGGTCCCCGCGCCGGGCGAGCGCGGCCGCCACGGCCGCGAGGTCCGCATGCGGCGTCACAGTGACCTCGGCGCCGGAGATCCGACACCCGTCGATCAGGGACGCGTGGTTGTACGCGTCGGAGACCAGCAGGGTACGCGGCTGGACCAGAGCCCGGACCGCGCCGAGGTTGGCGAGGTAGCCCGAGCTGTAGACGAGGGTGGCACCGACACCGAGGAAGTCCGCGAGCGCCGCCTCCAGCTCGGCATGCACCTCGGTCGATCCGCGCACCAGCCGCGATCCGGTCGCGCCCAGCCCGTACCCGTCCAGCGCGGCGGCGGCCGCCGCCAGCACCGCCGGGTGGCGGGACAGCCCGAGATAGTCGTTGCCGGCGAGGTCGAGCACGCGGTCACCGGTACCCCTGGGGGTTAATCGGCGGCGTAACCCGGCGCGGGCTCGCAGGTCAGCCTTGTGGGCCAGGCGGGCCAGCCAGTCTGCGGGAGCCTGCTCCACGTCTCACCTCCGACCGTCCTTGTAGGGTACGGACCATGCCGTCGCTGTCCGACCCCACCCTGGCCGCCGCCGTCGACCGGGTCCTGGAGACCGGCGTGGGGCTGGCCGAGCCCGACGTGCTCGCCGTCCTGGAGCTGCCAGACGAGGAGCTGCCCGCCGCGCTTGAGCTGGCCCACCAGATCCGGATGCGCTGGTGTGGACCGGAGGTGGAGGTCGAAGGCATCGTCTCCGTGAAGACCGGCGGCTGCCCGGAGGACTGCCACTTCTGCTCGCAGTCCGGGCTGTTCACCTCGCCGGTGCGGGCGGTGTGGCTGGACGTCCCGGCGCTCGTGGCGGCGGCGCGGCAGACCGCCGCGACGGGCGCCACCGAGTTCTGCATCGTGGCTGCGGTGCGCGGGCCGGACGAGCGGCTGATGAGGCAGATGCGCGAGGGGGTCGCCGCGATCCGCGCGGAGGTGGACATCCAGATCGCCGCGTCGCTCGGGATGCTCAGCCAGGCGCAGGTGGACGAGCTGGTGACGATGGGCATCCACCGGTACAACCACAACCTGGAGACGGCGCGCTCCTTCTTCCCGCAGGTGGTCACCACGCACACGTGGGACGAGCGGTTCTCGACGCTGGAGATGGTGCGCGACTCCGGCATGGAGGTCTGCTGCGGCGGCATCCTCGGGCTGGGCGAGAGCGTGGCGCAGCGGGCCGAGTTCGCGGTGCAGCTCGCCGCGCTGGCACCGGACGAGGTGCCGCTGAACTTCCTCAACCCCCGGCCGGGTACGCCGCTTGGCGGCGCGCCGGTGCTCGACGCGCGGGACGCGCTGCGCGCCATTGCCGCGTTCCGGCTGGCGTTGCCGCGCACCATCCTGCGGTACGCGGGTGGGCGGGAGATCACGCTCGGCGACCTGGGTACCCGCGACGGCCTGCTCGGCGGGATCAACGCGGTGATCGTCGGCAACTACCTGACCACCCTGGGTCGGTCCCCGGACCGGGACCTGGCCCTGCTCGACGAGCTGAGGATGCCGGTCAAGGCGCTGTCGGGCACGCTGTGAGCGCAGCGCCGCGGAGCGAACCAGGGCACGCTGTGAGCGCAGCGCCGCGGAGCGAACCAGGGCACGCTGTGAGCGCAGGACTGCCGCGGAGCGAACCAGGGCACGCGATGAGCTACTGCGACCGGTGCGGCGATCCGCTGGCGGTGGGCGCGGCACACCCGGCGTGCGCGGCGGCGCGGACCCTGGAGCCGCCCCGGTTCTGCCCACAATGTGGACGCCGGATGAAGGTTCAGGTGCTGCCGGCCGGCTGGCGGGCCACCTGCGTTGAGCACGGCGAACGCGCGGATCACGAGGCCCGTCCGTGATCGCGCTCACGTTGTGTTCAGCCGGCTGAACTTGCAGATTGGGGCGCATGACGCTGCGCCTTGCCCCCGGTACCGGATGGGCCGAGACCCTGCGCCGAGCCGTGGACCTGACCCCTGAAGGCTTCGCCGACGACCGGCTGCGCACGCTCGTGGACGGCGCGTGGCTCGACGCCGGTGCCCCGACCCCGCTGCGGACCCCGGTCGACGGCACCGTCCTCGTGCAGCTCCCCCGGCTCGACGCGGTGACCGCGCGCCGGGCGGTCGCCGCGGCGGCGCGGGAGCACCGGGAGTGGGCCGGTACCCCGTTGACCGTGCGGGTAGGGCGGGTCGAGGCGGCCCTCGACGCGCTGACCGAGGCGCGCGACCTGCTGGCGCTGCTGCTCGTGTGGGAGATCGGCAAGCCGTGGCGGCTCGCCTGTGCCGACGTGGACCGGGCCCTGGACGGGGTCCGGTGGTACGTGACCCAGATCGGGCGCCAGGTCGCCGGCCGCGACCCGCTGTCCGGCCCGGTGTCCAACATCGCCTCCTGGAACTATCCGATGAGCGTGCTCGTGCACGCCGAGCTGGTCCAGCTCCTCGCCGGCAACGCGGTCATCGCGAAGACCCCGTCGCAGGGCGGGGCGGTCTGCCTGACCGTGGCGCACGCCCTGATGCGCCGGGCCGGCCTGCCGGTCACGCTGGTCTCCGGTTCCGGTGAGGAGCTGTCGGAGGTACTGGTCCGGGCGCCGGAGATCGGCGCGGTGGCGTTCGTCGGCGGGCGGTCCAACGGCGGCAAGGTGGCCGCCGCGCTCCTCGACACGGACAAGCGGCACATGATCGAGCAGGAGGGGCTCAACGCCTGGGGCGTCTGGAAGTTCTCCCAATGGGACCTGCTCGCCGGGCACGTGAAGAAGGGCTTCGAGTACGGCAAGCAGCGCTGCACCGCGTACCCGCGGTTCGTGGTACAGCGTGACCTCGTCGACAAGTTCCTCGACGTGTACCTGCCCGTCGTGAAGTCGATCCGGTTCGGTCACCCGCTCGCCGTGGCCACCGACGACGCCCCACCGCCGGAGCTGGACTTCGGGCCGCTGATCAGCGCCGCCAAGGCCGAGGAGCTGCACCGCAAGGTGGAGGAGTCGATCCGGCACGGAGCGATCCCGCTGCACCGGGGCAGCCTCGCCGACGCGGCCGGGTTCCTCGACGGGCAGGACACGTCCGCCTACGTCGCCCCCGCCGCGCTACTCGCCCCACCCGGCCGGTCCCGGCTGATGCACGCCGAGCCGTTCGGCCCGGTCGACACGATTGTCGTGGTGGACACCGAGGACGAGCTGCTGGCCGCGATGAACGCATCCAACGGCGCGCTGGTGGCCAGCCTCGCCTGCGACGACGAGGAGCTCGCCGCGAAGCTCGCCAAGGACCTGCACGCGTTCAAGGTGGGCATCAACCGGCCGCGTTCCCGGGGCGATCGGGCCGAGCCGTTCGGCGGCCGGGGCGCGTCGTGGAAGGGCGCCTTCGTCGGCGGCGATCTGCTCGTCGAGGCGGTCACCGTCGGCGACGGCGACGAGCAGGTCTACGGCAACTTCCCGGACTACAGCCGGTACCCGGCGACCTGACGCCCCGCGAGCGGGGACCGGCACGCGAGATCTACGGTCGGGAGCTCGACCGGCGCCGTATAACTGAGGGGTGGTCGCCCTGCCGAGCCCGTACCGCTCCCGGGTCCGCACCTGGGTCGGGCTCGGGCTCGGCGCCGCCGGGCTCACCGGGCTCACGGTCGGCCTGACCGGCACCGCGTCCCTGACCACCGCCGCCCTGCTCTACCTCGTACCGGTCGTCGCGGTCGCGGTGCTCGGCGGGGTCTGGCCGGCGCTGGCCGCCGCCCTGGCCTCCGACGCGCTACTGAACTTCTTCTTCGTGCCGCCGTACCACACGTTCACCGTGGAGCACCGGGACAACGTGCTCGCCCTGCTGATCTACGTGCTCGTCGCGGTGACCGTGAGCGTCGCCGTGGACCTCGCGGCCCGGCAGCGCGCGGCGGCGGTACGCAGCGGGATCGAGGCCCGCCTGCTCACCCGCTTCACCTCGGCGCCGGTCGTCGACCAGTCGCTGACCCGGCTGCTCGCCCACGTGCGCGACACCTTCGGCATGCGGGCGGTGGCGCTGGTCGAGGGGGACGTGACGGTGGCGGGCGTGGGCGGGCCGCTCAGCGACCATCCCGTCCTGCGGGTGGCGGCCGCCGACGGGCTGCACCTGGTCGCCGACGGGCCCGAGCTGTTCGGCGAGGACCGCCGGCTGCTCTCCCGGCTGGCGGCCGGCGCCGCCCGTACCCTCGAGGCGCAGCGCCTGGCCCACCGCGCCGCCGAGGCGGAGCAGCTGGCGGAGATCGACCGCCTGCGCACCGCGATCCTCGCCGCCGTCGGCCACGACCTACGCACCCCGCTGGCGAGCATCAAGGCCGCCGCGTCCAGCCTGCGCGCGCCCGACGTCGAGTTCTCCGCTGCGGACCGCGACGAGCTGCTGGCCACCGTCGAGGAGTCCGCCGACCGGCTCGACGACCTGGTGGAGAACCTGCTCGCGATGAGCCGGCTGCAGGCCGGGGTGCTGTCCGTGCAGCCCCGCCCGGTGGCCCTGGACGAGGTGGTCGCCCGGGCGGTCCCCCGGGCCCCGGTGCGCCTCGCGGTGGGCGACGACCTTCCCCTGGTACGGGCGGATCCCGGTCTGCTCGAACGGGTGGTGGCCAACCTCGTGGACAACGCGGTACGCGCCTCGGACAGCGTGACGGTGGACGCCAAGGTGTCACCGTCCACTGTGGACCTCCGGGTCACCGACCACGGCGCCGGCGTGGCCCCCGGGGACCGGGAACGGATGTTCGCGCCGTTCCAGCGACTGGACGACCACACGGCTGACGGCGGGCTGGGGCTGGGCCTGGCGATCGCGCGGGGGTTCACCGAGGCGATGGGGGGCCGGCTCACCCCCGCCGACACCCCGGGCGGCGGCCTGACCATGACGGTCACCCTGCCGAGGGCCGACGCGTGACCGGGCTGGCTGGCGCTCGCTGCGCTCGCGCGGGTCACCCGCCCGGACAGCCGCCCTGTGGCCGACCGTCCGACTCTGTCGCTGCGCTCCCTCGCTCCCGGCCGGCCGCGGGCGGCGGCGCATGACCCGGATCCTGGTGGTCGACGACGACCGGCAGCTCCTGCGGGCGCTGCGGATCAACCTGCGCACCCGGGGGTACGAGGTGCAGCTCGCGCCCGACGGGACCAGCGCGCTCGCGATGGCCAGCCGGCAACCGCCCGACCTGGTGATCGTCGACCTCGGCCTGCCGGACATGGACGGCGTCGAGGTGGTGGAGGGCATCCGGGGCTGGTCCACCGCACCGGTGATCGTGCTCACCGCCCGACACATGGAGCAGGCGAAGGTCCGCGCCCTCGACGCCGGGGCCGACGACTACGTGACCAAGCCGTTCGGGATGGACGAGCTGCTGGCCCGGGTACGGGCGGCGCTGCGCCGGGCCACACCCGCGCCGGAGGAGCCGGTGGTGCGCACCGACGCGTTCACCGTGGACCTCGCCGCCCGGCGGCTCATCCGCGACGGACACGACGTGCGCCTCACGCCGACCGAGTGGCACGTGCTGGAGGTGCTGGTACGCCACGCGGGCAAGCTGGTCCCGCACCGGCAGCTGCTGCAGGAGGTGTGGGGGCCGCGGTACGAGTCGGAGACCAACTACCTACGGGTGTACCTGGCCCAGCTACGCGCCAAGCTGGAGCCCGACCCGGCCCGGCCGCGGCACCTGATCACCGAGCCGGGGATGGGCTACCGGTTCCAGCCGTGAGGTCCGGGGTCCGGCGGGCGATCGCGGCCGCGAGGTCCGCCAGCGCGTACGCCCGGGCGCACTCGGCCGGGGTGAACGGCGGCTCCAGCCGGCGCACCTCCACCGTCCCGCCCGCCGGGTCGGGCAGCAGCAGCACGTGCGCGGCGTACCCGGGCCCGCCCGGCGCGGTCTCCGGCCGCCGGGTCACCAGCACGTCGCCGAGCAGTGCGGCCAGCGCCACCCCGAGGTCCTCGCCGTCGCCGACCATCCGCGCGGCGAGGTTGAGTACCAGCGTCGGGGGGTCGACGGGGCCGTCGGCGGCGGCCCGGCGTACCCATGGATCGCGTCCGCGGCCCTTGACCACCGCGGCCAGCAGCTCGGTCTCGGACAGCGTCTCGGGGGCGTCGACCAGGAAGTCGTCCACGGCACCGGCCTGCGACGCGTGCACCTGGACCGACAGGATGTTGACCTTACGCAGGGCGAGGCTGGCGGCCAGCACGGCCAGGAAGCCCGGCCGGTCGTCGACCGTCGCGCGGATCCGCCAGAGCGCCATGGCACACCGGCCCGGTCACCGGTCGAGGGCGGCGGCGAACCGCGCGGCCGGGTTGACCGGCCAGGGCTCCGGGCGCGCCGCGGGCGGGTCGGGCCGGCCGGCCACCTCCAGCCGGCCGGCGAGGACCAGCGCGCTGGCCCGGACGAGCTGGGCCAGCCGGTCCACCTCGGTGACGTGGAACGCGGGCGGCGGCAGGGCCGGGTCGGCGCTGGTCTCGCCGCTCCGGGCGGCGAGCAGCACGAGGCCGGCCCGCCCGAAGGGCGCCGCCGCGAACCGGGCCCCGTCGGCGCCGTCGAAGGCACGCGGGCGCAGCGGCGTCACGTCCGGCGCACGCAGCGGCTGCGGCGCCCGCCAGCTCGCGTAGACCACGGACGGGCCGCTCTCCCCGGCGTCGCCCGACCGCGCCCAGTCGGCCGCGACCGCCACCACCGCGGCCCAGTCGGCCGACAGCAGCCCCGGTACCGCGTCGGCCAGCGTGGCCACCCCGTCCGACGGGTTCGCCGCCACCTGGCCGACCAGTTCCACGTCGGCGCCGCCGACCGCCGGCGCGCCCACCGACCGCCACACCCCCTCGACGGTGACGCCCGGGATCGCGGCCAGCCCGGCGAGGATCCGGTCGACCGGCGCGGCGGCCGGCCAGATGACGGTGAAGTCGTCGACCGCCCGGCCGCCGACCCGCTCCAGCACCACCATCTGGACGATGTCCGCCCCCGTCACGCCCAGTGTCCGGGCCACCTGACCCAGCGAGCCTGGCCGGTCAGGCAGCCGTACCCGCAGCCGCAACAACATCTGGTACCTCCCGGTCGGACGCGTCCCCGGGTCTAGGGTGCCGTGAGTACGTTTCCGGATGATTGCGGCGGCATGGTCCACTGACCTCCCTCCCGACATCTGGGACGCCGCGCCGCCGACCGGGCCGTCCGGGCTCAGGCGAGGCGGCGCAGGAGCGTGGTGGCGCGCTCGTGGTCGAAGAGGGTCGGGTCGAAGCGCTTGCCGATCCACTCCAGCATCGCCCCGTGCTCGGGGTGATCGGGATCGCCCAGCGCGGCGAGGAAGCTGGCGTATCCGTAGACCCCGCCCACGTCCTCCGGCGGGCACGCGCTCTCCCCCTCCAGGCACAAGGGGTACCGGATGTCGGGCTCGGCCGAGTAGATGGCCTCCACCGTGACCTCGTGCTCCCACCAGTCCCCGAAGTCGTAGGTGTAGATGAACCGCGAGTCCTTGCCGACCACCGCGTCCAGCCGTACCTCCAGCTCGTCGCGCAGATCCAGCTCGCCCTCCGGGTCGGGCTCCCCGTACTGCACGCCGTCGATCTCGAAGGAGTGCAGATGGTAGTTCTGCCAGCCCATGGCGTACTGGATCACGCGGTGCACCCGGTCCAGGGTGTACCCGCCCGGTACCGCCACCCGCCGCCACACCTCGGGCGTCACGTCTGCCAGGCTGATCCGTAACTGAAAGATCTGTCGCGACATCGCGCCCCTTCTCGTCGTGTGGCCCATTCTTGACCGAAGACGGTCCCGATGACGAGGGGATGGCGATGATCTGCGGCGCATGTCGGGAACGCCGGCACGCCGACTGCCGAGGCGGCACCTGGTGCGACTGCCAGCACCGCCCGCCGGCGCCCACCCCGCCCGCGACCGGCGCCGCGGGCGAGTGACGATATCCGGATGCACCGACTCTGGCCGGACCCGGACCCGGCCCCGCTGGACGACGCGGCGCTGAGCGCGCTCTACGAGCCGGCCGGCCCCGGCCTGCGGATGAACTTCGTGACCAGCGTCGACGGGGCGGTGGAGATCGAGGGGCGCTCCGCCGGCCTGGGCAACCCGGCGGACAAGCGGGTCTTCGGGCTGCTCCGGCAGTACCCCGACGCGCTGCTCGTGGGCGCCGGCACGCTGCGGGTCGAGGGGTACCACGCGGTCCGGCTGGACGAGGAGCGGCGCGCGTGGCGGACGGCGCGCGGGCTCGACCCGTACCCCCGGCTGGTGGTGATCTCCCGCCGGCTCGACCTGGACCCGACCCACGACGCGCTGTCCGAGGCGCCCCGCCGGCCGGTGATCCTGACCAGCCGCGCCGCCCCGCCCGACCGGGTGACCGCGCTGTCCACGGTGGCCGACGTGCTGGGGCACGGCGACGACGAGGTCGATCTCCGCGCGGCAATGGGCGACCTGCGCGACCGCGGGGTCGCCACGATCCTGTCCGAGGGCGGGCCGCACCTGTTCGGCTCGCTGACCGCCGCCGATCTCGTCGACGAGGTCTGCCTGACCGTGTCGCCGCTGCTCGCCGGGCCCGGTGCGGGCCGCGTCACCGCCGGGCCGCCATCGGAGATACGGGGGCTGGCGCTTGCCCACGTCCTGTGCGCCGACGACGCCCTCCTGCTCCGGTACGTGCGAGGCTGACCACGCACCGCTAACCATCGGGCCAGAACATATGTTCGTCGGCGCGCCCATGTGACTTGGCCGGGGGACGTGGGGCACGATGCCCGTCATGAGCCCTTCCCCGCTCAGTGATCCACCAGTCGTCACCGGCCCGCCGGTCGGCCGGGTACTCGGTACCGCCGACGCCACTCCCCTGTCGTTCTGGGTCGCCGTGGAGCAGGGCGCCTACCTGCAGCTCGACGACGTGGTGGTGACCCGGCGGGAACTGCCCGACCGGGAGCCGGTGACGATCGCGGGCGTGGTCACCGCGGTCCGGGCCCGGCACGAGGGCGCGCTGTTCGAGTCCGACGTGTTCGCGATCGCCGACGGTACCCTGCCGGCGCAGGTACAGGAGGCGGCGGAGATCACCACCACCCGGGTCGACCCGGAGCTGTACGTCCCGCCGACGCCCGGCGCCCCGGTGCACCGCGCGTCCGGCGAGGCGCGGTCCAAGGCGCTCTACTTCGACCGGATGGAGCAGCCGGTACCGCTCGGCGTCGGCCGTGACGGCGCGCCGGTCTTCCTCAACTTCGAGTTCCTCAACGGGCAGCGCGGCGCCCACGTGTCCATCTCCGGCATCTCCGGAGTGGCCACGAAGACGAGCTTCGCCACGTTCCTGCTCTACTCGGTGTTCCGGTCGGGCGTGCTCGGGGCCGAGGCGGCCAACACCAAGGCGCTCATCTTCAACGTCAAGGGTGAGGACCTGCTCTTCCTGGACCACCCCAACGCCCGGCTCACCGAGTCCACTGTGGACGACTACGCCCGGCTGAGCCTGACCGCCGAACCCTTCCCCGACGTGGCCGTCTACGCCCCGCCCCGGGCCGGCGACCCGACCGGTACCCCCGACGTGTCCAGCCGCCTGGCCGGCGTCGACAGCTTCTACTGGACCCTCGAAGAGTTCTGCGCCGACCGGCTGCTGCCCTACGTGTTCGCCGACGCCGACGACGAGCGGCAGCAGTACACGATGGTCGTGCACGGGGTCACCGCCCACCTGGCCCGCGTGGCGCTGCCCGCCGACGGCGGGGTGTCCGTCCAGGGCACCCGGCTCGGCTCCTACGCCGACCTGGTGGACTTCCTCGTGGCCCAGGTCAACGACGAGGAGTCGCGCCACTCGTGGGTCGGCTCGGCGGTCGGCCTCGGTACCGTCAACGCCTTCGCCCGCCGGCTGATCAGCTCGAAGAAGGACCTCGGCCGGCTCATCCGCGGCGACCTGCCGCCCGGCCGCCCGCACGCGGTCAACACCGCCGAGTCCGCCCAGATGACCGTCGTCGACCTGCACAACCTGCCCGACCGGGCGCAGCGCTTCGTGGTCGGCGTGACGCTGAAGACCGAGTTCGAGCGCAAGGAGAAGGCGGGCACCGCCAAGCCGTTGCTGTTCGTGGTGCTGGACGAGCTGAACAGATACGCACCGCGCGAGGGATCGAGTCCGATCAAGGAGATTCTGCTCGACATCGCCGAGCGCGGACGCTCACTCGGCGTGGTGCTGATCGGCGCGCAGCAGACCGCGAGCGAGGTGGAGCGGCGTATCGTGGCCAACTCGGCGATCCGCGTCGTCGGCCGGCTCGACCCGGCCGAGGCGGGCCGCCCGGAGTACGGCTTCCTGCCGCCCGCGCAACGCGCCCGGGCGATGATCGCCAAGCCCGGCACCATGTTCGTCAGCCAGCCCGAGCTGCCGGTGCCGCTGGTGGTCGAGTTCCCCTTTCCGGCGTGGGCGACCCGGCCGGCGGAGGCGGGACCGGCGCCGCGCGCCACGCTCCGTTCGCTGACCCAGGCGGCCGACGCGTTCGCCGTCGTCGGCGCCCGACCGGCCGGCGCCTCCCTGTCCGACGACGACATCCCGTTCTGATGCGGATCCTGCACACCTCCGACTGGCACGTCGGGAAGGTCCTCAAAGGACAGTCCCGGATGGACGAGCACGTCGCCGTGCTCAAGCAGGTCGTCGACATCGCCGCGACGGAGCGGCCCGATCTGGTACTGGTCGCCGGCGACCTCTTCGACACCGCCGCGCCGTCGCCCGACGCGACGCGCGTGGTGACGCGGGCGCTGTCGGCGTTGCGCCGTACCGGTGCCGAGGTGGTCGCGATCGCCGGCAACCACGACAACGGCGCGGCGCTGGACGCGCTGCGCGCGTGGGCCGAGGCGGCCGGCATCGCGCTGCGCGGGTCGGTCCGGGAGCGGGCGGCGGACCACCTCATCTCCGGCCGGACGGCCGCCGGCGAGGACTGGCGGCTGGTCGCGCTGCCGTTCCTGTCGCAGCGGTACGCGGTCCGCGCCACGGAGATGTTCGCGCTGTCGGCGGCCGAGGCCACGCAGACCTACGCCGACCACGTCGGGCGCCTGCTGGCCCGGCTGACCGAGGGGTTCGACGGCGACGCGGTCAACCTCGTCGCCGCACACCTCACCGTCGTCGGCGGGGTCCTGGGCGGCGGCGAGCGCGACGCACACACCATCCAGTCCTACGCGGTACCGGCGACGGTGTTCCCGACCAGCGCGCACTACGTCGCGCTCGGGCACCTGCACCGGCGGCAGAGCGTGCTCGGGCCGTGCCCGGTGCACTACAGCGGCGCCCCGCTCGCCATCGACTTCGGCGAGGAGGAGAACACCCCGTCGGTGACAGTGGTGGAGGTGACCGCGAACACCGCCGCCAAGACGCGGGACGTGCCCATCACCAGCGCCACCCCGCTGCGCACCGTGCGCGGCACGCTCGACCAACTGTCCACAATAGACACCGGTGGCGCCTGGCTGCGGGTGTACGTGAGCGAGAAACCCCGTGCCGGGCTGCGCGAGGCGGTCCAGGAGCTGCTGCCGCAGGCCCTGGAGGTGCGCATCGACCCGGCACTGGTCGCCGACGACGAGGCGCCGCAACGGGCGCAGCGCTCCGGACGGGCGCCGCGTGACCTGTTCGCCGACTACCTGGCCAGCCGGGGGCACGCCGACCCGGACGTCGTGGCGCTGTTCGACCGGCTGTACGGGGAGGTGGCGCACTGATGCGGCCGTTGCGGCTGGACCTGCACGGCTTCACGGTCTTCCGGGACCCGACCACGGTCGACTTCGCCGACGCGGACTTCTTCGCGCTCGTCGGGCCGACGGGTTCGGGCAAGTCCACGATCCTCGACGCGATGTGCTTCGCGCTCTACGGGACGGTACCCCGCTGGAGCGACCGGCGCTCAGTGGCCAACGCGCTCGCGCCGTCGGCCGCGGAGGCCCGCGTGCGGTTGGTGTTCGAGGCGGGCGGGGCGCGCTACGCGGCGACCCGCGTGGTGCGCCGCGACGGCAAGGGGCGCATCGCCACCAGCCATGCCGGGCTGGAGCTGCTGCCGCGCGGGTTCGACCTGTCCACACTGGACAGCGGGCTGACCGAGCTGGGCGAGCCTCTCGCGGGCTCCCCCGCCGAGCTGGACGCGGCCGTGCTCGCGGCGGTCGGGCTGCCGTACGACCAGTTCACCAGCTGCGTGGTGCTGCCTCAGGGGCAGTTCGCCGAGTTCCTCCACGCCAAACCCGCCGCGCGCCAGCAGATCCTGGTCAACCTGCTCGGCCTGTCCGTCTACGAGCGGGTCAGAGACCAGGCCACCGCCGAGGCGACCACGGCCGAGGCACACCTCGCGGCGACCACCCGGCTGCTCGACGACCTGGCCGGCGCGAGCGACGAGGCGCTGGACACGGCGACCGCGCGGGTGGCCGAGCTGACGACGCTCAATGAGGCGGTCGAGACGGCGGTGCCCGCGCTGGTGAAGGCGCGGCAGGACGCGGCGGCCGCAGCGGCGGCGCTGGCCGGCCTCGACGGCGAACTGGCCCTGTTGAGCCGGGTGCGCCCGCCGGCCGACGCGCCGCGCACCGCGCAGGCGGTGGCCGCGGCGCAGGCGGCGGTGCAGGCCGCCGCGGAGGCGGTGACCGCGGCGGAGGAGCGCGAGGAGAAGCTGCGCGGCGAGCTGGCCGCCGGGCCGGATCCGACGGCGCTGCACCGGTTGCTGGACGACCACACCGAACGGGACCGGCTCCGCGTCCAGCTCACCGAGCTGGCCGGCGCGGTCGGTCAGGCGCAGGCGGAGCACGCCAAAGCTTCGGCCGTCCTCGCGACCGCGACGGCCGCCGCCGAGAAGGCCGCCGCCCTGGTGGCCGAGGCGGAGCGGGGCGTGGAGGCCGCGCGCACGAAGGACCGCGCGGCCACGCTGCGCCCGCACCTGGTGGCCGGCGAGCCGTGCCCGGTGTGCGAGCAACCGGTCCGCACCGTGCCGGCCGTGCCGGACGTCCCCGCGCTCAAGGCCGCCAACGCCGCGCTGGCCAAGGCACAGCAGGGTGCCGAGGCCGCACAGCGGGCCGTGGCGACCCGGGACCGCGCCGTGCGGGAACTCGACCGCGCCCTCGCCGCCGTTGCCGCCCAGCGTGACCAGCTTGACACCCGGCTGTCCACAGTGGACGGGCGGCTGGCCGGCGCACCGGAACCGGACGCGGTGCGCGCAGCGCTGGCCACGCTGACGGGGCTCCAGCGGGCCGTCGAGGAGGCGGCCGGCGAGGTCCGTGCGGCACGGGAGGCGCAACGCCGCACGGTGGCCGTGGCGGAGCACGCACGCACCCGGTTGCGGGCGGCGTGGCGCACCTTCGACGGAATACGTGACACGGTCGCGCCGCTCGGCCCGCCTCCGGCGGACCGTGACGACCTGGCCGGCGCGTGGGACACGCTCGCGGCGTGGGCACTGTCCGAAGTGGACGGTCGCCGGGAGCGGCGCGGACCGCTCGCCGACGGCGTGCGCGCTGCGGAGGCGTCGGTGGCCGAGGTGGCCGATAGCATCGGTGCCCTGTTCGCCGCTGCCAGGCTGGCCGTCCCGGCCGACCCCGCGCAGTGCACCCGGGCGGCCGCCGTGGCGCTGGCCCAGGCCGAGGGCGTGCGCGACGCGGTCCTCGACAAGCGCGCCCAGGCCGAGAAGGTCCGCGCCCAGCGGGCCGGGTACGAGCGGGCCGCCCAGGTGGCCAAGGCGCTGGTCAACCACCTGCGGGCCAACAACTTCGAGCGCTGGCTGCTGGAGGAGGCGCTGGACCTGCTGGTCGATGGGGCGTCGCGGATCCTGCGGGAGCTGTCCGGCGGGCAGTACGACCTGGTGCACGACAAGGGCGAGTTCTTCGTCGTGGACCACCACGACGCGGGGCTGCGCCGGGCGGTGCGCACCCTGTCCGGCGGCGAGACGTTCCAGGCCTCGCTCGCCCTCGCGCTGGCGCTGTCCGAGCAGCTCGCCGGGCTGTCCACCGGGCCGGCGAGCCTGGAGTCCATCCTGCTCGACGAGGGCTTCGGCACCCTCGACGCGGCCACCCTCGACACGGTCGCCGCGACGCTGGAGAACCTCGCGGCGCGCGGGGACCGGATGGTCGGTGTGGTGACCCACGTCGCCGCGCTGGCCGAGCGGATCCCGGTGCGGTACGAAGTACGCAAGGACGCCCGGTCGGCCCACGTGGAGAGGGTGGGGCTGTGAAGTACTACGTCGAGCCGTGGAGCCCGAGCTTCGGCAGCCCGAACCAGCTCGACGGGGCCGACCCGGCTACCCGCAGCACGGCCGAGCTGAAGCTCGACGTGGAGCTGCCGGTGAAGTCCTGGCGTCCGCTGCCGCCCGGCCCGGATGTCGACACGCCGTCGATCGTGCTACTCGTCGACGGCGTCCGCCGGATCGACGCGTACCTGTGGGCGCAGGACGACGACGGGGTGTCCCACCCGACCGTCGCCGCCTCGTACGCGGCCGGCGTGGTCCGCTGCGACCTTCGGCACAGGGTCGCCGAGGTGATCCACCACCAGGTTCGGCGCGGGTTGTTCACCCCCGCGTCGGGGGCCACCCCGATCGGTGAGTACGCCGTCCAACCCGCGAAGGGCACCCGCCACGAGGACGTCGCCCGCGCCGTGCAGACCGCCATGCTGGCCCTGGAGCTGGTGGTCTCCGAAGAGGTCCGCCGGTCCACCGTGGACGATGACGACCTGCTCATCACCGACGGCCCGTTGCGCGGGCGGCACCGGCTGGCCCGGGCCCTGGGCTACACCAAGACCCTCGGCACCGAGTACCTCGCGCCTGACCAGGCCCGGGTGGTGACCGGCTGCCAGCCGGGCGAGCGCTCGCCAGTCTTCTTCACCGGGCCACAGTGGCCGCACTACTCGTGGTACCTGCGGCTGCCCGGACACGCCCAGCACCCGTGGGCCGGCATGGTGCTCGTCCAGGGCTCGCCGGACCTGACCCCGGAGCAGGCGGCCGCCCTGGCCGACCGGTCGACGGTGACGCTGCCCCGCTTCGCGTCGACCGCGTACAAGGACCCGCGCGCCCCGCAGAACCTGGTACCGGTCGCCGGGCTGGAACGCCGGCTGCGCGCGCTGCTCGGCGACGCGCGGCTGCTGCACCGCACGCTGACCAAGGCGTCGCGATGACCCGCGTGCTGCGCCTGCCGGAGCACTACGACTTCGCCGGCACGCTGCGGGAGCTGACCCAGAAGGGGCGTGACCCGACGGTACGGCTGTCCGCCGATGAGCTCTGGTGGGCCTGCCGCACCCCGGACGGGCCGGCCACGCTGCACCTGCGCCGGTCCGGCGACGTGCTGCACGCCGACGGGTACGGGCCCGGGGCGGGGTGGGTGGCCGACCGGGCCGATGCGGTCGCCGGGCTGCGCGACGACGTGAGCGGCTTCACCGACCTGGCGCGGCGCGATCCGGTGGTGCGGGAGGCGTGGCGCCGTCGGCCAGGCCTGCGCCTCACCCGTACCGGCCGGCTCTTCCTGCACCTGCTGCCGACCGTGCTGGCGCAGAAGGTCACCGGGCTGGAAGCCTTCCGGGCCTACGTCAAGACGCTGCGCCACTTCGGCGAGCCCGCGCCGGGCCCGGTACCGGATCTGCTGCTGCCGCCCGATCCGGCGGCGGTCGCCGCCGCGCCTTACTGGCTCTTCCACCCGTTCGGGGTGGAGGCGAAGCGGGCCGACGCGCTGCGCCGGGTGGCGGCCGAGGCGGCCCGGCTGGAGGCGGCGCCCGACGCGGCCACCGCGACCAAGCGGCTGACCGCGATCCCGGGCATCGGGGTGTGGACCGCGGCCGAGGTGATCCGGCTCGCCTACGGCGACCCCGACGCGGTCAGCGTCGGCGACTACCACATCCCGCACCACATCGTCCACGCGTTGACCGGCGCGCCGCGGGCCGGTTCCCGGGTGTCGCGCCCGGGCGAGCTGAGCCCTGCCGACGCGCGGATGCTGGAGCTGCTCGAACCGTTCCGGGGCCAGCGCGCCCGGGTCTGCCAGCTCCTGATGGTCACCGCGCCCGGCGCTCCCCGCTACGGGCCGCGGATGCCGGTGCGCTCCTTCGCCCACTTCTGAGCTTTCTGACAGGAAGCCGATCTAACGATAATCTTGAATGTATCGTTACGCTCCGATAGGTTGGATGAGTGCGCAGACTCCTCATCGGAGCGCTCGCCGCCCTGACTGTCTTCGGCGCCGTGGGAGCTGCCGTGACGGTACGGCCGAAGGCGGCCTACGCGCTCGACGACGGCCTCGCGTTGACCCCACCGATGGGCTTCAACGACTGGAACGCCTTCCGCTGCAACGTGACGGAGCAACTGATCGAGCAGACCGCCGACATCTTCGTCAGCTCCGGGCTCAAGGACGCCGGGTACCAGTACGTCAACATCGACGACTGCTGGATGACCAACGAGCGCGACCCGGTAACCGGCCGGCTGGTACCCGACCCCGTCAAGTTCCCCAACGGGATCAAGGGCACCGCGGACTACGTCCACAGCAAGGGCCTCAAGCTGGGCATCTACGAGGACGCCGGCACGATGACGTGTGCCAAGTTCCCGGGCAGCCTGGGGCACGAGGAACTGGACGCGCAGACCTTCGCCGACTGGGGCGTGGACTACCTCAAGTACGACAACTGCAACAACGCCGGCAGCACCACCACCGAGCAGTACATCGCCCGGTACTCTGCGATGCGCGACGCGCTGCGGCGGACCGGCCGGCCGATCGTCTACAGCCTGTGCGAGTGGGGCGTCAACCAGCCGTGGAACTGGGGCGCGGACGTCGGGCACCTGTGGCGTACCACCGGTGACATCAACGACACCTGGCCCCGGCTGAAGTCCATCATCCGGGCCAACATGGTGCTGCACCCGTTCGCCAAGCCGGGCGCCTGGAACGACCCGGACATGCTCGAGGTCGGCAACGGCGGGATGACCAACACCGAGTACCGCACCCACTTCGCGCTCTGGGCGATGATGGCCGCGCCGCTGCTCATCGGTACCGACCTGCGCCGCGCCACCCCGGCGACGCTGGCGATCCTCGGCAACCGCGACATCATCGCGGTCGACCAGGACCGGCTCGGCCGGCAGGCCGCGGTGATCGCCGACAACGCCGGCCTGATCACGTTCGCCAAGCCGCTCGCCAACGGCGACGTGGCCGTCGCGCTGTACAACGAGACCGACAACGCCGCCCGCATCGCCACCTCCGCGGCGGCGGCCGGCCTGCCCCACGCCGGCGCGTACGCGCTGAAGGACCTGTGGACCGGCGAGGTCACCGAGACGGCCGGGCAGATCGTCGCGACCGTACCGCCGCACGGCACGGTCATCTCCCGGGTATCGACCACGGTCGACATCGGGCACACCGTGCCGGCGACGTGGGTGTCGGTGCAGCCGCCGGCGCTGTTCCCCGGGTCGACGCTGGCCATCGTCAAGGCCGGCGGCGACGCCACGCTCACCACGACCTTCGGCAACGCCGCCCGGCTGCCCACCCGTACCACGCTGGTGTCGCTCGCCGTCCCGGCGGGGTGGCAGGCCACGCCGCAGACCCCGGCGTCGCGGCCGACCGTGGGCACGGACGCCACGTTCAGTACCACCTGGACCGTCCGGGTGCCGGCCAACGCGCCACCCGGCAGCTATCCGATCACCGCGACCGCGACCTTCGCCTGGGCCGGCGGCCCGAAGTCGGGGGTGAGCGCGACCGTCAACGTCCGCATCGCCGTACCGCCCCCGGCCGGCATCAGCGACCTGGGCGACGACGCGTGGCTCGTGGCCGACAACTTCTGGGGCCCGGTGGAGCGCAACACCAGCAACGGCGAACGCCGTGCCGGCGACGGCCACCCGATCACCATCGGCGGCGTGGTCTACCCCAAGGGGCTCGGCGCCCACGCGCCCGGTGAGATCGACTTCTACGCCGGCGGTGCCTGCACCCGGGTCAGCACCGACGTCGGCATCGACGACGAGAAGACCGGCAACGGCGACGTGATCTTCCAGATCTGGGCCGACGACCGGCTCGTCGCGAGCGTCGGCACCACCTGGCAGGACGGCCCGAAGCAGCTGGACGCCGACGTGACCGGCGCCCAGGTGGTCCGCCTCGTGCTGGACCCGAACGGCCCGACCACCAACGACCACGCCGACTGGGCCGGGGCACAACTGACTTGTTGAGCTGACCGGCGTTTGCTTGGGTCGGCGTCGTGGATGTGACCATCGACGCCGCCGGGCCGGCCGACGCCGGGGAGCTGCTCACCCTGCAACGCGCCGCCTACCTGTCCGAGGCGCGGCTCTACCAGTACTTCGAGCTGCCCCCGCTGACCGAGACGCTGGCCGAGGTCCGCGCGGCCATCGGGTCGGTCACCGTCCTCAAGGCGGTGGCCGGCACCCGGATCGTGGGCGCGGTGCGCGGCCGGGCCGAGGGGGACGCCTGCTACGTCGGCCGGCTCGCGGTCGCGCCGGACCTGCAGGGCAACGGCATCGGTACCGCGCTGCTGCGCGCGATCGAGGAGCGGTTTCCGGGGGTGCCCCGGTTCGAGCTGTTCACCGGCGGACGCAGCGCGGACAACATCCGCCTGTACCAGCGTCACGGCTACGTCGAGCGTGATCGCCGCCCGGGCGACCACCCCGAGCTGATCTACCTGGAGAAGCGGGTCACGGTCTGAAATCTTGGACGCTGGTACCCCCTGGAGGGGGTGCAGACGTCCAAGATCTCGCTCGCGGGGCAGACTGTCTGTGTGGACCTGCCGATCATGCCGCCGATTGAGCCCATGCTGGCCAAATCGGTACCCGACATTCCGGTCGCGGAGGGGATGACGTACGAGCCGAAGTGGGACGGCTTCCGGTGCATCATCTTCCGCGACGGTGACGAGGTGGAGCTGGCCAGCCGGGGCGGTAAGACGCTCACCCGGTACTTCCCCGAGGTCGTGGCGCAGGCGCGGCAGCAGTTGCCGGCGCGGTGCGCGGTCGACGTCGAGCTGGTCGTGATCCGGCGCGACGGCCCGCTGCCCCGGCTGGACTTCGAGCTGCTCGGGCAGCGCATCCACCCGGCCGCGTCCCGGGTGAAGCTGCTCGCCGAGAGCACGCCCGCCTCGATCGTCGCGTTCGACCTGCTGCTCCTCGACGGCGAGACGTACCTGCAGACCCCGTACCCGCGCCGCCGGGAGCGGCTGGCCGAGGTGCTGGCCAAGGCGGAGCCGCCGGTGCACCTGACCCCGACGACCACCGACGTGGCCACCGCGAGGGAGTGGTTCCAGGTCTTCGAGGGCGCGGGTCTGGACGGGCTCATCGCCAAGCCCGCCGACCTGCCGTACGAGCCGGGCAAGCGGCTCATGTACAAGGTCAAGCACGCGCGCACCGCCGACGTGGTGGTGGCCGGGTTCCGGTGGCACAAGTCCGGGCCGGTGGTCGGCTCGCTGCTGCTCGGGCTCTACGGCGACGACGGCCGGCTGCACCACGTCGGGGTCAGCGCGAGCTTCCCGATGGAACGCCGCGCCGAACTGCTCCACGAGATCGCGCCGTACCGGATGGACGACGTCAAGGACCACCCGTGGGCCCGGTGGGGCACGCCGGAGGCGGAGCTGGGTACCCAGCGGATGCCCGGCGGGGTGAGCCGGTGGACCGGGAAGAAGGACCTGTCCTGGGAGCCGCTGCGTCCGGAATGGGTGATCGAGGTGGCGTACGACGCGATGGAGGGCGACCGCTTCCGGCACACGGCGCAGTTCAAGCGCTCCCGCCCGGACCGCACCCCCGGGTCGTGCACCTACGAGCAGCTCGACCGGCCGGTCCGGGTGAACGTCGACGAGGTGCTCGCCGGCGGGCCCGAGGCCGTACGCTAGAACGCCGGCCCCGGTAAACCCCGCCGGGCGGCTCGGGAGGTTACACGCTGTGCGTCGCCGTAGCGTAATAGTGATCGCGACCGTCGTGGTCGCGCTGGTGGCCGGCTGCACGCCCCAGCGCGTGCGCTGGGTCTCGCCCACCTCCGGCGGCGCCGGTGCCAGCAGCTCCGTTTCCGCCGGGTTCGCCGTCAGCCCGCCGGCGTGGCGCCCGTGCCGGGACGAGGCCGACAAGGTGCTGCAGGGCCAGCGGCCGCAGGGCGTCAGCTACGACTGCGGCACCATCGAGGTACCCCAGGACTGGACGCGTCCCGACCGCGCCAAGACCTTCCACATCGCGCTGATGCGGGTGCGCGGCCCGCACCAGACCAACCGGATCGGCTCGCTGGTCGTCAACCCCGGCGGCCCGGGCGGGTCCGGCGTCGACCTGGCCGCGTACCTGTCCCTGCAGCTGCCCTCGGTCATCCTCGAACGCTTCGACGTGGTCGGCTTCGACCCGCGCGGGGTCAGCCGCTCCGACCCGGTCAAGTGCTTCGCCGACGCCGACATGGACGCGCTGTTCGGGTTCGACCCGGACCCGCAGGCGCAGGCCGACTTCGACGCCTTCGTCGCGCTCAACAAGAAGATGGCCGCCGGCTGCCAGGCCAAGTACGGCGACACGCTGTCACTGTTCTCCACCGAGCAGGCGGCCCACGACCTCGACGGGATCCGCACCGCACTCGGCGAGCAGAAGCTGACCTACCTCGGCTTCTCCTACGGCACGCTGCTCGGCGCCACGTACGCCCAGCTGTTCCCGAAGAACATCCGCGCGTTCGTGCTCGACGGCGCGGTCGACCCGACCGCGGACACCCTCCAGTCCGCCGAGGGGCAGGCCAAGGGCTTCGCCCACGCCTTCGACCAGTTCGCGGCCTGGTGCCAGGCCAACCCGGCCAAGTGCCCGGCCGGCCCGGACGCGAAAGCGACCCTCAACGCCGCGCTGGACATGGGCCGCAAGGCCCCGGTGACCGCGGCCGACGGCCGGAAGGTCACCGCCGGCTGGATCCTGGTCGGCGTCTTCCGGGCGCTGTACCTGCAGGACTTCTGGCCGTTCCTCGCCGAGGGCCTCGCCAACGTGATCAAGGGTGACCCGAAGCGGATCATGCAGCTCGCCGACGACTACCCGGAGCGGGACCCCCGCGGGCACTACAGCAACATGATCGACGCGTTCAACACGGTCTCCTGCGACGACGACGGCACGATCGAGAACGTCGAGCAGGCCCGCTCGCTGCAGAGCGAGTGGCGGGCCAAGTACGCCGTCTTCGGCGCCAACCTGGCGCTGGGCATCGTCTCGTGCTCGGTCTGGCCGGCCAGGCGCGACCCGTTCCCGACCGGCAAGGCGGCCGGGGCACCGCCGATCGTGGTGGTGGGCACGGTCAACGACCCGGCCACGCCGTATGAGCAGACCGCCAAGCTGGCCGCCATGCTCGGGGTGGGCCGCGTGGTGACCTGGGAGGGCGAGGGGCACACCGCCTACCCGAAGACCACGTGCATCCGCGCGGCGGTCAACGCGTACCTCATCAGCCTGTCGCTGCCGCCCGAAGGGTTGCGTTGCCCGGCGAAGTAGCGCTCGCCCAGATTTTGTGACCGCGCAACGGCGGCGTCGCCCGGCGTTCGCCGGGATCGACTCGACTCACCCGGGGAGCCGGCCGGCGAGGGACGCCGGGCCCGCCTCCGTGGAGGAGCCGTGTCACGTCGTCGCGAGGTGCTGCGGGTGGGCGCGCTGGCCGCCGCCGTCGGAGCACCGGCCCTGGTCGCCGTGTCCACGGGCGGGCGGCCCGCCTTCGCAGAGCCGGCGCGCCCCGCCGACCGGCGCCGCCGCGGCCCCCTGGTGATCGGGCACCGCGGCGCGTCCGGGTACCGGCCCGAGCACACGCTCGCCTCGTACGAGACCGCCGCCCGGCTGGGCGCCGACTTCATCGAACCGGATCTGGTCATCACCAAGGACCGGGTCCTGGTCGCGCGGCACGAGCCGGAGATCGGCGGTACCACCGACGTCGCCGGCCGGCCGGAGTTCGCCGGGCGGCGCACCACCAAGGTGCTCGACGGGGTACCCACGACCGGCTGGTTCACCGAGGACTTCACCCTCGCCGAGCTGAGGACGCTGCGCGCGGTGGAACGGCTGCCGCAGGTGCGCCAGCACAACACTCTCTACAACGGACTGTTCGCGGTGCCCACGCTCGACGAGGTGCTGGCGCTGCGCAAGCGGCTCTCGCACGAGCTCGGCCGGGAGATCGGCGTGTACCCCGAGACCAAGCACCCCACCTACTTCCGGGCGCTCGGGCTGCCCCTGGAGGCCCCGCTCGTGGCGGCGCTGCGCCGCTGGGGCCTGGACCACCCCGACGCACCGGTGTTCGTCCAGTCCTTCGAGGCCGCCAACCTGCGCGCCCTGCACGACGCCTACCGGCTGCGCGCGCCGAGGGTCTTCCTCACCGGCACCGCGGGCAGTCCGTTCAACGATCCCCGCCCCTATGCCGACTACCTCACCTCGGCCGGGCTCAAGGAGCTCGCCGGCTTCGTCGACGGGATCGGGCCGGACAAGAGCCAGATCATCCCCCGTCGCCCGGACGGCTCGCTGGGTACCCCGACGTCGCTCGTCCACGACGCGCACGCGGCCGGGCTGGTGCTGCACCCGTACACGTTCCGGGCGGAGAACACGTTCCTGCCGACCGACCTGCGCGTGGGCACCGACCCGGCCGGTTACGGCCGCGCGATCGACGAGCAGCTCACCTTCCTCCGCGCCGGCGTCGACGGGCTGTTCACCGACCAACCCGACGTCGCGGTCCTGTCCCGCCGGCTACTCTTGGCGGGTGTTGCTGCGTGACGTGGAGCTGGGCGACGTCGACGCCTACGTGCGGATGCGCTGCGACCCGGTCATGATGGCCGAGCTCGGCGGGCCGCTGCCCCGGGAGGGCATCGAGGCGAAGGTCCGGCGCGACGTCGAGCAGGCCGCCGCCGACGCCGACTGGATCAAGATGATCGTGCCCGACAAGGCCGCCCCGGAGGTGGTGGCCGGCATCGTGACGTTGTGGGCCCACCACGGCATCTCCGAGATCGGCTGGATGGTGCTGCCGGAGTACCAGGGCCGCGGCATCGCCAAGTGGGCCACGCGGACCGTGCTCGAACAGGCCCGCGACGACGGCCGCTGGGGCGTGGTGCACGCGTTCCCGGGCGTCACGAATGACCCGTCCAACGCCATCTGCCGCGCCCTGGGGTTCACCCTCGTCGGGCAGGAGGAGGGGTACTGGGCCGGCCGCCTGATGCGCTCCAACCACTGGACCATCGACCCGGCCACCCAGCTTCGCGGATAACCCGATGCCAGGGTGCGGTGCGGCCGGCTAGGGTCGGGCGGGTGATCGAGGCACGCCCGGCCACGCCCGCGGACGCACCCGAACTGATCCGGCTGCGCGCAGTCATGCTCGCGTCGATCCTCGGCGCGGAGCCGCCGCCCGGGCCGTGGCAGGACGCCGGCGAAGAGTTCCTGCGCGTGCGCCTGGCCGACCCGATGGGGACGCTGGCCGCGTTCGTCGTGGACCGGCCGGGCAGCCCGGGCAAGCTGGCCGCGGGCGCGGTCGGCACCATCGAGTACCGGCTGGCCGGCCCGGACAACCCGACCGGCACCACGGGGTACGTGTTCAACGTCGCGACCGACCCGGACCAGCGCCGCCGCGGGTACTCCCGGGCCTGCCTGCAACGGCTCATCGACTGGTACCGCCGCCGTGGCGTGACCCGCGTGGACCTGCGCGCCTCGCCCGAGGGCGAACCGCTCTACGCGGAACTGGGCTTCGTCCGCTCCCGGGATCCCGGCATGCGCCTGCGGCTGTCCCCGTGAGCGAGCGCAGCGGCGCGGCGCTGTCCGGGTGGAGGAGCGCAGCGACGGAGGAGGACGGCGCCTCGGTGCGCCGCGCAGCGAGCGAACCGGAGTCGCTGTGAGCGAGCGCAGCGGCCGGCGGCCGTCATGGAGGAGACCACCGAGGACCGGGCGCCGCGCGAGGTGTTCGTCGGGCACCGCTGAGCGTTACTGCTCGCCGGGCCGCGGTGACGGCCTTTCGCGCAGTTCCAACGCTCGCCGAACACGGCCCCGCGCTCCCCGGACCTCATACCGCCGTACCCTGGGTCCCCCGTGAACCCTTCGCGCCGGCTGGGCCGCTTCCATTGACTCCGACCAACGCTCTCTGCTACCAAGCAGCCTGCCGGGAGTCACCAGACATCAAGAAGGGGTTGGGCGTCCGCCGGCTGTCCCCGATGTCCGCGCAACCAGCGGACAGCTAGCCTGGGCACTGTGACCGATGTCGTGCAGGTACTGTCAGCCACACCCACGCGCGAAGACGCGATAGCCCTGGCGCGGTCAGCCGTTGAGGCTCGCCTCGCGGCAGGCGCCCAGGTCCTCGGACCGGTCACTTCCGCCCTTTGGCACAACGGCGAGTTCGGAACCGGCGAGGAGTGGCAGTTGGCGCTCCAGACCAGCCTCGACCGCTACACCGAGTTGGAGAAACACCTCATCGAACGGCACCCGTGGGCTAATCCGCAGATCATCGCTATTCCAGTCGTTGCCGCACCAGCTAGCTATCTCGAGTGGGCACGGACGTCGACGGCTGGCTAGCCCATTCGGCTGCATAGGCGACCAGCTCGGCGACAGCGCCGACCTCCCGGCACGGCTCAAGGCGCCGTATGAACTCTTCGACTTGATTGCGGGGCCGTACCGATCCGATGCCTGCTGCAAGGTCCATCGCCCGCCGCGCGGTTTCGCACGCCTCGTCGACCTCGTTGGCATCGAGGTAAGCCCTGGCCAGAAACAACAGATACAAAGCCTTGTCCCGCCCGTGGGTATCCGCGTACGCGGACAGGGCGGCGTTGAGCACGGAGATTGCGCGTACGGGGCGACGAAGGACCGTCCAGCATCGACCAGCCATGATCTGAATCTCGATCCCGTCAACCCAGTGTGCCCAGTCAGGATCCGCCCGCTCGTCATGGGTCTCGACGGCCGCCTCGGCCGCCGCGAGGCTTGCCTCCGCCTCATGCGGCTGGCCCTCCACGGCATGTGCCCACGCGCGCCGCTCAAGCTGCAGCGCCCGTACCCGGGGCGTGGCGAACCGAGTTATCTCACACGATGCCGTCGAGAACCCCACGCCGCCTCGACCATCCGTGGCCAGGCGCCGGTACCCGAGGAACGTCAAGGCGTTTGCGATCAGCGAGCCGTTCTCCACGTCCTGAGCGATCGCAAGGCTCAGCCGGAACAACCGTTCAGCTTCCGGCTGCCAACCTGCGTCGAAGGCCGAGAAACCCGCCATCTGTGCCTGCTCGGCCAGCACGCCGAGCAGGCCTCGCTCGGCGGTCTCCGAACCGCGGCCATCTCGGATGGCCTTGGCCGTGGCGTCCATCTCGGCGACGTAGATCGGGTACGTGTGGGCGCCACCGAGGTAGTCGTCGAGTCGACCCGCCGAACCGCCATGGATCCGCAAACTAGCTGCTTGGACGCCTTGCTTTGCTCGGTTGTACCCGCATCGGTTCGCCGGGCATCTTCGGGTGGTCGGGCGGGTAGGGCTGGTCGCCCAGGCCGTTGCGGGCGTCGCGTTCGGCCCACTCCAGCAAGGGAGTCAGGTCGTGGGCCACGTCGTCGATCCCCGCGTGCGGGTCGCCGAGCTTGGCCAGCCGGGGCGGTACCGTCGCCAGGTCGAAGTCGTCGGGCTCCACGTCGGGCAACTCGTCCCAGGTCACCGGCGTGGACACCGTGGCCCGCTGGTTGGCGCGCAAGGAGTACGCGCACGCGATGGTGCGGTCCCGGGCCATCTGGTTGTAGTCGACGAACACCCGCTCCCCCCGCTCCTCCTTCCACCAGCTCGTGGTGATGAGCTCGGGCCGGCGCCGCTCCGCCTCGCGCGCCAGCGCGATCGCCGCCCGGCGCACCTCCACGAAGCTCCACTGTGGACGGATCCGCACGTACACGTGGACGCCGCGCCCGCCGGAGGTCTTCGGGTACCCTACCCAGCCCAGATCGTCGAGCACCTCGTGGACCACGCCGGCCGCCCCGACCACGTCCACGAAGTCGGTGCCCGGCTGGGGATCCAGGTCGATTCGCAGCTCGTCCGGACTGTCCACACTGGAGCGCCGGACCGGCCACGGGTGGAACACGACGGTACCCATCTGGGCCGCCCACGCCACGTGCGCCAGGTCGGCCGGGCACAGCTCGTCGGCCGGGCGCCCGCTCGGGAACGTGATGCGGGCGGTCTGCACCCACGGCGGCGCGCCCCGGGTCGGTACCCGCTTCTGGAAGAACATCTCCCCGTCGATGCCGTCGGGAAAGCGCTGCAGCGTCGTGGGCCGCTCGCCCAGCGCGCGCATGATGCCGTCGCCGACGGCCACGTAGTACCGGAACACGTCGCCCTTGGTGAAGCCGCGCTTCGGGAAGATCACCCGGTCGGCGCTGGTCAGCCGCACCTTCCGGCCGGCGACCTCGACCTCTTCCGCAGTACCCGCCATGTCCCCGACCCTAGGCCATCGCCCCCCGGCGACCTACCGTGGAACCCATGGACGACGCGCTGACCGAGCTTCCGAAGACCGAGGACGAGTGGCGGGTCCGGCTCTCGCCGGCCGAGTTCCGGGTGCTCCGCCAGGCCGGCACCGAACCGGCCTTCACCGGCGAGTACGTCGACACCAAGACCCAGGGCACGTACCACTGCCGCGCCTGCGGTGCCGAGCTGTTCGCCAGCGACGCCAAGTTCGACTCGCACTGCGGATGGCCCTCGTTCGACCAGGCGCTGCCCGGCACGGTACGGGAGATCGAGGACCGCTCGCACGGCATGGTGCGCACCGAGATCCGCTGCGCCCGGTGCGGCTCCCACCTCGGGCACGTATTCCGCGGGGAGGGCTTCACCCCGCACGACACCCGGCATTGCGTCAACTCGCTGTCGATCCGGCTGGCGCCCGCGGAAAGCTGAGCCTGCCGGCCGCGCCAGCGGCCGCCCGCGGCCGGGGTAGAGCCGTCCCGCGCCGCGTGGGACAGTCTGTGCATGGAGTTCGCGGAGCATCTGGAGCGGTTCGAGGCCGCACCCGGCGCACCGGCGGCCGGGGTCACAGCCCGGCCGCGCCGCGCCGGCGGCCTGGTCCTCATCGGCGTCAACCTGCTCGTGGTCGGTTGCTACCTGGGCTTCGTGCTCATCCCCTGGCTGAGCTACTTCGCCCGGCACGGCACCGGCGCCTGCTACCTGGACCTCGGGTGCGCCGGCCCGACGCTGCCGCAGTGGCCGGACTGGACGCTCGTGGTGGTCGGCGTCGGCGGGATCCCGCTGCTCGCCGCCTGGTTCTACTTCGCGGTCGCGGGTCCGGTGCCCACCCTCGCGCTGGCCGGCGTCACGCTGCTGGTCGGCGTGCTACGCAGCGGCATGAGCCGGGCGCTGCGCCGCGCGGTGCTCGGGTCCGGCGTGCTGACCCTCGCGCTCGGCATCTTCGCCGCGACTCCGATGGGTCACATGCTCACGGTCTGGCTCGCCGACTGAGCGACCGGCTCGGCGGGCGCACCGCTCGACCTGGTGACCGCGAACCGCAGGGCGGTGTGGTCGAGCGTGCCGGGCAGCGGGCCGGCCGGGTCCAGCCGCGGTACCGGCCGGAACCGGTACCCGTCGAGCAACGCGTCCAGCAGCGTACCGGTGGTGAAGAGCACCAGGTCCCGCCCAGGACACGTGCCCGGCCCGGCGCTGAACGGCACCAGTGCCCCGGTGTCGTCGGCCCGCCCGTCCAGCCAGATCTCCGGCGCGAACCGGTCCGCGTAGGGCAGCGCGGGATCGCGGTGGAGGTACGAGCTGACGATGACGTACGCGGTACCGGCCGGGAAGCCGTCCACGGGCGCCGTCGAGTCCCGCAGGATGACCATCGTGGTGGGCCACAGCCGCACCGACTCCAGCACGGCGGCGCGCAGGTAGGCCGGGTCGGTGGAGGCGTCCGGGTCGGCCGCGACCAGGGCCAGGTCCCGGTACGCGGCGATGCCGGCCGCGTCGAACGCGAACAGCCAGTGCGGCACCTGCCCCGCCGGGTCGGCCGCGTCGGTGGCCGGGGTCCGGGCGAGCAGCGCCGCGAGGCTGCCCGGCTCCGCGCGGTCCAGGTGCGCCCGTAGCCGTTGCTCGAAGCGCCGCCGCCGGGCGGCCCGCTTCGGCGGCAGGTACGCCCCGTTGGTCGCGCGCCGCAACCCGGTCAGCAGGTCGGTGAGCTCGTCGTCGTCGCGCGCCCCGGCGCCGAGCACGATGCGCCGGACGATCCGCCACCACATCGCCGAGAACCCCGCCCAGTCCAGCTCGCCGGGGAGAGTGCCGGTCTCGGTGCGGATCGCGTGGGCGAAGTCCGCGCCGAGCCGGTGCACCGGCTGGCCGGTGTCCAGGACCGCCTCGTTCACCCGCCGCCGCTCGGCCCGCAGCGGCCCGGAGGAGACGAGCACCCCGTGCGGCTGGAAGTGCGACAGCGCCGCCACCTTCTCCCGGTTGGCCGGCGTGTACGGCTCCGGCGTGCCGAGCAGCACCGTCCGCACGTCCTCCGGCGACAGCAGCACCACCACCGACCGCCCCGGTACCCGCAGCCGCAACGGCCCCGACCCGTACCGCGTCCGCAGCCGCCGCAGCAACCGTCCGGCGCGCCGGTCCGCGTCCAGCCGTTCGGCCAGCGCGAGCACCCGGGGCCGCCGGATGATGGGACCCTGCGCGAGGACCGGGGCGAGCACGGTCGACAAGACGCGCAGCGTGTCGGGCACAGAGGCGGTCGGCATGTTCTCGATCTACCCGGCCGGTGATCCGCCAAACCGGCCGGCAGCCGGTGCCCGCGATGGCGGGTGCGGCCACGGCTAGCATCGCAGCGTGACGCTCCATGTGGCCACGTTCGCGCAGCTCTCTCCGGCGACGTTGTACGCGCTGCTGAAGCTGCGGATGGAGGTCTTCGTCGTCGAGCAGCGCAGCCCGTACCTGGACATCGACGGGCGCGACACCGAGCCCGGCACCCGGCACGTGTGGTACACGGCCGGCGAGGTGCCGGTGGCGTACCTGCGGATGCTCGCGGAGCCCGCCGGCACCGTCCGCATCGGCCGGGTGTGCGTGGCCGCTGCGGCCCGGGGTACCGGTCTCGCCCGCCGTCTGATGCGCGACGCGCTGGAGCTCATCGGACCCGGACCGAGCGTCCTCGACGCGCAGACCTACCTCGCCGGCTTCTATGCCGGGCTGGGCTACACGCCGTCCGGCCCGCCGTTCGTGGAGGACGGCATCCCGCACGTCCCGATGCGCCGGCCCGGCGACGGGCCGCCGGCCGCTGCGGCCGGCGGGCCGGCGACTGCGGGCACCGGCGAGCCGGCACCGGCTCAGGGCAGCGCGGCGACCAGCTCGGTGGCCGACCGGCGCCGGCCGGTGTAGAACGGCACCTCTTCCCGCACGTGCCGGCGCGCCCGCGAGGCCCGCAGGTCGCGCATGAGGTCCACGATCCGGTGCAGCTCGTCGGCCTCGAAGGCGAGCATCCACTCGTAGTCGCCGAGCGCGAAGCTCGCGACGGTGTTGGCGCGCACGTCGGGGTATCCCCGGGCCATCCGGCCGTGCTCGGCCAGCATCTCCCGCCGCTCCTCGTCGGGCAGCAGGTACCACTCGTAGGAGCGCACGAACGGGTACACGCACAGGTACCGGCGGGCCGGCTCGCCGGCGAGGAACGCCGGCAGGTGGCTCTTGTTGAACTCGGCCGGCCGGTGCAGCGCCAGCTGCGACCAGACCGGGGTGAGGCTGCGGCCCAGCGCGGTGCGCCGCAGCGCCCCGTAGGCCTCCTGCAGCGCCTCGCTCGCCGGGGCGTGCCACCACACCATCACGTCGGCGTCGGCGCGCAGCCCCGACACCTCGTACGTGCCGCGGACCACCACGTCCTTGCCGGCGAGCTGCTCGATCAACGCGTCGACCTCGGCGGCCAGCTTCCGCCGGTCGCCGGGCAGGGCCTCGTGGGCCCGGAACACCGACCACATCGTGTACCGGATGGTCGCGTTCAGCTCGTTGATCCGTGCCGCATTGGACGTCATGTGTCCGATCCTAGAAGTCGCTCGGCGGCCGCCCAACCCGACCGTACGCAGGCCGGGATGCCCACCCCGGCGTAGGCGGCGCCGGCCAGGGCCAGGCCGGGCAGGTCGGCCAGCTCGCCCCGGGCCCGCGCGACGCGGTCGAGGTGCCCCGGGGCGTACTGCGGCAGCGCCCCGCCCCACCGGGTCACCCGCACCGCCTCGGGTACCGGCAACGCCGCACCGAGCAGCGTGCCCAGCTCGGCGTGGACCAGGGCGGCCAGCTCCTCGTCGCCGCGGTGCAGCACGGCCGTCTCGCCGTACCGCCCGACCGACGCGCGGATCACCGCCAGGCCGTCGGTCCGGGCCAGGTGCGCCCACTTGGTCGTGAAGATCGTCAGCGCCTTGACCGCGTACCCCTCGCTCGCCGGCACCAGGAAGCCGGACAGCTCCGGCAGCCGCGCGCCCCGGACGGCGAAGGTCACCAGCGCCACGCTCGCGTAGTCGAGCACCCCGATCTCCGCGGCAGCCGGCGGGCTGATCTCGGCCAGCAGTCGCGCGGCGGGCCGGGCGGGCACGGCGAGCACCACGGCGTCGGCGTCCAGCGTCTGCCCGCCGACCCCGACCCGCCAGGCGCCACCGGCCCGCGCCAGGTGGCGCACGGGCGCGCCCAACCGCAGCTTCGCGCCGCTCGCCGCGGCGGCCGCGTCGACCAGCCGGCCCATCCCGCCCTCGACGGTGGCGAACACCGGCCCGGCCGGCGCGCTCCGCCCGGCCAGCGCCACCCGGACGGCACCGGTGAGCGTGGACTCGGTGCGGCACGCGGCGGCCAGGGCCGGTACCGTCGCCGCGAGCGACAGGCCCTCACCCCGTCCGGCGTAGACCCCGCCGAGCAGCGGATCGACCAGCCGGTCCAGCACCGCCTCGCCGAGCCGGGCGCGGACCAGTGCGCCGACCGACACGTCCTCCCCCGGACCCAGGAGCGGACGGCCACCGTCGGCGTCGGCTCCCGGCACCACCGCGGCCAGGTCCGCCACGGCCGCCGGATCAGCCGGTACCCCCATGAGCGTGCCCCGGGGCAGCGGGCGCAGCTCGCCGCCGACCGCGAGGGCGGCCGGCACGGGTGCCGGGTGGCGCAGCGCCGCGCCAAGCCCGACCCGGTGCGCGAGCTCGACCACCGCGGGATCGGTGACCAGGAAGGCCTCGGCCCCCGCCTCGGCGTACCCGTCGCCGAACGCCTCGGTGCGCAGCTTGCCGCCGAGCCGGGCGGCCTGGTCCACGACCGTGATCCGGGCCGCCCGGCCCAGCCCCTCCCGGAGCCGGAGCGCCGCCGCCAGGCCGGCGATGCCTCCCCCCGTCACGACAACCCGCATGTCTAGAGCCTGTCAGGCCCAGATGGCCAACCCGCCCCGGGGCAGGCAGACCGCACGCAGGCTGCCGGGACCGACGGCGCTCCAGGCCTCGTACCACGTGTCGGGTGGCACGAGCAGTTGCGCGCCTCCGTCGAACAGCATTCGCAGGCGCCCGTCCTTGAACGCCACCGCCGCCACCACCCGTGCGCCGAACAGCTCGAGCGCCCCGGCGACCTCCTGCCGGTGCGGCGCGATGCGGACCGGCAGCGGACCGGCCTGCTCGCTCGGCCCCCGGATCAGCAGAGCCGGGCAGCCGATGGTGATCTCGGTGGCCTCGTCGAGGATCAGCGTGAGGTGCGCGTCCAGCCGCAGCTGGGTAACCCGGAGATCCTGATATGGCAGGGACCAGCGATCGGTCCGCTCGATCGCGCCGGCCTGCCTCGGCGTGGAGAACGACAGGTAGACCACCGTTACGCCGGCGCCTCGTTCGAACTCATGTTCGAATCCTATCGGGCGGACACCTCGTGCACCAGCGCGACCACCTTGGTCAACATATCCGGATCGGTCTCCGGCAGTACCCCGTGTCCGAGGTTGAACACGTGCCCCGGCACGTGGCGGGCCTCGGCCAGAATCCGGTGCACCTGCGCCGCCACGGCCGGCCACGGCGCGAACAGGGCGGCCGGGTCGAGGTTGCCCTGCACCGCCCGGCCGGTCCGGGCGGCCGCGACGTCCGGCGGGGTGCGCCAGTCGACGCCCACCACCTCGGTACCCGCCTCGGCCATCGCGGCGAGCAGGTGCCCGGTACCCACGCCGAAGTGGATGCGCGGTACGCCGGTGCCGGCCAGCCCGCCGAGTACCGCCGTCGAGTGCGGCAGCACGAACTCGCGGTAGTCCGCCTCGGACAGCGCGCCGACCCAGGAGTCGAACAGTTGCACGGCCGCCACACCCGCCCCGACCTGTACCCGCAGGAACTCCAGCGTGATCTCGGCGAGCCGGGCGCACAGGGTGTGCCATACGTCGGGGGCGCCGTACATCAGCGCCTTGGTCCGCTCGTGGTGCCGCGACGGCCCGCCCTCCACCAGGTAACTGGCCAGCGTGAAGGGCGCGCCGGCGAACCCGATCAGCGGGATGTCCTTGAGCTCCGCCACGAGCAGCCCGACCGCCTCGGTGACGTACGGCACGTCGTCGGGTTCCAGCCGGGGCAGGGCGGCCACCCCGGCCGCGTCACGGACCGGCTGCGCCACGACCGGGCCCACGCCGGGCGCGATGTGCAGGTCGACGCCGGCCGCGGCGAGCGGTACCACGATGTCGCTGAACAGGATCGCCGCGTCCACCCCGTGCCGGCGGACCGGCTGGAGGGTCAACTCGCGGACCAGCTCCGGCCGCCGGCACGAGTCCAGCATCGCGATGCCCTCGCGCGCGGCCCGGTACTCCGGCAGCGACCGGCCGGCCTGCCGCATGAACCACACCGGGGTGTACGGGACGGGTTGGCCGACACAGGCCCGGATAAATGGTGATTCGTGGACAATCGAGGGGCTCATCACGCGCAATCATCCCATGCGCGGGAACCGCCTTCGGCGCGCCGTGGCGGTGCGTGCGCGCGTGACGGCAATAGGCTGCCATGTATGGCGCAGTCGACCGTTCTCCCCGAGTCGTTCGCGCGCGCCGTCGCGGCCATGCGGTCGGTCGTGCCCCGCCCCGAGATCGTTCTCGAAGACCTGCCCGCGCCGCAGCGGCTCGCCCCGTACGCCCACGCGCTCGGCGGCATCGTCAGCCGCGACGGGGACGAGGTGGCCACCGGGCGCCTGGTGCTGCTGCACGACCCCGCCGGCCACGAGGCCTGGGGCGGCACGCTGCGCCTGGTCACCTACGTCACCGCCGAGATCGAACCGGAGCTGGCCACCGACCCGCTGCTGCCGGCCGTCGGCTGGAGCTGGCTGACCGACGCGCTGGACACCTACGGAGCGGCGCACACGGCCATCGGGGGTACCGTCACCCAGACGATCTCCACCCGCTTCGGCGAGCTGGCCGGTCCGCCCAGCGCGGCCGACCTGGAGATCCGGGCGTCCTGGACGCCGCTGGCCGACGACCTCGCCGCGCACCTGGAGTCGTGGTGCGCGCTGCTCGCCTCGACCGCCGGCCTGCCGCCGCCCGGGGTGACCGCGCTGTCCGACCGGATGTCCCAGCGCGGCTGACCCGGGCGCCGCCCGTCATGCCTCACTGCAGGTAGCGGCCCGCCTCGTCGCAGACCGGCTTGGCCTGCGCCATCTTCGCGTCGTGGGTGGCCTTGTCGCCCGCCTGTGCGGCCTGGTTGGCCTCGCCCAGCAACGTGATGCAGTTGACGATGACCTGCTTCTCCTTGGTGACCTCGTCGAGCTGGTTCTGCGTGCCGCTCTGCTTCTGCGTGGCCGCGTCGAGCTGCTCCTGGAGCGAATCGACCTTGGCTTTCAGGTCGCTGATCTGGCTGTCGCGCTGCGAGATCGCGGTGTCGCGCGCCTTGAGGTCGTTGACCTTGCGGTCGAACGCGCCGCTCTTCGTTATGTACAGCCCGCTCATCACCGCGGCGGCGAGGAAGAACAGCACGGTGAGCGCGGCGAACAGGGGCATCGCCACACCGCGCTTGGGCTTGGGGGCGCCGTAGCCGGGCGGGCCGGAGTAGGGCGTGCCGTAGCCGGGCGGGCCGGACATCGGATCCGTCACCGGCGGTCCGCTCATCGTCGGCGGGCTGGAGGTCTGCGGGGCACCGGGCTGGTAGCTCCCGCCATAGCCGCCGGTCGGGCCCGGGTAGGGCGGGATCGCGGCGGCGCCGGGCTGGTAGCTGGGTGAGGTCGGTGCGGCCGGCGGGGGCTGCTGCGGGTACCCGCCGGCGCCGGGTACCGCGGCCGTCGGCTGCCCGGCGGCGAACGGCGGGGACGGCTCCTGCTCCTGGGTGGGCTCGGGCGCGGGCGGGTACTGGTTCGGCGGCGCCTGGGGCGGCGAGCTGTACGGCGTGGCCGGCTGGTACGGCGAGCCCGGCGGGTAGGCCGGCTCCCCCTGGCCCGGCTGCGGCCCACCGGACGAGGGGTACGTGCCCTCTGGCGGGTTGGGGGGGTACGACATGGTGCTCTTTCCTCCAGGGGTGGGTGGAACCGTCAGCAGAGGCCGCTGAACGACTGGCAGGCGACGGAGATCGGGACGGCCAGGCCGATGCCCTCGGTCCCGTTGGCCTTGGCGGCGGCGACGCCGATGACCTGCTTCTGGGCGTTGACCACGGGGCCGCCCGAGTTACCGAAGTTGATCGCCGCGTCGAACTGGATGAAGGTCTTGCCCGCGGCACCCGGAACGTCGGTGCGCACCGCGCTGACCACGCCGCTGGTGACCGACTGCCGCAGCCCGAGCGGCGCGCCGATCAGCAGGACCGGGGTACCGACCTGGACCTGCGCCGGCGCCGGCACGACCGCGGGGAACTTCTCGTCCGCGTGCAGCAGGGCCAGGTCGTTGTCCGCGTCGACCCGGACGATGCGGACGTTGTACCGCAGGTTGTCGTGCCCGATGGGGGCGTCCCGCTTGCCGGTCCGCCACAGCCCGGCGACCACGTGGTAGTTGGTCAACAGGTCGGTGCCACCGCTGCTCGGCTTACCGACGGCGAAGGCCGTGGCGCTGCCCTCGGGCACGTCGATGCGGAAGACGCTCGGCAGCACCGCCTGGGAGACCGCCGGCACGTCCATGGCCTTCGCGGCCTGCCGCTCCAGGGCACCGACCCGGTTGCGCAGCTCGTCGAGGGCCCGGGCGTCGCTGCTCGCGGTCGCGCTGGCCTTCTTGTTGGCCGCGGCGAGCTGCCGGTCGAGGTAGACCAGGTAGGCCGCCTGCGCCAGTACGAGGAACACCAGCACGGCGGCGAGGACGGTCGGGCCGGTGCCGCGGCGGCGGGGAGCCGCCGGTGCCGGCGGACCCGGGGGACCCGGGGGGACGACCGGGAAACCGCCCGTCTGTCCGTACGCCGGCCAGGTCGGGCTTGGCGGCGGGGGTGGGGGCGGGCCCGGGCGGTCCAGGCGGGGTGGGAGCGGTCCGGTGCGCTCCGGCTCGCCGGGCCGGTCCTCCGCCGGTCCGACCGGGCCGGTCCCTGCGAACCCCGCGGTCATCTCGCCCGTCCTCCCCCTTGTTTCGTACACGGTAAGCCGGCTGCGCCACCCGAACAGGGAGGCGGCAGGGAGCAAACTACCCCGGTACGGGCCACATGTCGCCCCCTCGGACGCGCCGGAGGAGGGCTGCGACGGGTACCCGACCCGGAGCCCGTAAGTTGGGTGCGTGACCGACGAATCGCCCGGGCGCTCCCGGGACTTGCGAAGTCGGGACCGGAAGGCCGGTGGCGAGGTCGACAGCACCGGCGGCAGCACCGCCGTCCCGTTGACCGAACCTGGCGACGGCACGCCCGACCCGATCACGACGGAAAGCGGGTTAGCGCAGGTCGTGGCGCGTTTCGCGGCCGGCACGGGGCCGGTGGCGGTGGACGCCGAGCGGGCCTCCGGGTACCGGTACACCCACCGGGCCTACCTCGTGCAGCTACGCCGGGCCGGCGCGGGTACCGCGCTGATCGACCCGCTGCCCCTCGCCGATCTCGCCGCGCTCCAGGCGGCCATCGTCGACGCTGAATGGATATTGCACGCGGCCAGTCAGGACCTTCCCTGCCTGGCAGAACTGGGACTGCGGCCCAAGAAGCTGTTCGACACCGAATTGGCCGCCCGGCTGGCCGGGTACGAGCGGGTCGGGCTCGCCGCCCTGACCGAACAGCTACTCGGCCACGGCCTGGAGAAGCACCACTCCGCGGCGGACTGGTCCACCCGTCCGCTGCCGCGCGACTGGCTGACCTACGCCGCGCTCGACGTGGAGCTGCTGGTCGAGCTGCGCGAGCTGCTCGGCGCCGAGCTGGTCCGCCAGGGCAAGGCGGAGTGGGCGGCGCAGGAGTTCGCCGCGCTGGTCGACTCGGCCGCCCAGCCGCCGCGCACCCGGCCTGACCCGTGGCGGCGCACCTCGGGCATCCACAAGGTACGGGGACCGCGCGCGCTGGCCCGCGTCCGGGCGCTCTGGTACGCGCGGGACGCGGTGGCCGTCCGCCGGGACACCGCGCCCGGACGAATCCTGCCCGACTCCGCGATCATCGCCGCCGCCGACGCCGACCCGAAGGACGAGCGGAGCCTCGTGGCGCTGACCGGGTTCGGCGGGCGCTCGGTGCGCCGGCTCGCGCGCACCTGGCTGGACGCGCTGGACGAGGCCCGGGAGCTGTCCGTGGAGGAGCTGCCGGTGACCCCGCCGAGCGAGGGTCCGCCGCCGCCGCACCGCTGGGCCGAACGCGACCCGGCCGCCGCCGCTCGGCTGGCCCGCTGCCGTGAGGTGGTCAACCGGCTGGCCACGACGCACGCGGTACCCCCGGAGAATCTCCTGGCGCCCGACGCGGTCCGGCGGCTGGCCTGGGCGCCGCCGGAGCCGGCGGTCGATCGCCGCCTTGCCGATCCGGCCCAAGTGCCGGCTCGCGACGTGGCCGCCGTGTGGGCGGCCCTCAAGGAGTACGGTGCCCGGCTCTGGCAGATCGAGCTGACCGCGACGGAACTCACGGAGGCTCTTGCCCCACCGGCTATTACTCACGAGTAGCATTCCAGGGAAGAGGACCCTTCCCAGGAGGCTAGCGTGCCCCGAAACGTCCGCGATGTCGTCTTCGTCGACGGCGTGCGTACCCCGTTCGGCAAGGCCGACGGCATGTACGCGCACACCCGCGCCGACGACCTCGTCATCCGCTGCATCCGTGAGCTGCTGCGGCGCAACCCGTCCCTGCCGCCCGAGCGCGTCGACGAGGTGGCCGTCGCGGCCACCACCCAGATCGGCGACCAGGGCCTGACCATCGGCCGGACCGCCGCGCTGCTGGCCGGCCTGCCCAAGACCGTTCCCGGCTACGCGATCGACCGGATGTGCGCCGGCGCGATGACCGCGGTGACCACGGTCGCCGGCGGGATCGCGATCGGCGCCTACGATGTGGCCGTCGCCGGCGGCGTCGAGCACATGGGCCGGCATCCCATGGGCGAGGGCGTGGACCCGAACCCGCGGATCATCGCCGAGAAGCTGGTGGACCCGTCCGCGCTGGTCATGGGGCAGACCGCGGAGAACCTGCACGACCGGCTGCCCTCGATCACCAAGGAGCGCGCCGACCGGTTCGGGCTGGCCTCGCAGCTCAAGACCGCCAAGGCGTACGCCAACGGCAAGCTCCAGCCCGACCTGGTACCGGTCGCGGTGCGCGACCCCGCGGCCGGGTGGGGCCTGGCCACCGTCGACGAGGCGCCCCGCGACACCAGCATGGAGAAGCTGGCGACGCTGCGTACCCCGTTCCGCCCGCACGGCAAGGTGACCGCGGGCAACTCGGCCGGGCTCAACGACGGCGCCACCGCGTGCCTGCTCGCCGCCGAGGAGGTGGCGCACGAGCTGGGCCTGCCGGTGACGATGCGCCTGGTCGGCTACGCGTTCGTCGGCGTCGAGCCGGAGGTGATGGGCTTCGGGCCGATCCCGTCGACGGAGAAGGCGCTGCGCCTGGCCGGACTGTCCATCGGGGACATCGGGCTGTTCGAGCTGAACGAGGCGTTCGCGGTGCAGGTGCTGGCTTTCCTCGACCACTTCGGCATCGCCGAGGACGACGAGCGGGTCAACCCGTGGGGCGGGGCGATCGCCATCGGGCACCCGCTGGCCGCGTCCGGGGTACGGCTGATGACGCAGCTGTCCCGGCAGTTCGCCGAGCACCCCGAGGTGCGGTACGGGCTGACGGCCATGTGCATCGGCATCGGCATGGGCGGCACGGTCATCTGGGAGAACCCGGCGTGGGAGGGATCGAAGTGAGCAACGGGTTTCCGAACGAGGTCGTGACGAAGTCGCTGCCGCGCTTCGTCGCCGTGCCGGGCCTGGACCGGCGCGCCGCGTTGATCACGCTGGACAACGGGTTCGACCACACCAAGCCCAACTCGTTCGGGCCGGCCGGGCTGGCCAGCCTCGACGCCGCGCTGGACGAGGCGTTCGCCGCCGATCCCGCGTTCGTGGCGGTGACCGGCAAGCCGTTCGTGTTCAGCGTGGGCGCCGACATCACCGGCATGCCGCTGCTGCGCGACCGGGCGGACGGGCTGGCGATCGGCCGGCTCGGGCACCGGGTGTTCCGGCGCCTGCGCGAGTCCGCCGTGCCGACGTTCGCGTTCGTCAACGGGGCGGCGATGGGTGGCGGGCTGGAGCTGGCCCTGCACTGCCACTACCGGTCGGTCTCCGGGGGCGCCGCGGTGCTCGCGCTGCCCGAGGTGTCGCTCGGGCTGGTCCCGGGCTGGGGCGGTACCCAGCTGCTGCCCAACCTGGTCGGCATCATCCCGGCCGCCCAGGTGATCATCCAGAACCCGTTGACCCGCAAGACGCTGCGGCCCCCGCAGGCCCTGGAGATGGGCCTCGCCGACGTGCTGTTCGAGCCCGCCGACTTCCTGGAGCGCTCGCTGGAGTGGGCGGCTTCCGTGGTCTCCGGCCGGGTGCGGGTGGACCGCCCCGAGGTCGACCGCAGCGAGATGTGGTACGCGGTCCTCAGGTACGCCCGTGAGCAGCTCGACGAGAAGCTGCACGGCGCGGCCCCGGCCCCGTACCGGGCGCTGGACCTGCTCGCGCTGGCCAGGACGGCGGACTTCGACGCCGGTACCGCGGCCGAGGACGAGGCGCTGGCCGACCTGATGATCAGCCCGGAGACCCGGGCCAGCCTGTACGCCTTCGACCTCGTCCAGCGCCGGGCCAAGAAGCCGGCCGGGGCGCCGGACAAGTCGCTGGCCCGGCCGGTGACCAAGGTCGGCGTCGTCGGGGCCGGGCTGATGGCCTCGCAGATGGCGCTGCTGTTCGCGCGCCGCCTGGAGGTACCGGTCGTGCTGACCGACCTCGACCAGGAGCGCGTGGACAAGGGCCTGGCGTACGTGCACGCGCAGATCGACAAGCTGGTCGGCAAGGGGCGCCTCGACACCGGCAAGGCCGCGAAGCTGCACGGGCTGGTCTCGGGCGGCGTCGACAAGACGGTGTTCGCCGACGCGGACTGGGTGATCGAGGCCGTGTTCGAGGACCTCGCGGTCAAGAAGCAGGTCTTCGCCGAGCTCGAGGGGATCGTGTCGGCCGAGTGCGTGCTGGCGACCAACACCTCCTCGCTGTCGGTGACCGCGATGTCCGAGGACCTGCACCATCCCGAGCGGGTGGTGGGCTTCCACTTCTTCAACCCGGTCGACGTGATGCCGCTGGTCGAGGTGGTCCGGGCGGCCAAGACCGACGACGCGGTACTGGCCACCGCGTTCGCGGTCGGCAAGCAGCTCAAGAAGTCCTGCGTGCTGGTCAAGGACTCGCCGTCGTTCGTGGTGAACCGGCTGTTCATCCGGTTCCTGGGCGAGGTGTTCGGCGCCGTCGACGAAGGTACCCCGCTGGACGTGGCCGACCGGGCGCTCGACCCGCTCGGGCTGCCGATGCGGCCGCTGGCGCTGCTCACGCTCGCCGGCGCGGGCGTCACGCTGCACGTCAGCGAGACGCTGCACGAGGCCTTCCCCGACCGGTACCGGGTCAGCCCCAACCTGGCCCGGATCGTGGCCACCGGCAAGCCGCTGACCGACCGGGACGGCGTGGTTGACCCGTCCGTGGCGGCAGTGCTGGAGGTGGGCGACCGGCCGTCGACCGCGGATCAGGTCCGGAAGCGGGCGCTGGCCGCGCTCGCCGAGGAGGCCCGACTGATGCTCGACGAGGGCGTCGTCGCGCAACCCCAGGACCTGGACCTGTGCCTGATCCTGGGCGGCGGGTGGCCGTTCCACCTCGGCGGCGTCACGCCGTACCTGGACCGCACCGGCGTGGCCGAGGCGGTCACCGGGCGGCGCTTCGGCCGCTGAGGCACGAGCTCCTGGACGCTGGCACCCCTCGGGGGGTGCCAGCGTCCAGGCTCAAATGACCAGGCTCACGGCCAGGAGCAGTGCATGGCTACCTCCCCATGCCGGTGAGGATCTCCTCGACGATCTCCTCCGGGCTACCGCCGATGGACACGACCAGCGCGCCCTCGTCCGGTGTCGGTTCCTCCAGGTCGGCGATCTGGGAGTCCAGCATCGCCGCAGTGAAGAAATGGCCCTGGCGCGCGGCGAGGCGGTTGGCGATCAGGTCCCGGCTGCCCTTCAGGTACACCAGCAGCACCTCGGGGCAGCTCGCGCCCAGCTGGTCGCGGTACCGCCGCTTGAGCGCGGAGCAGGTGACCACCCCGGGCTTGCCGGCGGCGATCTGCTCGTCGATCCATTGCCCGAGTGCCGCGAGCCACGGCCGGCGGTCCTCGTCGGTGAGCGGGTAACCGGCGGCCATCTTCTCGATGTTGGCGGGCGGGTGAAACGCGTCGGCCTCCGCGTACGTCCACCCGAGGCGGCCGGCGAGCATCGCCCCGACGGTCGTCTTGCCGCTGCCCGAGACTCCTGTCACCAGGACGATCGAGCGGTCCACCTCAATACGGTAAGCCCGGTCCGACGACCCCGCCCGGTAACGGGACAGCGACTCAGCGCGCGGGGACGCTCGCCGAACCGGCCGCCACCGGGGTGGTCGCCGCCGCGGGCAGGGTCACCGTGACCTCCAGGCCACCGCCGGGCAACGCGACCGCGCTGACCGTGCCGCCGTGGGCGTCGCACACTGACCGGACGATCGACAGGCCGAGGCCGAAACCCCGGGCTCCGGTACGCTCCCGGCCGCCGCGCCGGAACGGCTCGAACAGCCCGGGTACGTCGGCCTCCTCCACCTCGAAGCCGGTGTTGCCGACGACGAGCGTCGCGTGCTGAGCGCCAGAGCCGGTGCGCACCCAGATCCGGCCCTGCAGGTGGTTGTAGCGGACCGCGTTCTCCACCAGGTTGCCGGCCAGCCGTTCCAGCAGCCCCGGGTCGCCGACGACCGGGGCCGGGCGCAGTTCGGTCTGCACGACCAGGCTCAGCCGCCCGACCTCCCGGCTCATCGACGCCAGTGCGGCCGACGCGCACCCGGACAGGTCGGCCGGTACCTTGCGGACCAGCCGCCGGCCCGCCTGCGCGTCGGTACGGGCGAGCACCAGCAGCGCGTCGACCAGCCCGTTGGCCCGTTCGGAGGCGTCGCGCACGACGGTCGCCATCCGCCGGTACTCGGCGACGTCGGCCTCCGGGTCGGAGAGCGTGACGTCGATCTCGGTACGCATCACCGCCAGCGGGGTACGCAGCTCGTGCGAGGCGTTGGCGACGAACCGCCGCTGGCTCTCGAAGGACTCGTTGAGCCGGTCGAGCATCGCGTCGAACGTGGCAGCCAGCTCGGACACCTCGTCGTCGGCGCCGTCGTAGCGGATCCGCTCGTCCAGCGTCTCCCCGGACAGCCGCCGGGCGGTCGCGGTCACCCGGTGCAGCGGCCGCAGCGCCCGCCCGGCCACGAAGTAGGCACCGGTCACGCCCACGACGGCGATCACCAGTACCGCGCCCAGTCCCCGGGTGAGCAGCTCGGTCTCCGCCTTGCCGAGCAGGTCCCGTTCCCAGGCGCGGGCGTCGACGGTACGCCCGTCGGACAGCACCACCCGGGTACCGTCGGCGAGCCCCTGCGCCGGTCGCAGCGCCTCGCCGACCAGCAGCCACGCGAGCAGCAACAGCAGCAGCGCCGCGCCGACCAGCAGGATCCCGTTGACCAGCGTCAGCCGCAGCCGGATCGTCGGCCGCAGCCGCCGCCCGCGCCTTGCGTCGTACACGGTCATGCCGGGCTCACCACCCGGTACCCGGCGCCCACCACCGTCTCGATCAGCGGCGGGTCGCCGAGCTTCTTGCGCAGGGTCATCACGGTCACCCGGACCGTCGTGGTGAACGGGTCGGCGTTGGCGTCCCACACCCGTTCCAGCAGCTCCTCGCTGGAGACCACGCCACCCCGCGCCTTGATCAGCTCCTCCAGGATGCCGAACTCCTTGCGGGTCAGCTCCAGCAACCGGCCGCTCCTGGTGACCACCCGCCGGGCCTGGTCGAGCACCAGGTCGCCGACGGTGAGCACGGGCGGCGCGACCGGCGAGGAGCGCCGCCCCAGCGCCCGGACCCGCGCCACCAGCTCGTCGAACGCGAACGGCTTGGTCAGGTAGTCGTCGGCGCCCAGGCCGAGCCCCTCGACCCGGTCGGCGACCGAGCCGCTCGCGGTCAGCATCAGCACCCGGGTCAGCGCGCCCGAGGCGACCAGGTCCGCGCAGATCTCGTCGCCGGGTACCCCGGGCAGGTCGCGGTCCAGCACCACCACGTCGTACCGGGTGACGAACGCCATCTCGTGCCCGGCCGATCCGTCGTAGGCGACGTCGACGGCCATGCCCTCCCGGCGCAGCCCGCGCGCGATGGCCTCGGCCAGGTTGCGCTCGTCCTCGACGACCAGTACCCGCACGCCCGCCTCCCCTAGCCAGACACGGCGATCCGCCACACCTTGACGGCGTCCTTGACGGTACGGCAGACCAGGTACCGGCCGACGGTCATGCAGCCGAACACGTCACCGTCGGGCTCCGGCACCGAGCCGAGCACGCGCAGCCCGAGCCCACCCGGATCGAGCGCGGCGACGAACAGGCGCCGCCCGGGCACGTCGTACCGGTAGAAGATCGGCGCGCCGGGGCGGTACCGCGTCGGTGCCCAGCCGGCCAACCACAGCACGGTCGTCCCGGTGACCGTGTCGACCACCTGCGTGGTGTCCCGCACCGCCTGCTCGATCAGCACGTGCCGGTCGTCGAGCGGCGCGACCGACCCGCCGGCGCGCAACCGCCAGATGACCGTACCGTCGGCCCGGTCCACCGCCAGCGCGTGGGGCGTGCTGAACAGGCACAGCAGCCGGCCGCAGCTGGCGATGCCGTAGTTACCGAGGTCGAGGTCGGCCGTCCACTGCAGGCGCAGGTCGTCGTAGCCGAACGCGGTGAGCACCGACCGGCCCAGCGCCGGAGCCGAGACGAGCAGGCGGTCGTCGAACGCGGCGATGCCGATCCCGAAGATGGATCCCGGCACCAGGGAGGTCACCGGCACCTGCCGGGTCGCCCGGACCCGGCCGGTGCCCAGGTCCACGACCGACAGGGCGCTCCCGCACAGCACCGCCATCCCCGCCCGGGGATCGCCGACCGGGCTGGGCGTGTCGCTGAGGCAGCCGTCGTCGTGGTGGTACGTCCAGACCCGCACGCCGGTAGCGGCCCTGACCGAGACGAGGTCGACCGCCGGCGCGAGGTCGGCCCGTTCGGCCCGCGTCGACTCGCCAAGCAGTACCCGGCCGCGTCCCGGGTCGAGCGCCCGCAGGCGCATCGGGCGCTCCCACCGCACCGCGCCGGTCCGCCGGTCCAGCGCGACGGTGTCGCTGCGCTGCGTGCCCGGGTCGGTCGTGCTCACCAGCACCAGGTCGGCGATCTCCTCGAACAGGATGATCCCGGCCAGCACCGGCACGACCGTGGACCAGCGGGGCGGCCCGGCGGCGAGCGGGTAGGCGGTGACCCGGCGCTCCGGCCGCAGCTGCGCCACGTAGAGCGTGTCCCCGACCGGCTGGCCGGACGCGCCGTTGACGACCCACACGGTGCGGGTCAGCACCAGCGGCGGGGTCGCCGGGGCCGCCGCGGCGGCCGGGGCGAGCAGGGCGAACGCGAGCACCGCGGCGGACATGATCCGCCGCCGCGACCGCACCGGCCGGCGCGGCGTCGGGGCCCCGGCGGCCGGCACATCGAGGTCGATCACCGCGTCGCGCGGTGACACGGGTCAGCTCCGGGCGGCGGGTACGACGGTGGCCGGCTCCAGCCGGGAGACCGCCTCGACGACGTCGCGCGCGACGTCCTGCGCGGTCAGCCCGAGGTCGGCCAGGATCTCCGTGCGGCTGCCGTGCGGGTGCCAGTCGCGGGGGATCGCCAGGTCGCGCACTGGCGTGGGCACGTGCGCGTCGCGCAGCGCCTGGGCCAGCGCGTCGCCGACCCCGCCCCGGACCCCGTCCTCGACGGTGACCACGAGCCGGTGCTCGCGGGCCAGCGCGGTCAGCTCGACCGGTACCGGCCGCGCCCAGCGCGGGTCGACGACCGTCACCCCGTACCCCTGCTCGCCGACCCGGGCCGCCGCGTCGACGGCCAGGTGCGCGAACGGCCCGACCGCGACCAGCAGCACGTCGCGCCGGTCGGCCTCGGCGAGCACGTCGACCGGCCCGCGGCGGCGCAGCGCGGGCAGGTCGGGCGGGACGGCACCGGTCGGGAACCGCAGGACGGTCGGCCCGTCCTCGATCGCCACCGCCTCGCGCAGCTCCTCCCGCACCGTCGCCGCGTCGCGCGGCGCCGCGATCCGCAGCCCCGGCACGTTGCCGAGCACGGCGAGGTCCCAGATGCCGTAGTGGCTCGGCCCGTCCGGCCCGGTGATCCCGGCCCGGTCGAGCACGAACGTCACCGGCAGCCGGTGCAGCGCGACGTCGAGCAGCACCTGGTCGAACGCGCGGTTGAGGAAGGTGGCGTAGACCGCCACGACCGGATGCATCCCGCCGAAGGCCAGCCCGGCCGCGGAGGTGACCGCGTGCTGCTCGGCGATGCCCACGTCGAAGGCCCGGTCCGGGTACTTGCGGGCGAGCCTGGCGATGCCGGTCGGCTCGGCCATTGCCGCGGTGATGCCGACGATGTCGGCCCGCTCGTCGGCGAGCGCCACCAGCTCGTCGGCGAACACCGAGGTCCACTTCAGCGTCGGTGCGGCCAGCAGCTTGCCGGTGAGCACGTCGAACGCGCTGCTCGGCCCGTGCAGGCAGTCGGCCTCGTCGTCCTCGGCCGGCCGGTACCCGTACCCCTTGCGGGTCACCGCGTGCACGATCACCGGAGCGCCGAAGCCCTTGGCCTTGCCCAGCGCGGACTCCACCGCGCCGATGTCGTGCCCGTCGACCGGCCCGACGTACTTGATCCCGAGATCCTCGAAGAGCGCCTGCGGGGCGACCGCGTCCTTGATCCCCTTCTTCACGGCGTGCAGCGCCTCGTACAGCGGAGCGCCCACCAGCGGGGTCCGGCCGAGCGCCTCCTTGACCAGGTCGAGCACCTTCTCGTAGCCGGGGTTGAGGCGCAGCGTGGCGAGGTGCTGGGCCAGCCCGCCGATCGTCGGGGCGTACGAGCGCCCGTTGTCGTTGACGATGATGACCAGCGGGTTCTTCGCCCCGGCGATGTTGTTCAGCGCCTCCCAGCACATGCCGCCGGTCAGGGCACCGTCGCCGACCACGGCCACCACGTGACGTTTCTCACCCCGCAACGCGAACGCCTTGGCCATCCCATCGGCATAGGACAGCGCGGTCGAGGCGTGCGAGTTCTCGATGATGTCGTGCTCGGACTCGGCCCGGCTCGGGTATCCGGACAGCCCACCGCGGCAGCGCAGCAGGTCGAAGCCGTCCTGGCGACCGGTGACCATCTTGTGCACGTATGCCTGGTGACCGGTGTCGAACAGGATCCGGTCCTTCGGCGAGTCGAAGACCCGGTGCAGCGCCAGGGTCAGCTCGACGACGCCCAGGTTGGGCCCGAGATGCCCACCGGTGCGGGAGACCTTGGCCACCAGGAAGTCCCGGATCTCGGTGGCGAGCACCGCCAGCTCTGCCGGGGTGAGCCGCTTGAGGTCACGCGGCCCGGTGATCCCGGCGAGAAGCCCTCCGTCGGCCTCCGTGCCGGTCACGACAGCCCCCCACGACGGTGGATCCTCCGGAACCGGCCTCGCCTACGCAAGCTCATGAGCACCAACTCTAACGGGGGGTCCCCACGTCGTCTCGGCGCGTGTGAAGGATCCGCGAAGACCGCCCCGGGCCGGCGCGCGGACCGTGGGCTACCGCGGGCGGAGCAGTCCTACGCACTCCACGTGGTGCGTCATCGGGAACGTGTCGAACGCGCGCAGCTCGGCCAACCGCCAGCCCGCCTCGCGGAACGTGGCCACGTCCCGGGCGAACGCGGCCGGGTCGCACGCCACGTACGCCACCGCCCGGGGTGCGGCGGCCATGACGGTACCGGCGACCGCCGCGCCCGCCCCCGACCGCGGCGGGTCGAGGACCACCACGTCCGGCCGGTCGGCCGGGCGGAAGCGCTCGACGGTGCACCGGACCACGCGAACGGCCGGCAGGTCGGCGAGGTTGTCCCGGGCCGCGGCCGCCGCGGCGCGGTCGGCCTCGACGAGCGTCACCGCGCCGGCCGGCCCGACCGCCTCGGCGAGCACAGCCGCGAAGAGCCCCGCGCCGCCGTACAGGTCCCAGGCCCGCTCCCCCGGCCGGGGGTCGAGCAGCTCCAGGACGGTACCCGCCAGGACGTCCGGGGCGTCCGGATGCACCTGCCAGAACACGCCCGCCGGCAGCCGCCAGCGCCGCCCGACCGCGAACTCGGTGACGCGGCCGGGATCCCCGTGGTCCCCGTAGACGCACACATCCCCGCCGGAGGCCGCCACCGCGGTCACGTGGTCGTCGCCCGGCCACGGGTCACCCGTCACCGGCAGCGCCTGGATGTCCGGGTGGGCGAGGAGGCAGCGGTCCACCGGTACCACCTCGTGGGAGCGGTGCGCAAGGAGCCCGGCCCGCCCGGCGGCGTCGACCGTGTACCGCACCCGCGTGCGCCAGCCCAGCGGCCCGCCGGGCAGCTCCTCCACCCGTACCCCCAGCTCGTCCACCTCGGCCGGCGACAGGCCGGCCAGCCGCCCCAGCTGCTCGCGCACGACGGCGGCCTTGAGCTCCCGCTGGGCCGCCGGCGCGACGTGCTGGAAGTCGCACCCGCCACAGATCCCGGCGTACCGGCACGGCGGCGCCACCCGTTCCGGCGCGGGCGCCAGCACGCTCACCGCGTCGGCCCGCAGGTAACCCCGGCGCTCCTCGGTGACCCGCGCGACCACCCGCTCACCCGGCAGCGCATGGCGGACGAAGACCACCCGCCCGTCCGGAGCCCGCGCCACGCAGTGCCCACCGTGCGCCACGGCGCCGACGTCGAGGGTCAGCTCGGGACCGGTCACCGGCCCGCGCCGACGTCGTCACGCTCGGGCTCGCGCGGCCCACGCGCCGGCCACCGGCTGCCGTCCAGCCGGGTGAGGTCCCTGCGCTGGCTGGAGGCGAGCTGCCAGGGCACGCTGACCACCATGACGCCGGGCTCGAAGAGCAGCCTGGTCTTCAACCGCAGGGCGCTCTGGTTGTGCAGCAGGTTCTCCCACCACTTGCCGACCACGTACTCGGGGATGAACACGGTCACCACGTCGCGCGGCGACTCCCGGCGCACCGACTTGACGTAGTCGATCGTCGGGCGGGTGATCTCCCGGTACGGCGAGTCGACGACCGTCAGCGGTACCGGGATCTGCCGCTCCTCCCACTCCTTCTGGATGTGCCGGGTGTCCGCGTCGTCGACGTTGACGGTGACCGCGGTCAGCGTGTCCGGGCGGGTGCCCTGCGCGTAGGCCAGCGCCCGCAGGGTCGGCAGGTGCACCTTGCTCACCAGCACGACCGCGTGGTTGCGGGCCGGCAGCATCTCCCGCGCGTCGGTCGGCTCCAGCTCCTTGGCGACGTGGTCGTAGTGCCGGCGGATGCCGACCATGGTCAGGTAGATCACGGCCATCGCGGCGATCGAGATCCAGGCGCCCGCGGCGAACTTGGTCACCACCACCAGGATCAGCACGAAGCCCGTCATCGCCGCGCCGAAGCCGTTGATCGCCCGGGCCCGGTACATGCGCCGCCGCGCGCCCGGGTCGCGCTCGGTGCGCAGCAGGCGGTTCCAGTGCCGCAGCATGCCCGACTGGGAGAGGGTGAACGAGACGAACACCCCGACGATGTAGAGCTGGATCAGCCGGGTGGTCTGCGCGTCGAACGCGAAGATCAGCACGCCGGCGAAGATCGCCAGGAACAGGATCCCGTTGCTGAACGCCAGCCGGTCGCCCCGGGTGTGCAGCTGGCGGGGCAGGTACCGGTCCTGGGCCAGGATCGAGCCGAGCACCGGGAAACCGTTGAAGGCGGTGTTGGCGGCCAGCACGAGGATCAGCGCCGTCGTCGCGATCACCAGGTAGAAGGCCGGGCGGAAACTGCCGAAGATGGTGTGCGCGAGCTGCGGCAGTACCGGCTGCTGGGTGTACCCGGCCGGCAGCGTGCGCCCGGGATCGACGATCCTGAGGTCGGTCAGCCGGGTCAGCACGACGATGCCGACCAGCATCGTGATCGAGAGCAGGCCCAGCATCAGCAGGGTGGTTGCCGCGTTGCGGCTCTTGGGCGGGCGGAACGCCGGTACCCCGTTGGAGATCGCCTCCACCCCGGTCAGCGCGGTGCTGCCCGAGGCGAAGGTGCGGATCATCAGGAAGGCGAACGCGAACCCGGTGACCGCGTGCTCGGGTGGCACGTCCAGGCCCGAGCTCGGTGCCCGCAACTGGTCGCCCAGCACGACGATGCGGAGGAGCCCCCACGCGATCATCAAGAGGATCGAGAACATGAAGGCGTAGGTCGGGATGGCGAAGGCGGTACCCGCCTCCCGGATGCCCCGCAGGTTCATCGCGGCGAGGATCGCCACGAGGCCGATCGCCACCTCCACCTTGTGCTGGCCGGCGAAGGCCCAGGCCGAGCCCAGGTTCTCCACCCCCGAGGACACCGACACCGCCACGGTCAGCACGTAGTCGACCAGCAGCGCGCTCGCCACGGTCAGCCCGGCCCGGGGGCCCAGGTTGACCGTCGCGACCTCGTAGTCGCCGCCGCCGGACGGGTACGCGCGCACGTTCTGCCGGTAGCTAGCCACGACGGTCAACATGACGACGACGACGCACAGCGCGATCCACGGCGAGTACACATAGAACGCGGCCCCGCCCACGGAGAGCGTCAACAGGATCTCGTCCGGCGCGTAGGCGACCGAGGACAACGCGTCGGAGGCGAACACCGGCAGCGCGACGCGTTTGGGCAACAGCGTGTGGTGCATCCGGTCGGACCGGAACGGCCGGCCGATGAGCAGACGCTTCAACAGGGCGGAGGGACTGGCCACGACCGTCAAGCGTAAGGCCAGGTGGCCGCGGAGTGCGTGACAGGCTGGCGCACACATCAGTGGCGGCGCATGGCAGTCTGTGAGAGGAGCAACGGTACGGCGGGCCGGGAGGCGCACGGGTGCACATTGTGATCATGGGATGTGGGCGGGTCGGTTCGACACTGGCGCACACCCTGGAGGCGCGCGGACACTCGGTCGCGGTCATCGACCAGAACCCCGACGCGTTCCGCCGGCTCGGCTCGGAGTTCACCGGGATCACGGTCACCGGGATCGGGTACGACCGGGAGGTCCTGTCCGCGGCCGGGATCGAGCACGCCGACGCGTTCGCCGCGGTGTCCAGCGGGGACAACTCCAACATCATCTCGGCCCGGCTGGCCCGCGAGACGTTCGGCGTCGACCGCGTCGTGGCGCGCATCTACGACCCGAAGCGGGCCGAGGTCTACGAGCGGCTGGGCATCCCGACCGTGGCCACCGTGCGGTGGACCGCCGACCGGATGATGCGGCTGCTGGTACCCGACGGGCACCACGAGATCTGGCGCGACGCGACCAGCTCGGTGGCGATCGTCGAGGTCGCCGTGCACCCGGCATGGATCAGCCGGCCGGTGCGCGCGCTGGAGGAGGCCACCGGCGCGCGGGTGGCCTACGTCACGCGCTTCGGCCTCGGTACCCTGCCCACCCCGTCGACCGTGCTGCAGGACGGCGACCAGGTGTTCATGCTGGTCACCGATGAAATGACCGCCGGGGTCACCAAAGTGGCCGCGGCACCGCCCGAGGGAGGGCACTGATCATGCGGGTAGCCATCGCCGGGGCCGGCAACGTGGGTCGCTCGGTCGCCAAGGAGCTGATCGAGAACGGGCACCACGTCATGCTGATCGAGCGCGACGCGGCCGTCCTGCGGCCGGAGCGGGTACCCGAGGCGGAGTGGGTGCTGGCCGACGCCTGCGAGCTGTCCAGCCTGCAGGAGGCCGAGCTGAACCAGTGCGACGTGGTGGTCGCGGCGACCGGCGACGACAAGGTCAACCTGGTGGTCTCGCTGCTGGCCAAGGCGGAGTTCGGGGTGAACCGGGTGGTGGCCCGGGTCAACCGGGCGGAGAACGAGTGGCTGTTCACCGACCAGTGGGGCGTCGACGTCTCGGTGAGCAAGCCGCGCATGATGGCGGCGCTGGTCGAGGAGGCGGTCACCGTCGGCGACCTGGTCCGGTTGATGACGTTCCGGCAGAGCGAGACCAACCTGGTGGAGATCACGCTGCCGGGCAGCGCGCCCTACGTCGGGCATCCGGTGCGTGACGTCCCGCTGCCCCGCGACTCCGCGCTGGTGGCCATCCTGCGCGGCAAGCGGGTGCTGGTACCCAGTGCCGACGACCCGCTGGAGGCCGGCGACGAGCTGGTCTTCGTCTGCACCACGGCGGTCGAGGACGACGTGCGCGCGGTGGTGCTCGGCGCCGACAGCGTGGCGCGCACCCGCACCGGGCGGTAGCCGCTCAGGCCTCGTGCTGCGCGGGCACGTGCGGGGCGTCGGGTCCGGCCGCGCCGGCCCGGCGCACGGCCCAGACCGTGATGGCGATCAGCAGCAGGTAGGGCGGGTACCCGAGAGCCAGCCGCAGGATGCCGAGCACGGTACCGGGATCGGTCGCCGAGGTGTGCTGGAAGACCACCGCCTGGATGCCCACCTTGACCAGGTAGGTCACCGCCCAGAGCACGGTCAGCCGGCTGAAGAGGCGGACCAGCCGCGGGTCGCCCTGCCACTCCGCGCTGCCTTTGGCGACCACGACCGACCAGGCCCAGCCGACCAGCGGCCGGCGGACCAGCACCGAGCCCAGCAGCGCCAGCCCGTAGGCCAGGCTGATCAGGATCCCGGGCAGGTAGAACGCCTTCGCGCTGCCGGTCTTCCAGGCCAGGAACGCGCCGAACAGGATCCCGACGAGCCCGTTGACCGCGTGCCGGACGGACTGCCGCCGGGCCAGCCGCCACACCGCGATGAACACGGCCGAGCCGACCGCGACGAGCAGCGCCGGGGTCAGCGGCCAGATCAGCTTGGCGATCACGAAGATCACCACCGGGACCCCGGACTCGATCACCCCGCGGACCCCGCCGAGCTGCGTGGCCAGCTGCTCGGAGAAGGTGGGGAGCTGTTCCTCGTCCTCCTCGACCGTCATCGGGGCGGCTCAAGCTCGTAGTACGGGTTGTAGATGACCTTCCGGTCGTCGCGGACGGCGATCCGCCCGCGGACGGTGAGCTGCCGGCCCGGTTCGATGCCCGCGATGTGCCGCCGGCCGAGCCACACCAGGGTCACCACGTCGCTGCCGTCATAGAGGTCGGCCTCCAGCGTCGGCAGGTTGGTCCGCGGAGTGTAGACGACGGTGCGCAGGCGCCCACTCACGCTGACCAGCTGACCGCGCTTGACGTCGCTCGCCGGGGTGCACCCGGACTCGGTGGTGCTGCGCTGGAGCTCCTCCGCGTCGAGCTCCGCCTCGCTGGCCACCAGGCGGCGGAAGAACTTGCGGAACGGCGAGGGCCGTTCGACGGTCGCCATGGTCGGGACGTCACTCTCCTTACCGGGCAACGGGCCGTCCGCCCGGTTGTCCGGTAAGAGTACGTCGGCAATCGGCCATCCGGTCAACCACGTCAACCACTCGGGGAGAATCGGACACTCGGGACTACCGGGACCGGCGAGGCCGCGGGGGCGACTTGCGTTTGGGGGTACCCGGTGCCGTGCCGTCGACCGGGCGGGGTGACGGCTGCGCGGTCTCGGCCGCCGCCAGTTCCGCCTGCTCGGCAACCTCCTTGGGCAGCCGCAGGGGCAGCGCCTCCAGCGCCGGCATCGCCTCCTTGCCCCGGTCGACCACCACGTTGCGCAGGCATTCGGCGAGCGGGCCGGCGGCGGTGGGCGGGTCGACCGCGGCCGGGCCCTGGTAGATCGCCCGGATCATCCAGCGCGGCCCGTTGATACCGACGAAGCGCAGGTCGTTGAGGCCGTCCGGGGTGCGCACCCGGGCCCGCAGCTCCGGGCCGTACTCGCCGGGCTCCTCATCGACCGCGACCCCGTCCTTGGACAGCGAGGAGCGGATGTCCGCGCGGGCCTCGTCCCAGATGCCCGAGGAGCGCGGCGCGGCGAAGGCCGAGAGCTGCAGCGCGCTGTCCTCGTACACGAGGATCACCTGCTGGATCGTGCCGTCCGGCCCGGCCTGGACCCGGATCTCCACCCCGTCGACCACCGGGATCTTGAGGCTGCCCAGGTCGAGCAGCTCCAGGTCGGCCGGTGCCTCGCTGATGTCGTACGGCCCGGCGGTGACGGCCTCGGCCGGCTCGTCGGCGGCCGCGTCGGAGACGTCCGGCGGGGAGCTGGCCGAGTGCCGGCCGGAGCGGCGGTCGTCGGCCTTGTGGTGCCGACCGCCACTCCCGCGGCCACGGGAGAAGATCACCGTTCCACCCTTCCTCGTCAGACCAGCCCGGCGTGCCCGCCGGTCGAACCGTGCCCGCCCGCGCCGCGGGCCGAGCCGGGCAGCTCGGCGACGCGCTGGAAGTCCGCCCGTTCGACCCGTTGTACGACAAGTTGCGCGATCCGGTCACCTCGGGAGATCTTCGCGGGGTGCTCCCGATCATGGTTGATCAGGTTGACCATGATCTCGCCACGGTAGCCGGCGTCGACCGTACCCGGTGCGTTGAGCACGGTCACGCCCAGCCGGCTGGCCAGTCCCGAGCGCGGGTGCACCAGCCCGACGTACCCCTCCGGCAGCGCGATCGCGATCCCGGTGGGCACCAGCGCCCGAGCCCCGGGGGCCAGCTCCACGTCGCGCGCGGCGACCAGGTCGGCGCCCGCGTCGCCCGGGTGCGCGTAGGCCGGCGTCGGAAGCTGCGGATCGATGTGGCGCACCGCCACCGGTACCGTCTCGGACACGTGCTCCCCTTCGTTCATCCCGTCCATGGTGCCGCGTGCGCCGCGCTGCCGTGCAGCATGGTGGCATACCCTCGTCAGCGTGGCACAGCAGCCAACGAACGGGTACGCGGAACGGCTCCTGGTGCCGTGGTGGCTGTGGCTGCTCGGGCTGGGCGGGGCGGCGGTCGCGTCCGCCGAGATCTACCTGGGCGCACCCGGCTTCGCCACGTGGGTGCCCTACCTCGTGCTGCTTCCGCTGACCGCGTTCGGGCTGTGGTGGGCCGGGCGGGTCACGGTGGCGGTGCGCGACGGCGAGCTGTGGGTCGACGACGCCCACCTGCCGGTGCGCTATGTGGCCGAGGTCGGCGTACTCGACGCGGCCGGTAAGCGGGCGGCCCTGGGGCCGCGCGGGGACCCGCTGGCGTTCGTGGTGCAGCGGCCATGGATATCGGGCGCGGTGCTCGTGGTCCTCGACGATCCGGCCGATCCGACGCCTTACTGGCTGATCAGCTCCCGCCGGCCGGAGCGGGTGGCGCGGGCGGTCCGGGCGGCCAAAGCGGCCGACACCGGCACCGATGCGGCCGGGACTAGTCCGGCCGGGTCGGCCACTGGCTGATCTCGCCGCGGCGCCGCCGCCCGGACAGGTCTTTGCGGATCTGCTGGCCCAGGCTCTGGGTGGCCCGGCGGTTGAGGTAGCTCGCCACCGCGGCACCGGTCAGCATCGGCCCGTAGGTGGTGAGGTTGCGCCCGAAGCGGCGCAGCAGCCGGTCGCGCAGTTCCTTGCGGGCGGCGGTACCCAGCACCGCCGCGACGCCCATGCCCTCGAGCATGGGATTGGCCCCGCGCCGCTGGGCCCAGGACTGGACCAGCCCGACGGCCCGCTGGCTCGCGGAGCCGGTGATCGGCTGGCCGTACAGCTCATGCAGCTCGCCGATGAGCTTGATCTCGACGGCGACCACCGCCACGGTCTCGGCGGCGAGCAGTACCGGGGCGGACAACAGGGTCGGCGTGGCGACCCACTCGATCGCGGCCACCCCGCCGCTGGCCGCGCCGACGGCCGCGGTGGCCCGCGCGGCGTTGCGGATCAGTCGTTCGGCGAGCGCGTCGTCGCTCATGCCGGGGAAATGCGCGCGCAGCGTATCGGCGCTGCGGATGGGCAGCCGGGGGGCGATGTCACCGACTAGGTCGGCGATCCAGCGCATGGCGGCGCGCGGGCGGAACAGGTCGCCGATCCCGCGGGCCCGGATCTGCGCGGCCAGCCGGCCGAGCAGCCGGCGCCGCTCGGACTGGTCCAGCTCGTCCGCGGTCAACGCCGCGATGGTGCCGGACAGCTCCTCGGCCGCCGGCTGCTCCGGCCCGGCCTCGGACACCGGCGCCTCGTCGACCCCGGCCGCCGCCGGAGGGGTCGCCCGCTCGGGCTCTTCGGGGCTGCTCATCGCGTCATCGCGGCTCAGGCGCACTCGCGGCAGATCAGCTCGCCGTTGCGCTCGATCGCGAGCTGGCTGCGGTGATGCACCAGGAAACAGCGTGAGCAGCGGAACTCGTCGGCCTGCATGGGCAGGACCCGCACCGTCAGCTCCTCGTCCGCAAGGTCGGCTCCGGGCAACTCGAAGCTCTCCGCGACCTCCGCCTCGTCCACGTCGACCACGCTGGACTGGGCGTCTACCCGCCGTGCCTTGAGCTCCTCCAAGCTGTCCTCGCCGAGGTCGACCTCGTCGCGACGCGGGGCGTCGTAGTCGGTGGCCATCGGATGTCACACTCCTGTTTGTCGAATCGCGCCCGGTGTAACGCCAGACATCGGTGTTTCTTCCCGTCGGTCGGTGCCAATCCCCCGCGGCCGGAAACTGCCCCGTCGGGCGCGGTACCTTACCGCTCCGCCGGGACAGTTGTACGCCCGGCTGCCCGAACTTGTTCCCAATGTGACTGAGCCGACACGAGCCGGGCGCCACAAAGGTAGAGGTCACCACCTGAGGATCGCCGTCGGCACACCGTTCGGTGGGTGGGCGTCCGGCGCGGGTCCGAGGCAGGCGCTAACCTCGGCGGCGATACCGCTAGTCTCGGTGTTGACCACCACCGACGGGGAGCCGGAGAGATGAGCCTTGCCCGAGCGCGCGCGCTCGTCATCGTCGGCGTGCTCGTGGTCGCCGCGCTGGTGCTGGTCGTGGCTGCCGTAGTCAAGGACAAGCAGTCGTCGGCGAGCTACGCCAGCGGCGGCTGCGGACCGGGCAAGATCAAGATCAGCACCCGGCTCCCGGTACCTTCAAAGATCAAAGTCAACGTCTACGACGGTACCGGCCCCGCCAACAAGAGGCCCGGCCAGGCCGGCCAGGTCGCCGAGAACCTGCGCAACCGCGGCTTCCTCGTCGGCAAGGTCGAGGAGCGCCCGCAGAACTTCGACAAGGTCGCCAAGCTGAGCTACGGCCCTAAAGCGGTCGCGGCGGCCTCCGTGGTCCGGGGCTATTTCATGAACCTGGCCGAGGCCGGCGGCTTCGACCTCAAGCGCACCGACGACGTGGTCGACGTGATCCTCGGCAGCGCGTTCAAGGAGCTGGGCCGCAAGACCGAGGTCAACCAGAAGATCGCCCAGCTCGGCCGCCCCTCACCCCCGCCGGGCACCTGCGACGGCGACGACTGACCGCGTCACGGGCCGCCGGCCGCGTCGAGCGCGACCAGCGTGGCATGCAGGGCGGCGTGGATCCCCGGCGGCGCGGCGAGTACCAGGTCGGGCCCGGGTGCCGCCCCGCCCAGCCCGGTGACCAGCAGCCCCGCCTCGGCGGCGATCAGCGCGCCGGCCGCGTGGTCCCAGAGGTTGAGCCCCTTCTCGTAGTACGCGTCGACCCGGCCCTCGGCGGCGAAGCACAGGTCCAGCGCCGCGGAGCCGAACCGGCGGATGTCGCGGACCACCGGCAGCAGCCCGGCCACCACCTGAGCCTGGTGCGCCCGGCGCCCCGAGGCGTAGCCGAACCCGGTGGCGACGAGCGCCTGGCCCAGCTCGGTCGCTGCCGAGCCGCGCAGCCGCCGGCCGGCGCGGTAGGCGCCACCGCCCCGGGTGGCGGTCCACTCCTCACCGTTGGCCGCGTTGCGGACGACCCCGGCGACCACCTCGCCGTCGACCTCGGCGGCCAGCGAGACGGCGTACTGCGGCAGGCCGTACAGGTAGTTCACGGTGCCGTCGATCGGGTCGACGATCCACCGGACCTGGCCCGTACCGGTGGACTCACCGGCCTCCTCGCCCAGCACGGTGTCCCCCGGCCGGCGGGCGCGCAGCGCGTCCCGGACGAACCGCTCCGTCGCCTTGTCCGCCTCGGTCACCACATCGGTGACGGTGCTCTTCGTGGCAACCCCGGACACGCCGTGTTCGCGCAGGTCGTGGACGAGCTGCGCGGCGGCGCGGACCACCTCGACCGCCACCGCCAGCAGGCCCCGCTCCACCCCCGTCATGGGCACCTCCGTCCGCTCGCGCCGCCCGTACCATCCTCGCAGGACGTACGGGCTCGGCCACGGGGGGCACGGGGCACGGGATGAGGGACGCCAACGGCGCTACAATTCACGCTGCCCGCGCGCCACGGCACGAGGGCCCGAACACCCAAGGTTCCCGGCCACCGCTGGGGAATCAACAACGGATGTCCCGCCGCCGGGCTGGTGGTCCGGACATCCACCGGTCGGCGGTAGAACGGTTTCCGCGCTACCGTTGCCGGACGGCCGTGCTCGCTTTCGCCCCGGAAGGTCGTTCGTGACTGAAGCCCGCCAAGCCGGCACCCCGGACGTACGCGCCCTGACCGACGCCCTGCTCGCGCGCGCCGCCGGTTCCGGCGGCCAGCTCAGGTCGACCGAGTTCGCCCGGGCCGTGGAGGACGCCGAGGTCACGCCGAGCCAGGCCAAGAAGTTGTTGCGCACGCTCGCCGAGGCGGGCGTAAGCGTGGTCGTCGACGACTCCGCGAACCCTCGCCGCCGGGTGGCCGCCGCCCGCTCCGCGACCCCGGCGTCGCGGGCCACGACCGCGAAGGCGACCCGCAAGCCGGCCGAACCGGCTGAGCCCACGCACCCGGAGCCGGTGATCAAGGTGGTCAAGACCGAAGCCCCCGCCAAGCCCGACGCCCCCGCCAAGCCCGAAGCCCCCGCCAAGCCCGAAGCCGCCAAGAAGTCCGGCGACACCGCGGCCAAGCGCACCGCGCCCAAGCCGGCGGCCAGCCCGGAGGACGGCGCCGAACCGGCCGGCGCCCCGGTGAAGGCCACCAAGGCCACCCGCGCCGCCAAGACGGCCCCTGCGGGCGCCCGCAAGGCGGCCAGTCCGGCCGCCGAGCCCGCCCCGGCGGTCGCCGGACCGGTCGCCCCGGCGACCGCCAAGACCGACGACGAGCCCGACGAGGCCGACCTCGATCCCGAGGCGCTGGTCGCCGAGCTGGAAGACGTGGTGGTCGTGGAGCCGGCCGAGGTGGTCGCCGAGGCCGAGGCCGACGCGGCGGCCGACGCCGACGACTTCGAGTGGGACGACGAGGAGTCCGAGGCCCTCAAGCAGGCCCGGCGCGACGCCGAGCTGACCGCCTCGGCCGACTCGGTGCGGGCCTACCTGAAGCAGATCGGCAAGGTACCGCTGCTCAACGCCGAGCAGGAGGTCGAGCTCGCCAAGCGGATCGAGGCCGGGCTCTATGCCGGGGAGCGGCTGCGCGCCGCCGAGGAGGGCGAGGAGAAGCTGCCCACCCCGATGACCCGCGACCTCATGTGGATCTCCCGGGACGGCGAGCGGGCCAAGAACCACCTCCTGGAGGCCAACCTGCGGCTGGTGGTCAGCCTGGCCAAGCGGTACACCGGACGGGGCATGGCCTTCCTCGACCTCATCCAGGAAGGCAACCTCGGCCTCATCCGCGCCGTGGAGAAGTTCGACTACACCAAGGGCTACAAGTTCTCCACCTACGCCACCTGGTGGATCCGCCGGTCCACATGGTCGAAGTGATCAACAAGCTCGGTCGGATCCAGCGGGAGCTGCTGCAGGACCTGGGCCGCGAACCCACGCCCGAAGAGCTGGCCAAGGAGATGGACATCACGCCGGAGAAGGTGCTGGAGATCCAGCAGTACGCCCGGGAGCCCATCTCGCTCGACCAGACCATCGGTGACGAGGGCGACAGCCAGCTCGGCGACTTCATCGAGGACTCCGAGGCGGTCGTCGCGGTCGACGCGGTCTCCTTCTCGCTGCTGCAGGACCAGCTCCAGCAGGTACTCCAGACGCTGTCCGAGCGCGAGGCCGGCGTGGTCCGGCTACGCTTCGGGCTCACCGACGGGCAGCCGCGCACGCTGGACGAGATCGGTCAGGTCTACGGGGTCACCCGGGAACGGATCCGGCAGATCGAGTCCAAGACCATGTCGAAGCTGCGCCATCCCTCGCGCTCCCAGGTCCTGCGCGACTACCTCGACTGATTCACGATTCGACGGACGGACTGTGCGGCGGGTCGCGATGCCCACCGCACTATCGTCCGATTGCCGTCAGAAATCTTGGACCCGGAAAGGTCGCCAGCACGACAGGATGGGTATCAGTCAGATGCCTAGCGGTGTGATCCACGTCCCCTGGAGCACCCGGGAACGTTGTCCCACCCGCAGGCGTTGGACGCGACGTGGTAGAGAGATTGGGTAAGCGTTCGTCGGTGACCATCAGGAGGAGGAGGCGATGACCCCAACCCTCACGCCGCCGTCGGAGACGGTGGCCTTTCCGGGCGCCGATGAGCGCTGCGACCGGTGCAGCGCGGCGGCGAAGCTCCGCGTCATGATCGCTGGCGGGGGCGAACTCGTGTTCTGCGGGCACCACGCCAACAAGTACGCCGAGAAACTGGTCAAGATCGCGGTGCAGGTGGCGGTGTCGCCGGAGTTCTCCTGGCGCGGTACCGAGATGATGACCAACTAGTCGATAGATCATCCGCGGTGGGCGTCCCGGACCGGGACGCCCACCGCGCGTTAGAGCGTCTGGATGGTCGCGATCCGCTCTTCGAGCTGCTCGATCGTGGCCTGGGCGCTCGGTGGCCCGCCGCAGCGCCGGCGCAGCTCCGCATGGATCTTGCCGTGGGGCAGGCCGGTGCGGTGGTGGTGGGCGGCGACCAGCGCGTTGAGCTGCCGGCGCAGCAGGATGCGCCGCTCGCCCGCGGTGCGCGGGGCAGCGGGTTGCTCCGGTGCCGAATGGCTCCGGCCGGCCGGCTTGGCCGCGGCCCGCTGCTCCGCCTGGCGCTTGGCCAGCAGCACCGCCACCTGGTCCGCGGTCAGCAGGCCGGGCAGGCCGAGGTACTCCTCCTCCTCGGGGGTACCGGTGCCGACCGGCGTGCCGAACGAGGCCCCGTCGAATATCACCTGATCGAGCTCGGCGGTCGCGGAGAGCACCTCGATCCGCTTCTCCAGCTCCCCCGACGCCTGCTCGGCGCGCTGGGCCCGCTCCAGCAGCTCGTCGTCGAGCCCGTCGCCCTGCCGCTCGAGCCCGAGTACATGGTCCCGCTCGACCTCCATGTCGCTGGCCAGCTCCAGTAGGTGCGCAACGCTCGGGACGAACACGCTGGCGGTCTCCCCCGGGCGCCGGGCCCGCACGAACCGGCCGATCGCCTGGGCGAAGAACAGCGGCGTGGACGCGCTCGTGGCGTACACGCCGACGGCCAGGCGGGGGATGTCCACCCCCTCGGACACCATCCGTACCGCGACCAGCCAGCGCTGCTGCGAGCCCGCGAACGCGGCGATCCGCCCCGACGCGCCCGCGTCGTCGGAGAGCACCACGACCGCCTTCTCCCCGGTGATCTGCGCGATCAGCTTTCCGTAGGCCCGCGCCGCCGGCTGGTCAGAGGCGATCACTAGCCCACCGGCGTCGGTCATCCCATGCTCGCGCAGCACGGTCAGCCGGGCGTCGGCCGCCCGCAGCACCTGGGGCATCCAGTCGCCGGACGGGTCCAGGGCGGTGCGCCACGCCTGGGCGATCAGGTCCTGCGTCATCGGCTCGCCCAGCCGGGCGGCCAGCTCGTCCCCGGCGCTGGTGCGCCACCGGGTCTCCCCGGAATAGGCGAGGAAGATCACCGGCCGGACGACCCCGTCGCGCAGCGCGTCGGCGTACCCGTAGCTGGAGTCCGCCGTGGAGCGCAGCAGGCCGTCCCCGCCCCGCTCGTACCGCACGAACGGGATCGGGTTCTCGTCGGAGCGGAACGGCGTGCCGGTGAGCATCAGCCGCCGTACCGCCGGCTCGAACGCGACCTTGACCCCGTCGCCCCAGGACCGGGAGTCCCCCGCGTGGTGGATCTCGTCGAGGATGACCAGCGTGCGCCGGGTGAGGGTACGGCGCCGGTGCACCTGCGGCGCCATGCCCACCTGCGCGTAGGTCAGCACCGCGCCGTGGAAGTCGACCGAGGAGTGCACATCGGCGTTGCGGAACGCCGCGTCGAGCTGTACCCCGACCGCGCCGGCCGCCGCCGCCCACTGGTTCTTCAGGTGCTCGGTCGGGGTCACCACGGTCACCGCCTCGACCGTGCCGTGCGCGAGCAGCTCCGCCGCGATCCGCAGGGCGAAGGTAGTCTTGCCCGCCCCGGGCGTGGCGACCGCGAGGAAGTCCTCGTCCCGCCGGCGCAGGTACTCCACCAGGGCCTTGCGCTGCCACGCCCGCAGCGGCGGGAACGCGTCCAGAACCGGCCGCGGCGGCGCCATCGCTGCTCCCCTCCCGAACGCGGAAACGCCCCCGGGCCGGAAGGCTCGAAGGCGGTCCTCAGCTTAACCGAGCGCGGGGCGGGCGCCGGGCGCCGCCCCGCACCGCGGAGGGAGGGGAGGGGTCTCGGTCCGCTGAGCCGGAGTCGGGTTGTGACGCAGGCGCAGCGGAGGGAGGGGAGGGGTCTCGGTCCGCTGAGCCGGAGTCGGGTTGTGACGCAGGCGCAGCGGAGGGGGGAGAACTCGGCTACTCGCCGAACGACTCGTAGATCTCCTTGCAGGCCGGGCAGACCGGCGACCCGGGCTTTGGCACCTTGGTCACCGGGAACTTCTCCCCGCACAGCGCCTCGACGAAGGTACCCAGGACCGCGCTCTCGGTCATCTTGTCCTTGTCGACGTAGTGGAACAGCTCCGGCCCGGTGTCGGCTTCCTTCTCCCGGACGCTCGGGCTCTCGACTACCTGACTACTCATGACAGTCCAGTCTGCCAGCATGAACCGGGCCGGCCCAGTTCGGATGGGTACGGTGATCGGGTGAGCATCGTGTACGGCGCGCACGTGGCCGCCGCCCGGGAGGCGGGCGCCCCGACCGTGGCCCTGGAGACCACGATCGTCTCGCACGGGCTGCCCCGCCCGGACAACCTCCAGGTCGCCCGGCAGGTCGAGGCGACGGTACGCGAGCACGGGGCGGTACCGGCGACGATCGGCATGCTCGACGGACAGCTCGTGGTCGGCGTGGACGACGCGCAGCTCACCCGGCTCGCCACGTCGGACAAGGTGGCCAAGCTGTCCGCCCGGGACCTCGCGCTCGCGGCGGCCACCGGCGCGGACGGCGCCACGACGGTCGCCGGTACCAGCGCGGTGGCGCACGCGGCGGGGATCCGGGTGTTCGCGACCGGCGGGCTCGGCGGGGTGCACCGGGACGCGCCGTACGACGAGTCCGCCGACCTGGTGACCCTCGCCCGTACCCCGATCGCCGTGGTCTGCGCCGGGGTCAAGTCGATCCTTGACGTGGGCGCGACGCTGGAACGGCTGGAGACGCTCGGGGTGGCCGTCGTGGGATACCGGACCCGCCGCTTTCCCGGGTTCTTCGTCCGCGACAGCGGCTTCCCGCTGGACTGGTCGGTGGACTCGGTCGAGGAGCTGGCCGCGGTGATGCGCGCGCAGCGGGCGCAGGGCGTACACCCGGGGGCGGTGGTGGTGGCCAACCCGCTGGCCGCGGACGAGCAGCTGGACCCGGCACTGCATGACCGGGTCCTGGCCGAAGGCCTCGCGGCGCTGCGCCGGGACGGGGTGACCGGCAAGGCCGTCACGCCGGCGCTGCTGGCCTACTTCCACTCGGCGACCGAGGGCCGCAGTCTGGCGGCCAACGTCCGGATCATCCTGCGCAACGCGGCCCTGGCCGCCCGGCTCGCGGTGGCGCTGGAGCGGCGATGACCGGACGCATCGTCGTGGTCGGGGACGTGGTGACCGACGTGGTGGCGGCCTACGCCGATCCGCTGGCGGTGGGCGGCGACACCAGCGCGCGCATCGAGCTGACCGGCGGCGGCTCGGCGGCCAACATCGCGGCCTGGCTGGCCTCGACTGGGGTACCGGTGACGCTCGTCGCGATGGTCGGCGCGGACGCGACCGGGGAGGACCGGATCGCCGAGCTGGCCCTCGGGGGCGTGGACTGCGCCATCCGGCGCGCGCCCGAGGCGGGTACCGGCACTGTGATCGTGCTGTCCCGGGCCGGTGAGCGCAACATGCTCTCGGACCGGGGCGCCAACCTGCTGCTGTCCCCCGCCGACGTCGACGCCGCGCTCGCCGGGGCGCCGGATGCGGTGCACTTGCACCTGTCCGGGTACGTGCTGCTGGACGAGGCGTCGCGGGCGGCCGGGCGGTACGCGCTGCGGGTCGCGCACGAGCGTGGGCTGACCATGAGCGTCGACGCGGCCTCGGCGCGGGCCCTGCGGCGGATCGGCGGGGCGGCGTTCCTGGCCTGGGTACGGGGGGTGCACGTGCTGCTGGCCAACGCCGCGGAGGCGGCCGCGCTGCCCGCCGCGCTCACCGGGCACGTGCGCCACGCGGTGATCACCCGGGGCGCGCAGGGCGCGGTCTGGACCGACCCCCACATCGAGGTACCCACCGAGCCGGCCGTGGTCGTGGACGTGACCGGGGCCGGTGACGCGTTCACGGCCGGCTTCCTCGCCGCGTGGTGCGCCGGTGCGGATCCGGCGGAGGCGCTGCGCGCCGGCAACCGGCTGGGCGCGCGGGCGGTGTCCGGCACCGGCGCCCGTCCCGTACCGGCCAGCGTGTCACGGCCGGCCAGCGTGTCACGGCCGGCCAGCGTGTCATGGCCGGCCAGCGTGTCACGGCCGGCCGCCGGCTCAGTCGTCGGCGTCGATGACCCGGGGCGGCTCGGCGGATGACAGCGCCCGGGTCGGTTCCGACTGCGCGCGGCGGCGCAGCCGCCACCGCTCCTTGGGCAGCCGCTCGTTGGCCAGGATCACGGCGAGCCAGGGCACCACGAGCATGCCCACGCCGCACAGCGGCAGCCACAGCCACAGCAACGGGGCCCGCGCGCTGACCAGCACCGCCGCGACCACCAGGCACACCGCGCGGACGGACATCATCAACACGTACCGGATCTCCCGGTACCGCAGCTCCTCCTGGGGACTGCGGCGCGCGTCGGTGATCAGGACAGGGCGGCGATCGCGCTTCACGTCCGGCACCTTCCTCAGGGGTCACCGTCCATCCTCCCACCGGGCGGCCCGCGGCCGCGCCCAGCGGGTGGCACGATGACGCGGTGATGGTGATCGCCGGGTCGGACCGGACCGCATGCTGATCCTCGTCGTCCTGGCCCTCGCCGGTCTCGCCCTGCTCACGTTCGCCGCCGACCAGCTCGTGCTCGGCGCCGGCCGGCTCGCCACCCGGCTGGGCATCGCCCCGGTCGTGGTGGGGGTCGTGGTGATCGGGCTGGGGACGAGTACCCCGGAGTTCGTGGTGTCGGGGCTGGCCGCCGCGCGCGGCGATGCCGCCCTGGCCCTGGGCAACCTGACCGGGTCCAACATCATCAACGTGACGCTGATCCTCGGCGTCGTCGGGCTGGTGGCGCCGATCGCGGTGCGGTCGTCGGTACCGCGCCGGGAGGCGCCGCTGTCGGTCGTCGCGGTCGCGCTGTTCGCCGGGTTCGCGCTGGTCGGGCTGGGCCGGATCGCGGGCGCGGTGCTCGCCGTGGCCACCGTGGCCGCCCTGGTGTTCCTGGTACGCCTGGCCCGCGTCGGCACGCGGGATCCGATGCCGACCCAGGTCGACGAGTTCCTCGACGGCGCGCCGGAGGCGCGGGTGGCCCCGGAGACCGTCCGGGTGGTCGTCGGGCTCGCCGGTACCATCCTCGGCGCGCAGCTCCTGGTCAGCAGCGCGGCGACGGCGGCGCACCGGGTCGGGGTCCCACCCGCGGTGATCGGGTTCACCCTGGTCGCTTTCGGTACCTCGCTGCCCGAGCTGGTCACCGCGGTGCAGGCGCAGCGCCGCCGCAGCACCGACCTGCTCGTCGGCAACCTGCTCGGCAGCAACCTGGTCAACAGCCTGGCCGGGGGCGCGATCGTGGGGCTGCTCGGGCGGGGCGGGTCGGCCCGACTCGGGTACCCGGTGCTCGCCGCCATGGTCTCGGTGACCCTGCTGACGTGGCTGGTGCTCTACCGCCGGTACCGGGTGACCCGCGTCGAGGCGGTCCTGCTGCTGCTCGCGTACGTCCTGACGCTGCCGTTGATCGGCACGTGACGCTCAGCCGCCGGCCTTCGTGGCGGCCTTCATCTGCTGCTTGTAGCCACGCACCTTGACCAGTGAGTCCGCGTCGGTGATGTCGGCGACCGACCGGTAGGAGCCGTCCTCGCCGAAGATGCCGGCGGCCTCCCGCCACCCCTCGGGGCGTACCCTGAACTGCTTCGCCAGCAGGGCCACGAAGATCTGCGCCTTCTGCTTGCCGAACCCGGGCAGCTCGCCGACCCGCCTGGCCAGCTCGGCACCAGTCTTCGCCTCGGTCCACACCCGGGAGGCGTCACCGTCGTAGCGCTCCGCGATCAGGCGGCACAGCTCCTGGACCCGGACGGCCATCGCCTTGGGGAACCGGTGCAGGGCCGGGCGCTGGGCGAAGATCGCGATCAACGCGTCGGTGTCGTAGTCGGCCAGCTCCCGCGCGTCCAGGTCGTGGCCGAGCCGCTGCCGCAGGTCGTACGGACCCATGAACGCCTTCTCCAGCGGGACCTGCTGGTCGAGGAGCATGCCGATGAGCAGTGCCAGCGGTTCCTTCGCGAGTAGCTTGTCGGCGGCGGGTTCGGTGGCCAGATACAGCTTGGGCATGGCCCCAGCCTGCCAGAGCCTCCTCCGCCCGGGAAGCCGGACCGGCCGGGCAGGATGGAGCGCGTGACTGAGCCTCTGCTGGACCCGGCCGGGATCGGGATGCTGCGGCCGGCACTGCGCGCCGCGGGATACACGAGCGGCGGGGTCACCGACCCGGTGTCCTACGTGCGGCTGTGGCTCTCCGACGCGTCCGAGCGGGCCGACGCCGGCCGGGCCGCCGAATGGCTGGACTGGTTCGACGCGCACAAGGTGGAGGCGGTGGGGTTCGGACTGGTCACGCTGCGCCGCTCGGGGCACGAGGATCCAGTGGTCCGGGTGGAGGAGCTGCGCCAGGCGGTGGATCCGCCGCTCGGTACGCAGGTGGCGGCGTGGTTCGACCGGCAGGACCGGCTACGCGGGCGGCGCCTGCTCGACCACCGGTACCGGATGGCGCACGGCCTGCGGCTGCACCAGGAGGCCACGATCGGGGACGAGGGCTGGGCGGTGGACCGCCAGCTGCTCGCCCTGCCGCACGGCCTGCGCTGGACCGAGGAGGTGGACCCGCTGGTGCTCGCGCTGGTCAGCGGCTGCGACGGCCGGGTTGCCCTGAAAGACCAGTTGACGGTACTGGCCGCCGCGCACGACGTGGCCGAGGACGCCCTGGCCGAGGTCGCCGAGCCGATCGTCGCCCACCTGGTCGAGCGCGGCTTCCTTGAGGTCGTCGCATGAGGGCATTGGTCCAGACGGTCAGCCGGGCCAGCGTGACCGTCGACGGTACGGTCGTCGGTGCCATCGGCGACGGCCTGCTCATCCTCGTCGGGGTGACCCACTCGGACACCGCGGCAACCGCCCGGCAGCTCGCCCGCAAGGCGTACGAGCTGCGCATCCTCGACGACGAACGGTCCGCGGCCGAGGTGGGTGCACCGGTCCTGGTGGTCAGCCAGTTCACGTTGTACGGCGACGCGCGCAAGGGGCGGCGCCCGACGTGGGCGGCCGCCGCCCCCGCGGAGGTCGCCGAGCCGCTCGTCGACGCGTTCGCCGAGGCGCTGCGCGAACGGGGGGCTACCGTGGCGACCGGGCAGTTCCGGGCCCGCATGCTGGTGGAGAGCATCAATGTCGGACCCCGGACAGTACTGCTGGAGCTGTGATCCACGCTGCGGATAATCCCGGACATAAACGGAGAAGCCAGCTCCCTAGTTCGTGCCACGCATCGAACGCCTCACCCCGACTTCACGTGTCTAGGTAGACGCTCTATTTCCGTACAGCGTCAACTTCGAGCACGGGGAGGCGAGTGACCGTGGCCCAGCCCCTCACCGCGACCAGTAGCGACGACGAGCAGATCGAGACGGTGGACCTCAGCGACGAGCCGACCGATCTCGACGGCGACGACCGCGGCGCGTCCGCCGATCTGGTTCGCGCGTACCTCAACGGGATCGGCCGGACCAAGCTGCTCACCGCCGCGCAGGAAGTCGAGCTGGCCAAGCGCATCGAGGTCGGGCTCTACGCCGAGGAAGTGCTGCCCGAGGTCCGCGAGGCCGAGCTCGCGGGCGACCTGATGACCGTGGCCCGCGAGGGGCGCGCCGCCAAGGACCACCTCCTGGAGGCCAACCTTCGCCTGGTGGTCAGCATCGCCAAGCGGTACACCGGACGGGGCATGGCCTTCCTCGACCTCATCCAGGAAGGCAACCTCGGCCTCATCCGCGCCGTGGAGAAGTTCGACTACACCAAGGGCTACAAGTTCTCCACCTACGCCACCTGGTGGATCCGCCGATGGTGCGCACCCGCCGCGACCTGTCCACCCGGCTGGGTCGCGAGCCCAGCGTCGGCGAGATCGCGCGCGAGCTCGGGGTACCGGAGTTCCAGGTCATCGAACTGATCTCCTACGACCGCGAGCCGGTGAGCCTGGACCAGGCCGTCGGGGAAGACGGGGAGAGCGCGCTGGGCGACTTCGTGGCCCGGGTCGACCCCCGCGAGGAGCCGGCCGACAGCGTGTCCAGCGGGATGCTGCGCCAGGAGGTGGAGATCGTCCTGGCCACCCTGTCCCAGCGGGAACGCGCGGTGATCCGGCTGCGCTTCGGCCTCGACGACGGCCGCCAGCGCACCCTCGACGAGGTGGGCCGCGAGTTCGGGCTCTCCCGCGAGCGGATCCGCCAGATCGAGAAGATCACCCTGCTGAAGCTGCGCCACCCGTCGCGCGCCCAGCGCCTGGAGGCCTACGCCTGCTGAAGCCGTCACCGCAGAGCGCGACCCCGCCGTCAGGACAGACGGCGGGGTCCGCTGTCCAGGCGGGCCGCCGGCTGTCCATAGTGGACATTCGCGTGCAGCACAGACAGCCCGTCGGGCCGGGCCAGTACCGGCTTGAGCTCCAAGCGCCGCACCTGCGGATGCCCGTCGATCAGCAGCCCCACCCGCAGCACCAGGTCGCACAGGGCGTCGACGTCCACCGGGGGCGCGCCGCGGTACCCGAAGAGCAGCGGGGACAGCTTCGGTTCGCGGAGCAGCGCATGTGCGTCGCGGTCGGTGAGCGGCGCCGCCCGCCACGCCCGGTCGCCGAGCAGATCCCCGGCCACCCCACCGGGACCGAAGCCGACCATCGGCCCGAACGACGGGTGCTCCACCGCCTCGACGCGGCACGACACCCCGGGCGCCACCATCGGTTGCACGATGACCTCGGCGCCCCGGGCGAGCAGGTCGGTGGCGGCGCGGTGCACCGCGGCGGCGTCGTCGAGGTCCAGCCGGACCTCGCCGAGATCCGGCCGTCCGCCGGCCAGCTTGACCGCAATGGGGTACCCGAGCTGTCCGGCCGCGACGACCGCCGCGTCCGGATCGCCGACCGGGACCGACGGCACGACCTGGATGCCGTACCGCGTCAGGAGATCGGGAGAGTCCACTGTGGATAGTTGGGGCACGTGGCCGAGCGGCTCCCGGCGCCACGCCGCGTAGGCCACCACCCGGCCCAGTGCACGGATCCCCTCCTCCACCGTCGGGTAGGCCGGCACGCCCGGCGGCGCCTCGTCGACCAGGACCGTCGCCACCATCGGCTTGCCCAGCGGTGCCCGCAGCGTCTCGGCGAAGGCGGCCGCCGGTGAGGACAGCGGCGCGCACCCCACGATGAGCGCGTCCACCTCCGGGTCCTCCGCCGTTGCGTGCAACGCCTCGGCGAACTCGGCGGGCTCGGCCTCCGGACCGACGTCCGCCCGTACCGTCACGGTCAGCCCCGCCGGCCGGCAGTCCCGCGCGGCGAGCACGGCCAGGGCGGAGGAGTTGGTGACGATGCCGACCCGGGTACCGCCGGGCAGCGGCTGGTGCGCCAGCAACACCGCGACGTCGAACATCTCGGTCACCGTGTCGACCCGGATCACCCCACCGAACGGTGGTTGGGGCGCCGACGGCGCCACCGCGACGATCGGCTTGTCCCGGCCCAGCCGCCGGGCCAGCCGGGCGAACTTGCGCGGGTTGCCGAACGTCTCCAGGTACAGCAGGACGACGTCGGTGGCCGGGTCGTCCTGCCAGTACTGCAACAGGTCGTTGCCGGAAACGTCGGCCCGGTTGCCGGCCGAGACGAACGTGGACAGGCCCAGCCCCCGCCGGCGCGCCGTGTCGAGCAACGCCACCCCGAGCGCGCCGGACTGGCTGAAGAACCCGACCCGCCCGCGCGACGGCAGCACCGGCGCGAGCGTGGCGTTGAGGCGCACCGCCGGGTCGGTGTTGGCGATGCCGAGACAGTTCGGGCCGACCAGGCGGATGCCGGCTGCCCGGACGGCTTGAAGCAGCTCCCGCTGCGCCGCCTCCCCGGCCGGTCCGGTCTCGGCGAAGCCCGAGGACACGACGACCACCCCGGCCACCCCGGCGCCGGCCGCATCGGTCACCGCGTCGAGGACCGACGGCGCCGGTACCGCGATGACCGCCAGGTCGGCTTGTTCGGTCAACCGCGCACCGGGACGCACGACGTGCACCGGGCCGGTGAAGGTCGCCAGGTTGCGCAGCAGGGCCGCGCCGATGCCCCGCCCGTCCCGGCGCGCACCGTACACGGCGACCGCCCGCGGGGCGAGCAGGCGCCCGATCGAGCGCGCCTCGGTGGACTGCTCGCGCCGGTACTGCACGGCCAGCGAGTCCTCGGTCGGCGCGATCGGGAACACCAGGTGGATCACACCCTCGGCGTACTCCCGCTCGATCCGGTACCCGGCCTCGGCGAAGACCCGCAGCATGCTCCCGTTCTCGGCGAGCACCTCGGCCACGAACCGGCGGATGCCGGCCGCCCGCGCCGCCTCGGCCAGATGCTCCAGCAGGACCGAACCGATGCCGCGACGCTGGTGGGCGTCCTCCACGACGAATGCCACCTCGGCGTCGTCGGCCTGTGGGCCCAGCCGCTCGTAGCGGCCGACCGCGATCAGCTCGCCCCCGGAAATCACCACCAGCGCCTCCCGGTCGTGGTGGTCGACGTGGACGAAGCGGTACAGGTCGCGTTCGGGAATCCGGGGGTACGGCGAGAAGTAGCGCAGGTACCGGGTCCGCGTCGACAGCCGGGAGTGCAAGCCGACGATGTCGTCCGCGTCCTCCGGCCGGATCGGCCGCACGTGAACGGTCGACCCGTCCGCGAGCAGGACGTCGGCTGGCCCGGTCATGCGCCGCCGCCCGCGGCCGGCCGGGAGCGAGGGAGCGCAGCGACCGAGTCGGACGGCCGGGCACAGGGCGGCCGAGGCGACAACGGCGCGGGCGCAGCCCGCTCCTCCCGCGAGGATCGGGCGTGACCCGCGTGAGCGCAGCGAGCGCCAGCTAGCTCAGTCACGGGGGTCGTACGGGTCGAGCCCGTGCAGCGGGAAGACCGCCTTGCGGGTGGCCAGGATGGCGCGGTCCACCGCGTCGGCCTTGTCGTTGGGCTGCCACGGAGTCCACTGCGGCGGGGCACCGTCGGTCAGCGAGCCGGGGACGTCGCGGCTCGGGCGCCGCCGGTGGGCCAGGTTCTGCCAGCTGTCCGGGGTCGGGGTCAGCGGGTCCAGCGGCTCCCCGGTGACGATGGCGAGCAGGTGTGTCCACGCCCGCGGTACCGCCTCGACCAGGGCGTACCCCCCACCGCCGGTGACCACCCAGCGGCCGTCGCACAGCTCGTCGGCCAGCTCACGCATCGCGAGGTAGCTGGCCCGCTGCCCGTCCACGGTCAGCCGCAGGTCGGCCAGCGGGTCCAGCCGGTGCCCGTCGGCACCGCACTGGCTGAACAGCACCTGCGGCGCGAACGAGCGCATCATCGACGGCACGATCGCGTGGAACGCGCGCAGCCAGCCCGAGTCGCCGGTGCCCGGCGGCAGTGCGACGTTGACCGCCGTGCCCTCCGCGCCGGACCCGCCGGTCTCGGTCGGGAAGCCGGTACCCGGGAAGAGCGCGAGCGGCGTCTCGTGCAGGCTGATGGTCAGCACCCGCGGGTCGTGGTAGAAGATCTCCTGCACGCCGTCGCCGTGGTGCACGTCGACGTCGACGTACGCGATCCGCTCCGCGCCCCGGTCCAGCAGCCGGGTGATCGCGATGGCCGGGTCGTTGTAGACGCAGAACCCGCTGGCCCGGTCGGGCATCGCGTGGTGCAGCCCGCCGGCCACGTTGACCGCGCGCCGGGCGCGGCCCGACCAGACCTCCTCGGCGGCGGCAAGGGTGGCGCCGGCCACCAGCGCGGACGCCTCGTGCATCCCCGGAAACACCGGGTTGTCCGGGGTGTCCAGGCCATGACCCGGGCCGCCGGCCCGGACCGCCTGGACATACCCCGCATCGTGTACCCGGGTCAGCGCCGCCTCGTCGGCCGGCTCCGGCCTGAGCAGGATGACCCCCGGGCGGTTGAGCACGCCGAGGTCCCGCGCCAGGGCCATGGTGAGCTCCACGCGCACCGGATCGAGCGGATGGTCACCGAGGTCGTAGTGGAGCAGCTCCTCGGTCCAGATCACCGCGACGGTCATGGGGATCCGCCCGCGGCCGCCCTCATGACCGGGCCACCGGGCGGGCCGGGTCGGTGATCCAGTGGCTCCACGAGCCGACGTAGAGGGCGGGGTCGGGGATGCCGGCGACGGTGAGCGCGAGGATCGTGTTGGCGGCCGTGACGCCCGAGCCGCAGTAGGCGCCGACCGGCCGATCGGGTACCAGCCCGGCGGCGGCGAACCGTTCCCGGAGGGCGGCGGGTGGGAGCAGGTGCCCGTCGGGGCCGACCAGCTCGCCGGCCGGCAGGTTGACCGCGCCCGGGATGTGCCCGGCGACCGGGTCCACCGGCTCGGCCGCACCCCGGTACCGGGCCGGTACCCGCACGTCGAACAGCACGCCGGTGGACGCGACGCGGGTGGCGTCGGGCGCGTCGAGCACGGGCATCTGCCCGGGCCGGACGGTGATGTCACCGGCCGGAGGCGTGACCGTGCCGGGCTCGACCGGCCGCCTGGCGGCCCGCCAGGCGGCGAAGCCGCCGTCGAGGACCCGTACCGCGTCGTGCCCGGCCCAGCGCAGCGTCCACCAGAGGCGGGCCGCGGCCTGGTTGTCCCCCGCGTCGTAGGCGACCACCAGCCGGTCCGCCCGTACCCCCGCCGCCCGCAGCGCCTCCTGCAGCGCGTCCGGCTCGGGCAGCGGGTGCCGCCCGCCCGGCCCCGGCTTACCGCACAGGTCGGCATCGAGATCCAGGAACGCCGCGCCCGGGATGTGTCCGGCCTCGTAGTCCGCCCGCGTCGGCGGCCCGCCCAGCCGCCAGCGCACGTCCGCCACGGTCGGCGGCTCGGCGGAGGCCAGCGCCTCGGCCAACTCCGGTACGGTGATCAGCTCGCTCCGCTCACTCACGTCGCCTCCTCGCGGTCCGCTCGGAGACGCCGCTCGCGCCCACTGCTGAGCCCATGGTTCGCTCGCTGTCGCTCGCTCACCTCACCAGTGTGTCGTACCCGACAGGTAGCATCGATGCTCGGGAGGAAGAACCCGTGAACGATCTGGTCGACACCACCGAGATGTACCTGCGCACCATCCTCGAACTCGAGGAGGAGAGGGTCACCCCGCTGCGTGCCCGGATCGCCGAGCGCCTGCACCAGAGCGGCCCCACGGTCAGCCAGACGGTCAACCGCATGGAGCGCGACGGGCTGCTCACCGTCGAGGGTGACCGGCACCTGCAGCTCACCGTGGCCGGCCGCGACTACGCGGTCTCCGTGATGCGCAAGCACCGGCTGGCCGAGCTGCTGCTGGTCAACGTGATCGGGATGCCCTACGAGGCCGCCCACGAAGAGGCCTGCCGCTGGGAACACGTGATGAGCGAGGCGGTCGAGGCCAAGGTCTACGAGCTGCTGGGCCGCCCCACCCGCTCCCCCTACGGCAACCCGATCCCCGGGCTGGACAAGTTCGACGCCGACGCGCCGTCCGACGTGGGCTGGGACACCGAGCGCAACCTCGCGTTCCCCGGGCTGTCCGGCACCGTGGTGGTCCGGCGGATCTGCGAGAGCGTGCAGACCGACGCCGAGGTGCTGCGCCAGTTGCACGCCGCCGGGGTCGACCCGGGGGCCATGGTCAACGTCGCCCAGGACCGCGACGAGGTGATCGTCGACCAGGCCGGCGAGCGGGTGCGCCTGCCCCGCGAGGTCGCCTCCCGCGTCTTCGTCGCCGCCCGCTGACGCGCACGCCACGCGGTCCGCTAACGCGCACGCCGCCCGCCGCCGCGCCGCGCTCCGCCCACCAGGCGTTATCTGCATCCGGAAGGGATCGGGCGAGTTCGGGCTCCAGCCGGGACCGGGATCAGGCGCTGGCCTGATCGATCTTCTTGGCCAGGTCGACCAGGTGGGGGATCACCGCGCTGACGTCACCGAGCCCGGTGCCCGCGGCGGTCCGGTACCGCAGCACCATCAGCTGCTGGCTGCCGGACAGCCAGCCGATCTCCGCGCCGGGACCGGCGCCCGCGGCGGCCGGCAGCGTCCGGCTGTACCCGATCTTGCCCAGCCCGGTGACCGCCGTGGAACCCTTCGGGGCGATGCTGGCCCCGAACACGGTCGCGTCGGCCAGCGTCGGGCTGACCGCGAGCGACAGCTCCGGCAGCTCCGTCTCCACCCGGCGCAGGACGCAGGTGTACGTCTCCCCGCTGTTGCTCGCCGCCGACACGCCGAACTCCACCCCGGTCGCCGTGGCCACCTGGTCGAAGGTCAGCAGCGCACAGGCGCCGCCTGCGGCCTCGGCCGGTTCCCGGGTCGGCGACGGTGCCGGGTGGGCACTGCGCGGCGAACGGGACGCGCCGGCGGCGGGACCGGCACAGCCGGTGCCGGCGAGCAGGAGCACGACACCGACGGCGATCGCCCAGAGCCGACCCACCAACGCCCATCCTCCCCGCGTTCGCGACGACGACACACCATACGGCTCAGGAGGGCAGCCCGTCGACGATCCACCGGGCGATCTCCAGGGAACTGGTCGCGGCGGGCGAGGGGGCGTTGAGCACGTGCACCTGGCCGGGCCGGCGCAGGAGCAGGAAATCGTCGACGAGGGTACCGTCGCGGCGCACCGCCTGGGCCCGGACGCCGGCCGGGGCGGGTACCAGGTCGTCGGGTCGGACCACCGGGACGAGCCGGGCCAGGTCGGCGGCGAACCGGCGCCGCGACAGCGAGCGGCGCACCTCGGTCACGGCGGTGCTCCGGTGCCGCCGGGCCAGCCGCCACAGTCCCGGAAACGCCACGGCCGACCCGAGGTCGCGCACGTTGAACCGGCGCCACGAGTACCCCTCACGGGCCAGGGCCAGCACCGCGTTGGGCCCGGCGTGCAGCGACCCGTCCACCCCCCGCGTCAGGTGCACGCCGAGGAACGGCAGCGCCGGGTCGGGTACTGGATAGATGAGCGTACGCACGAGCGGCCGACGCACGTGGAAGTACTCACCCCGGAACGGCACGATCCGGACGTCGCTGAGGCGCCCGGCGAGGCGGTCCGAGTACAGCCCGGCGCAGTTGATCACGAGGTCGCCCGGGTACTCCCCCGCGTCCGTCCGGACCAGGCCGGTCTCGATACCGGTCACCCGCGTACCCAGCCGGATCGTCCCGCCCCGCTCGGTGACGAGCTTGGCGAGCACCTCGCACACCGCACCGAAGTCGGTGATCCCGGTCGATGTGATGTGCAACGCGGCGAGGCAGGACACCTCCGGCTCGATCTCGCGCGCCGCTTCGGGCGTGACCAGCCGGGCCGGTACGCCGTTGGCCTGCGCGCGCTCGGCCAGCACGCGCAGCCGGGGCAGCTCCGCCTCGGCCGTGGCGACGATGAGCTTGCCGCAGACGTCGACCGGTACCCCGTACTCCTCGCAGAACTCCACCATCGACCGCGCACCGGCCACGCACAGCCGGGCCCGTTCGCTACCCGGGCGGTAGTAGATGCCCGAATGGATGACGTTGGAGTTGCGCCCGCTCTGGTGGGCGCCGACGCGATCCTCCTTCTCCAGCACCGTGACCGTCGCATGTGGACGGTCCAGGAGCAGTCGGTGGGCGACGGCGAGCCCGACGATCCCACCGCCGACCACGACGTAGTTGTTCATTCCTCGAAAGCTACCCGCCACCGCACCCCGGTCCGGCGGATGCCCACCGACAACGCGGCGGCGCCCAGCGCCAGCGAGCCGGCGACGTAGAACGCGGCGTCGTAGGCGCCGGCCCGGTCGTGGATCAGCCCGGCACCGGCGGCAGCCAGCGCCGCGCCGACCTGGTGCGCGGCGAACACCCACCCGAACACGACCGGGCCGGCGTCGCCGAACCGCTCCCGGCACAGGGTGATCGTCGGCGGTACGTCGCGATCCAGTCCAGCCCGTAGAACAGCACGAACACGAGCATGCTCGGGTGCAGGCTGGCGGCGAGCAGGCCGGGCAGCACGAGCAGCGACAGCCCGCGCAGCCCGTAGTACATGCCGAGCAGCAGCCGCGAGTCGTACCGGTCGGTCAGCCAGCCGGAGGCGACGGTGCCGACGATGTCGAACGCGCCCACCAGCGCCAGCAGGTTGGCCGCAGTGGTCTGCGGCATGCCGTGGTCGTGCGCGGCCGGGATGAAGTGGGTGCCGATCAGCCCGTTGGTGGTCGCCCCGCAGATCGCGAACGCGCCGGCCAGCAACCAGAACGTGCCGGTGCGGGAGGCGTCGCGCAGCACGGTGAGCGCCCGGCGGGCGGCGCCCGTGGTGGGCGCCGGCGCGGCCGGAACGGACCCGCCCGGAGTCGCGTCCGCGCCGTAGGCGGTGGTGCCGACATCGCTGGGATGGTCACGCAACAACCAGTACACGAGGGGTATGACAAGAAGCGCCGCCCCGCAGACGGTCAGCGCGGCGGTACGCCACCCGTGCGCGTCGGTCAGCGCGGCGAGCACCGGCAGGAAGGCGAGCTGCCCGGTGGCTCCGCCGGCGGTGAGCACACCGGTCACCACGCCCCGGTGCTTCACGAACCACCGGGCGGTCACGGTCGCCACGAACGCCAGCGCCATCGAGCCGGTACCGAGCCCGACCAGTACCCCCCAACAGAGGACGAGCTGCCAGCTGGCCCGCATGAACACGGTCAGCCCGCTGCCGGCCGCCACGAGCAGCAGCGCCACCGACACCACCCGGCGCATGCCGAAGCGCTCCATCAGCGCGGCGGCGAACGGCGCGGTCAGCCCGAAGAGGATCAGGTTGACCGAGACGGCGAACGAGATCATCCCGACCGACCAGCCGAACTCCTGGCGCAGCGGGTTGATCAGCACGCCCGGGGTGGCCCGGAACCCGGCCGCCCCCACCGTCGCCACGAACGCCACACCCGCCACGTACCAGGCCCGGTGCAGCCTCGGCCGGCTCCGCACGATTGTCGTCACGCCGATCATCCTCGGCGGCCGGATGGCCGCCCGACGAGTGGCCCGAACGCCAACATGTGCAAGAATCCGGCCATGACGACGCGGCACCGGATCGCCGTCCTGGCCATGCCCGGGGCGGTCGCGCTGGACCTGGGGGTACCGGCGACGGTCTTCTCCGTAGCGCGCGACAGCGCCGGGCACCGGTACTACGAAGTGCGGACGAGCACGCCCGACGGGGGCCCGGTGCGCACCGCGGCCGGGTTCTCGGTGCTGCCCGAGCACGGCCTCGACGGGCTCGCCACCGCCGACACCGTCATCGTCCCGGGCATGCACGGGCGCTCGCCGGCGCTGCACGGTACCCCCGAGGTGCACGCCGCCCTGCGCGCCGCGCACGGGCGGGGCGCCCGGGTGATGTCCATCTGCACCGGCGCTTTCGTGCTGGCCGCCGCGGGGCTGCTGGACGACCGCCCGGCGACCACGCACTGGGCGCACGCGGAACGCTTCCGCCGCCGGTACCCCCGGGTGAAGCTGGACCCCGACGTGCTGTTCGTCGACGACGGCGAGATCCTGACCTCCGCCGGGGTGGCCGCGGGGATCGACCTGTGCCTGCACGTCATCCGCCGCGACCACGGCAGCGTGGTGGCCAACCGGGCGGCCCGCCGGTGCGTCGTCCCGCCCTGGCGGGACGGCGGCCAGTCGCAGTTCATCGAGCGGCCGGTACCCACGCCCGGCGACGCCACGACCGGCCCGACGCGCGCCTGGGCGCTGGACCACCTGCACCGCCCGCTCGACCTGGCCGAGCTGGCCAGCCACGCGCGGATGAGCGTGCGCACCTTCACCCGGCGGTTCCGCGAGGAGACCGGCATGAGTCCCGGCCGGTGGTTGCTGCGGCAGCGGGTGGAGCTGGCCCGGCGGCTGCTGGAAGGGACCGACCTGCCGATCGAGCGGGTCGCGGCGCAGGCCGGCTTCGGCACCGCGGCGTCCCTGCGCCAGCACCTGCACACGGCGGTCGGCGTGGCGCCGGGCGCCTACCGGCGGACGTTCCGGACCGTGGCGTGATGCGGTTCCAGCTCGACCCGCCGCTCTCGGCCGAGCTGCGCGAGCAGATCGTGACGCTGTGGACCGACGTGGCCAACGCGGGCGGTGCGGTCGGCTTCGCCGGGCCGGTCGGGCGGGAGGAGGTCCGCGCGCTGGCCGAGCGCACCCTGGCCGGCGTGGCCGACGGGTGGGACCGGCTGCTCGTCGGGTACGTCGACGGGGCGTTGACCGGGTTGCTGTTCTTCGTCAGCCACCGGTTCGCGCTGGCGGAGCACTGGCGGAGCGTCAAGCGGCTGATGGTGCACCCCTCGGCGCAGGGCAAGGGGTACGGGCTGGCGCTGCTACGGGAGGCCGAGGCGGTGGCCCGGCGGCTGGGCTGGGAGGCGCTGCACCTGACCGTTCGGGAGGGTACCGGCCTGGAGCGCTTCTACCGCGCCCACGGGTACCGGGAAGTGGGGCGCCTGCCCGGAGCACTGCGGGTCGGGCCGGGCGACGACCGCGACGAGACCCACTTCTGGCGCAGCCTCTAGGCCGGCGCGCGCGCTGGCGTGACGCCCGGGGCCCGGCCGGTCAGACTGGCGACCATGACCGACCCGTACCGCTGGCTAGACCCGTCTTTCGCACATGGGTTTGAGCAACGTGCGTGACGGACGCGTGATCATCTAGTTTTCCGCGTATGGGTATCTCGAAGCAGCCTCGACGTGTGCCGATGCGACCCCGCGCGCAGATCGCGGTCGTG
>WNFV01000472.1_pt1 | contig 85365 bp, 88 predicted proteins | sample 5400101 | NCBI WGS metagenome assembly WNFV01 (sample SAMN13153361, study PRJNA577476) | soil metagenome | isolation source: 115 cm soil or saprolite under grassland replicate 1 | place: USA:California | collected 2016-06-15
TCGACGATCAAGAGCCGGGAGTGCAGGCAGGTCCTAGCGTTACCGTGAAGCCTCATCTGGGTCCTCCTCTGGAGCTGGGGGCATCGACAACCACCAGCCTCCAGGGAGGCCCGGATGAACAACCTTCTTAGGAACTACACCTAGACCAGGGAGCTCACGACTTCTTCGGCCGTTGTGAACTCGACGCCCGCAGCGCGCCACACCGCCACGCAGGCCTGGACGCGCTCCTCGTCGAGCCCGCGCGCCGCGTCCTCGACGAAGCGGACGCGGCGCCCGCGCAGGAGCAAGCCGCGAATGGCCGCGTCGTCGCAGACGTCGGTCGCGACCCCGAAGACAATAATCTCGGCCGGATCGAGCGCCTCGAGCAGCGGATCGGTGTTCGGGTTCGTAAAGACATTGAAGTTCTTCTTCAGCAGCAGAATCTCACGGCGGCCGGAGATCAGCTCGGGGATGAGGCCGGGCGGGAATGGAATCAGCGAGAGCGGGAGCGGATCGGCCTGCTCGGTCTCGGGGATCTTCTGCGCGCCACGTGTCCCGCGCAGGCAGTGCGGTGGGTATGTGTTACGAAAGTCGGGCCTGTTCGAAATCTCGGGATCGGTCAGCTCGTGATCGTCGGCGGAGGCCACGTGGATGATCTCCGCGGCGCGGGCGGCATCGACTAGCCGCCGCATCGCCGGGGACGTCTCATCGGCACCGGGCACGTAGAGCTTTCCGGTCGGAAGCATGAAGTCGACCTGCGTGTCGACGTCCCAGAGAACGATCCCGGGCATCAGCAGGCCCGGCGGACGATTGCGCGCTTGGAGGTCTCCATGATCCGTCCGAAGCCGTGCTCGAGAAAGAGGTCCAGGCTGCCCATGTAGTCGTCCTTCTTGGTCATGTGCGGATCGCCCTCGACCGACCACACCCCGTCTTCCCCGTCACGCGGGCGGTACTGGGGCGAGCGGAGGAGGGCGTGTACTCCTCCCGCTGGGCGACCGAGGCCCAGCCGACAGCCTCAGCGCGATCGTAGGCGAGCAGACCTGGCTCCTTCCCGGCGCGGCCGAGGGACTCGAGCGCGCGCTTCTTCGGCGTGCCGTGCCCCAGGCTGCGGTCACGCCAGTACATGCACCAGCACCCGTAGGCCGGCGCGTTGCGGTGGCCACCGCGCGGGCCGCGCCGCTCGAAAAGCTCGACGAAGGGCGTGAGGGGATGGACCTGCGGCTCAGGCGACATGCTCGAGGCGGTCATTCGGGCGAAAACCCCGGCCAACCTTGGCCGAGGGTCGGCCGTCGGTCATCACGACATCCGCCGTGTAGTCGTTTTGCCCCCGGATCAAAGACGACCCCACCCCGTAGGCGTCGACGGGGACCTCGCCCGCCTCGAACTCCGCAATCTTGTCGAGCGTAAATCCGCCCGAGACGACGATCTTCACATGCTCGAAGCCGTCGTTGTCGAGCGCGTCCCGCACCTTGCGCACGAGCCGCTCGTTGACCCCGGTCGGCCGGAAGTCGCCCAGCTCGTCCCAGAGCGACCGATCGACGAGGCTCTCCGAGGTATCGAGACGGACACCCCAGAGCCTCGGGCCGAGCGCCCGTGCCACCTCCAGCGCCGTCTTCACCGAGTGGTTCTCAAAATCGACGAGCACGGTCACATTCAGGTCCTCCGGCGCCCACTCGGAGAACTTCGTCGCCGCGAGCACCGTATTGCCGCCGTACGACGCGATCAGCGAGTGCGGAACGGTGCCGACGCCCTTTCCGCCCCACCAGGAGGCCTGCTCGTCGGTTGTGACACCGACCGGCGCGCCGACGATCTGACCCGCGACGTAGGCGGCGTAGCCGTCACCCGTCTGCACTCGGTGATGGTCGTGCCGCGCAGGCATGAAGATGATCGGCTTCCCATTCGCGGCCTCGAGTACGCGCACGACGTTGGTTGTGATCAGCGTGCGCCGCGCCAGCACCCCCAGATAGGCCGTCTCCAGGTGCGCGAAGAGCGTGTAGTCGCCCTCGATGTGCATCACGGTCTCGTAGGGCCCAATGGGGTCGCCGTCGTAGAGCGCGTGCACGGTCAGCTGCTCCCAGTCGTGCGAGCAGAGCTTGAGGATCGCGATCGACTCGTCCATCCCGCCGAGGTACGACTGCTTCTTCTGGAAGACCTGCATCACCACGCGCGGATGGCGCTCGTCCTGCAGAAGCGCAGCGCGCGCGTGGTTGAAGTACGCATCTGTGTAGTAGCCGTCCCGCATCTTCTCGACCGGTAGGTCGAAGATCTCCGGAGGGAGCCGCTGTGTACTAGTCCTGGTGGCCATGCTCGAGCTCGAGGCAGGCGGCAAGCGCCGCCTCGGCGACCTCCAGCTGCTCCGGCGTCGGCTCAGCAGTCGCGAGCCGGTGCTGGATCTCGTGCCCGGGGCGCGCGAGTGCCTTCGAGACCGGGTGCTCCGGGTTGCGAACCATCCAGGAGAAGATCTCGGTCGAGGCCGCGAGCGCGCCGAGCGACGCCAACCCCCGCGCCGCCAGCCGGAATTGCGCCGGCGCCCGGGCTGCGAGCGCGTTCCCGATCGCGAGCGTGCCGAGCAGCGGCCCGACCAGGTGCGAGCCGCAGCGCTCGTGCTCCTTCTCGCGAGCCTCGCCGTGTTCGTAGCTGCCGATCGCGATGTGCTCGGCGCCGTGGTAAGCGGCGAGGTCGGAGCTCCGCAACGCCACGGCGGCCGGCGCGAGCGAGGCGATCGCGGAGATGAGCTCCTGGGCAGCCGGCCCCAGCTTCCTTGACCCTCGGGCGACCTGGACAACGGCCGCGCCCGCGACCATCGCGGTCAGCACCCGCGGGCGCTCGAAGGGCAGCTTCGCCTTCGGCAGTCGCCGCCGCACCTGCGGCAGCAAGGCGAGCGCCTCGGCGAGCCTGGCCGGGCCGCGCAAAAGGGGATTGGTGACCCCGGCCGAGCGGTAGCGCTTGAAGTCGGAGGCTACCTCGAGCCGTCCGTCCGGAAGACGGATCGCACAAGCCCACGCGTTCGGGCCGTGAACGAGCACGCCGTTGCTGAGCGCCATGCCGCCAAGACGGATCTCTTCCTGAGCCATCTCTCTGAGGTTACCCGCCGCTCATCGCCTGGGCGGCGTGGCGGAGGAACTCGACGCCGAGCTCGAGATCGTCGACGCGCACCCGCTCGTCGGCCGAATGGACGAGGCGAGTCGCGAGCTGCGGATCCATGTAGCGCATCGGGAAGAAGCCGTACGCAACGGTGCCGAACGCCGCCCGCAGCCAGTGGCTGTCGGTGAAGCCGGCGAGGCAGATCGGTGCCACGGCCGCTTCCGGCTCGGCGGCGGCGACCCACGATTCGATCGTCTCCCAGAGCGGCCCTCCCAGAGGGGACCTTGTACCGCCGTAACCTTCGATCCACTCGAGCTCCCAGTCGCCTTCGCCGAGCAGATCGCGGAGCACTGCCTCTGCTTCGGCGTGGCCCTGGCCGGGGAGCAGCCTGCAATCGACAGTGAGTTCGCAGAGCGCGGGGATCACGTTCCGCTTCTGCGAAGCGCTCACCATTGTCGGCGCCACGGTCATCCCCAGAAGCGGCTCGACGAGCTCGACTGCCAGCGGATGCACGGCGCGGGCCCGTTCGATCACCTCGTCGGCAGGGGGAGCGGGCTCGCCCGTCACCACTTCCATGAAAGCTGCGACCTCCGGCTCGACCCGCGGCTCGGCGGTGAACCCGCCGAGCCGCTCGATCAGCTTCGCGGCCTTCACGAGCGCGTTGTCGGCGATTCCGGGCATCGACGCGTGGCCGCTCCGGCCACGCACCCGCAGCAAGAACGGCGAGCTCATCTTCTCCGCCGTCGAGCACAAGTAGAACGGGCGTCCTCCCAGCTCGACGCGGTCTCCGGCGCCCTCGTTCAGCGAATGCTCGACGCGCACCGCCTCCGGATGCTCCTCGCAGAGCCAGGAGAGTCCGAAGCCGTCGCCAACCTCCTCGTCCGCAGCCGCGACGAACACGAGATCGCCGGCAGGCTCGAAGCCCTCGCGAGCAAGCGAGGCGACAGCGACTGCGCTGGCTGCGGCCTGCCCTTTCATGTCGAGAGCCCCACGACCCCAGATCTCGCCCGCCCGCAGCTCGCCCGACCACGGGTCAACCTCCCATTCGGCGGGATCGGCCAGCACCGTGTCTGTGTGCGACAGCAGCGCGAGCCGCGGCCCGCCGCGTCCGGGAACCCGTGCGACGAGGTTCGCCCGCTCGGGCACCTTCGCGTAGAGCTCGCAGGCGACGCCGCTCTCTTCCAGGTAATCGCGAAGGAGCTCAGCTGCAAGCGTCTCGTTACCGGGTGGATTGACGGTGTCGAGGCGAATCAGCTCCCGGAGGAGCTCGACTGCCTCGTCCCGCAGCGAAACCGTTGCGCTCAGCGGCGGGTCCCGTACATGAGCAGCCACTCGCGATCGTGGTCGATCTCCCCGTTCTTGCGGTAGTTCGATTCGAAGAAGTCGACCCAGGCCCGATGAAATTCCTCTCGGCGGTCGTCTTCCAAAGACTCGGCCAGTGTGCGGGTCGGGCCGTAACTCGACGAGAACAGCTGCCAGTACTCCTCTCCGGAGGCAACACGGAGGTGCGAGACGTGACGCTCGAGCTCAAGGTCGAAGGCTTCTCCGAGCAGTTCCTGAACGTGCTGCTCGTCTCCCCAGGCGAATGGGCTGCCGGCGCCCTCGGGCGGCGGCGGCGCGAACGGCTTCATCATCGCGAACATCTTCGCGAGCCCGCCTTCGGGGGTCCAGTTGGCGAGCCCGATGCGGCCGCCGGGCTTGACGACACGTGCGAGCTCCCGCGCAGTTGCCGCGTGGTCGGGCGCGAACATGACCCCGCACGTCGACGAGACGATGTCGAAGCTGGCGCTATCGAGCTCGAGTCGCTCGCAGTCGCCGACGCGGTAATCGATGTCGAGCCCTTGCTCTTGCGCTCGCTCCTGCGCCGTCTCGATCAAGGCAGGCGCAAGATCGACGCCTGTGACCGCAGCGCCGCGCTGGGCCGCGCGTTCGGAGACCGCACCGGTGCCGCAGGCAAGATCGAGCCAGGTCTCACCCGGCTGCGGATCGAGTCGGTCGACCACCTGCTCGTGGATGTCCGTGATCGTCTCGGTGATGTTCTGGTAGGGCCCCGTCCCCCACATCACGCTTTGCTTCGACTTCAGCTCTTCGAAGGCCATCTACTCCTCCTGTTTCGCGAGCTCGGTCAGCTCGTTCCGCACGTCCCACAGCTCCGGATAGAAGCGGCGGTGAATGAGGCCGCCGAGGAGCTCGACCGGGGTGCCCTGGGTGCCGACGACCTCGCCGCCGATGATGCGCTCGACGACCTTGAAGTGGCGGATCCGCCAGAGGGTGACTCGCTCGTCCCACTCCGTGAGCAGCTCGGCCAGCTGGTACAGATCTTCGTGTTCGCGACCGCGCTGGTACACCTCGACCAGCGAGAGGCCCGCTTCACGCCGCAGCTCGGCAAACGCCTCGCCGAGGTCGGGCGAGACGCGGCGGACGCCGTTCCAGCCCGGGGAGTCAAAGCCGCTCCCGTGACCCAGCACCGGGCGGATATCGCGCGTGTACTCCCAGGGCGACATGTGCTCGAGCATGTCGAGCAGGGCGATCGTCGTCTTCACGGCGTCGGTCGCGCGGCGCAAAAGCCGGATCGCCGCGCCGAGCTCGTGCTCCCGCAAGTAACCGGTCGCGGTCTCGACCTCGTTCCAGGCCAGCTTCAGCCAGAGCTCCGAAGACTGATGGACGACCTGGAAGAGCAGCTCGTCGCGGTGCGCCTGCTCGGCGGGCGACTTCTGGAGCGAGAGCAGCTCATCGGTGCGGAGGTAGCGCTCGTAGTCGCTCGCTCCGGGACCCGGCAGGATCGGTGCGTACTCGTCCTCCGGCTCCGTGCCGGCTCCATGACCCGGCGGCGTTTCCGTCACGTCGCTACTCGACACGAACGCAGCATACTTCGGTGCCGTGGGCGATCTGTTCTCAGACGCCGCGAACGAGCGCCTGCCGGAGACGGCGCCACTCGCACTGCGCATGCGCCCGCAGCGGCTCGAGGATTTCGTCGGCCAGGAGCAGGTGCTGGGCGAGCACTCGGCGCTACGGCTCGCGATCGCGGAGGACCGAGTCGGCTCGTCGATCCTCTACGGGCCGCCTGGAAGCGGCAAGACGACGCTCGCGCGCGTGATCGCGAACACGACTGGCGCGGCGTTCGAGGAGCTCTCGGCCGTCTCCGCTTCGGTTGCGCAGGTGCGCGAGGTGATCAAGTCCGGGCGCGAGCGACTCGGCGCCAACGGGCAGCGGACGATCCTCTTCCTCGACGAGATCCATCGCTTCAACAAGGCACAGCAGGACGCGCTGCTGCCGGCGGTCGAGGAAGGGACCGTGACGCTCATCGGAGCGACGACCGAGAACCCGTATTTCGAGGTCAACTCGGCCCTTCTCTCCCGCAGCCAGATCTACGAGCTCGTCCCGCTGTCGGACGAGGAGCTGGCGCTGATCGTGCGCCGGGGCGCAGAGGAGCTGAAGCTCGAGATCACAGACGAGCTCGTCGGGCTGATCGCCCGTCGCGCCGGCGGAGACGCGCGCAACGCGCTCAACATCCTCGAGCTCGCGTCCCAAACGGCCATTGGCCAGGGCCAGGCCCTGGACGTGTCCCACGTCGAGGATGCCGCCCGCAAGCGCCCGCTCGTCTACGACAAGGGCGGCGACGCGCACTACGACTTCATCTCGGCGTTCATCAAGTCGATGCGCGGCTCCGACCCCGACGCCTCCGTCTACTACCTGGCGGCCATGCTGGAGGGCGGCGAGGATCCGCGCTTCATCGCGCGGCGCATGGTCGTGCTCGCCTCGGAGGACGTGGGCAATGCGGACCCGCGTGCACTCCTCGTCGCGGTGGCCGCTGCGCACGCGGTCGAGCACGTGGGGTTGCCGGAAGCGCGGCTCAATCTCGCACAGGCCGCGATCTACCTCGCACGGGCGCCGAAGTCCAACGCCGTGATCAAGGCGCTCGGCGAAGCGGCGAAAGACGTGCGCGAGCATGGCCACGTCCGCCCGCCCGACGAGCTTCGCGACGCGCACTACTTCGGCGCGAAGAAGCTCGGCCGCGGACAGGGCTACGTCTACCCGCACTCCGACCCGAGCGGGTTCGACGTCGACTACTTGCCCGACCCGCTGAAGGGCAAGAAGTACTATCGGCCGTCCGGTTCAGGCGAAGAGGAGGAGGACAGTGGCGACTGAGAAAACCGCGCGCGCGACCTGGGAAGGCACCCTCGCCGAGGGCAAGGGCCGCTTCAGCCTCGGCAGCGGGGCCGTGACCGATCAATCCGTGACCTGGAAGGACAGAGCGGAGGGAGGCGAAGGAACAAGCCCCGAAGAGCTGATCGCCGCCGCCCACGCGAGCTGTGTGCTGATGGCGCTCGCCGGCGGGCTCGCCCGCGCGGGCACACCGCCACAGAAGCTCGAGTCCGAGGCGAGGACGACCTTCGACGAGGTCGACGAAGGTTTCCGATTCACCAAGATCGCCCTGAGCATTCGTGGCGAGGTCGAAGGAATCGACGACGACGCCTTCCGAGAGGCCGCAGAGGGGGCCAAGGACAATTGTCCGGTTTCGCGGGTTCTGAAGGGCAACGTCGAGGTCACACTCGACGCGGCACTCGGTTAGTCCGAGCCCTTCTCGATCCGCCGGGCCGCGAACTCGCCGAACTCGCCGCCCAGCGAGCGGTAGCCTGCCGCGGCGCGCTCGACCTCGTACTCCGTTCGCCGGAACTCGAAGGCACCGTCCCAAGTCGCCCAGGCCGAGCGGGCGTCACCGTCCAGCGGCATTCCCACGCTCCCCGGGTTGACGAGGTCGGTGCCGTTCGGGCCCGGCCGCCGGAACTGCAGATGGCTGTGCCCGAAGACGATCGTCCGGTCCCGAACCCCGGCCAGCATCCGCTCGTCGTCGTCTGAACGCGTAGCCGGGAAGCTATCGACGTCCGAGAGCGGGGACCCGTGCACGTAGAGGTTCCCGTCGACCTCCGCCTGCAGCGGCAGCGAGTAGAGCTCGTTGACGAGCTCCTCGGATAACGACCCCCGAAAGAGGTCATAGGTCTCCATCACCTCGGGGCGATCCAGCGGCGGCTCACGTAGCCAGCGCTCGCCGTTGCCGCGGATCCACGTCGCGTTCGGCAGCTCGCGTAGGCGGGCGAGCGTCTCCTCCGGCCACGGGCTCGGCGTTCCGTAGTCGCCGCCGAGCAGCCAGCGATCGATCTCGAGCTGCGCTGCTTCCTCGAGCACTCGCTCGAGCGCCGGCAGGTTTCCGTGGATGTCGTAGAGGACGCCGAGCACCAGCGATAGGCTCGCACCGATGAAGATCGTCTGCCTCGTGAAGCAGGTCCCGGCGATCGGGGCGATCGAGTTCGACGAGGAGACGAAGACGCTCAAGCGGGAGGGCGTGCCGCTGGAACTAAACGTCTTCGACCGCTACGCCGTTCAGCACGCCGCCGAGCTCGGTGACGAGGTGGTGGCGATGACGATGGGCCCGCCACAGGCAGAAGAGGCGCTCCAGGAGTGCCTCGCGCTCGGCGCCGACCGAGCCATCCTCCTCTCCGACCCCGTCTTCGCCGTGGCCGACACCCTCGGCACGTCGCGGGCGCTCGCGCTTGCGATCCGCCGCGAGGGCGCAGATGTCGTCCTCTGTGGACGCAAGACGACGGACTCCGAGACCTGGCAGGTGCCGCCGGAGGTCGCGGTGTTTCTCGGCTGGCCGCATCTGACGAGCGTGGTCGCGATCGAGCCCGGGCTGCGCGTTACGCGCGAGACCGACGAGGCCGAGGAGACCTACGAAGTCGAGCCACCCGTCGTCCTCTCGGTCGCAGAACCACCGGGCGGCGAGCTGATCGCCAAAGACGGCCCGATCGAAGTCTGGAGGGCGAGCGACCTCGTCAGCGACCTCCGTCCGAACGACAAGCGCTTCGGTCAGAGGGGATCGCCGACGCGCGTGCTCGCTGTGCACGACGCACGGCCGGAGCGCAAGGGACTGCGAGCGGAGAGCGCCGAGAAGGCGGCGCGCATGGTCATCGGATTGCTCGCGGAACGAGCGCCGGAGCCGCCCTCCTGGGAGAAGCCCGGCCACATCGCCGAGAAGCCGGGCGCCTTCTACGACTGCTGGTCGGTGGTCGAGCTCGCCGGCGGTCGACCGCGTCGCGTCTCGCTCGAGCTGCTCGCCCGTGGCCGGGAGCTCGCCGGCAAGCTCGGTGGCAAGAACATCGCGCTGCTCATCGGCTACGGGATGCAAGAGGCGGTCGAAGAGGTCGCCCGCCACGGCGCCGAGGTCGTCTATACCGCGGACGATGCGAAGCTCACCGAGTATCACCCCGAGCTCTGGGCCGCGGTCGTGTGTCAGGTCCTGGCGGAGCAGAATCCCCGGGTCCTCCTCATTCCAGCAACCACGCAGGGCCGCGATTTCGGGCCGCGTGCAGCGGGCGAGCTCGAGCTCGGGATGACCGGCGACTGCGTGGGGGTCGACATCATCAAGGCAGGGCGCCTGCTCCAGCAAAAGCCCGCCTTCGGCGGAAACATCGTCTCGGCGATCATGGGCTCGACGACCCCGCAGCTCGCGACCGTGCGCCCGCGGATGTACGAGCCGCTGGAGCCGCGCGAAGACGCGCAAGCCGAGACGAAGAAGATGGAGCTTGGCAACTTGCCCGTGTCCAGGCTGAAGCTCGCCGGGCGGCGAGGCTCCGATGGAGGCGCCGCCCTGGACGGAGCCGACATCGTGGTCTGCGCGGGGCCTGACGTGGACGTCGCCGGGCTCGAGCGGGCGGCAGCGCGAGACGGCCTGGCGGTGGCCGGTTCCCGGCGTTCGGCGGTTCCGAGGAGGCGGAAGATAGGCCTCCTGGGCCGACCTGTTGCTCCGCGCCTCTTCGTCGCAGTCGGCGTCGAAGACGAGCCCGAGCACTGGGCCGGCTGCGTCAAGGCACGGGTGATCGTGAACGTCGGCGATTCCGAGCCGGCGCAGGCCGACGTCTCGGTCGCCGGCGAGTGGCTCGAAGTGCTCCCGACACTCCTTGACGCCGCGGCCGAGAAGCGCTGAGATGGGAGATCACGTGACAAAGGCTTCCGAGGGCACGATCCGGGTCCTGCTCGCAGACGACGACGAGAGTTTCCTCGTCTCGCTGCAAGGACTCATCGATGAGCAGCGCGAGCTGTCTGTCGTCGGCACCGCAACGGACGGGCTCGCTGCGATCGAGCTCGTCGCACAGGGGACGAGGCGCCCGCGCTGCACCGCGCAGCCAAGGATTCGGGCGCCGACGACGTCCTCCTGAAGACGCAGCTCGTCGGCGCGCTGGTCGACCGGCTAACGGCTGCGCGCGCGACGGCCTGAGCCGAACAGCCTTGCCACCGAGGGTCACGTCATCTTTCCGGCGCGTCGCCGGTTCACGGTCGAGACAAGGTCAGTTCAAACGCTGGCTAAACTTGGACGCCGCGGCGAGGTAGCTCAGTCGGTAGAGCACACGGCTGAAAACCGTGGTGTCGCCGGTTCGATTCCGGCCCTCGCCATCTCTGTTCTAAGTGCGAAAGGACGATCTCGGGCTACGACGGGCCAGCGACAGTTTACGAGCTGGCCGACTCGAATTAGTAAGGGCCTTAGAACCCGAAGCGGACATGGGTGAAGTACCAAAGGCTTGACGTCAGCCAGAGCGTTGCCAACACAGCGAACATCGATCCGCCGACAACCGGCAACGTCCAGCGCGGGTGCCTCGGGTCGTGGACGAAGAAGACCTTGACGACGAAGACGCCGTACACGAACGAGCCCGCGATCGAATGAACGAGCACGCGCGTACTCGCGCTCTGGAAACCGAGGATGAAGATGCAGTGGAACGCGACCGGCAGCGTGCAGAGGAACGCGAGCCGGCCCGACCAGCGGTGGACACGGTTCACGTACGGACGGCGGATGGGTACTAGCCGTTGCAGCTTCCCGAAGATCCGGGCACCCGTCGAGATCTGGACGATCCCGAGGACGATCGCAGCGGTTGCGAACCACGCCTTCATTGCGATCGGCGAGCTGAAGGCCGACTCGGCGAGATCTACGTACGTCGAGCTCACGCTGGCAAACATCGTCGGCGCGACTCTACGATTAGGATCGCCGCGTGTCGAGACCGAAGCCGGGTTGGCCGCTGCGGCGCATTGTCCTGGTGCCGCTCGTACTGTTCGTCGCCGTCTCGGGCGCAGTCTTCACCCTCGCGCAGCTGCACCCGGCGAAGCCGAATGTGCCGGCCGGCGCGCCGGTGCAGCTCGGCGACGCCTTCCGCGGCCGCACGATCTTCAGCCAGACGTGCGCGAGCTGCCACGGAGCACAGGGCATCGGCGGTGGAGCGGGCCCGAGGCTCGCCGGTGCGTCGATCTCGCTCGCGCAGGCGAAGGTGCAGATCGACAACGGCGGCGGCTTGATGCCGGCGAGACTCGTGAGCGGGCGGCGAGAGGAGGACGTGCTCGCCTACTTGGCGACGATCTTCAGACCGTCGGAAAGCTCAGGCTAGGCGCAGCCGCGAAAAAAGGACGTCCGGGCCGGTGTCGCCGTGCCGCGAACGTCCTCTTGACGCTGAGATTATTCCGTTCGGGGCTTGCGGGCAACGAGGGCCGTGCCCCTGCCGGCCGCAAACTCCGCAAAGTCCGTGAAACCTCGGCGGGAGAGCTCCTTGCGGAGGCGTTCCGGCGGCACGTAGATCGGCGTGTCCGGCCCTGCCGAGAAGGCGAAGACCGCAGGCCCACCGGGGGCGAGAACACGGGCGAGCTCGTCGAAGAACGGGATCATGTTCGAGAGCGTGACGAGGTCGAACGAGCCATCGGCAAAGGGCAGTCGCTCGGCGTCGGCCTCCTGGAAGCGCACACGGTCGGCAAGCTCAGGCGGAGTCTTTCCTTGCGCCTCGGCGATCATGCCGCCGGTGAGATCGACCCCGACGACCTCTGCCTCCGGAAACCGCTGCGCGAGGATGAAGGCCGCAGCGCCGGTCCCGGTTCCGACGTCGAGTGCGCGGTCAGGGGTCGTCTCGATCGAGCCGAGCGCGGCCTCGAGAGGGGCGAACGAATCCGGGTTTCTCATGTTGTCCCAGACAGGAGCGAGCCGCTCGAATTGCAGCCGCATCAGCCCGCGGAGGAACCGCCACGCTCCCGGTCTCCGCAGGACCTGGTTTGTCGTGAAGCGGGCGAACTTGCGGCCGAGCTGCTCCAGCATCAGTCGGCAATCCTGATCCGAACGTCCACGCCCGGCCGCGCGGAGAATGTTTCGGCCGCACTTCCGCCGCTGATCGCGATCGCGATGTTCTCGTACGCGTCCTCGTAGAGGATGATCTCGCCACCGCGGGCATCCGTATAGGTGCGCGCTGCGACCGCGTAGTACAGCTCCGACGCCAGCTCGAGCTCGACCTGCCGACCTGGCTCGATACCCATTTGCTCTAGATGCTTCCGCGTCAAGTTCAGCTGCATGTTTCCAAAGCGGTCGATGTAGAGACAACGCGCGCGGATTCGCCGGTCGTTGAGTTCGGGCTGTGGCAGCTCGAGCCGCTTCAGCGATCCAGGCTCGACCGCGGGGCCGAGCTCCTCGATTGGCACCCCACTGGCAAGATAGGCCGCTGCGGGAGAGAACACGTCGCGACCATGGAAGGTCGCCGAGACAGGCTCGAGCGCGTACTTGCGGTTCGTGATCTCGTATGCGGCCTCGATCTCGCCGAGCTTCTCGGCCGCCGGAACAAGGAGGCCGTTGTCGGGGCCGACGTAGAGCCGGCCGTCGGCGCCGCGCAGGGCGAGCGAGCGCCGCTCGCTGCCGACTCCGGGGTCGACAACGGCGAGGTGAACTCCTTCCGGGAGGTAGGGAAGCGTGTTCGCGAGCATGAGCGCACCCTGCAGGACGCCCTGTGGCTCGATCCCGTGCGTGATGTCGATGATCTCGACGTCTGGCGCGATCCGCTTCATGACCGCGTGACACGTGCCGACGAAGTCGTCTGCGAGGCCGAAGTCGGTCAGGAAGGTGACGAACACGTCAGCGTGACGCTAATCGATCGACCGCCGAGACGAGGCCGTCGAGGTCGTGCGTCTCAGCCTCGGCCGCAACGCGGATCCCGGCGGCCTCGGCAGCCCTGGTCGTCTGCGGCCCGATCGAGACGGCGGGAATGTCGGCGCCGAGCTGGGCAAACGACCGTGCCGCCGACCCCGAGGCGAGCACGACCAGATCGCCCTCCGGCGGCACTGCGGGGCGAATGAGCCGCGTGCGGTAGAGCGCGACGAAGTCGGCTCCGAGCTCCTCGATCGGCCTGCGGCGGGCGCCCTCGGCAGCCGCGAAGAGAATCCGGCCTGCAGGGCGCGGAAACTCATCGAGCAGACCGTCTTGGGAGGAAACCCTGGGCACGAACGAGGGCTCGATACCCAGCTCCCGAAACGTCTCGGCCGTGCCGGGCCCGACGGCGGCGATCTTGGGCAGAGTGCCGCGGGCGCGCGCGTGCAGCTCGCGAGCTCCGTTCGGGCTCGTCACGATCAGCCACTCGTAGCCCTCGACGTCGACCGGCCCTGCGAACGGCTCGATCTCGATCAGCGGACATTCGACGATCTCGTGGCCGAGCTCTTCGAGGCGGGCGACGAGTGGGCCGGCCTGTTCCCGTGGCCGCGTGACGACGATCTTCACGCCGCCAGCGCGGCGAGCTCCGCGGCGAGGGCCGCGGGGTCCTCGCCGGTCCTCCGTTCGACCCAGCGGCCGTCCGGATCGGCAATCAGGCCGGTGAGGATCTGCCCGTCGTGATGCGCGGCGATCGGAGCGAGGCAGCCACCTCCGATCGCGGCCACGCAGGCGCGCTCGGCATTGACCCGGCGATGCGTCTCGGGATCGTTCGCCTGCGCGACGAGCTCTTCCTCGCCGACCCGCACCTGGAGCGCGAGCGCGCCCTGGCCCGCTTCGGGCAGAAGCTCGTCGGGATCGAACCGATGGCCGATCTCGTCGGCGAGGCCGAGCCGGTCGAGGCCGCAGGCGGCGAGCACCACGGCATCCAGGCCGCGTTCGCCCCGCTTCCGCAGGCGCGTATCGATGTTTCCGCGCAGCGGCTCGATCGACAGGCTCGGCTCGAGCGCAAGCAGCTGCGCGCGCCGACGCACCGAAGCCGTTCCGATGCGCATCTCCGGACGGATCCGATCCGCGCCGCAGAGAGCATCACGCGGATCCTCCCGCAGTAAGTAGGCGCCGACGATCAGCCCTGCCGTGTCGGTGGAGGTCATGTCCTTCGCGGAGTGGACGGCGACGTCGATCGACCCGTCGAGGAGCGCCTCTTCGATCTCCTTCACGAACACTCCGCGCTCCCCGATCTGGCCGAACGGCTTCGTCCGGTCGCGATCGCCCACGGTTGTGATCGGCACGAGCGCGATCTCGATCCCCGGCCCCCGCAGCCGGTCGGCCGCGAGCTCGGCCTGGGTCAGCGCGAGCCTACTGCCGCGGCTTCCGATCCTTAGTAGCACCCTCCCCCTCCCCGAGCCCGAAGAGGTGCCGGGCAACGTCGACGTACCCGGCTCCCTCAGTGGCCGCCGCCTCCTTCAGGCGCACGATCGGGACATGCAGGAGCTTGTTCACGATCTGGGTCGTCAGCGATTCGACGGTGCGCCGCTCGCTCTCGGAGAGACCGCCGAGACGGGCCTCGGCCTTCGCGAGCTCTCCTGCGCGGATGGTCTCGGCTCGCCGGCGGAGCGATGCGATCGCCGGGACAACCTCGAGCGAGGCCTGCCAGGTCCGGAACCGCTCGGCCTCGTGCGCGACGATCGTCTCGGCGCGCGCAGCCTCGCGCCACCTGCCGCTGAGGCTCTCGCTGACGACCGCCTGGAGGTCGTCGATGTCGTACAGGTAGCAGCCGTCGATTCCGGCCACGGCGGGATCGACGTCACGCGGAACGGCGAGGTCGATGACGAACAGCGGGCGGCCCTTGCGGTCGGGGATCTGTTCCACCGTCAGGACGTGAGCCGGAGCGCTGGTCGAGGAGACGACGACGTCGACGCGCGCGAGCTCCTCGCCCAGCTCGTCGAAGGGAACTGCGCGCCCGCCGAACCGGCCTGCGAGCTCATCGGCTCGGCCCTGTGTCCGGCTCGTCACGGCCGAGATCGAAGCGCCGCGCTTGGCCAGGCTCCGCGCGGCGAGCTCGCTCACCTCCCCCGCTCCGACAAGCAGCACTTGGCACCCTTCCAGGTCGCCGAACACCTGCTGCGCGAGTGCCGCCGCGGCCGAGGAGATCGAGGACGGGCTCTCGCTGATCGCAGTCTCTGTGCGCACCTTCTTCCCCGCGTGCAGAGCCTGCCTGAAGAGACGATCGAGCACAGGGCCGCAGGAGCCGGATTCGTAGGCCGCCCGCACCTGGCCGAGAATCTCCCCCTCCCCGGGGACCAGCGAATCGAGCCCGGCCGCGACGCGGAAGAGGTGCAACGCGGCCGCCTGGTCGCGGAGCCGGTAGAGCTCGATCTCTCCCTCGGCGAGCGCGGCACCGGCGCGCTCCTCCGCCTCGTCGGGATCGGGATGCGCAAGGTAGAGCTCGGTGCGGTTGCAGGTCGAGAGGCAGACGGCCTCGCCCCCGTCGGCCAGCCGGCGGGCAAGCTCAGCCGCGGCCCCGAGATCGAGTGCGACCTTCTCGCGCACTCCCACCGGCGCGAGCCTGTGCGAGGTGCCGACGACGACGACGTTCATGCGAAGTGGCTCGTCGGGAGCCCGAGGTGGAGGGCGATCACGAGGGCGAAGCCGATCAGGGCCATGTACGCGGCTCGCCGGCCGCGCCAGCCGGCGCCATAGCGCAGGACGAGAAACGCGCCGTAGACGGACCAAGCCAGGACGGTCAAGCCGATCAGTGGGTCGAGATCGGATTTGCCGCGCAGCCTCGCGAAGCCGGCCGCCATGCCCAGGGTCAGCAGCGGTAGCGCGACCGCGACGGTGCGACCGACGAGCCGGTCGAGCGTGGCCAGCGACGGCGCCCGGAACTTGAGCACCCTCGGACTGTGCCGCTTGAGCAATCGCTCCTCCCAGAGATAGAGCGCGGCCAGCGCGGACGCGAGCGTCAGCCCGGCGAATCCGGCCAGCACGAGGCCGACGTGCAGGACGAGGAAGATCGTCGAGTAACCGCTGGCGCCGGTTGCGGCCGCGCCGCCTGCCGCGTAGGAGATGGCAAGCAACAGCGCGGCGAGGGGCATCACGACGAGGCCGAGCAGCCGGTAGCGAGGCTTGCAGCCCCAGATCAGGTAGGCGCCGACGACAAGCCAGACGAACAGATTGAGCGAGCCCGCCCAGGTGTCCCAGGGGAACCCGTCGGCGCGTGCCGCCTGGGCGACGAGCAGTGCCGTCTGGACGAGCCAGCCGATACGGACGCCCCACGTCGCGAGCCGTCCAAGCGAGCCTGGGTGCCGCACATCCCCGGCGTAGGCGACCGCCGCCTCCCCGTAGGCGATGAGCGCCGGCCAGAAGAGGAGCTCAGCCACCGAGCTTCTCCCGTGCTGCGCGCGTCAGGTCGACCAGCTCCTGTTCGAGCCTTGCCACCTTGAGCGCAATGATGACGAGATAGACGAGCAGCGCGGCGAGCAGAACCAAGTAGGCCGCGGTCACGTACTTCTCGGCGGTGGTCATGCGAGCAACTCCCGCAGCTCGCGCAGGCTCGAGTCAATTCGCTTCCCGGCCAGCTCGACCCGGTAGAGCGTAGCCGCAAGCGCGAGCATTCCCGCCAGGCAGATGCAGAACGCGAACAGCATCTCGCCTGGGAGGTTCGCGCCCTCGTGCGTGAAGATCGTCGGATGCAGGATCGTTCCGGCGATCCGGACCGCGAGGAAGCTGACCGGGATCAACACGACGCCGAAGAGCGCGTAGACGGCGGAGTTCCGCTCGCGGCGCGGGCCGGGGTCGGTCGAGTAGCGGAGCATGAAGTACGACGAGTAGAAGAGGAAGAGGATCAGGAAGAGCACAAGCTGGCGCTCACCCCAGGTCCACCACTGCCCCCACGAGATCTTGGCCCAGATCGAGCCAGTGGCGAGTGTCAGCAACCCGAAGATAACGCCCATGTGGATCGCTGTGTAGCTCTCGAGGTCGTAGCGCACGTCTCGTGTCCACAGCAGGCGCAGCGCCTTCCAGGCGCCGAATCCGAAGCACGCGTACGCGGTCAGGGCGATCGGGACGTGGATGTAGAAGATCTTCTGGCTGAAGCCCTGGTCTGCGTCCTCGGGCGCCCAGAAGAGCGCCAGCGCGATGCCGCCGACGAGGAGGCCCGCGGCCGCCGGCGCAAGGAGGTTATTCCGTAATGACGTACTCAAAGCTCGCCCAGGAGAGAATCGCAAAAACGGCGTCGTAGAGGCCGAGAAAGCCGAGGAAAGAACCCGGATTCGCGGCCACGCTCGCGCCGACGCCGCCGATGACGACGGGGATCGCGAGCGGCAGGAAGAGAAGCGGCAGGAGCAGCTCGCGCGCGCGGCTCGCGGCAGCGATCGCAGCAAGCAGGGTGCCGATGGCGGCGATGCCGACGTCCGCGAGCGCGACCGCGGCGACGAGCTCCCAAGTGAGGGAGTGGAAGAAGAGCGCGAAGGCCGGCAGGGCCACGAGCTCGGCGAGTACGAGAAAGGCCATGACGCCGATCGTCTTCCCGGCCCAGATCGCGCTGCGATCGCAGGGAGCGAGCACGAGCCCGTCGAGGAGCCCGTCCTCCCGCTCGGGCGCAAACGCACGCGTGAGCCCGAGGAGCGCCGTGAAGACGATCGCGATCCAGAGCAGGCCGGTCTCGGCGCGCACCGACGAGTCCTCGGGGAGCGCGAAGTGGAAGACCGTCAGCGCGGAGACGACGAAGAGCAGCATCGCCGGCAGCGTGTCGCGCGACCGGAGCTCGAGCAGCAGGTCCTTGCGCGCGAGCGTGGCGACGTCGGCGGCGTATCCGCTCATGCGAGGGCGAGTCGTGCCGTGGCCCGGATGGCAAGGGACTTCGGATCGTGGGTCGCAACGAGGGCCGTGGAGCCGTGCTCGGCGAGCTTCAGGTAGAGCATCTTCGCGCCCTCGTTGTCGAGCCCGTCGAACGGCTCGTCGAGGAGCAGGAGGTCGGGATCGTGGAGGAACGTCCGGCAGATTGCGAGCCGCTGCAGCATGCCGCGTGAGAACGCCCCCGCCCGCTCGTTGCGCGAGCGCCAGAGGCCGAAGCGCTCGAGCATGGCGCCGCAGCGCTCGCGCCGCTCGGGGATGCGATAGAGGCGCCCGTAGAGATCGAGGTTCTCGAGCGCGGTCAGCTCGCGGTAGACGAGCGGCTCGTGGGCGAGAAAGCCGATCGAGCCGCGCGGGGCGTCGACCTCCAGCTCGCCGGCAGTCGGCGCCGCAAGCCCTGCGCAGAGCCGCAGCAGTGTTGTCTTCCCGGAGCCGTTCGGCCCCGTCACGAGTACGAAGCCACCGTTCGGCACCTCGAGCTCGAGCCCCTCGAGCACGCGCTTGTCGCCGAAGCGCTTGGAAAGCTTGTGAGCCCTGATCACGGCCCGAGTGTAGTCCTGGAGCTTGATTCGCTCAGAGCGAGTCGGCGAGCACGAACGCGAAGAACGCGACGCTGATGACGCCGTTCATCGTGAAGAACGCGGTGTCGAGGCGGCGCAAGTCTCCCGGGCGGACGAGCGAGTGCTCGTAGGCGAGAAGCGCCGCCACAGTCACGACGCCCAGCCAATAGGCGATGCCTACGTCCAGACCAAGGCCCGCAGCTGCTAGCAGCGCGACGGTCAGCGCGTGGAGGACGCGCGCTCCCCAGAAGGCGCCCCGCTCGCCGAACCGTGTCGCGACGGAGTGCAGCCGCTCCCGGCGGTCGACGTCGACGTCGAGCAGCGCGTAAAAGTGGTCGAAACCGGCAACCCAGCACGCGACCGCGCCGCCGAGCAGCCACGCCTCCAGCGGCAGCCGACCGGTGATCGCAACCCAGGCCCCCATCGGCGCAAGCCCGTCGACGGCGCCGAGCCAGAGGTGCGAGAGCCAGGTGAACCGCTTCAGGTACGGATAGATCACGAACCCGGCGACCGGGATTGGCCACAGCCAGCGCACGAGCGGATCGAGCTGGTAGACCGCGAGCAGAAAGACGGCCAGCGACGCGAGACAGAAGACGACCACCTGCCACGCCGTCAGCCGGCCGGCGGGCAGCTCACGCGTCGCCGTCCGCGGGTTCCGCGCGTCGATGCCCGTGTCGATCAACCGGTTGAGCCCCATCGCCAGCGAGCGGGCGCCGACCATCGCCACCGTCACCCAGAGCAAGTCGTGCGCGGAGGGGACCCCGTCCACGGCGAGGAATGCGCCCACGTAGGCGAACGGCAGCGCGAAGACCGTGTGCTCGATCTTCACCAGCGCTGCAAACCGCTGCGCGAAGGCGCCGGCTTGGCGGCTCCGCATCAGAGGGCGGGCGGGCTTTGCCTGCCCGCCCGGCGTGGAACCGCGGCGATCACGTCTGGCGGTGTGCGGTCTCCTCGCCGGCGAGCATGCGCAGCGCATGCTCGAGCGCGGGCTGGAGGACGGCGAACCCGTCGCGGCACCCACCCGTTGAGCCGGGGAGATTGACGACAAGGGTCTGACCCCGGACACCGGCCACGCCTCGCGAGAGCAGCGCATGCGGGGTCTTCGCGATCGAGTCCGCGCGGATCGCTTCCGCGATTCCCGGCGCAATCCGCTCCAGCACGGTCATCGTCGCCTCGGGTGTCACGTCGCGCGGCCCGACCCCGGTGCCGCCGGTGGTGAGCACGAGGCTCGCCTCCCCTGCCAACTCTTCGATCGCCTCAGCGATCGCCTCGCGCTCGTCCGGCACGACTCGCCTGATGACCTCGTACCCCTCGCCGCGCAGGAGCTCTTCGAGCAGATCACCACTGGCATCATCGCGCGTGCCCATATCCACGCCGTCCGAGACGGTGAGCACGGCGGTCTTCACGGCGCCGTCTTCGTTTTCTCGACGAGCGTCACCTCGGTCAGTTCCATCCCGTCGTCGACAGCTTTCGCCATGTCGTAGACCGTCAGCGCTGCAACCGTGGCGCCGACGAGCGCTTCCATCTCGACGCCCGTCTGAGCCGTCGTCTCGGCGGAGGCGGTGATCTCGACCGCCGCCTCCTCGACCGAGAGCAGGACGTCCACATGCGTGAGCGGTAGCGGATGGCACAGCGGGATCAGTTCACTCGTTCGCTTGGCGGCCATGATCCCCGCGAGCTGGGCGGCAGCGAGCGCGTCGCCCTTCGGCAGCTCACGCAGCCGCCGAGCCGTCGCAGGCGCCATGCGCAGGCTCGCCCGCGCCACTGCGCGTCGCCGCGAGACCTCCTTGCCGCCGACGTCGACCATTCGCACGCGGCCGGTCTCGTCGACGTGAGACAGGTCGCTCATGTCGCCGCCTGCGCCGCCCAGCGGTCGAGATCCTCGAGCTGCGTCTCGAGCCAGCCGGCGACGTCGTGGGCCCGAACGTGCTCGCGAATCGCCTCCAGCCGGGCGTGCCGTTCTTCGCGCGACATCACGATCGCCTCGTGAATCGCCTGGGCCTGCTCCTCGAGGTCGAACGGATTGACCGAGAGCGCCCACGGCCCGAGCTCCTCGTGGGAGCCGGCGTTCTCCGACAGGATCAGCACCCCGTCGCGCTCGTTCACGAGGGGGCCTTCCTTGGCGATGAGGTTGAGCCCGTCGTAGATCGCGTTCACGAGCAGGACGTCGTATTGCTTGTAGGCGGCCACCGAGAGCTCGAAGTTGTCCTCGATCCGCAGGTCGATCGGAACCCAACCCTCCCGCTGGAAGCGATCGTTGACCGCCCTCGCCGCGCGCTGGATCGCGCCCAGGTACTCCGCGTACTCGGGGATGTCCTGACGCGAGGGATCGAGCAACGCGAGCATCCCGACCCGGCCTTCCATCTCCGGATGTGCATCGAGGTAGAACTCGAAGGCGCGAAAGCCGCGGACGATGTTCTTCGAAGGATCCGTCCGGTCGACGCGCAGGACGAGGAACTCCGGCCGCCGGTCCTCCAGCTCGGACTCGAGCTGTCGCACTCGCTCACTCGCCGCCCGCTCCTCGAACTCGAGCGGGTCGACCGAGATCGGCCGCGCACCGACGAAGGTGCGCCCGCTTCCGAACGAGCAGACACTGCGCTCGAAATCGCATTCGGCGTCGACGAGGTCACGGCTCGAGCGCAGGAAGCTCCGGCGCCAGCGATGGGCGTGGAAGCCGAGCACGTCGTTCGCGAGCAGCCCGTCGTGGATCGCGTACCGGATCGGCTCTGGCAGCACACGCCAGGCATTCGGCTCCGGCCAGGGGATGTGCACGAAATGGGCGAGCGCAGCATCCGGCCGCGCGTCGCGGACCAACCGCGGCGCGAGGTAGAGGTGATAGTCGTGAAAGAAGACCGCGGCGTCCGCTTGCAGCTCGAGCTCGGCCAGCACCGCGTCCGCGAACGCTCGGTTTACGGGAACGTAGCCGTCTTCCCAGGCGTGATGGAGGCCGCGGTCGATGTCCGGTGCGTAGGCGAGCGCCCACAGATAGTGCTGGAGGAACCAGAGCGTGGGGTTCGCGACGACGTTGTAGAACCAGTCGTAGGCGGCCGGGTCGTGCGCGACGAGCCGGAGCCGGTAGGGCGAACCGTCGTGGGCGACCTCGTCGATCGCTTCCCCTCCGACTTCGTCGACAGCGGCGCGATCCTCTTCGGTCATCGCGCTCGCGATCCAGGTCACGTCGTGATGAGCGACGAGACTGCGGAGGGCAGTCACGAGCCCTCCGCCGCCGCGCCGAGCCACGCGATCGCCGTCCTCGTCGCGACCGTAGGAGACCGGCCCGCGGTTCGAGACAACGATCAGCTTCCGGCGTTCCCCCATCGCGGGGACCCTAGCGCGGTGCTGGCTTGTTCAAATGGATCGACGGGTCAGTTCAGACGGAGGCAGTGCCCGCCGTGACGAGCGCCGTCTCGCCGAGATCGTTCCCCTCGAGCCGGTTGAACAGCGCCAGCCAGTCGCGCAGGAGGCGCGGCATCAGGAAACGGTGGCGCACGTCCTCCTTGCCCCGCCGGCCGCGAGCGGCGGCGTCGAGCGGGTCGTCGAGGATCTCCCGGCAGGCGTCGGCACACTCTTCAGGGGATCCGACGAGCCAGCCGGTCATTCCGTCGGCGATCTGCGCTGGGATCCCACCGGCCCGGCCGCCCACGGTCGGGCGCGCTTTCCAGAGCCCCTCGGTCACGGTCAGCCCGAAGCCCTCGCGGATCGACTTCTGGATCACGCCCGCCGAATGCACCTGGAACGCGTTGACCTCGACCGAGCCGATGTTATTGAGGTTCGAGAGGATGAAGATGTCGGGGTCGCCCTCGGCATGGGCGACCGTGCGGTTGTAGTAGTCCCAGCCCTCGGGGTCGTCGTGCGCCATCGAGCCGACCAGCGCCAGCTGCACATCGGCGTGGGTCTGACGGACGAGCCGGTAGCTGTCGATGACGCCGAGCGGGTCCTTCCACGGGTCGAAGCGCGAGATCTGCGTCAGCAGCGGACGCTCGAGGTGGATCCCGAATTGGTCGACCACGTACGCCGCGTCATCGGCCGACAGCGCCATGTTCTTCGGCGTCAGTGGGTCGATCGCGGGCGGCCAGATGAAGGCGGCCCGCAGCGCGAGCTCGTGCGGAACGTACTCGGGCATGTGGAAGATCGCGCCGTCGTAGCGCGCGAGCGAGGGCGCGAGGAACTGGAGCACGTCGCGATTCGGCGTCGAGAGGTCGATGTGGCAGCGCCAGATCCAGTGCGCGTTCGTCTCCGGGAAATGGTCGATGAGAGCCGCGGGCTGTGGGTCGTGGATGATCACGACGTCATAGTCGTCCTCGAACTCCTCGGCGTTCATGGCGTTGTAGCGCCGGTAGATCTCCTCGTCGGCTTGCGTCAGCCCGCGAGGGTCGCCCTGGAGCGCGTTGTGGATCGCCTTCGTGACTGCGAAGAACTCGTCGGCCCCCGCCATGATCCGCCACTCGACGTCGAGGCCGACGTCCCTCATGAGCGGGATCAGGGCGTAATTGATCTCGGCAACGCCGCCGCCGAAGGCGGTCGCCGACACGTGGACGACGCGTTTGCCGGCCAGCGGCTCGGCAAGCCGGCGAATCTCGTCCATCACTCCGCGCGAGGCGAGCGAGGCGTAGTCCGCGATGGACTTATTTCCGACGTCGACGCGCTGGAGCATGGGGAATCCCCGGCCGTTCGCCACCATACCGAGGAAGATCGGCTAACGGTCGAGAAACTTGACGAACCGCAGGCGCGAGCCGCGGCCGGTCCTGCGCTGGCCGGCCTCGAACTCGTCGGTGACGGCCTTGATGATCGCGATGCCGAGACCGCCCTCCACGAGGTTCTTCTCGTCCGCCCGGTCGCCGACAGCCGCAAAACCGGGTCCGTCGTCTGCGACCTCGATCACGAGTCGGTCCGGCTGCAGCTCGTAGACGACCTCGACGACACCCTCACCCCCGTCGCCGTAGCCGTGCCGCACCGAGTTCGAGCACGCTTCCGTGACGGCGAGCTTGAGATCGCCGAGTGTCTCCTCGTCCAGCGGTCTCAGACGTGAGAGCCCACTCAGAGCCAGCCGGACGAGAGTGATGTACTCCGGTTTGGCGGGAATCGTGAGCCGGACTGAAGGCGCATCCGCCTCTCCTGGCTCGGGCTGTGTTTGAGCAGACACGATCGGCGCTTTCCCTTTACCCGGGGCCTACGTTCCTAATCAGCGATTCGAATCCGGCTCGGACGGACGTGAGCCGAAGCGCACTCGAACGATTCTCCGCTCACCGCCGCGCAGGACCGTCACGGCGGCAGTCTCGCCCGGCAGCTTCTCACCCACGAGACGCACGACGTCATCTGCGCTACGCATGATGCGGCCGTCGATGGACACGATTACGTCGCCGCCGCCGGCAACGGTCTGCCCGTTGAAGGTCTCCTCGCGGGTTCCGCCGCGCAGGCCGGCGCGGTCGGCCGGGCTTCCCTTCCTGACGGTGGAGACGATCGCTCCGCGGGTGATCTCGAAACCGAGGTGCCGGGCGAGCGTGGGGGTCAGAGTCTCCGTTGTCACCCCCATATATGCGTAGACGACACGGCCGATCGCGACGAGCTGGCGCATCGAGCGCTGGGCCGCGTTGATCGGGACCGCGAAGCCGACTCCCTCGGCCGTGCCGGTGTCGCTCCGGATCTGCGCGTTGATCCCGATCACCCGTCCGCGGGCGTCGAAGAGCGGCCCGCCCGAATTGCCGTGGGTGATCGGCGCGTCGGTCTGGATCGCGTCCACGACCTTGTAGCCGGAGGTGAGCGATGCGATCGAGCGATGCGTGGCCGAGACGACCCCGACCGCGATCGAGTCTTCGTTGCCGAACGGGCTGCCCATCGCGGCGACGGGATCGCCGGCTCCGACACGCGAGGAATCTCCGAGCGGTACGGGCGTCAACGTGTGCGGTCCTGGAGCGACGCGCAGAAGGCCGACGTCGTCGTACGCGTCCCAGCCCACGATCTCGGCCTTGACGCGATCGCCGTCCTTGAAGCCGATGAAGATCCGGTCGGCCTTGCTGATCTTCGCCGCGTCGCCGGCGTCCGTGATCACGTGCGCGCTCGTCAGGATGTATCCCCGCTGCGAGACGACGAAGCCCGACCCCTGGGCCGCATGCCGATCACCGTGCTCGAAGAACGCATAGACCGTCACCACTCCCGGTGAGCGGGCGGCGTAGATCCGGGCCGGCTGGAACCCGTTGCCGAGTAGCGGTCGAGCGCCGGCCGCGACGCTTTCGTCGCCGGCAGAATCGAGATCACCGGCAGCGCCTGTCGGAACATACACCGTGCTCGTCGCCGTGTCGCCGAGCCCGGTCGCCTTCACCGCGAGGAAGGAGCCGGCCCCGCCCAGAACGGCCGAGACGAGCGCGATCACGGCGATAACTGACCCCCGGCGCATCGCGGAACTGTAGCCGCGGCCTCCGCCGGTGGTGCTGTCTGCTTCGTTGTCTATCTTGACAACTTACTCGATCATAGGCGAGGAGGTGCCAGAAGCAGCAGGTAGCGACAACGTAAAGGTCGTGCGCCCAGGCGAGGAGGTGAGAGCGATCTCGCCGTGCATGGCCTCGGCGAGCTCACGCGCGATCGCAAGGCCGAGGCCGCTCCCCGAGGCCCGCGTGCCACCGTCGCCGCGGTAAAAGCGCTCGAACACCTGGACGGCATCCTCGGGCGCGATGCCCGGGCCGTCGTCCTCGACGGTCAGGAGGGCTCGGCCGTTCTCGCGTCCGACGCAGACACGGACTCGAGTACCCGTGGGCGTATGGCGCAGGGCGTTCTCGACGAGAGCACGTCCGATCTGGAGGATGCGCTGCTCGTCGCCGAGACCGGTGGCCGCGCCGTCGATCTGAGGCTCCAGGCCATGCTCGCTGCCCTGCGCAACGGACTCGAACTCGTCGACGAGCAGTTCTGCGACTCTGGCGAGGTCGACCGGATCGCGGTCGACCCGCAGGCGACCGGCGTCGAGGCGGGAGAGATCGAGCAGCTCGCCGGCGAGCTTCGTCAGGCGGTCGACCTGCTCCCTCATGCGGCCGAGGAACTCCCGGCGCGTCGCGTCGTCCAGATCCTCGTCGACGAGCAGCTCGAGGTGACCGCCGAGCGAGAAGAGTGGCGTCCGCAGCTCGTGTGAGGCGTTGGCGATGAACTCCCGCCGCGCGTGCTCGAGCCCCGCCAGGCGCCGACGCATGCGCTCGAACGCGCGGGCAAGCTCGCCCAGCTCGTCCGGGCTCGAATCCTCGATCGGCTCGTCGAATTTTCCGCCCGCGATCCGTTCGGCTGCGCGCTCGAGCCGGTGAATGCGCCGGGCGAAGAGGCGCGCGCCCCCGTAGCCGAGCAGAAGCGCGGCGGCGAGCGCGATCAGCGCCGAGACGAGCAGACGCTTCTTGACGAGCGAGACGCTGCCGAGCGCATCTTCGAGCGAGCTCGAGACGAGGATGATGTCGCTCGGCGATGCGAGCGCCGCCGCCTCGGCGTACCGGCGGCCGTCACGAGTGGCGACGCCGCGCGTCGGCGATTCCGTTCGCGCCGCACGGTAGACGATCGGGTCGTCGGAGATCCCCCCGACGAAGCCGGCAGCACCCTGGTCTGCGACGACGCGGAGCTGGAGCGGCGACCGGTTGAAGACGTCGTAGACCGTGACGCGCGTGTTCGACGCGGACGCGTAGCTCTGCGCGAACTGGTCGACGTCCAGGGGTTTCTCAAACCTCCAGCTCTCGGCCGCGCGCGAGGCGACCCCGGCGACCTGGTCCTGACGCGAGTCGACGAGCCGGTGCTCGAGTGACGGCACGACAATCAGGTACACGAACGCGAGCACGCCTGCGACGACGACCAGTAGCGCGAGGCTGAGACGGACCCCGACCGTCCGCAGATGGTTCATATGCGGGTGCTCTGGCCGACTGCGTGTCGACCGGTCGGTTCAGACGGTCGCGAGCGCAGAGCTCGCGCGACCTGATGGCGGCGCCGCAAGCGTCGCCTCACGGCTCTTGTAAGCGATAGCCGGCGCCGCGCACCGTCATGATCAATTCCGGCTCGCTCGGATCCCGCTCGAGCTTCTCGCGCAGGTGGCGGACGTGGACGTCGATCGTTCGCGGCTCGCGATACGCGGAGTCCCCCCAGATCGACTGTAGGAGGGCGCGCCGGCTGAACACCTTCCCCGGTTGTGCGACGAGGGTCCGCAGGAGCTCGAACTCGACGTAGGTGAGGTCGAGCGCCTTGCCGTCGAGCGTGGCCGACCGGCGATCGGAATCGAGCGACAGGCTGCCCGCTGTGATCGATTCCGTCGGCGTACTGCCCCGGTGGGCCGTCCCCGCGCGGCGCAGGAGAGCTCGCACGCGGCTGCGGAACTCGCGGATCGAGAAAGGCTTGGTGATGTAGTCGTCGGCGCCCAGCTCCAGTCCGAGCACCGTGTCGAACTCATCGTCGCGGGCCGTGAGCATGATGATCGGGACCGAGCTCTCTGCGCGCAGCCGCTTGCAGACCTCGAGGCCGTCCAGCTTCGGCAGCATGATGTCGAGCACGACGAGATCGATGGGCCCCGCCGCAAACAGGCGAAGCGCTTCTTCGCCGTCGCGCGCCGAGACGACACGAAAGCCGTCGCGTTCGAGTGGATACGTGAGGAGCTTTTGAACCGAGTCCTCGTCGTCGACGAGGAGGATGGTCGAGGAATCGGGCATGTGGCCTAAAAACGCTCTCTAAGGGCCGTCCCTACTATAGCCACGCATGGCGGCCCTCCCGCCCTACCGCGAGCGGCAACGCGCGCGTCCTGGCTCCCTCGACCGACCCGTCAACGGCCGCATGTACCGGGGAACCTGGCTCCTGGTCGGGATCCCCCTGCTGATCGCAGCCTTTACGGTCTCCCGGCCCCAGCCGCTGCGTGCGCCCACGCTGCCGCCGGACTTCGACGGCGCCGCCGCGAGGCAGCTCGCGACCGACTTCTCCAGGCAGCACCCCGACCGCACGCCGGGAACGCAGAACGGGCGAGAAGCTGCCGCCTGGGTCGCCGACCAGCTCGCTCAATACGGCTTCCGAACTCAAATCGACCGTTTTCACGCGAAAATCCCCGGTCGGGGGCGCGTCGAGCTCGAGAACCTCCTCGCCTTTCGGCAAGGCCGCTCCGGCCAGGTGATCGCGGTCGTCGCACACCGCGACGACTCCGGGCTCGGCGCGGGTGCGAACGACAACGCTTCCGGCACCGCAGTCCTCCTCGAGCTCGCGCGCGCATATGCAGCGCCCCGAGCACCCCCGCGGCCGCCCGAGCCGAACCACACCCTCCTCTTCCTCTCCACCGACGGCGGCGCCTTCGGCGGCCTGGGCGCGGAGCACTTCACCGAGCACTCGCCCTACCGTGACCGCGTCGTGGCTGCCGTCGACCTCGATGCGATCGCGGGTCACGGCCCGCCTCATCTCGTCTTCACCGGTGACCACTCCCGGTCGCCGTCGGCTGCGCTCGTCCGCACAGCGTCGGCACGCGTGCTCGAGCAGACCGGTGCTGAGCCGACCCGTCCGAGCGCGCTCAGCCAGCTCCTCGATCTCGCCTTCCCCTTCAGTCTCTACGAACAGGGGCCGTTCATCGATCAGGGCGTGGCCGCGCTTGCGCTCACCTCGGCCGGGGACCGACCGCCGTCCGGCTTCGGCGACACTCCCGAGCGCCTGGACAGCCGACGTCTTGGGGGCATCGGCCGCTCCGCGCATGCCCTGCTCGGATCGCTCGACGAGGAGGTCGAGCTCGCGGAGGGCACCTCGAGCTACGTCTACCTCGGCTCGCGCGTCGTCCGCGGCTGGGCGATCGTCCTCATCTTCTGCGCCGCGCTCCTACCGTGCCTGGCCGTGATCGTCGATCTCTTCGCCCGGCTGCGCCGGCGGCACATTCAACTCGCTCCGGCCCTTCGCAGCTACCGCAGCCGGCTCGGATTCTGGCTCTTCGCAGCGATTCTCTTTGAGCTGTTCGCCGTCCTCGGCATCTGGGAGACCGGAGCCGCCCGCCCGCTGCCTCCGGAGAGCTCGCCGGGGACGCGCTGGCCCGTGATCGGGCTGGCGCTGTTCACGTGCCTGCTCGCACTCGGCTGGTTCGTCGCCCGCGACCGGCTCCTCCCGCGGCGCCCGCTGCGTGAGGGCGAAGCGCTCGCGGGCCAGATTGCCTCGTTGCTCGCCCTGGCCGTCATCGCGCTGCTCCTGGTCGCGATGAACCCGTACTCGGTGCTCTTCGTGCTGCCGTCCCTCCACGCCTGGATCTGGCTGCCGCAGCTGCAGGGCCGGGCCTTGATGCTCCAGGCGGGCCTCCTCGTGGCGGGTCTCGCCGGACCACTGCTGCTCGTCGCCTCATTCGCGATGCGCCTCGACCTCGGGATGGATGCTCCCTGGTATCTCGCGCAGCTCGCCGCCGTCGGCTTCGTGCCCTTTCCTTCGCTGCTCGTGCTCAGTGCCTGGCTCGCCGTCGCTGGGCAGCTCTCCGCACTCGTCGCAGGCCGCTATGCGCCCTATCCGGCCGCCGACGAGCGTCCGCGCCTCGGGCCGGGGCGCCGGGCCCTCCGGCTCGTCGTACTCGCCGCTCACCGGTTCGGCAAGCGCCAACGGCGCCACGCAGCCGACCGCGAGCGGGTGGCGGGCGGCTAGATCCGCAGGAACTCGACCGGCCCGCCGGCCGCCAGCTCTTCGGTACCGCGGCGCACGAGCACAAGGGCATCCGCCGCGGCCGCCCGCGCGATCATGTGCGACTCGCGACCCGGCAGGGGCTCGAGCAAGACGCCCTCGCCGTCGCTCGACAGCCTCGCGCGGACGAGTTCGTCCCGTCCCGGGTTCGCCTCGAGGGCGGCGGCAAGCCGCCCGCGCTCGAAACGAGGCAGCGGCTCGGCCACCCCCTGGAGCGCGAGCAGAGCCGGACGGACGAAGAGCTCGAAGCCGACGAGGACCGAGACCGGGTTTCCCGGGAGCCCGAAGACGAGCCGGTGGCCGAGGGTCCCGAACGAGATCGGCTTCCCCGGCTTGACCGCGACTCCCCAGAAAACCTCCTCGACGCCGAGTTCGGCCGCAACCTTGCGCACGAGGTCGTGCGGCCCGACCGAGACGCCGCCCGAGGTCACGAGCAGGTCGGCCGCGAGCCCGCGGGCGAGCGCCTCGCGGTGGGCGTGCTCGTCGTCGGCGACCGGGCTCAGACGCTCGACCTCGGCGCCCGCCGATTCGAGCTGAGCGGCGAGCAAGAGGCCGTTCGCCTCGTAGATCTGTCCAGGCTCGAGCTGCTCCCCCGGTGGGCGGAGCTCGCTCCCGGTCGCGAGCACGGCGGCGCGCGGCCTCCGTGCGGCGCGCACCTCCGCAATACCGGCGGCCGCGAGGGCCCCGACCTGGGGAGCGCCCAGCCGCGTTCCGGAGTCGACGACGACCTCGCCGCGGCGAACGTCGCCGCCGGCCGGGCGGATGTTCGCACCAGGCGAAACCGTTTCGGCGATCTCGATTGTGTTGTCATGATCGACAACATACTCGAGCGGGATGACGGCATCGGCGCCGGCGGGCACCACGCCTCCGGTCGCGATCCCCATCGCCTCTCGCGGACCGAGCCCGCGCGGAGCGGGGCTCCCGGCGGCGATCCGCACCGAGACCGGCAGCCGACCTGGCGTCTCGCCGGTCCGAAGAGCGAAGCCGTCCATCGCGGAGCTATCGAACGGCGGCAGGTCGACGGCCGCTCTACCGGGCTCGCCCAGCACGCGGCCGACGGCCTCTCCGACGGGGACGCTCTCCAGCGGAAGGCGCTCCGCGCGGCCGAGCACAAGCTGCTGTGCCTCTTCGATCGAGAGCAACCGTTTCGTGGATGCGGCCATGACGCCCATAAGCTACTGCCGTCATGGGCGAGATGATCGGCGGCCGTTATCGCCTCGAGAGTCAGCTCGGCGCCGGCGGCATGGCCGAGGTCTGGGTGGCGCACGACACCCAGCTCGACCGCACCGTTGCCGTCAAGCTGCTCGGCGCCCGTGCGGATCCGATGCGCTTCGAGCGCGAGGCGCACGCAGTCGCTGGGCTCTCGCACCCGAACATCAGCCGTCTCTTCGACTACGGAAGCGAACACAGTCGGCCCTACATGGTCTTCGAGCACCTCCCCGGCGGCACGCTCGAGGACCGTTTCGTGCCCGGCCAGGGCTTGGCCGACGAGACCACCGCGCGCATTGCCGGCGAGTTGGCATCTGGGCTCGCCCACGCTCATGAGCACGGGCTCGTGCACCGCGACCTGAAGCCGGCGAACGTGCTCTTCGACGAGGAGGGTCGCGCGAAGATCGCCGACTTCGGGATCGCCCGGATGAGCGGGGCCGACACGCTCACGGAGGACGGGACTCTGCTTGGGACGGCTGCGTACATGTCTCCCGAGCAGGCCGCGGGCCGACCGGTGACGCCGGCGAGCGATGTCTACGCCTTCGGGGTGCTCCTGTACCGGATGCTGAGCGGCCGGCTGCCCTTCGAGTCGCCCGAGGCGCTCCAGGTCGCCCGGCAGCACCTCCAGGAAGCGCCGCCGCCGCTGTCGGCGCTCCGCCCGGACGCGCCTCCCGTCATCGCTGCTCTCGCCGGGGACGCGCTCGCCAAGGACCCGGCCGCCCGTCCGCCGGATGGGGCGGCCCTGGTCGATCGCCTCTCAGGTCGGGCAGCCGGAACGCTCGGCGGAGCGGCATCAGCCGTCACCCAGGTCATCCGGCGTCGCCCCTCGCGCCGTCTGCCAGTTCCAATAGCCGCCTTACTCGCCCTGCCCGTGCTCGTCGCCGCAGGCGTTGGCCTCGCCCTCTTCGCAGGGAGCGGCGGGTCCAACCCGAAGCCCAGTCCGTCTTCGGTCGCACCGCCGCCGCCCGCCTCGCCGACGCAGACCGCAACGGCCCCGACCAGGCCACCGCCGCCTCCGCCGCCGCCGCCTCCACCACCGCCTCCTCCTCCCCGTGGCCCCGCCCCCGCCACCGCCACCGCAGCCGCCTCCACCGTCTCCACCTCCGCCACCACCGCCGCCGCCGCCGGCTCCTGGCTAGGCTCCCGGCGTGATCTCGGTCGTCGTCCCCGTCCACGACGAGGAACGGAGCGTCGCCCTCCTCTACGAAGAGCTCCAGGCTGCGCTGGAACCGTCGGGCGAATCCTGGGAAGCGATCTTCGTGGACGACGGCTCGCTGGACGGCTCCTTTGCCGCACTCACGCGCCTGCACGCGCGGACGGCGAACGTGCGAGTCGTCCGCCTGCGCCGCAACTTCGGAAAGTCAGCAGCGCTCGCGACCGGCTTCGCGCAGGCGCAGGGAGAAACCGTCGTCACGATCGACGCCGACCTGCAGGATGATCCTTCGGAGATCCCGCGCCTGCTGACGAAGCTCGAGGAAGGCTTCGACCTCGTGTCCGGCTGGAAGGCGCGCAGGCGCGATCCCTGGCGGCGCCGCGTGGTCTCCCGGATCTTCAACGCGGTCACGAGCCGGGTCTCGGGACTGCGCCTGCACGACATGAACTGCGGGCTCAAGGCCTACCGCACCGAGGTCGTTCGCGGCCTCCCGCTCTACGGCGAGCTGCACCGCTTCATCCCGGTGCTCGCGTATTACCGGGGCTTCCGGGTGGCGGAGCTTCCCGTCAACCACCGGCCCAGGACACACGGCCGCTCTCGGTACGGTCTCGAGCGCTACCTGCGCGGCTTCCTCGACCTGCTCACGGTTACGTTCATGGGTCGCTACCGCCACCGGCCCCTCCATCTCTTCGGCGGGCTCGGATTCGTCCTCGGCCTGCTCGGGACCGTGATCCTCGTCTACCTGACAGCGCTGAAGGCGACCGGGGAAGCGATCGGCCAGCGGCCGCTGCTGACGCTCGGCGTGCTGCTCGTCGTCGTCGGCCTCCAATTCTTCTCGCTTGGGCTGTTGAGCGAGATGTTGACGAGTCACCACGAGGAGCGCGTCGGCGCCGGTGAGCGCGAGGGCGCTCAGGTCGAAGAGATCCTCTCCTAGGCCCCCCTTGCGCGTCCTCTACTTCGGGACCTACGAGCGCAACTACCCGCGAAACGCCCAGGTCATCTCGTGCCTGCGCGAGGCCGGCGTAGAGGTCGTCGAACGGCACGCCTCGGTGTGGGAGGGCCGCCGCGACAACTGGACCGTCCGCTGGAGCGCCGCTCTGCGCCTGACCCTGGCCGAGGCGAAGCTGTGGTGGCCCCGGCGAGCGGCCTTCGACGCCGTCATCGTCGGCTACCCGGGCCACTTCGACGTGCCGCGCGCGCGCCGGCTCGCCGGCAAGCGGCCGCTCATCTTCAACCCGCTCGTCTCGTTGCACGACACGCTCGTCTCCGACCGTGGCCGCTTCCGCAAAGGATCGTTCGCCGCCAGAGTTCTCGCCGTAGTGGATCGCCGCGCCCTGCGTCTCCCCGACCTCGTCGTCGCGGACACCGACGCAAACGGAGACTTCCTCGCCGGACTCGCAGAAATTCCCCGTTCATGCGTGCAGACCTGCCTCGTCGGAGCCGAAGAGCGCCTCTTCCATTCCGGCTGGCGGCCAGAAGAGCCGTTCCGCGCGCTCTTCGTCGGCAAGCTGATCCCGCTGCACGGCGTCGATGTCATCCTCGAGGCGGCGCGCCTCGCACCGGAGCTCAACGTGCGTGTGATCGGGAGCGGCCAGCTCGACGAGCTCATGAGGGAGAAGCCCCCGAACGTCGAGTGGCGCGACTGGATCGAGTACGAGCAGCTGCCCGACGAGTACTGGAGCGCCGGCTGCGCCCTCGGCATCTTCGCGTCTTCCGAGAAGGCGGCCCGAGTGATCCCGAACAAGGCGTTTCAGGCGCTCGCGTGCGGCACGCCGTTGATCACGGGCGACACTCGGGGCGTCCGGGAGCTCCTGGTCGACGGCGAGAACGCCCTGCTCGTGCCGCCCGCCGATCCCACCGCGCTCGCCGCGGCGATGAGGCGTCTGGCAGCCGACCAAGCGCTTGCGCGGAGCCTCGGCGCGCGAGGCAGGGAGACATACGAGGAGCAGGCGAGTGAAGAAGTGCTCGGCGCACGCTGGCGCTCGCTGATCGCCGAGCTGCTGTGAGGCCTCGAGTGCTCCTCTGGACCGCGATCGCCGCGTACGCCGGGGGATTCGGATCGCTCTCGATCCTCCGCTTCCGCTCGTTCAACGCGGGCCGCTTCGACCTCGGCAACATGACGCAGGCCGTCTGGGCGACGGCGCATGGCCACCCGCTCGCGGTCACCAATCTCGAGGGCGACCAGGTCTCGCGCCTCGGCTCGCATGTCGACCCGATCCTCGTCTTCTTCGCTCCGCTCTGGTGGCTCTGGCCGAGCCCGAGCATGCTCCTGGCCGCGCAGGCGGTCGCGATCGCGCTCGGCGCGCTGCCCGTGTTCTGGCTCGCGCGAAAGCACGTCGGCTCCGAGCGGGCGGGGATCGGTTTCGCGCTCGCCTACCTCCTCTACCCGGCCGTGCAATGGCTGACGCTCAACGAGTTCCATCCCGTTGCGCTCGCCTGCCCGCTGCTGCTCTTCGCCTTCTGGTACCTCGACGAGGACCGGCTCGTCCCGTTCGCCGTCTTCGCCGTGCTCGCGGCGCTGACGAAGGAGGAGATCCCGCTCGTGATCGCCGGCATGGGCGTTTGGTACGCGCTCTCGCGTCGCCGGTTCCGCGAAGGGGCCGCGATCGCCGCGATCGGTCTCTGTATGACGGCGGTTTCGGTCGAGGTCGTGATGCCACACTTCAACGCGGGCGCCTCCTCGCGGTTCTACGAGCGTTACGGGGCACTCGGGGGATCGCCGCGCGAGATCGTCGAGACGATCTTCACTCACCCGGGCCGGCTCTTCACAACCGCGTTCGACCGCGAGGGGCTCCACTATCTGATCGATCTCTTCCTTCCGCTCGCCCTGCTCTTCGCCGCCGCACCGCTGGCGCTCATAGCCGCCGCGCCCGAGCTCGCCCTCAATCTGCTCTCGGCGACGCACACGCAGAGCTCGATCCACCACCACTACACCGCGGGCCTGATCCCACCGTTGATCGTCGCCTCCGTGCTCGGCGCAGGGAGGCTCGCCGGCGGCCGGAAGGAACGGGGAATCGTGCTCGCTACAGCGGCGGTCGCTGTGGCGCTCCTGGCCAACTACGGACTCGGAGCGATTCCGCTCTGGCGCGATCTACCGGGCGGCGAGTCGTACCAAGCCTACGCCGCGCACGTCTCCACACACGACCGCGTCGTCGAGCGAGCGCTCGATCGCATTCCGGGCGACGCCGTCGTCAGCGCAACGAACTCGCTCGGATCGCACCTTTCGGGCCGACGCCGGTTCCTCAGCTTCCCGCACGTGGAGGATGCGGAATGGATCGCCGCCGACGAGACACAGCCGGGCTACGCCGACCGCTGGGATCCCCTGGCGACGGCAAAGGGGCTCGCACGGCTCCGGCGCAACCCCCAGTGGCGTCTCGTCTTTTCCGAGGACGGCGTGCTCGTGTTCAAGCGGGCAAGCAGAACTGCGTAGAGGCCGAGAAGCGCGGCATCCCTGGCGACGACCAGCCAGACAATCCGGTCGAGCGCGAACACGTCGCGGTAGTGGAAGAACCAGATCTGGCCCAGCACGAGCGAGCAGGCAAGCAGGCCGGCAGTGGCCAACCCCGCTCGGCCCGGGACGAGCAAGACGAGCGGGATTAGCCAAACGAGGTACTGGGGCGAGATGAAGCGGTTGAAGGCGAGAAACGCCGCAACGGCAGCGGCGGATGCGAGCACAAGGCGCTCTGCGCTGGGCCTTCGGCGCACGAAGGCGAGCCACACGAGGGCGACAGCCAGGACCTGCAGGACCGACAGCATCGTCGCGAGTGCATCCGGGAGCGACCCGGCCAGATCGCGGGACGCGGCACCCGTGGCGCCGTGCACGACGGTCGCATCGTAGAGGCCGAGCCGGTGCGCCGCGAGCAGCAGCGCGGCGCCGAGGCTCTCGATCTGGAGGCCGCGGGCCGTCTGCGCGTGAAAGCTGTCCCAGAGCCCGCCCGGGCCGAGCACGGCGAAGGGCACGACGACGAGGACCACGACGCCGACCAGCAGAGCCAGAGCCTGGAGTGCGCGGCGGCGTCCGGCTACAACCCACAGGTAGACGAGCGCGGGCGGCACGATGACGAGTGGATAGAGCTTGGCGGTCACGGCCAGCCCCAGGAGCCCGAAGGCGAGCGACCCCCGCCGGCGCAGGAGGGCGGCGAGCGCCCCCACGGTCAGCGCTGCGGGCCAGAGGTCGTAGGTGTTGAGCGAGATCGGGCCGACCGCAAGCGGGGAAAGCGCGAACAGGACGGCCGCCCCATAGAGCTTTCGTCCACGCACGCCCAGGCTCAGCAACGCGAGGACGACGGCAAAGAGCGCGGCCAGCCCGCAGAGCGCCATCAGGCTCTTGAAGGCGAAGTTGTAGTCCCCGGCGGGAAGCGCGGCGGGAGGCAAGAAGACGGCGAACGCTCCCGGCGGGTACTCGACAAAGACGTCGCGGTATGGCAGCTCGCCGCGAAAGAATCGGTCAGCGTACATCCCGTAGAGATGGACGTCGCGGTACCGCTCGGCCCGGAACAGACCGCCGTCTGGGACCGCGCAGGCTGCCAGGAAGACAGGCGCGGCGAGCGCGGCGATGCGCGCGGCCAGTTTCGGCTCGCCCGTTACGGCGGTGAGGGCGGGGGTGGGGGTGGGCCGATCGGCGGCGGCGGCGCCGGTTCAGGCGGGGGCGGCGGGATCGGCTCAGGGGGCGGCGGGGGGACTGGCTCCGGTGGAGGCGGCGGCTTCTGCTCCTGCGTGGTCGCCGGTGCCGGCGCGGCGGGCGGCGTTACGTAGTAACTCGGGGGCTCGTACGCCTCCCCCGCATACTGCCCGCGCGTAAACGAATGCCAGATGGGCTCCGAGTGCGACTCCGGGAAATCCCGTTCTCGGGTTGGGCCGATCGCCTCTTCCATGAAGAGCCGCCAGATCGTGGCGGGGAAAGTGCCCCCGGCCACGGAGATCCCGTGCACGTTGGTCATCGGGATCTCGGCCTGCGGATAGCCGACCCAGACGGTGGCCGAGAGCGTCGGGGTGATGCCGCAGAACCAGGCGTCGGCGTGGTTCTCGGTCGTTCCCGTCTTGCCGCCGGCCGGGCGCCCGATTGCCGCGCCGACCCCGGTTCCCGACTGCACGTTCTCCTCGAGGACCTCCGTCACCTTGGCGGCCACCCAGTCGGCGATCACGCGGTGGCGCTTCGACTTACCCCAGCCCGCATCCCTGTCTTGCGTGCCGTCGGCGAGCTTGACCTTGCGGATCGCCATCGGCTCGGAGTAGATGCCGCCGGCCGCGATCGTCGCGTACGCCGAGGCCATGTCCAGTGGAGAGACCCCGATCGACCCCAGTCCCAGTGACGGGACATAGGCCCCCTCCTTCGTCTTCAGCGACGAGCGCACGCCCAGCCGGTAGGCCATCGCGGCCACCTTCTCCGGGCCGAGGTCGAGCGTCAGCCGCGCGAAGACGGTGTTGTCCGACGCCAGCGTCGCGTGTGTAATCGACACCGATCCCAAGTACGTGTGCGAGTAGGTCGAGACGTCCCAGGCTTCGGAGTAGGGATCCGGCTGGTAGTGGAGCGGAGCCGACAGGTAGGTCGTCGTGTCCGGGTTCACGCCCTCCGAGATCGCTGTTGCGAGGACGTACATTTTGAAGGTCGAGCCAGCCTGACGTCGCGCCTGCGCCGCGAGGTTGAACTGGTTGCCCGTGCGTCCCGGAGTGACCGCGGTCATCGTCTTGATCGCCCCATTGCGCGGATCGATCGCCACGACCGCGGACGCCGGGTCGCTGTCGTAGTAGAGCGTGTCCCGCACCGCGCGGTTGGCTGCTCGCTGGAAACGCCGGTCGATCGTCGTGTAGACCTTGAGCCCGCCCGAGCGCACCGTGTTCGCTCCGTACTGCCGGATCAACTCGTCCCGCACGTAGCTGAAGAAGTAGGGCTCCCGGATCTGCGTGTAGATCTTCCCGGGCTTCAAGCGCAGATCCCTGACGCGGACCGCTTCCCGGTAGTTCGCGTACGTGATGTCGCGGTTCTTGTAGAGAGCCTCGAGCACCCGGTTCCGACGCTCGATGGCCCGAGCCGGGTTCTTGAACGGGTCGTAGACCGACGGTGCTTGCGGCAAGCCTGCGAGCAGAGCCGACTGCAACAGGGAGAGCCTCTTGGCGTGGCGGGAGAAGTACGTCTGAGCGGCAGCCTCGACCCCGTACGCGTGGTTGCCGTAGTACACGGTGTTCATGTAATTGGCGAGGATCCAGTCCTTCGAATGGTTGCGGCTCAGCCGCACGGCGAGGCAGGCCTCGACGACTTTCCGCCGCAGAGTCCGCTCCTGATGCCGGATGTAGAGGTTGCGGACGAGTTGCTGCGTGATCGTCGATCCGCCCTCGACAGTGCGTCCGGCACGGACGTCGTTGACCGCGGCACGGGCGATGCCCTTCAGGTCGACCCCTCCGTGATCGTAGAAGCGGCGATCCTCGATCGCGACGGTCGCCTTGCGCATCCACTTGCTCGTCTGGGCGAGAGAGACGGGCTGCCTGTTCTTCTCGGCCGGGATCGAGCCCAGGAGCGACCCGTCGGCGGCGTACACGAAGGTGTTGGAGCCGATCGAGGCGGGTCGCAGAGCGTCAAGGTCGCAGTCCCGTCTGATCGACTGCGCCCCGCCAAAGCCACCGGCGCCTGCGGCCACCGCGGCAGCCACGAGCAGGAACGCGATCACCGTCAGCCGGCGGCGGCGGCGAGCGCGTGAGCGGCGGCGCTGGCGGCGGCGCCCGGGCAGCTCGAGCGAGCCGCGGCGGCGGCGGCGTGGACCGTTGGGGGGCGGAGGGCTCATAGCAGGCTTTGTTCGCGGAGCCGACGAAGAATACGTAGCCGGAGCTCGCTTTCGAGCCGCTCGACGGCTTTCGCGTCGGGAGCCCAGGTGCGAAGCGTCACGGTCGCGCCTCCGTTCAGGCCCGTCACGAGGACGTCCGAGCGGGGCTCGTCGTCCGTCTCGCTGCGCATAAGCTCGACCACGCTGTCGAGATCCTTGTCGAGCGGCACCTGGAGCGTGACCTCCGCGAGCTGCTCGCGGCTGCGGATGGTCGCGTTCCGAATCGTGTCCGAGGCCAGCTTCTCGTTCGGGATCACGAGCCTCGCGTTGTCGGCCGTCCTGATGAACGTGTAGGTGAGGCCGATCTCTTCGACCGTGCCCTCAACGTTGTCGACGGTGACCAGATCACCGAGCCGGAGGGGCTGGGTAAACGCGATGACGACGCCGGCGACGAAGTTCGCGAGCGGTCGCTGCGCGGCGAGGCCGATGACGAGCCCAACGATGGCCGAGGAGGCGAGCAGGCCGGCAGCGATCGCGCGCACCTGCGGAATCACGAGCAGAGCCGAGAGGATCCCGATCGCGATGATCGCCGTCATCAGGCTCCGCCGGAGCACGCGGTAACGCGTCACCGCCTCGGGCGGCAGGTCACGGCGAGCCATCCGCCAGTCGACGAGCTTCGCGAGAACGGCCGCGAGCGTGACGACTGACGCAACCACGAGCAAGCGGTGCCAGAGCTCCATGCGCGCTCTATTCGACAGCAGGGCTGTTGATCCTCAGCGCGGTAAATCGGCCCCGATCTGGCACATCCGGGTCACGAATCCCGCGGTAGCCTCTGCGGCGGGCGGCGGGTGGAAGCCTCCCCACCCTGGGTGGGGATCAGAGCGGAAGTGGCTTGCGGCCCGAGAAGCCCTCCTCGAGGCCGTGCCAGAATCCGATCTCGGCTTCGCCGAGCCGCCAGCAGAGCAGCACGTCCTCCCCCGCTCGCTGCGCCGGGAAGTCGACGAGCCCCTCGTCGAGATCTTTGACGAGTGCGCCCAGCTCGTGGATGCGCGCAACGCAGCGCGCGATGCCGGCCACCTCCTCGTCGAGGCGCTCCTGCACCTCCTGCAGGTCGAACGGCTGGACGTTGCCGCCGTTACCCGCAATCCGCGCCCTCAACGCGACCTGCCGCTCCTGGAACACGACCAGCGCGCGGCGGTGCTCGACCAGCTCCTCGGTCAGCGGCCGCACGTCGTCGAGGGCCTTGTTCGCCTCCTCAGCTGTGAAGTAGCGCATCGCCACGCCCGTATGATCCGGCCGTCGTGAGCACGGGTCAACGGCTGCGGAAGCCGCGCACCGAGCCGCGCGACCTGACCCTCGAGGCGGCGCGCAGCCCGGCGGCGGAGATCTTCCTCTGGAGTCGCGCCGCGATCTGGGCGGCGGCGCTCTTCGCGTTCCTCGTCTTCGAGCCGAATCGTCATCCGCAGGCTGCGCGCTGGGACGACCCCACCGTCACACACGATCTCGGAGCAATGACAGACGTCTGGGCGCGCTGGGACAGCGTCTTCTTCCTCCGCATCGCGGAGCACGGCTACAACGGCCTCAGCCGCTCGGCGACGGCCTTCTTCCCGCTCTACCCGGCGACCGTCGGTGTTCTCGGACGAGTGCTCTTCGGCCATTACGTCCTCGCGGGAATCCTCGTCTCGCTCGCCGCGGGCCTGGGCGCGTTCGTCCTCCTCGACCGACTCGCGGAGCCCCGGCTCGGAGCCGAAGGTGCGCGGCGCGCCGTTCTCTACCTCGCCGTCTTCCCGACAGCCCTCTTCCTCCAGGCTGTCTACAGCGAGTCGCTCTATCTCCTGTTCTGCCTCGCCGCCTTCCTGTTCGCGGAGCGCGGCCGCTTCCTTCCGGCCGGTGTCGCCGCCGGGCTCGCCCTCCTCACCAGACCGGTTGGGATCGCGCTGCTGCCGGCGCTCGCGCTGCTCGCCTGGCGGTCGCGGGATGCGCGCGGGGCCCTGTCCAGGCTCGCGGTAGCTCCGGCACTCTTCGCCGTCTATCCGCTCGTGCTCTGGAGGCAGCGCGGCGATCCTTGGGAGTTTCTCGACGCGCAGGGAATCTGGACGCGACACCTTTCGGCTGCGGGACCGTTCGGCGGGATCTGGGACGGCCTGCGAGCGGGCTGGGCCGGTATGCAGCAGCTGGCGTCGGGCTCGCACACGCACGCGTACTGGCCCGCCGCCGAGGGCACCGACCCGTTGCGCGTGGCCGCGATCAATCTCGAATGCCTCGGCACGCTAGCCCTCTTCACGGTCCTGGCAGTCGTGGCCTGGCGCCGCTTCGGCGCGCCCTACGGCCTCTTCTCCGTGCTCAGCCTCGCGATCCCACTCAGTTATCCGAGCGAGCGCTGGCCGCTGCTCTCGCTGCCGCGTTTCGGTCTCGTCGTCTTCCCGCTCTTCATGGCGCTCGCCGCGCTCGGCGGCCGCCCGCGCGCACACGTCGCGATCGTCTCGATCAGCTCGCTCTTCCTCGGGGTGGCCGTTACTCAGTGGGCCCTGTGGCAGTGGGTCGCCTAGGCACCATTTGCCGCTTCTAGCGCAAATCGACGCGGTCACACTCGACCTCTACGGCACTCTCGTCACGCTCCAAGATCCTGTGCCGAAGCTCATCGAGCTCGCTCGAGCGCACGGTCTGGGCCGTACCGCTAACGCAATCAAGACCGCATTCGAGGCCGAGTTCGCGTATTACAGCCCGCACTCACACGAAGGCCGCGACGAGCAGAGCGTCGCCGATCTCAACACACGCTGCGCGAAGGTCTTCCTCGACGCGATCGCAGCCGACCTCCCTCCCGCCGAGTTCGCGCCGCTCTACGTCGCCGCACTCGAATTCGAAGTCGTATCCGGAGCGGCCGAGTGCCTGCAAGCGCTCCGCAGCCGGGGCCTCGAGCTCGCCGCCGTTACGAACTGGGACGTCACCGTGCGCGACCGGCTCGCCGATCTGGGGCTCGCTCCGTTCTTCTCATGTGTCGTCAGTTCGGCGGAGGTCGGAGCCCGCAAGCCCGACCCCGCGGTGTTCCGGCGCGCCCTCGACCTGCTGGGAATCCCCGCCGACCGGGCGCTGCACGTCGGTGACGACGAGGACGACCGCCGGGGCGCGACGACGGCGGGGATGAGCTTCGCACCCGCCCCGCTCGAGCGCGTGCTCGCGGAGCTGTCATGACCAAGCGGATCGCGGGTTGGAGCCTGTTCGTCGTCTTCTTCTCGATCCTTCAGTACGCCTCCCGGTTCACAAGCGGTGAGCCGCCCAAGGACTTCGCCTACCAGTGGATCTCGAGCATCGGCGGTCTTGTCGAATACGGCATCGTCCTCGGGCTCGCGCTGCTGATCACGAGAGGCCTCGATCGCCGCAGAGTTCTCGGGCTCAGGCGGCCGAGCTCCTGGTGGCGCGCACTGGGGATCTCCGTGCTCGTCATGATCGCGCTGCTCGTTGCGAGTGCTCTCGTGGCGCCGTTCGGCAACCCGGGGCGGGAGCAGGGCCTGGTTCCATCGGGATGGGACTCGCACCGGATCGCCCAGTTCACGGCCTTCGCGATCGTCGTCACGCTCGTCGGGCCGATCGTCGAGGAGCTGATGTTCCGCGGAGTCGGCTACGGCCTGCTCGAGCCCTTCGGCCGCACCCGCGCGATCGTCGTCGTCGGGCTGGCCTTTGCGTTGATTCACGGGCTCGTGGCAGGCTTCCCCGTGATCGCGACGTTCGGGATCGGGATCACCTACCTGCGCAGCCGGACCGACAGCATCTATCCGTGCATGCTCTTGCACGCCAGCTACAACGCGCTCGGACTCGCACTCGGCATCGCCACCTGACGTTAGCCTCCCAACCATGCGGCGCTTCGTCTTCCTCTTCGTCCTCCTCTTCGTCTGCTGGGCGCCACCGGCCGGCGCGACCCCGACGCTTAGCGTGCAGGCGAGCCCCGTCAGCGGACAGGCGCCGCTGGGCGTGACGCTGACCGCGACGGGTGACGCCGTGAGCTACCACTGGGAGCTCGGTGACGGCGCGATCGCCGACGGCCCGATCGTCCAGCATCGCTACGAGGCGGGGCGGTACACCGCAACGGTGACCGGGACGGGCGCCGACGGAACGATCGCCCAGGCCTCCGTCACGGTCACCGCTCTCGAGCTCAGGCTGACGGGCCCCCGGGCCACGACCTACGGCCGGCGCACGACCTTCAAGGGCCGCCTCCGCCCCGCCACCCCGGGCGCGCTCGTCTCGCTCTACGCCGACGAAACGCTCGTTCGAACCGTCAAGGCCAACCGGAAGGGACGTTTCCGCTTCAGGGTCCGCCCCCGGTCGCCGGCGACCTTCAGCGCCCGCTTCGACTCCGCGGTCTCGAATCCAATCTCGACCGCGCTCCGGCCCGGCCTCGACGTCGCCCTGCCGCATACGGCCCCGATCGGCCACCGGCTGCGCCTGCGAGCGACGCTCCGGCCGAGAGGGGCCGGGAGGTTGCATCTGCGCATCTGGCGTGCAGGGCGTGAGCTCCGTTCACGGAGCTTCGGCGGCCGGGCTGTGGTCCTGCTGAGCGGCGCCCGGGCCGCGGACTACGTGATCCGCATCGAGGTCACTCCGAGCGGCGCCTACCTGGCCCGCAGGACGACCGTCCGCGCCAGCGTCTATCTCCCGTACCTCTCGCTCGGCTCGCACGGCCCGAGCGTCCGCATCCTCGAACGGCGCCTCGCCCAGCTCCGCTACACCCTGCGCGGGGTGGACACGTACTACGCGTATGACACGTACGACGCCGTGCTCGCCTTCCAGAAGGTGCACGGCCTGGCCCGCACGGGCCGCGCGAATCCGACCTTCTGGCGCCGGCTGCGCACAGCGCACGAACCCCGGCCGCGCTACCGCAGAGGCCACCATCTCGAGATCGACAAGAGCCGCCAGATCCTCTTCGAGGTCGACGGCGGGCGCGTCGTCAGGGTCGTGCACGTCTCGACCGGCGTCACGGGAAACACGCCGGTCGGCCGCTGGCACGTCTACAGCAAGGTCGTGGGCTGGAGCTGGGTGCTCTGGTACCCGATGTACTTCCTGCGCGGCTTCGCGATTCACGGCTACCCGTCCGTGCCTCCCTATCCGGCGTCGCACGGATGCGTCCGCACGCCGATGTGGATCGCGCCGACTCTCTTCGCAACGAATTCCTACGGCGAGTCCGTCTACGTCTACTACTGAGCTTCGGACGATCTTCGGGATCACCGTCGTCGTCGTCGCGGCCGCACTGCTGCTGGCGGCCCGGCTGCTGCCGGAGCAGAAAGGGAATCCGGTCGCGTGGCGCGACCTCTCGGCTCAGGTCGGACCGCTCGAGATCGACGCGCCGCAGCACCCCCTCTTCCGCGAGCGCTCCAAACTGGCCCAGTACCTGCAGCGAGCGGGTGCGCGCCGCTCGGCGCCCGGAGTCGACTTCTCGCGACGGCAGCTTCTGCTCGTCTCCCCCGGCCCACGCTCGAGCACGGGCTACGAGGTGGAGATCGTGAGCGTGCGCGAGCAAGGCGGAAAAATCACGGTCCGCATCCGGGAGCGCGCGCCGCGGCTCGGTGAGCCGGTCGAGGCGCGCGTCACCTACCCGTATCGGTTGCTCAGCCTCCCTGCGGGCGACGACGTTTACGTGGACTGGATTGGGAGGTGATTACGCCTCTTCATCGCCGACCGCGAACTGGTCGGGCGAGACGTCGTCGAGGAACTTCTTGAACTCGTCCACGATCTCGTCTTCGTTCACTTCCTCGCCCTCGAACTCGATCGCCGACTCCTCGATCACATCGTCGGCGGCGAAGATCGGAGCATCGGCCCGCACCGCGATCGCGATCGCATCGGACGGGCGAGAGTCGATGTCGACCTCGGAGCCGTTCTGCTGAACCGTGATCGACGCGTAGAAGGTGCTCTCCTTGAGCTCGGTGACCGTGATCCGGACGACCTGGGCGTCGAGCTGCTCGAGCATGTCGGTGAGGAGATCGTGTGTCATCGGCCGGGGTGTCGCCGCGCCCTGGAGCTTCATCAGGATCGCGGCCGCTTCCGGATGGCCGATCCAGATCGGCAGAAACCTGTTGCCGTCGGCGGTCTTCAGCAAGACGATGGGCTGCTTGCTGCCCAGGTCGAAGCTGACGCCATAGATGACCATTTCCTGCATCAAGGGCCTTCGATTCATCTTAGCGCGGCGCCTCTCCGGCTCCTCCCCCCAAAGGAGTGCCCGGCCGTGGCTACAATCGAACGTCCCCGGGCGATTAGCTCAGTTGGTTAGAGCGCCGCTCTGATAAGGCGGAGGTCCCTGGTTCGAATCCAGGATCGCCCACTTATCCGCGCGAGGTCCGGCGCGCGTTCGCGCGCCATGACGACTTCGCGCGGATTTCGTTCTCGGGGACTAGCGCTCGTTAGCTGCGGCGGCAAAGCGCGCCGCAGCGGCCAAGGTGCACGGCTAATGCAACACCCGCGTGCGGTGCAGATAGTCGTCCACGACGAGCAGGAACGCCTCGTCGCGCGCGATCTCCCTGAGCGTCCCCTTGGTGAGATCGTCGAGCTCGGAGGTATCGGCGAGCTCGAGGAGGAACGAACCGAGCCGGCCCTCCTGCGATAGCGCAGCCATGCGCGAGAAGATCTGGCGGGCCTCCTCGTCCTGGGAGATCGCCTCCAGCGACTCGAGGTCCTGAATCCATTCGCCGAACATCAGTGCTCCTGCAACGGCGCGGCATCCTCCGCAGGCACGGCACCGGCCTCGAGAGCCTCGGCAAGCTCCTCGAGCTGCTGCTCGCTCTCGACGGGGATCTCGAGCCCGCGCGCGGTGACCCTGGCGGAGAAGCCGGTCAGACCCTCGGCTGCGAGCCGCACCCGCTCCGCGACCTGCGGGTCGGCCGCCGGACGGCGCCTGCGCTTCGTCCTCGCCCCCGACCAGCGCGCCTCGCGCTCCGCAGCTCGAACCGAGAGGCCTTGCCGAACGATCTTGCGAGCGAGGCGACGCCTGCCCTCGTTGTCGGGCACGGCCAGGACTGCGCGGGCATGGCCCTCGGTCAGCTCGCCGCGCTCGACCATGGCGAGCACGTCATCTGAGAGCTCCAGCAAGCGCAACCGGTTGGAGACCGCCGGCTTCGAGCTCCCGACCCGCTCGGCGATCTCCCCGAGCGCGAGCCCGAACTCGTCCGTCAGCAACGCGTAGGCCCGGGCTTCCTCGATCGGCGAGAGCTCCTCACGCGCGACGTTCTCGACGAGCCCAAGCAGGAGCGCATCGCGGTCGGCCGCGTCGCGCACGAGCGCCGGCAGTGTCGCCACGTTTGCCTCTCTCGCCGCTCGCCAGCGCCGCTCGCCGGCGATCAACTCGTAGCCGCCGGCCGCCCGCGGCCGCAGGACGACCGGTTGGATGATCCCCTGCGCCCGGATCGACTCGGCGAGCCCTGCCGTCGCCTCGTGGTCGAAGCGCTTCCGCGGCTGACGCGGATTCGGGTGGATCTGGTCGACCGGTACGTGCGCGAGATCGTTGGAACCGGCGCCGCCGATCAAGACCTCGAGGCCGCGGCCGAGCCCACGGCGTTCAGGGACGGTCGACAAGCTCCATCGCCACCTTCCAGTACGCCTCGGCACCTGCCGAGCGCGGGTCGTAGGTGATCACCGGCTGACCGTGGCTCGGCGCCTCCGCGACGCGTACCGAGCGTGGCACCTGGGCGCGAAAGAGCAGAGGGCCGAAATGCCGTTCGAGCTCCGTCGCCACATCGGCCGACAGCTTGGTGCGGCCGTCGACCATCGTCAGGAGGACGCCGGCGAGCGAGAGCTCCGGGTTCAAGCGCGCACGGATCAACCCGAGCGAGTTCAGAAGCTGCGATAGCCCCTCGAGCGCGTAGTACTCGGCCTGGACGGGAACGAGCACACGGTCGGCCGCGGCCAGAGCGTTGACGGTCAGTGGGCCGAGCGAAGGCGGGCAATCGACGAAGACGAAGGGGTACGAAGCCGCCGCGGGCCTAAGGGTCTCGGCGAGAAAGCGCTCGCCGTCGCCGCGGCGGCCGAGATCGGCAGCGGTCCCGGCCAGATCGGGCTTCGACGGGATCAGGTCGAGGTTCGCGAAGCGGGTCGGGCGAGCGAGCTCGGTAGGCGGCGCGCCGTCGAGAAGGTCGCAGCTCGACGCCCCGTTGGCCCGTTCGCCGAGCCCGGAGGTCGCATTCGCCTGTGGGTCGAGGTCGACGAGTAGCACCCGCTCGCCGGCGTGCGCGAGACAGGCCGCGAGGTTGACGGCGGTCGTCGTCTTCCCAACGCCGCCCTTCTGGTTTGCAACGGCGTAGATGCGCCCGGCCACTCGGGGGACTGTAGTCAGGCGAGAGGACGTTTCCGGGCCACACCCACCCGGCGCGGGAACCCCGGAGGAGTGGGTCCGATCTTCGGCACGACCGCGAGGCCAGCCCGCTCCTCCGGGCGGCCACCGGCAAGCTGTTCCGCGACCCGTGAGAGTAGCCCGAAGTCCGTTACAGGGCCCACCCAGAGGACGGCCGCGCCGCCCGGCCGGACGAGCGGAAGGCACCACTCGAGCGCAACCGGCGGCGACGCCAGCGCCTTGGCGACTGCAACGCCGAAGCGATCGGGGTCCTGCTCCTCTGCACGGCCTCGCAGCACCTTCACGTTTGGGAAACCCGAGGCGGCCTGCTCGAGGAACCGCGCCTTGCGCGCATTTGCCTCGAGGAGCGTGACTTCACGATCAGGAAGCGCGACAGCCAACGGGATGCCGGGCGATCCGCCGCCCGAGCCCACGTCGACAATCGCCCCCTCGAAGTCCGCCACGACTTCCGCGCCGCGCAGGGCATCCTCGGCGAGCATCGCCCAGGCAGCCTCACGGTCGGCGATCGCGGTCAGACCGGGTGTGTCGAGAACGTCTTGGAGCCAGCGGCGGAGCCGCTCGTCCGCGCTAGCGGACCGGTGAAGGGGGTCCGGGGGAACCGGGAGGTTCCCCCGGCTACCACCAGCAGCCTGAGCCATCAACCAGTCGGCGAGATGACGACGAAGCGATTCGGCTCGGTGCCCTCGCTGCCCGTCTCCACCCCGTCGAACTCCTTGAGGCGCAGATGGACGGTCTTTCGCTCCACAGCAGTCATCGGCTCGAGCTCGATCGGCGAGTGCGTCGCGACCGCCTCCTCGGCGCTGCGCACTGCGAGCGACTCGAGGGCAGCCCGGCGCCGTTCCCGGTAGCCGGCCGCGTCGACGACTACGTCCTTGCGATCGTCGGGCCGCGCACGCCACACGATCGCGTTCACGATGTACTGGATCGCGTCGATCGTCTGGCCGTGCTTGCCGATCAGCAGGCCGAGATTCGAGCCGGAACAGGACGCCGTGAGCACGTCTTCGTCCTCCTCGATCTCGATTCGGCAGCGAACGCCGATAGCCGCAGTGATCCGCTCGAGGAGATCGCGGACCTGGCCCGCGAGGTCGCTGTCGGACTCGGATTCCTTGCCGACGGCATCGATGTCGATCGAGGCGATGACCCGTGCCGGTGCGTACCCGACCCCGAGGAGCCCCCGCTCGCCCTCCGAGACGACCTGAAAGCGAACGGCGGCTTTGTCGAGGGCCGGATGGAGCTTCTCGAGCTCCCGTAGAGCGGACCACTTGGCTTCGCCTACGGTCTCGCCGGTCGCCTCGACTTGGCGGAGGTCTTCAGTCACTTGACGCGACCTTGAATGGCCCGCTCACGTGAAACTTGAACGCGTAGCGTAGTCATCGCCTCGCCTTCTTCTTCTTCTTCTTGCGTTTCACCCGGCGTGGTGCTGCCGCAGGCGCAGGCTCAGCCGAAACCGGCTCCTCCTTGGCCCCGTCGGCGAGGTCGGGCGCGCGAGCCGGCGTGCGCGACGAGCGTTTCGGCGGCGCCGGCGGCTTCTTCGGCACCAGGCGCCGCGTCACGACGCCCTGGCCCACCGTCCACAGGTTCGTCGTCACCCAGTAGAGAACGAGACCAACCGGGAAGTTGACGAGCACCGGCACAAACGCGACCGGCAGGATCATCATCAGGGTCCGCTGCGTCTTGTCCATCGTCGCCGACATGAAGTAGGTCGAGGCGAGCTGGCTCGCGACGTAGATCGTCAGCAGCAAGTAGCCGGTCCAGTGCGCGTTCGCGTGTCCCGTGATGTCCGGGACGAGCCCGAGCCACGAGACCTTGTCGCCTCCGTGGATCAGCTCGCTCGAGTGCCGAAGCACGAGGTAGAGGGCAATGAAGACCGGGAACTGGAAGAGAAGCGGCAGGCAGGGAGCGGCCGGGTTCACATTGTTGTCCCGGTAGAACTTCATCAGCTCCTCGTTACGCTTCTGCTTGTCCTGCTTGTAGCGCTGCTGGATCGCCTTCATCTCCGGCATGTGCGCCTGCATCGCCTGCATCGAGTGGATCTGCTTGACGGTCAGCGGCACGAGCAGCATGCGCACGAGGATCGTGAGCGCGACGATCGACCAGGCCCATGGCAGCCCAAGCGTCCCATGCGGCCCCATCCACTCGAGGATGCTGCGGAGAACGTCCTCGAGCGGTGTGAGCGGGCTCGCGAGGATCATCGGAAGAGCCTCTGCTGCTCGACGTAGTCGACTCCCCCGCGGCTCCAGGGGTTACAGCGCAGGAGCCGCCAGCCGGCGAGAACGACGCCGCGAAAGAGTCCGTAGCGGCGGAGAGCGTCGATCGCATACTGCGAGCAAGACGGGTGGTACTTGCAGCCGCCGGGGAAGAGCACGCCGAGCGTGTAGCGGTAGAGGTAGACGAGGCCCACGCCGAGATAAGCGGGAACTCTGAGGATCACGCCGCCGCCTTCCCCAGCACCTCGTCCACGCGCTCTCCGAGCCAGTCGAACCCGCGCGACTCCGCAGCCTCGACGAGCCCCGGTCGCACGATCAGCACGTAGTCGTGGGCGGGCGGAAGCGACTCGAGCCGCAAGCGCCAGACCTCGCGCAGTCGGCGCTTGATCTTCGAGCGCACGGGCGCGGCACCGATGCCCTTCGGAACCGCGATTCCGAGGCGGGGCTCCTCGCCGTCCGCGCGCGGAAACCAATAGAGAACGAGAAAACGCGTCGAGACGGACCGCCCGTGCCGGTAGACGGCGTCGAAGTCCCTGGAGCGGGAGAGGCGGTACCGCCGATGCATTGTCGTCGTGGTCAGGCAGAGAGCCGCTTGCGGCCTCGAGCCCGGCGGCGCTTCAGAATCGCCCGGCCTGCCCGCGTCGCCATGCGCGCGCGGAATCCGTGCCTGCGCTTCCTGCGGCGCACGTTTGGCTGATAGGTCCGCTTCACGGTAAGAGGTCAGAGAAAAAGAGGAACGAGCGCCCTTTTTCTCGGGCGCGAAGCCAGTATAGACGAGCGCCTCGCAGCTGAGTTATCCACAGCTTCGCGGCCGTTTACAGCTTTGAAAAATCGCTGCGAGGGGACCTTTGCGCCGCGCTCCGAAACCCGGAGGAGTCCACCTTTCCACACCTGTGGACGAAGATGTGGAGGGGGAAATAAGACCTGCAAAACACGCTATTTTTACCCACCGCGGCACCCCATTGAGTGCCTGCAGGGACGCTGTTATGCTCGCCGCTCGGCCCCCTAGTGAGGGAGATGGTGCGGGCTTCGTGGCGCGCCAGCAAGAGTTGACAGCAGAGAGTCTCTGGACCGAGGTTTCAGGCCGTCTCAGAGGCGCGCTCAACGACACGACGTTCGGGACGTGGTTCAGCGACGTGTCGAGTCATGAGCTGACCGAAGAGGCATTCGTCCTCTCGGTTCCGAACGACTTCACGCGCGAATGGATCGAGGGTCACTTTCTCGACCTGATCGGAGCCGCCGTTCGCGATGCCGCCGGCACCGAGCGGCGGATCAGGCTGGCCGTGGAGCAGGAAGCGCAATCCGCAGGGCCGGTCGCTGAGCCCGCCGCGGCGGCGAAGCGGGCTTTCAACATGGCCGAGAAGTACACATTCGACTCGTTCGTGATCGGCTCCTCGAACCGGTTCGCGCATGCGGCCGCGCTCGCGGTCGCAGAAGCGCCCGCCCAGGCCTACAACCCCCTCTTCATCTACGGCGGCACGGGCCTCGGCAAGACGCATCTCCTGCAGGCGATCGGCCAGTATGTCGGCGCGCATTCGCACGAGCTCTCCGTCCGCTACATCACGAGCGAGACGTTCATGAACGACTTCATCAACTCGCTGCGCGACAAGCGCATCGAGGGCTTCAAGCAGCGTTACCGCACCTACGACCTGCTGCTGATCGACGACATCCAGTTCCTCGAGCACAAGGAGCGGATCCAGGAGGAGTTCTTCCACACCTTCAATTCGCTCTACGAGGCGGGCCGCCAGATCGTGATCTCGTCCGACCGCCCGCCGCGTGAGATCTCGACTCTCGAGGAGCGGCTCCGCTCACGTTTCGAGTGGGGCCTGATCACCGACATCCAGCCTCCCGATCTCGAGACGCGCATCGCGATCCTCCGCAAGAAGGTGAAGACCGACGGCATCCACGTGCCTGACCCACAGGTGCTCACGTTCATCGCCGGCCGCGCCTCGACCAACATCCGCGAGCTCGAAGGCGCGCTCACCCGCGTCGTCGCCTTCTCGAGCCTGACCGGCCGGCCGATGACGGTCGAGCTCGCCCAGGACGTGCTCAAGGACGTCTTCCCGCAGGGTGAGGCCCCAGAAGTCTCGATCGAGCGCATCCAGACGGCGGTCACCGACCGCTTCGGGCTCTCGATGGAGGAGCTCTGCAGCGAGCGCCGCTCGCAGAACATCGTCTATCCGCGCCAGGTCGCGATGTATCTCTCGCGAGAGCTGACGGATGCCTCACTGCCAAAGATCGGGCGCGAGTTCGGCGGCCGCGACCACACGACGGTCATCCATGCAACCTCAAAGATCGCGCGCATGATCCGTGAAGATCGCTCTGTGTACAACCTCGTGCAAGAGTTGACCGCGCGCATCAAGCAAACTCGGTAAATCTGGGGGTACCTGAACAAGGCCACAGCAGACATGTTTAAAGCGCCAGCTTCCCCACAGATCGCGTCCCCAGGCCAATCGCTCTACCAGAGCGACGCGGCGGCATCGTCCCCAGAGTCCACACTCCCTACTACTACTACAAGCTTTTCTTTTAAATGACAGAGATAGAAACCGCAGTTGGAACAACGATGAGGATCACCTGCTCGAAAGCCGAGCTCACCCGTGCCCTCTCGCTCGTCGGGAGAGCCGTGTCGACGCGTGCGACGGTCCAGGTGCTCGGTGGCGTGCTGGTTCGCGCTGGCGATGGGCAGGTCGAATTGGCCGCGACGGACATGGAGCTCTCGCTGCGACTCTCTGTCGACTGCCAGGTAGAAGGCGAAGGTGTGGTTGTCGCGCCCGGCCGCCTCTTGATCGAGCTTGCCCGGCTGCTGCCCGAGAGCGAAGTGGTGCTCGAGCACAACCCTGACCGGGGCGTGCTCGAGGTCACGTGCGGCCCGGCGAGCTACAAGCTGAACACCTACAGCGCCGAGGATTTCCCGAAGCTGCCCGATGTCGAAGCGGCAGAGACGTTCACCGTCGAGCGCGCTGCGCTGCTCGAGACCGTGTCACGGGTGGCCAGAGCGGCTTCTCGCGACGAGTCGCGCCCCGTGCTCACGGGGATCCTCGTCCGGTTTGAGGGCGGCAAGCTCGTCATGGCCGCGACCGACTCTTACCGGCTCTCCGTCAAGGAGACGGAGCTCAGCGGGGGCCAGTCGTCGGAGCTCGAAGCGATCGTCCCCGCGCGGGCGCTGACGGAGCTCGGTCGCGTTGCCCAGGACTCGGCAGAGCTTCAGGTCGGTGTTCAGGAGAACCACGCCGTCTTCGGGGCGGGGGACGTGTGGTTGACCACGCGCCGGATCGACGGGCAGTTCCCGAACTACAAGCAGTTGATCCCCGAGACCTTCGAGCACGAGGTGAGGCTGCCGCGGGAAGAGTTCCTGGAGGTCGTGCGCCGGGCTTCGGTCATGGCTCAGAGGAACTCGCCGTTGCGGCTGAGCTTCGCAGAGGGCGAGGTCACCGTCTCGGCGCAGACTCAGGACGTCGGGGAGGCGAAGGAGACGCTCCCGGTCCCGTTCGCCGGCGAGCCGCTCGAGATCGGTTTCAACCCCGAGTTCTTACGGGACGGGCTCGAGTCGGTCGAGGCCGACGAGGTCGCTCTGCAGCTGATCAGCTCGCTGCGGCCTGGGCTCATTCGATCTCCCGAAGAGAACTTCGCGTACCTGATCATGCCGATACGTTTGGCGGGTTAGGTTGAGATCCGAGTGGGTCGACCGGTCATTTCAGACGGACGCACGGCCACAGGCCGAGCGTCCTGAAGGCGGCACCGCAAGCGGCGCCTCAGCAGGCTGATCGTCCGAACGCTAACTCTTCGGGATTATCGGTCGTACTCCGCTCTCGAGCTCTCGCTCGAGCCGGGGATCGTGCTCGCTGTCGGCGAGAACGGAGCCGGCAAGACGAACCTCCTCGAGGCACTCCACGTCGGGACTCAAGGCTTCTCGCCCCGGACTCGGAATGACGCTCAGCTGGTCCGCTTCGGCGCCGAGGCAGGCCGGATCGAGCTCGCGGGCGAGCGGGGTAGCAGCAAGCTCGAGATCGAGCTCACCCTGCGGCCCGGCGACGCGAAGAAGGCGCGGTTGAACGGCGCGCCGCTGCGCGCGGCGGAACAGCTGCGGGGCGAGGTCGCAACGCTCGTTTTCACGCCCGACCGCCTCGTCGTCGTGAAGGGCGGCCCTGCCGCCCGGCGGGCGTATTTCGACCGGACGCTCGGTCGGCTCTTTCCGGCGCGGGCGACAGTGCCTGCCGAATACGCCGCCGCCGTCGCCCAGCGCAACGCGGCGCTCCGCCGAGCCTCGCTCGGCGTCTCGTCGCGCGACGCGATCGCGCCGTGGTCGCAGCGGGTAGCCGAGCTAGGCCAGACAGTCGTCGCAGGCCGCGCGGAGACCGTCGAGGCGCTCCGCGGCCTCTTTGCGGCGTGCGCGGAGGAGCTGGGGCTCTCGGCTGGGGAGCTCGGTTACGACGCGGAGGCGCCCAGCCTCGCGGCTCTTGAGAACAGGCTCGACGAAGACCTCGAGCGTGGCACGACCGGGATCGGCCCGCATCTGGATGAGATCGAGATTCGTGCGGGCGGACGAGACCTGCGCCGTTTCGGCTCCCAGGGCGAGCAGCGCCTGGCCGTCCTCTCCTTGCTACTCGCCGAGGCGGCGCTGCTCTCGGAGCGCGGCCCGGCGCCGCCGTTGCTGCTCCTGGACGACGTGCTCTCCGAGCTCGACGAGCGTAGGCGGAAAGCCCTCGCGGAGCGGCTCTCCGGCCCGGGGCAGACGCTCATCACGGCCACGGGCGCCTCGGCACTGCCGGTCGAGCCGGCGCAGCTGATCCAGGTGCGACCGGGGGCGGCGAGTTGAAGCCGGAGCGAATCGGCGACGAGGTGACGCGTGAGCTCTCGCGCTTCGGGCCTGCGGCGGGGATGCTGGAGATCGTGCGCGCCTGGCCTGCGGTGGTCGGCGAGCAGATCGCCTTGAACGCGTGGCCGGCGCGCCTGTCGCGCGATGGCAAGCTGCACGTCGCGACCTCGTCGTCGGCGTGGGCCTTCGAGCTCGCCCAACTGGAACCGAAGCTGCTGGAACGACTGGCCGAGCAGCTAGGCGACCTCACTCCGGCGGGGCTCCGGTTCGCCCCGGGAAAGCTCCCGGAGCCTGCTGCCGCGGGCGCCTCGCGGGGCTCGAAGCCGGGTCGCAATCCGACGGCCGAAGAGATCGGGCGGGGTGAGGAGCTGGCCGCCGAGATCGAGGACGAAAGTCTGCGCAAAGTCGTTGCGAAAGCAGCAGCGGCGAGCCTCGCGAGCCGCTCCTGACGGCCGGTTTGTCTGGTATACTCTTGTTAGCCCGAAAAGGGGAAATTTGCAGGGCTTTTTTTAGTGGCTGAAGCCGCCTATACCGCAAAAGACATCACCGTTCTCGAGGGCCTCGAGCCGGTCCGTCTGCGGCCGGGAATGTACATCGGCTCGACCGGCTCTCGGGGCCTCCATCACCTGATCTACGAGGTGGTCGACAACTCCGTCGACGAGGCGCTTGCGGACCGGGCAACGCTCGTCGAGGTGACGCTTCATCCGGACAATTCCGTCACCGTCCGCGACGACGGCTCCGGCATCCCGGTCGATGTCATGGCCGACCAGGGGCTGCCTGCGCTGACGGTCGTGTTGACCAAGCTCCACGCCGGCGGCAAGTTCGGAGGCGACGGCTACAAGGTCTCCGGGGGGCTGCACGGAGTGGGGGTCTCGGTCGTGAATGCGCTTTCCGAGTACCTGGTCGCCGAGGTGCATCGGGGTGGCAAGATCTGGCGCCAGGACTTCGCCCGCGGCGAGCCGACAACCGAGCTGAAGAAGCTCGGACCGACCAAGCAGACAGGCACGACGATCACGTTCCTCCCGGATCTGGAGATCTTCGAGGAGGTCGAATGGTCGACCGAGACGCTCGAGCAGCGCCTGCGCGAGACCGCCTTCCTCACGCGTGGGCTGCGGATCGTCCTCACCGACGAGCGTGCCGGCGGCGAGCAGGTCGAGTTCAAGTACGACGGTGGGATCCGCGACTTCGTCGCCTACGTGAACGAGGCCAAGGACCCTGTCCACAAGCACATCGTTTTCTTCGAGGGCGCGACCGACGACGGCCAGGTCGAAGTAGCGATGCAGTGGAACACGAAGTACGTCGAGTCGGTCTTCTCGTTCGCGAACAACATCAACACGCACGAGGGGGGCACGCACCTCTCGGGCTTCAAGGCGGCCCTCACGCGAACCCTGAACGATTACGCCCGCAAGAAGGAGCTGCTGAAGGAGAAGGACGAGAACCTCGAGGGGGAAGACGTGCGCGAGGGGCTCGCGGCCGTGATCTCGGTGAAGCTCACAGATCCGCAGTTCGAGGGGCAGACGAAGACGAAACTCGGCAATCCCTGGGTTCGCGGCCTTGTCGAGCAGACGGTGAACGCGAAGTTCGGCGAGTTCCTGGAGGAGAACCCGACCGACGCGAAGCAGATCTGTCTGAAGGCGATCTCGGCGGCGCGCGCGCGGCAGGCTGCCCGCAAGGCTCGCGAGCTGACCCGCCGCAAGGGTTTTGCGGGCGGGCTCGCAAAGAAGCTCGCCGACTGCCGCTCGCGCGATCCCGACTCGACCGAGCTCTTCATCGTCGAGGGCGACTCCGCCGGCGGTTCGGCGATCCGGGCCCGCGACGCCCGCGTCCAGGCGATCCTGCCGCTGCGCGGGAAGATCATCAACTCGGAGAAGAACCGCATCAACAAGGTCCTCTCGAACAACGAGATCCAGGACATGGTCACGGCGATCGGCACCGGGATCGGCGAGGACTTCGACATCGCAAAGCTCCGGTACAAGCGGATCATCGTCATGACCGACGCCGACATCGACGGCTCGCATATCCGCACTCTGATCCTGACCTTCCTCTACCGGCACATGCCCGAGCTCGTCGAGCGCGGCCACGTCTACATCGCAGTTCCACCGCTCTACCTCGTCAAGATGGGCAGCCGGCAGACATATCTCCAGAAGGAGTCGCAGCTCGAGGACCTGCTCGTCCGAGAGCGCTTCCCGGAGCTCGAGATCGTGGGCCGTGAGGGCGCCCAGGTAAAGCTGACGGAGGCGCGCTACGGCCGGTTTCAGCGAGCGCTCAAGGAGTACGAGGGCTGGTCGGCCCGCCTGCGCTCGGACTTCGGGCCGGCGCCGGCCGCGTTCGTCATCGCGCACGGCTTCATCGAGAGCGAAACGACGACGCTGGCCGACGCGACGCGCAAGCTCGAAGCCGCGGACGCCGACGGTTACGAGGTCTCGGTCACCGCTCGCGACGAGGCCGGTGTCGAGTTCAGGATCATCGAGGTCGAGACGAGCACTGCGTCGCATGTGACGGTGCCGACTGAGCTCATTACGTCGCCGATCTACGAGAAGGTGCGCCGAGCATATGGGCGGCTGGGCGAGATTCTCGGTGCCCGGCCCCCCTTCACGCTGCGCCTGGGAAAGAAGAAAGCGGAGGCGGCGACGTTCGAGCAGCTACGCGACCGGGCGCTGTCTCTCGCCAAGGAAGGGCTCCAGGTGAGCCGGTTCAAGGGTCTGGGCGAGATGAACTTCGATCAGCTTCGCGACACGACGATGGACCACGGCAACCGCCTGCTGATCCGCGTCGACGTGGAAGACGCTTCGGCTGCCGATCACGTCTTTTCGATGCTGATGGGCGACCAGGTCGAACCGCGCCGGGAGTTCATCGAGCAGAACGCACGCGAGGTGCGCTTCCTGGATGTCTGAGGTAACGCCGTTCGCCGACGCCGGCGGCCGGATCGAGCCGCGCGAGCTCGAGCAGGAGATGCGTACGAGCTTCCTCGATTACGCGATGAGCGTGATCGTCAGCCGGGCCCTGCCCGACGTACGTGACGGCCTCAAGCCGGTGCACCGCCGTGTCCTCTACTCGATGCACGAGGCCGGGCTGCAGCCGAACCGGCCGCACAAGAAGTGCGCGACCGTCGTCGGCGACGTGATGGGCCGCTACCACCCGCACGGCGACACTGCGATTTACGACACGCTCGTCCGGCTCGCACAAGATTTCTCGATGCGCTATCCGCTCGTCGACGGCCAGGGGAACTTCGGCTCGATCGACGGCCATCCCGCCGCCGCTTTCCGGTACACCGAGTGCCGGCTCACGCGCCTGGCGACGGAGATGCTCCGCGACATCGACGCCGACACCGTCGATTTCGGCCCGAACTACGACGAGTCCCGGCGCGAGCCTCTGGCTCTGCCGTCGCGCTTCCCGAATCTGCTTCTGAACGGAGCCGCTGGGATCGCCGTCGGCATGGCGACCAACATCCCCCCGCACAACCTCACCGAGATCGTGGATGCGATCGTGGCTATGATCGAGAAGCCCGACCTCGACGTCACCGGGCTGATGCGCCACGTCAAGGGGCCGGACTTTCCGACGGGCGCGGTGATCGTGGGTCGCAGCGGGATCCGCGACGCGTACCGAACGGGGCGCGGCCGGGTCGTCATGCGCGCGCGGGCCCACGTCGAAGAGCAGAAAAACGGGAAGACGGCGATCATCGTCACCGAGCTTCCGTACGGGGTGCGCAAGCAGGGCGAGGGCGGCGTGATCGAGAAGATCCAGCAGCTCGTCGACGACAAGGTCCTGACCGAGATCGCGATGCACGACGATGCACTGGCAGATCACTCGGACGACCGGACCGGGATGCGCATCTACGTCGAGCTCAAGCGGGACGCGATTCCGCAAGTGGCGCTGAACAAGCTCTTCAAGCACACGCCGCTGCAGTCGACCTTCGGCTACAACGCCGTGGCGCTTGTCGACGGCGTTCCGCGGACGCTCAGCCTGCTCGAGCTGATCCAGCACTATCTGGATTTCCAGCGCGAGGTCGTCACTCGGCGTTCGAAGTTCGAGCTGCGCCGGGCAGAGGAGCGGGCGCACGTGCTCGAGGGTTACCTGAAGGCGCTCGACGATCTCGACGCCGTCATCGCGCTGATCCGCGGCTCGGCCGACCCCGATGAGGCGCGCGGGGGCCTGATGTCTCAGTTCGAGTTCTCCGAGATCCAGGCACAGGCAATCCTCGATCTACGCCTCCAGCGGCTGACCGGTCTGGAGCGGAAGCGGATCCAGGACGAGTTCGACGATCTCCAGGAGCGGATCGGCGAGCTACGGGCGATCCTCGGCGACGAAGCCCGAATCGACGCCGTCATCAAGGACGAGCTGCTCGAGATCAAGGAGATCTACGGCAAGAACGACGACCGCCGCACCGAGATCGTCGCCGGCGAGGAAGAGCTCGAGCTCGAGGATCTGATCGCCGAGGAGGACATGGTCATCGCGATCACGCGCTCGGGCTACATCAAGCGCCTGCCGGTGACGACCTATCGCGAGCAGCGACGCGGCGGGATTGGCGTCATGGGCATGGACCTGAAGGATGAGGACTACATCGAGCATCTCTTCGTCGCCTCGACCCACGACTACCTGCTCTTCTTCACCTCCGTCGGCAAGATCTACCGCCTGAAGGTGCACGAGCTGCCACTCGGCACGCGACAATCGAAGGGGCGCGCGATTGCGAACTTCCTCCCCTTCCGCGAAAACGAGTCGATCCGCGCTGTGGTCGCGACGAGGGACTTCAAGGAGGCTGAGTACCTCGTGCTCGCGACGAAGGACGGCGTGGTCAAGAAGACCCGGTTCGAGGAATACAACACGCCTCTGAAGGCAGACGGGATCATCGCCATCAACCTGCGTCCCAAGGACGAAGTGATCGGCGTCATCCACTCGTCGGGCAACGAGGACCTGTTGATGGTCTCGCGCAGAGGTCAGGCGATCCGCTTCCACGAGAGCGAGGCGAGGCCCATGGGCCGCGCCACAGGCGGCGTTCGCGGGATGAACCTGCGGAAGGGCGACGAGGTGATCGCAATCACGCTGGCCGAGGACGATGCCGACCTGCTCGTCGTCACGGTGAACGGCTACGGCAAGCGGACTCGCATCGAGGACTATCCGGTCAAGGGCCGCGGCGGCCTCGGAGTGAAGACGGTGCAGCTCACGGAGGAGCGCGGGCAGCTGGCCGGCGCGCGCCTCGTGCGGGACGGGTATCAGGTGATGTTGATCTCCACGGGCGGGACCGTGATCCGCATGCCGGTGGAAGAAGTGAAGCGCCTCGGACGCTCGACGCAGGGCGTGATCGTCATGCGGCTGCGTGAGAGCGAACAGGTCTCGACGCTCGCCCCGGTGGTCGAAGCCGAGGCCGACGAGCCCCCGAAGGACGAGGTCGAACCCGCCTAGGGTTTCATACAAAGTCGCGCAATTTCAGGCGGATTTTGGTGAATACCCTTCACAAAAAGGACTTGGAGCGATATACCTTTCGCCGAGGGGTCCGCCGTCTTCGCTGGGAGAAAAAATCGATGGCCGCAAGTCGACAAGTAGATCTCCTCGAACCGATCGACCTCTCCGAGCACCTGGACAAGATCCAGCTCTACCTTGGCCAGGTCTGCCAGATCGCTGGTATTTCGAAGATGCAGCTCGACTACTGGACGAACAAGGCGCAGATTCCAACCAAGGGCCGCAAGCAGCGGATCTACGACATGGACGCAGTCGAGACGGTGATGTTGATCAAGCAGGCCAAGGACAAGGGGCTGAACCTGGGCGCGGCGATCGAGGCCGCGCACAACTTCCGCGAGCTCAGCGAATCGAACGACGGCTCGCAGGACGGCTCGGAGGAGTAGCAGCTCGCAGGCGCTCCGCTGCCTCCTCGGGCACCAGCCAGTTGACGTAGAGCCCGGCGCCGAGCTCGAGTCCCGCGAAGACGGTCAGGCGGGGCACGACTTCGAAGTGCCAATGCGCGCCTTCGTGCAGCCAGGCGTTCAGCGCCACTGGTCCTTCGAGCTCACGGAGGCGGCGGATCCCTTCACGGAGCATCATCAGCGCTTCTCTGAACCCTCCTTCCCCAGGATGAGCCGCGTGCTCACGGGGTGCGATCACCAGCTCGTAGGGCGCTCGCCCCGCGGCTGCGGCTCGTAGCGACAGATCTCCCTGGAGTGAGATTTCCAGCGCCTCGTCTCGAAGGAGATCGCAGAGCGCGCAGCGGTCCCGCTCGAGGTTTGGGAGCTCCTCGACGACGGCCGGCGGCGGCTCGCGGAGCCAGACGAGCTGCGAGTGGCTGTGCGGAAGGCTCGCACCCGCCTCACGACCCTCGTTGAGGAGCAGCTGCACGTAGTCGAACCCGTCCTTGCGAGCCGCCTCCCGGCGCGCCAGCCACGCAGTGACGACGGGTGCGAGCTCGGGCTCGTCCAGCTCCGCGAGGGATCGCGCGTGGCGCGGCGTGTGCACGACCACTTCCTGGCGCTCGAAGGCGGGGTAGAGATTCGGCACGACCCGGACCTGCCAGCCCGGCGTGTCGGGCGAACGCCCCGGAGGGCCGAGCGCGAACGACTCCGGCGGAGTCCGGTCTTCGCGCCCCTCGCAGAAGGGGCACTCGTCGAGCTCGGCCTGACTCGGAGGCTCGATCGTCCCCCGCCTGGCTCCGGGCCGCTTCGCCCGCTCAGGGGCGATGACGACGGTCCGGCCGGAGATGGGGTCGCGCCGGAGCGCTGGTGTCAGCTCTTCTGCCCGTAGCCGCCGGTGTTCTCGATCAGAGGCCGGAACAGCTCGATCGGCAACGGCAGGATGATCGTCGACGAGCGCTCGGAGCTGATCTCGAGCATCGTCTGCAGGAAGCGGAGCTGGAGCGACATCGGGTTCTGCCCCAGCACGACTGCGGCGTCCTTCAGCCGCTCGGAGGCCTGGAATTCGCCCTCAGCCGCGATCACCTTGGCGCGCCGCTCGCGCTCCGCCTCAGCCTGGCGCGCCATCGCCCGCTGCATTCCACCCGGGATCTCGACATCCTTGACCTCGACGATCGAGACCTTGATGCCCCAGGGCGAAGTCGCCTCGTCGATGATCTGCTGGAGGATCGCGTTGATCTTGTCGCGCTCCGACAGGAGCTCGTCGAGGACGTGCTGGCCGAGGACGCTGCGCAGGGTCGTCTGCGCGATCTGAGACGTGGCAACCATGAAGTTCTCGATCTGGACGATCGCCTTCTCGGGCTCGATGATCCGGAAGTAGGCGACCGCGTTCACGCGCACGGGCACGTTGTCCTTCGTGATCACCTCCTGCGGCGGGACGTTCAGCGTCACCGTTCGCAGGTCGACGCGCACCATCTTGTCGATGATCGGGATCAGCAGGAACAGGCCCGGACCCTTGGGCGGCGACTTCAGGCGGCCGAGCCGGAAGATGACGCCGCGCTCGTACTCACGCGCAACCCGAATGGCCGACGAGAGCACGATCAGCAGCAGGACGGCAACTGCGGCAACGGCGATGAGCGCAGCCAAGGCGGGAGGATTCTATGCCGGAGCGGGCTCTTCTGCGCGATCGACTTCCAGCACGAGCCCTTCACCCACCCCTTCGACCCGGACCGGGGTTCCGGGCTCGAGCGGCTCGCCGTTCGACTGGGCCCGCCAAAGCTCTCCGCGTACGAAGACCAGGCCGCTCGGCGCCAGCGCCTGCCGCACCACCCCGACTTGCCCGATCAGCTCACTGCTCCCCGTCACCACGGGCGCCTTCCGGACCTGCACGATCTTGAACGCGACGAGCGCCATCAGCCCAGCGAGCGTGGCCGCGATCGCGAGCACTACAGGCAGCGAGACCTTGTAGGTGTCACCCGCAGGCTCGAAGAGGAGCAGGGAGCCGATCACGAAGCAGGCTGCGCCCGCGACCGTGATCGCTCCGTGGGTGGGGACGAAGGCCTCCGCGGCGAAGAACGCGAAGGCGAGGAGCATGAGCAACACCCCGGCTGCGCTGATCGGCAGCACCTGCAGGCCGAAGAGGCCGAGGATGAGCGAGATCGCCCCGACGGTGCCCGGGAAGATGAGGCCGGGGTTCCAGAGCTCCACGATCAGGCCGAGCGTCCCGATCGACATGAAGAGGACGATCAGGTTCGGGTCGATGAGCGTGTCGAGGATCTTCTTCCAGAGCGACATGTCGACTGTGGTGATCTGCGCGCCGGCCGTGTGCAGGACGAGTCCTTTCGGCTTCGTCTTGTCTCCGTCGACCTTGTCGAGCAGTGCGGGGATGCTCGGCGCCATGACGTCGATCACGTTTTGCTCGAGGGCCTCGGTGGCTCCGAGGTTGGACGCCTCTCTGACGGCGGCGTCGGCCCATTGCACGTTGCGCCCGTGTTCCCGGGCCAGTTCCCGGAGCGAGGCGGCCGCGTCGTTTATGACCTTGCGGCGGAGGTCCTTCCCGATGTTCCCGCCGCCGACGTTGATGGGCGTCGACGAGCCGATGTTCGTTTGCGGCGCCATCGCCAGCACGTCGGCGGCCTCGCCGATCCAGACCCCTGCGGAGGCGGCGCGCCCTCCTTCGGGCCAGACATAGACGATCACGGGGATCTCGGATGCGAGCTCGGACTTGACGATCTTCTCCATCGAGGAGCTGAGGCCGCCGGGGGTGTCGAGCAGGATGACGACGGCGCTGTAGTGCTCGCGGTTCGCGCGTTCGATCTCGTCCGTCACATAGCTCTGCGTGACCGGGTTGACGTCGTTCTCGAATTTGACCGCGAGAACGCGCGGGCGCGGCGATGCGGCCGACGCACTGGCGCAGAGGACGAAACCCGCGATCAGCGAGAGGAAAAATGCCCGCAGAAGCGGCCCTTTCACTTGTAAGAATTGTATCTGGGACCGGCGGTCCGACCTTGAGCCCGGCCGCAGTCTCTGCTTCCGTAGTGAGGCCGCCGATGAAGTTGATCCCGCTCGCCCTCGTTCTCTTCGCCTTGACACCGGCGGCTGCGCTCGCCGGTGAGACGATTCTCCTCTCACGCGACGTGGCTTCCGGAGCCACTCGCGTGCCGCATCGGTTCGACCTCGTCGGGTTGCACTGGCGCGGAAGCGGTTCGGTCTGGTTTCGAACACGCAGCGTCTCGGGACGCTGGAGCGGATGGCATAACGCTGCGCCCGAGGACGATCGTCCAGACGCCGGAAACCACGAACTGCGTGCCCGCGGCTGGCAGCTGGGGAGCCCCTACTGGACGGGGCCGTCGGATCGCATCCGAGTCAGGACCTTTGGCCGGGTGAGCCGCGTTCGCGCCTACTACGTGTGGAGCCGCACACGCGCACGGTCGCTCCGCGCGGTCTCGGCCGCCGGCTCTCCGCTCATTCTCACCCGTGCCAGCTGGGGAGCGGACGAGCGCATCCGCCGCGGCCGGCCGGACTACTCGGACACGCTTCGCTTCGCGGTCGTCCATCACACTGCCGGGTCGAATTCCTACACCCGGGCGCAGTCGGCGTCGATCGTCCGCGGCATCCAGCGCTACCACGTGCTTGCGAACGGCTGGGACGACATCGGCTACAACTTTCTCGTCGACAAGTACGGCCAGATCTTCGAAGGCCGGTACGGAGGAATCGACCGCAACGTCGTCGGAGCGCACGCGCAGGGCTTCAACCAGGGCTCGAGCGGCGTGGCGCTGATCGGAAATTACGGTGCGAATTCCGTGACACCCGCCGCGCGGGCCGCGCTGATCCGGCTGCTCGCGTGGCGGCTGGACGTCGCCCACGTCGATCCGACGACGACCTTCAACTGGCGATCGACAGGCAATCCGCGCTTCCGGGCCGGGATCAACGTCACCCTGCGGACGATCTCCGGCCACCGCGACACCGGCTACACGACGTGTCCGGGCAGCCGGCTCTACGGCGAGCTGCCGCAGATCACGCGCAGCGTCGCCCAGACCGGGCTCCCGAAGCTCTACTTCCCGACTGCGACCGGGGCCCCGGGCGGGCTCGTCCGCTTCACGGCCGCGCTCTCCGAGCCGCTTCCGTGGTCGGTGATCGTCTCGGAGCCGGACGGGAACATCGTCGCCACCGGACAGGGAAGCGGGACGCGGATCGACTGGACCTGGGATGCGAGAACGATCCCGGCCGGCCGTTACCGATACGCAATCGACGCGGGGCCGTCGGTCCGGCCGGCGACCGGGGTGGTCGCAGGAACCTTGTCGCTGTCGGCCTTGACGGCACTGGCGCGCCCGGCGCTCATCACTCCCAACGGCGACGGCCGCACCGATTTCACTCTCGTGCGCTACCGGTTGCGGCAGGACGCTCTGCTCACGGCGACGGTCGTCGACGCCGCTGGTGCCCCGGTGACGACGCTCTTCGTCGAGCAGAAGCATGCCGGTGGATATGGGTTTCGCTGGGATGCGGCGGGCCTGCCCGACGGGCGGTACGGCGTTGTGCTCTCGGCGCGGAATGCGCTGGGCATCGAGACGACGGCGACGATCGCGGTGATCGTCGACAGGACGCTTGCCGGCTACCGGATCGTGCCGCAGGTGTTCTCGCCGAACCAGGACGGTCGGCTCGACACGACGCACTTTCGCTTCGCTCTCAACGGGCCGGCTCGGGTCTCGCTCGTCGTGCGGCGTGGCGCCCGGGGAATCGGCCAAGTGTTCTCCGGCCGGCTGAACGCCGGGCCGCAGTCGATCGAGTGGAACGGCCGCTTCGCACGACGAGTCGGAGAGCGCGAGTACCGCGCCGACGTACGTGTGACTTCGCCCGTTGCGACTGTGTTGCAGACCCTGCCCTTCGCCGTCGACACGACCGGCCCGCGGCTGCGTCTGCCCCGGCCGTCCACTCCGACGTTCTCCGTCAACGAGCCGGCTGACGTCACCGTGGTTTTCGACGGAGCCAGGACGGTGAATATTCGGCGGCTCGTTCCCGGGCGCTTCAGGGTGTCTGCGGGCGGAGCATTTACGTCGCTGCGCGCGACCGCGCGCGATTTCGCCGGCAACGACGGCCGGCCGCTCCAGTACCCCTGAGGCCGAGGAGGGTTAGGCTCCTCTCGTCAACGCGACCCAGTCGTCGTAGCGGCGCTCCAGCACGGCGAGCAGCTCGACGAGGAGCTCGGCGCGGTTGACGGAGCGTCCGGTTTCGACGAGGAGTGAGGTCGCGGGCCGGTCGACCTCGGTGGGCAGTTGATCCCGCTCCAGGTTGACGTTGATCCCGACCCCGAGGACGACGCGGTCGTCGCGCGCCTCGGCGAGGATTCCGGCTGCCTTCGCCCCTCCGAGCAGGATGTCGTTCGGCAACTTGATCTCAGGCTCGAGCGCGGTCACTGCGGAGATCGCCTCGGCGCACGTCTCGCCGGCGACGAGCGAGAGTTCCGGCAAGTGCTGAGTCTCTACGGCAGGCGTGAGCAGGATCGAGCAGAGCACGCTGACGCGAGGCGGCGAGAGCCAGCGGCGGCCAAGGCGGCCCCGGCCCTCCGTCTGCTCCTCGGCCACGGCGACGGCGCCCTCGACGTGGTCGGGCCCAAACAGCCGCTGCGTGGACGGGCAGACCTCCACGTAGAGGTATGGCCGCCCAAACCGGCCTCGCAGGCGGGGAACGACGAACTCCGGCGCCAGTGAGTCGCCCATGCGCAATTACACTAGGGCGCTTGTGGGAACCAAGGCTCCTCTAGGACGTTTGGAGATCGAGGCGATTCTGCCGCACCGCGATCCGTTTCTGCTCATCGACGAGGTCACCGAGCTCGAGCCCGGTGCGCGCGTCGTCGCCCGGAAGCTCGTTCGCGCCGACGAGTGGTATCTGAAGGGCCACTTCCCGGGCCGGCCGATCATGCCCGGCGTCCTGATCGTCGAGGCGATGGCGCAGACCGGGGCGGTCGCCGTTCTCTCGCAAGAGGCGAACCGCGGTCGCCTCGCGCTCTTTGCGGGGATCGACGGAGTCCGCTTCAAGCGCCTGGTCGAGCCCGGCGACGAGCTCGAGCTGACCTGCGACCTGGAGCGTGTGCGGGGGCCGATCGGAAAGGGCCGCGCGGAGGCGCGCGTCGGCGGGGAGCTCGCTGCGCGCGGAACGCTGACCTTCGCGGTCGAGCAATGATCGCCGACGCGACGACGAACGGGCGCGTGTCAATCACCGGCATCGGCTCCCACGCGCCGGCTCGGGTGATGAAGAACGACGAGCTCGCGAAGATGGTCGACACCTCCGACGAGTGGATCGTCGAGCGGACCGGCATCCGCGAGCGCCGTGTCGCCGCCCCGGAAGAGGCGCTGTCCGACCTCTCGCTGCCGGCGGCGAAGGATGCCCTCGACCAGGCCGGGCTCAACGCCTCTGCGGTCGACCTCTTGATTGTGGCCACGGTCACGCCGGATATGGCGTTTCCGTCGACGGGAGCCATCCTCGCCGACCAGCTGGGCGCCAAGGACGCCGCCGCCTACGACCTCTCGGCGGGGTGCACCGGCTTCGTCTACGCGCTCGTCCAGGCGCACGGGATGGTCGCGAGCGGCCTCGCCGAGCACGCGCTTGTCGTCGGAGGCGACGTGCTCTCGCGAATAGTCGACTGGGAAGACCGCAGCACATGTGTCCTCTTCGGCGACGGAGCCGGCGCTGTCGTTCTGGAGCGAGTCCGTGACGGCGGCTTCCTTGGCTTCGAGCTCGGCGCGGACGGGTCGGGCGGCCCGCAGCTCTATATCCCGGCCGGCGGTTCGCGTACCCCGGCGACGGCGGAATCTGTCGCGGCGCGGCAGCACTACGCAAAGATGAACGGGCGTGAGGTGTTCAAATTCGCGACCCGTGTGCTCGTTGACTCGGCCGAGAAGGTGCTGGACGAATGCGGAGTGGCGGTCGACGAGGTCGACGTCTACGTTCCGCATCAGGCGAATGTGCGCATCATCGACCATGCACGCCGCAAGCTCGGCATCCCCGAGGAGCGCACGGTCGTCAACGCCGACCGCTTCGGCAACACTTCGTCGGGCTCCATCCCACTTGCGCTGGGCGACGCGGAGGCCGACGGGCGGCTGGCCGCAGGCGAGATGGTGCTGATGACGGGAATGGGCGCCGGCCTCACCTGGGGGTCCGCGCTGATCGAATGGACGGCGAACGGGAAAGGTGGGCAGGGAGGATGAGCAAGATCGCTTTTTGCTTTCCAGGGCAAGGTTCACTCGAGGCCGGAATGGGCAAGGAGATCGCCGAGTCGGTGCCGGAGGCGATGGAGGTCTTCCGTCAGGGCAGCGCAGCCTCCGGGCTCGACCTCCAGCGGCTGTGCTTCGAAGCTCCGGTCGAGGACCTCGTCCAGACCGAGGTTCAGCAGCCTGCGCTCGTCGCGACCAGCCTCGCCGTACTCGCCGCTCTGCGCGCCCGGGGTTTCGAGCCCGACTATGTCGTCGGCCACTCCGTCGGCGAGTTCACAGCGCTCGCTGCAGCCTCGTCGCTCACTCCCGCCGAGTCGATCGCTCTCGTCCGCGAGCGCGGGCTCGCGATGGCCGACGCGGCTCGGGTCAGCAACGGGTCGATGGCGGCGATCCTCGGCCTCGACGACGACGTCGTGGAGCGGCTCTGCGACGACATCGACGGTGTCTGGCCCGCGAACTACAACTGCCCGGGTCAGATCGTCGTCTCGGGCGAGCAGGAGGCGGTGAACGAGATCTGCGCCAGGGCTGAGGAGCTCGGCGCCCGCCGGACCGTGAAGCTGAAGGTCTCCGGCGCGTTTCACAGCCCGCTCGTCGCCCGCGCGGCCGATCGGTTGCGCCCAGCCGTCGAACGCGTTCGCTTCCGCGATCCAGTCGCTCCGTTCATGTCGACGGTGACGGCGAAGATCGAGCCTGCACAGCGTTTTGCCTCGCTCCTCGTCGAGCAGCTGACGGCGCCGGTTCGATTCACTCAGGCCGCACGGGGGCTGGTCGAGGAGGGCGTGAAGACGTTCGTCGAGGTCGGGCCAAGCAGCGTGCTCGCCGGTCTCGTGAAGCGAATCGATCGAACCGCTAGGGCAATCTCGGTGGGCAACCTCGCCGGGCTCGAGAAAGCGGAGGAGACACTCTCCACTGCCTGATTTCTGTTCGCTCGAGGGGCGGACAGCGCTCGTCACCGGCGGGTCGCGCGGCATCGGACGCGCGATCGCTGTCGAGCTCGGCAGGGCAGGTGCCTCCGTCGTCGTCGGTTACCGGTCGGGCGCCGAGGAGGCCGAGACGGTCGCGCAGGAAGCAGGAGGCCGAGCGGTGCAGGCGGACGTGTCGAGCGCCGATGAGGCGCGAGCGCTCGTCGAGGAGGCCGGGGAGCTCGCGATCCTCGTCAACAACGCCGGCTTGACCCGGGATGGCGTCCTGGCGCGCATGAGTGACGACGACTGGCGCGCGGTGATCGAGACGAACCTGAGCAGCGTCTTCTATACCTGCCGCGCGGCAGCGCGAGGGATGATGAAGCGGCGCTCCGGAGCGATCGTGAACGTTTCCAGCATCGTGGGCCTGCGAGGCAACTGGGGCCAGGCCAACTATGCGGCGTCGAAGGCGGGGATCATCGGCTTCACGAAGTCGCTTGCGCGTGAGCTCGGCAGCCGCGGGGTACGTGCAAACGTCGTCGCACCCGGGTACATCAACACGAGGTTGACTGACGTTCTGCCGGAAGATGCGCGCAACACGATGCTCGCAAACACGCCGCTCGGCAAGCTCGGAGATCCGGAGGATGTCGCCGGAGCGGTACGGTTCCTGTGTTCAGACGAGGCCTCGTTCATCACGGGCGAGGTGCTGCTCGTCGACGGAGGTCTAGGAATGTGAGGTCTCTTGCTGGGACACCGAGGTGCGTTGATGAAGGGCGGAGCCGGGCTTTGCCCGAGCGCAGCCCACGCTCTGCCGGCACGGAGCCTGGTGTGAAGGAGGGGGCTCACGGGGGAACCATGGGTTCCCCCGTGCTGGGAGGATTAGGAATGTGAGCAACTATTCGCAAAATGGGCGACGCCGAGTGGTCGTCACCGGAATCGGTGCGGTCTCGCCGCTCGGCAACGACGTCGAATCGAGCTGGCAGAACTTGATCGACGGCCGCTCGGGGGCGGCAACGATCGAGCAGTGGGACGCGAGCGCATACCCAGTCACCTTCGCCTGCGAGCTGAAGGACTTCGACCCGAAGAACTGGATCGACCACAAACGCGCGCGGCGCATGGATCGGTTCGCCCAGATGATCGTCGCCGCCGCCCGCCAGGCCGAGGCCGATTCGGGCTTCGACGTCGCGCCGGAAGCGGAGCGGGTGGGCGCCTCGATCGCGACCGGCATCGGCGGGCTGCAGGCGTTCCAGGACTGTTACGACGTCCTGCTGGAACGCGGCCCCGACCGCGTCAACCCGTTTTCGATCCCGCAGATCATTCCGAACATGGGCGCAGCCTGGGTCTCGATGGAGCTGGGCACCCGCGGACCACTGTCGTCGCAGTGCACCGCGTGCGCAGCCTCGAACATGGCGATTGGGGAAGCAGGGGACATGATCCGGCTCGGGCGGGCCGACGTCGTCTTCGCCGGCGGCACCGAGGCCGGAATCACGCCGGTCGGAATCGCAGGCTTCAGCGCCATGCGGGCGCTCGCACGACGGAACGACGAGCCGGAGAAGGCAAGCCGCCCGTTCGACGCCGATCGCAGCGGGTTCGTGATGGGCGAGGCCGGCGCCGTGGTCGTCCTCGAAGACCTGGAGCACGCCCGTGCGCGCGGAGCCAAGATGTACGCGGAGCTGCTCGGCTACGGCCTCTCCTCCGATGCGGCGCACGTGACCGAGCCCGATCCGAGCGGCGCGAACCCGGCGCGCGCCATGAACATGGCTTTTCGCGACGCGGGCATCTCGCCGGACGAGGTCGACTACATCAACGCGCATGGGACATCGACCCCGCTCGGTGATGCGAGCGAGACGAAGGTGATCAAGATCGCGCTTGGCGAGGACGTGGCCCGGAAGACGCCGGTCTCCTCGACGAAGGGGGCGACGGGCCACTGCCTCGGCGCCGCCGGGGCGATCGAGGCGATCTTCACGATTCTCGCCGTGAACAAGAACAAGCTGCCCCCGACGATCAACTATGAGACGGCGGATCCGCAGTGCGATCTCGACTACGTGCCGAACGAGGCCCGAGAGGCCGACGTGCGGGTCGGGGTCTCGAACTCCTTCGGCTTCGGCGGGCACAACGCGTGCATCGTGCTGCGCGAGTTCGAGGAATAGCGGACACCTAAGGCGGGACGCGGTGGGTCAGCCCACCGCGCGGGCGGTACCGGCGCTCGCGGCGAGGGCCGATCCGGCGAGGGCACGCCGAACCCTCACGAGCAGCAAGGTTGCGGCGATCACGCTCAGAGCTCCGGCCGAGACGAATGTTGCGCGGGGGCCGAGCAGTCTCCCGGCGGCACCGCCGAGCGCCAGGGCTCCCAGGGAACCGCCGCGGATCATCGCGTTCACGTTGGCGAGGACGCGGCCGCGAGAGGCGTCGGGAATCCTGTGCAGGAGGACCGTGGTCGCGTCGGCGTTCACGATTCCGTTGGTAAAACCCACCACCGCCCACGCCGCTGCGAACACGGGGAGAGTGGGAGCAACCCCCGCGACGATCAGCCCGAGCGCCAGGATGATCGCCGCCACGCACGTGCGCAGCGCTCGAGCGCCATCGGGCCTGCTGCCTCCCGCGACCATCGACCCGGCCACGATTCCACCGGCGAGCACCGCCGCCACGATGCCGAATCCGGCCGAGCTCGCACCGAGTGGTCCGCGGAGCAGGAAGACCTCGACGACGTTGGTCACCTCGCCGACCACGACCAACGCGCACAGCCCGACGATCAAAGGCCAGAGGAGCGCGTCGGACCGCAGGGCGACGCGCGCTTGCGCGCCACGATCCTCGAGCGGGGAGTCAGGGCTCTCGGCAGCACCCCGAGTGGCGTGAATCGCAAGCCCGGCTGATGCCAGAACGAGAAAGGTCGCCGCGTCGAACAAGAGCGGGGCGCCGTACCCCAGCAAGCCGACGGAGAGTCCGGCCACCGCCGGGGCCGCCACGGCGGCGACGGTGGTCAGCGCCTGGCCGGTGCTGACCGCCCGCCCCAGCTCGTCGCGCTCTGCGATGGACGGAAGGAGGGCCTGCCATGTGGGGCCCGCGACCGCTTGACCCGCCTGCAGCGCGAGCACGAGCAGGTAGATCACCGCAAGCGGCTCTGCGACGGCGAGCCCGAGACAGCAAGCGGCTTGCCAGATCCCGGTTGATACGGCCAGGGTGCGGAAGGACATCGAGTCGACAAGTCGACCGGCAAGCGGCGCCATCAGGACGACAGGTACGGCCGAGCAGACGAGGAGGCCGGTGATCGACCACGGCCCGCGCCCGCGGTCGTAGACGAGCAGCGTCAACACGATCAGTGCCATGTCGTCCCCGAAGGAGCTCAGTGCTCGTGCAGGCAGCATCAGACGGAGGTCCCGATGTCGCCAGATCGAGCGGGTCGAGAAAATGTGAAGCACTTGCTTCACAGATGTAAAGTAACTCCTTCAGATATCTCGTGCAACGCCTACGATCAAAGGGCATGAGTCGCGACCGTTCCGCACCGCGCCGGCGTTCTCCCTCGAACGGCGTTCGATTACGGGATCCGGGCGCGCTGCGCGCCCTCGCTCACCCGGCTCGTCTGGCCGTCGTCGACGAGCTGTATCAGGGGGTTGACCGCACCGCGAGCGAGCTTGCCGAGCTGACCGGGCTCACGCCTAGCGCGATGAGCTATCACCTGCGTGCGCTCGAGCGCTGGGGAATCGTGGAGCGAGCCGATGCCCGCACTGACGGACGAGAGCGGCCCTGGCGAGGGCCCGGCCGTTCACTGTCGCTGGTCTCCGATCTTTCGACCCCGGCGATCCGGGCGCAGGACCTGATCGTCGACACCTCGTTGCAGCAGCTTCGCGACGAGTTCCACCGCTGGTCGTCGGCCGAGGCGAATGAAACTGCCCAGTGGCGTGAGGGGACGGGGCTGAGCAGATCGTTGCTCTGGCTCACGGCCGCAGAGACTGCAGCGTTGTCGGCTGAGCTGAACGCTGTCGTTGACAAGTACGACATCGAGGGTAGAGACACCGCCGAACATCCCGAAAGCTCGCGCCGGCTGCTCTGCCTGCTCGCGATCGTCCCGATCGTGCCGAGCTCGGACCAGCCTCGATCGGAGGAGAGCAGGTCGTAACTAGGCTTCAGCGTCATGGCCGCGGAGCGCTGGACGACCTTTGATTGCTACGGGACTCTGATCGACTGGAATCTCGGTATTCGCCGGGAGCTCGAACGGCTCTTCGGGGTCGAGGCGGCGCCACATCTGCTCGAGCGCTACCACGAGCTCGAGCCCGAGCTCGAGACGGAGCCGTTCCACACGTATCGGGAGGTGCTGTCGCTCGCCCTGGAGCAGCTGGCGCAGGAGGAGAGCATCCAGCTACCGGAGGGAGAGTCCGGGGCGCTCGCGCGCTCGCTACCGGACTGGCCGCCGTTTCCAGAAGTCCCAGCGGCGCTCGCCGAGCTCCGTGCCCGCGGCTGGCAGCTCGCGATTCTCTCGAACAGCGATCACGATCTGATCGCCGCCTCGGAAAGGCAGCTCGGCGTCCCGTTCGATCTCGCGATCGTGGCCGAGGACGTGAAGTCCTACAAGCCCGCGCACGGGCACTGGGAGCGCTTCTTCGAGGCGACGGCGGCCGACCGCGAGCACCACATCCACGTGGCCGCAAGCCTCGTCCACGACATCGCGCCTGCGCGCGAGCTGGGGCTGCGCTCCGTCTGGATCAACCGGCTCGGCGAGCAAGCGAATCCAGAGCCCGACCGAGAGCTGCCCGACCTCTCGGGGCTTCCCGACGCGCTCGATGGATTGGTGCCGGCATGAGCACAGACGCCCGCGTAAGGCCGCCGCAGGCGGGTGAGCTCGAGACCGTCGCCGACCTTCTCAACGAGCACTCGCGCCGCGTTCACGGGACGGACAACACGACCGTGGCGCAGCTTCAGCAGTACTGGGAGTCGCCCGACGTCGACTTTCCCGAGGATGTGTTGGTCGCCGAGAAGGACGGCACGTTGGTCGGCTATGCGGACATCGGCATCTGGGGGGACCACGCGTGGCTCGACCTACGCGGGTTGGAGCCCGAACCTCTCCACCCCCTGCTGGCGGCAATCGAAGCTCGAGCGGCCAAGAAGAAGCCCGGTGCGAACCTGATCGGCTATCTGGAGGAGAACGACCAGATCGCCCACGAGGCCTTCGATCACGCCGGCTATCGCGTGATCCGCCACTCCTTCCGGACGGAGATCGAGCTCGGCGACGTGGTTCCCGAGCCCGTGTGGCCGGAAGGGATCGCGGTGCACACTCTGCGCGAAGGAGAAGAAAAACGGGTGTACGACGCGCACATGGAGTCCTTCGCGGATGCGTGGTTGTTCACACCCGAGCCCTTTGAGCAGTGGTCTCACTGGTTCGTCAACGATCCGGCGTTCGATCCCACGCTCTGGTATCTCGCCGAGGACAGGGCCGACCTGGCGGGAATCCTGATCGGAAACGTGTCTCAGACCGAGCCCGACCTGGGCTGGGTGCGAATCCTCGGTGTCGTTCCCGCATACAGGCGACGCGGGATCGCCCAGGCCCTACTCCAAGAGGCCTTCGCGGAGTTCCGGCGCCGCGGTCTCCAGCGCGGCGGCCTCGGCGTCGACGCGCAGAGCCAGACCGGTGCGGTGGAGCTCTACGAACGGGCCGGCATGCACGTTGCCCGCCCGGGTCTGCAACTGGAGAAGGTGATCAACCCGTGATCGGCAATAATCGAAGCGCCTTGGCTAGCCCACGCATCGACGTCTCGATCGAGCACAAGAACCTGCCGGAGGAGTCCCGGGACGAAAAGCAGCACCCCAACACCTGCCCAGCCTGCGGCTCGCACTATCGGGAGGACGAGCTGGAGCGAAACCTCCGCGTCTGCCAGCACTGCGGCCACCACTTCCCCGTCAAGGCACGCGCCCGGATTGCCCAGCTCGCCGACGACGGGGCCTTCGAGGAAGAAGCGGCGGAGCTCCGCTCCGAGGATCCCCTCGGCTTCTTCGACCTCCGGCCGTACACCGAGCGGCTGGCCGAGGCCGAGGTCTCGACGGGCTTGGGCGATGCGATGGTGATCGGGCGCGCCGCGATCGAGGAGCAGCAGTGCCAGCTCGCGGTTATGGATTTCTCGTTCATGGGCGGATCGATGGGGAGCGTCGTCGGCGAGAAGCTCTCTCGCGCCTGCGAGGCTGCGGTGGATCGCGAGGTGCCGCTGGTGGCCGTGACGGCGTCGGGCGGCGCTCGCATGCAGGAGGGGATCCTCTCGTTGATGCAGCTGCCGAAGACTGTGTGCGCAGTCGAGGATCTCCGTGACGCACGCTGCGGCTTCATCAGCGTGATGACCCACCCGACGACGGCGGGAGTCCTGGCCAGCTTCGCCAGCCTTGGTGACGTGATCGTGGCCGAGCCCGGCGCCCTGCTCGCCTTCACCGGCCCGAGAGTCGTTCAGCAGACCACGCGCGAGAAACTCCCCGACGATTTCGGGCTCGCCGAGTCGAACCTTCGTTACGGGCACCTCGATGCAATCGTGCCGAGGGGCGAGCTCCGCTCCTTCCTCGGCCGCGCGCTGAGGCTCTTCACCAATGCCAGGTGAAGCCGAACGCCATTTGCGCGAGCGCCTGAACCGGCTCAGAGGGCTGCCGCTCCTCAGGGGTACGCGGCTCTCGGGCGAGCTCGAGCGCCTTCAGCGGCAGCTCGACCGCATCGAGGCCGAGCCGACCGACGAGGAGATCTGGCGCTCCGTCGAGCTGGCCCGCCATTCGCAAAGGCCCTACACCCTCGACTACGTCGAGCGCCTGTTCGAGGACTTCATCGAGCTGCACGGAGATCGTGCCCGGGCAGAGGATCCCGCACTGGTCACCGGTCTCGGCCGTTTCCAGGGGAAGACGGTGGCGCTCATCGGCCAGCAGAAGGGGCGCGACATCAACGAGCGTACGCGGCGCAACTTCGGCATGCCGCATCCCGAGGGCTACCGCAAGGGAATGCGCGTGATGGAGATAGCGCAACGCCACCAGTTTCCGCTCGTCACGTTTCTCGACTCGCCCGGCGCGTACCCGGGTGTCGCCGCCGAGCAGCATGGACAGGGCGGGGCGATCGCCCGCTCGCAGGCTCTGATGGCGCGCCTCACCGTGCCGATCGTCGCCTGTGTGATCGGAGAGGGAAACTCCGGGGGCGCGATCGCCATCGGTCTGGTCGACCGCGTGCTGATGCAGGAGAACGCGATCTACTCCGTGATCACGCCGGAGGGCTGCGCGGCAATCCTCTGGCGTGACGCCGGCGAGGCGCGCAAGGCGGCCGCGGCCTTCAAGCCCGATGCCGTCCACTGTCAGGAGCTCGGTGTGATCGACGAGATCGTCAAGGAGCCTCAGGGCGGCGCCCATCTCAATCCGGACGAGGCCGCGCGCCTACTCCGCGAGTCGCTCGCCCGCACGCTCGACGAGCTCGGTGTCATCCCCGGCGAGGAGCTTCGTGAACAGCGGCGCGACCGCTATCGCAGGGTGGGCATCTACACGGCCCGAGCGGTCGAAACCGCTAATCAAAGCGCTTCCTGAACTCTTTCCACAGCCGGACGCTGAGCCGTTCATCCCCAGATTCCACAGCGTTTTCCCCCGGTCCCCAACAATGCGCCGAGGCCGGCTGACGCCGGCCTCGAGCGCTGACCCCCTGGTGTAGGGATGAGTTCTTCAGGACGTACGTGTCCTGTTTCTCGGCCTTATATGACCGGGTAGCCAATCTTCAAACATCGCGTGTCCAGTATGAATTCCGTCGTGTCGACCGGTCAGCTCAGACGGGCCATGCGCGGGGTGCCTTAGGTGGCGAAGCTTGCGGAGTACCGCAAGAAGCGGGACCCGAAGAAGACCCCTGAGCCTTTCGGGGGCAAGAAGCGCGGCCAGGAGCCGATCTTCGTCGTCCAGCGGCACGATGCTCGGCGCCTTCATTACGACTTTCGGCTCGAGCGAGACGGCGCCCTCGCCAGCTGGGCGGTGCCGAAAGGCGTACCGCTCGAGCCCGGGCAGCAGCACCTCGCCGTCCACGTCGAGGATCACCCGCTCGAGTACGCGAGCTTCGAGGGCGAGATCCCGAAGGGCGAGTACGGGGCGGGAACGGTCGAGATCTGGGATCGCGGCACCTACGAGCTCGTCGAGGAGAAGCGCGACGGCGGGCTCACCGTCCGGCTCCACGGGAAACGACTGGACGGCACCTACGCGCTCGTGCCGGCGAAGCTCTCCGGCGATCCGAAGAACTGGCTGATCATCCGGAAAAAGGACGACTCCGCCGCTGCTCGCGCTCCGCGCAGGTATCAGCCGATGCTCGCGACGCTCGCGGAGGAGGTCCCGAAAGGCGACGGCTGGACCTTCGAGATCAAGTGGGACGGCTACCGGATTATCGCGACGGTCGCCGGTGGCGAGCCCGAGCTCCGGACCCGGAAGGAGCAGGACTACACGCAGCGTTTCGAGAACGTGGCGAAGGAGCTCGCCAAGGCGCTCAAGACCCCCGACTGCGTCGTCGACGGCGAGGTCTGTGCCCTCGACGAGGAGGGGCGCCCGAGCTTCTCGGCGATGCAGCAGGGCAAGCGCGGCACACCGATCGTCTACTACGTCTTCGATCTGCTCGAGGTCGAGGGCGAGCCGATCGTCGATCTCCCGCTGGAGGAGCGGCGCAAACGGCTCGAGAAGCTTCTGGACAAGCGCAACAAGACCGTTCGCCTCTCTGAGGGCTTCGACGACGGCAACGCGCTGCTTTCCGCGGCTGAGCAGCAAGGGCTCGAGGGGATCATGGCCAAGCGCCTCGGCTCGCGGTACCTGCCGGGAAAGAGAACCCGCGACTGGCTCAAGATCAAGGGCCACGGCCGCCAGGAGTTCGTGATCGCCGGCTACACGAAGGGGCAAGGTCGCCGCGCGACCACGCTCGGCTCGCTCGTGCTCGGCACGTATGACGAGGGCGGCGAGCTCGTCTACGTCGGGAACGTCGGCACCGGATTCAACGACAAGGAGATCGAGCGCCTGCTCCGCAAGCTGAAGCCGCTCGAGCGCGACACGCCGCCGTTCAAGAGCGTGCCGAAGATGCCGAGAGTGCGCAAGGGCGACATCGTCTGGGTCGAGCCGAAGCTCGTCGCCGAGGTCGAGTTCGCGGAGTGGACGCACGACGGCCGTCTGCGCGCCCCCGCGTACAAGGGCCTTCGTGAGGACAAGGACGCGACCGAGGTTCGCCGCGAGGAGCCGCCGATGGCCACTGAGATCCGGAAGGGCAAGCGCGTGCTCAAGCTCTCCAACGTCGACAAGCTCTTCTGGCCCGAGGAGGGCATCACGAAGGGCGACCTCCTCTCGTATTACCAGCGGGTCGCGCCCGTCCTCGCCCCCCACCTCAAGGATCGCCCGTTCACGATGAAGCGGTATCCCGACGGCTGGCAGGGCAAGTTCTTCTTCCAGAAGGACGCGCCGAAGGGCATCCCGGACTGGATCCCGACGGCGCCGATCGTCGTCTCGACCCGCGACCAGCCGCGGCAGAAGAGGCGGATCGAAGCGCCGCTCGTGAACGACGACCTCGCTCTGCTCTGGATGGTGAACATGGGCTGTATCGACCTCAACACGTGGTACTCGCGGATCGACAAGCCGGAGCGCCCGGACTGGGTGCTCTTCGATCTCGATCCTTCCCCGGACGTCGGCTTTCCCGAGACGATTCAGGTCGCGCTGCTCGTGAGGCAGGCACTCGACATGCTCGACCTCGAGAGTTTCGTGAAGACGAGCGGCTCGGAGGGGATTCACATTCTCGTGCCGATCGCACGGCGCCACACGTACGCGGATACCCGTGAGTTCTCGGCGATCATCGCCGGCGCGCTTGCGCGCACGCACCGTGGGCTCGTGACCACGGAGTGGTCGAAAGCGAAGCGCCGCGGCGTGCTGATCGACTCGAACCAGAACGGCGAGGGCAAGACGATCGCCTCCGTCTATTCGGTGCGCCCCAAGGCCGGCGCGCCCGTCTCGACGCCGCTGCGCTGGGACGAGGTGAACGACGGGCTGGACCCGGCCGCGTTCACGATGGAGGCCGTTCTCGAACGGGTCGAGCAGCACGGCGACCTCTTCAAGGGCGTGCTCGAGAACAAGCAGTCGCTCTCGGCGGCGCTCAAGACACTGCGCTGAATCCGACCGCTAGGTCGGCGGGAAGGCGGTTAGACCGCGGCCGCGGCGGGGGCGCGCTCGATCGAGAGCACGCGCTCGAGCGCCGCGACGCACTTCGCGTCGAAGGAGGTATCGCTTTCCTCCCGCAGGAGTGCAACGGCGCGCTCGTGCGGCCAGCGTTTCTGTAGACGCGGCGTGAGATGAGCGCGTCGTACACGTCGCAGACCCCGAGGATGCGCGCGTCGAAGGAGATCAGCGAGCCGTTGGCGCCGTGCGGGTAGCCGGAGCCGTCGAGCCGCTCGTGATGATCCCGGACGAGTTGCCGGACGCTCTCGTCGAAGCCGAGGTCGACGAGCATCTTCTCTCCCCACTCCCGCCGCGTGTGCTCCTCGGTGTATTCGTCCTTCTTTGCCAGGGACAGAGTGAGCGCGCGGACCTGTGCGCCGAGGAACGCCTCCTCGGTGGTGACGAGGTCGGCACCGCTGACGTCACCGACGAGTGGTCGCGACTGGGCGGTGCGCTGGAGGTCGAGCGCCACGGGGATGAAGACGACGACGATGCCGAGCAGCTCCAGCCAGTGCCCGATCCACCAGCCGAGCTCCATCCCGTTGAGCAACATCGCCGGTGGCAGTGCCGTGGCGAGCCAGACGAGTCCGACTGCGACCCCGAGATCGGACCGGCGGCGCGTGAGCAGGAAGGTGCGTACCGCGCGGAGCGTCAACAATCCGCAGAGAGCCAGCCCGATCACGAGCACCGTCAGCGCGGAGGTGCTTCCGGGCGTCGGAACGGCGGGGACGGCGCTCGGGACGAGCATTCCGACCACCCCGAGGGTCACCACGGAGGGGACCAGAACCGCTTGGAGCAGAAGGAGCGGCTTGACGCCTCGCGGCCGCCGCAGCGCGGGCAGCGCCGATAGAGCAAGCACGGCGGCGCCGACCGGCAGTGTCGCGCCGCCCGTGAAGGCGACGACGCCGCTCATCTCGACCAGAATGCCCGGTGTCGCGATTCCATGCAGGGCGAGCAGCGCTGCCATGACCGTGAATGCGGTTCCGACCAGGATCGTCCGAGCGTCACGCCGCTTAGCGCCCGCGATCGTCAAGGCGAATGCCGCCACCGACGCGGCGAAGGCAGTCAGGCCGACATCCTTGAAGTGAACCTGAGGCGTGAACATCACGGCCGGTGTGCCAGCAAGGTGAGCGCGCCGAGTGGGAGCAGAGCGACCAGGGCTCCGAGAGCCAGGCCGAGAGGCTCGCTTCTGCTGCGCCGCATGCTTGAAAGGGAATCGGGCGCGCGGCTTGGCGTTCCCCTCCTCGAACGAAGGATGTCTAGACCGCTGGAGCTCGGACGAAGTCGTAGATGAAGCCGACTTCGTCGAAGCCGAGCTTGCGATAGAGCTCTTGCGGCCAGTCGTCTCGGTGGGCAAGCAGGAAGGTGAGGTCGTTGCCTGCCTCGCGTGAAGCTGCGAGCGCGTGCGAGACAGTCGCCCGCGCAAGCCCTCGGTTCCGGTACGGCTCGAGAGTCATCACGGCTTCGATCTGCCCGGTTTGCCCGTCCGAGTAGAGGTCGCAGTAGCTGACCAGCGCCCCGTCGACTCGCGCCGCGAAGAAGCGCGTCTCGATCGTCTCCATCACGACCCGCTTGTTGTCGACGAGCTGACGCACAACCTCGGAGTCCTGGCCGAAGGGCTCGCTCCGAATGCCGTCGACCCAGATCGGCTCGAGTTCTTCGAACGAGACCTCCTCCACGAGGGAGGTATCGGCGGGGCGGTCGGGCTCGCGGCCGGCGACCATGACGAGGTCGCATTGCGAGGCCCAGCCGAGCCCGCGGAAGCCCGCTTCGAGGCGAGCGCCGACGGCTCCTTCGTGGACCTCGATCCTGCGATGGCGCAGGCCCGCTCCCCCGAGGACGCGGTCGGCCTCGGCGGCGAGCAGCCGGGCTGAAACCTGGTCCAGGTGCTCCTCGGCTAGCAGATAGTTGCGACTCCAGACCCGAGGCAGGCTCTGATCGAGATGGGCGACTCCGAAGGCAAACGGCAACGTTTGTCTCGCGGCGCGATGGTCGAGGGCGCGGAGGAAAGCGAGGCAGCGCGCGAGCTCAGTCATCACCGAGCCTCGTCGGGTGGCCCAGCGTTCCGAGCTCGGCGATGTCGCGGCGGAAGAACAGCGCGACCGTCCAGTCGGTTACGACGCGCAGCTTCCGTGACAGGAGCGGCAGCTGGTAGAGGTGGTACGTCCTCGTCACGAACCAGCCGATGAAGCCGCGCAGGGGGAGGCCGAACACGAGCGCGATGCCCTTGTGGCGGCCGAGAGTTGCGACCTGGCCGAGGGTGCGGTAGCGGTAGGGCCGCGGATCGCTCTGCAGGTTCTTGGCCAGGCGCCTCGCCTGACGGAGTGCATGCTGCGAGGTCGGCGGGTCCGGCAGACCGGGTGTTGCCTCGTTGGGCACCAGGGCACAGTCGCCCAGCGCCCAGAGCCCGTCTCGCTCCTCGACGCGCAGGGTTGAGTCGACCCGCACACGCCCCCGCTCGTCGAGCGGAACCTCGAGGTGGGCGAGCAACGGATTCGCGCGCACGCCTGCGGTCCAGACCAGCGTGTGCGACGCGATCCGCTCTCCGCCCGAGAGCACGATCGTGCTGGGCCCGACCGACTCGAGCGTCGTCGACGTACGAATCTCGATCCTCCGCTTCGCGAGCTGGCGCGCCGCGTAGTCGCCTAGCCTCGAGGGGATCTCGGGCAGGATCTTCGGGGCCGCGTCGACGAGGATCCAGCGTGTCCGATATCGGGGGAGCTCCGGGTAGTAGCGCATGGCGTCCCGAACGAGATCGGAGAGCTCGGCGAGCGCCTCGACACCCGCGTAGCCCGCGCCCACGAAGACGAACGTGAGGTGGGCCTCGGCGCGGCCTCGGTCGGTCTCCGTCACAGCGGCCTCGAGCTGCCGCAGGACGTGGTTTCTCAGATGAATGGCATCGGGGAGGTCCTTGAAGCCGAGCCCGTGCTCTGCCAGTCCGGGGATGGGGAGCACGCGCGAGACCGAGCCCAGCGCGAGCACAGCACGCTCGTACCCGATCTCGAACGTGCCGGCTCCGGTTTCGACCGTCGCAGCCCGTCGCTCCGGGCTGAGGCCGGTCAGGCGACCGAGCAGGAGCTCTGCATGCGGGCACATCACCCTGAGTGGGACGACGACGTGCCGCGGCTCCAGCATGCCCGAGGCGGCCTCCGGCAAGAGCGGTGTGAAGAGCATGAAGTTCTCGAGGCTGACGATCGTCGAGCCCCGCCGGCCGAGCAGGCGCGCGACGTAGGAGCCGGCGAAGCCGCCGCCGAGGACGAGCGTGCCGCCGCGGGCCCGGCGCCGCTCTACCATCGCCCCGTGCAGATCGCGGTCATCGGCAGCGGCTCCGAGCACGAAGCGCGAGCGGAGGCGGTCGGACGCCTACTCGCCGAGCGCGGCTGTGTAGTCGTCACCGGCGGTCTGGATGAGGTGATGGCCGCTGCGGCTCGCGGTGCGAAGGAAGCGGGAGGCACGACGATCGGGATTCTCCCCGGCGAGCGCCGAGCTGATGCGAACCAGTGGATCGACCACGCAGTCGTCACGGGCATCGGCCATGCCCGGAACCTCGCCGTCGTCGCGAGCGGTGATGCCGTGATCGCGGTCGGAGGCAGCTGGGGCACGCTGGCCGAGATCGGCTTTGCCCGGCGGCTGGGGCGTCGGGTCGTCGTGCTCGAGCCCGGCTGGCGGGTGGAGGGCGAGGGCATCGAGCGGGCCGCGACGCCTGCCGACGCGGTCGAGCTCGCGCTCAGCGCCGCAGAAGCGGTCGGGTGAGGCAAGTCGGACCGCCGTCGCCCTTGCGCGAGAGCTCTCGGCCCTGAAAGACGCGGACGTCGACGCCTGCCCTCTCCAACCGGGAGCGGGTCTGAGGATTGCCGTCGAGGGCGAGCGCGATTCGCGGCGCGAGCGCGAGGACGTTGCAGCCCATTGACTCGAACTCCTCCTCCGGCACTTCGACGAGCTCGATGCCACGTTGCGCGAGCAGCTCGACCAGGCGAACGGGCAGCAACGGGAGGTTGACGAGCGCGAGATCGTGGTCGAGCGGGCTGATCAGCGAGAGCAGGTGCAGCACCTCGCTGCGACCGTGATGGTGAGGAAGGTCGAAGGCGATCACCTCGACGCCGGGCAGAGCGGCCGCGAGTTGGCCGATCGCCGCTTGATTCGTCCGGTAGCCGAGGCCGACGAGCAGGGTCTTCTCGTCGAGCCACATCGTGTCGCCGCCCTCGGCGCGGGCCGGCTCCGTCAGCTCGGCCGTGATCGGGACACCGGCCGCGGCCAAATCCGCGGCCATTCCTTTCGCCTCGCCGCGCCGTTCCTTCTGCCTAGCCGGAGCAGAATCGCTCCCGACTCCGCGACGAGCGCCGGGTCGTAGACGTAGATCGCATCAGGGTTACCGTCTGCAGCGCTTTCGGCGACGACGATCTCGGCGCCCTCGGAGGCGAGCGCCTCGCAGAAGGCGTCGTGCTCGGCGGCGATGCGCTTCGTGTCGGGCTCCGAGCGCCAGCCGTACTCGCGCCAGCGCGAGAAGTCTTCGCCCGGAGGACGTACGAGCACGCGCCGCAGCGGCGCGGTCATGCTCTGGGCGCCGTAGCTCACGCTGCGAGCATCCTGTTCAGGAGCTCGTGCGCGCTGGCTTTGTCCAGCGGCTCGTTGAGGTTTCCGCACTTCGGAGACTGGACGCATGAGGGGCAGCCGCTCTCGCAGGGGCAGCCCTCCAGCATCTTGGCCGTGTCCTCGATCCAGCCCTCGAAGACGTCGAAGCCGCGCTCGGTGATTCCGACGCCCCCGGTGTGGCCGTCGTAGACGAAGATCGTCGGTCGCCCGGTCTGGAAGTGCAGGTTCGTCGAGAGCCCGCCGATGTCCCAGCGGTCGCACATCGCCCACAGCGGGAGGATGGCGATCATCGCGTGCTCGGCTGCGTGCAAGGTGCCAAGGAGCTGGGGCATCTCTTCCAAGCCGGCGAGCTGGTCAGTCTCGGGCAGATACCAGACGGCTTCCGTGTCGAAGGTCGTCTGTGGTAGGTCGAGAGCCACGAGCTCGATCGTGGACTGATCCCGGATCGACTTCTTCTGGTAGCCGACGACCTGCTCGGTCACGCTGACGCGGCCGAACGAGAGCTCCAGCCCGAGGCGCCGCTCGGTGCGCAGTGTCTCCTCGATCGCCGTCGTCGTCTCTTTCTTCGTCTGGGTGTAGTAGTCGCCGGTGAAGGGCTCGACGAGCGCGCCGCGGGCGGCGAGGTCGAGCGCTGCGACGCGGTAGCTCTCGCCGAGGTGGAGGTAGATCGCCCCTTCGTGCACGGTCGAATAGGCGCGCTCGCGCTCGATCGTCCCCAGCACGGAGCCGGTCTGCGACTCGACGACTGTGAAGACGTCGGGGCTCGCCGAGCGGAGCCCGAAGCGGGCGGCCGGATAGTCCCGGCCGGCCCAGACGTAGCCCGCGTCTGTCTTCTTCAGCTCGGGATGCTCGGCGGCGCGTAGCAGCGCCTCCGCTCCGAGGATCTCTGCGTCCGCCTCGTCCAGAGGCGCCTCGAAGGCAGCCGCCGCGACATGCCCGTCGAGCACGCGCGGGTTCTCGTGGTCGAGGATCGCAGCCTCCACGCGCCGCTCGAGGAGGGTCTCCGGCTCGCGCATGAAGTACTGGTCGAGCGCATCCTCACTCGCCACGAGTACCGCGAGGCCGTGCCCACGGCGGCCGGCCCGGCCCCACTGCTGGCGCAGGCTGGCGACTGTGCCGGGAAAGCCGACGGAGATGACGCAGTCGAGCAGGCCGACGTCGATCCCGAGCTCGAGCGCATTCGTCGCGCTGACGCCGAGCAGCTCGCCGGCGAACAGCCGCTGCTCGATCTCACGCCGCTGCGCAGGCGTGTAACCGGCCCGATACGGCGAGAGAGCGGAAGCATCGCCGAGCCGCTCGGCGGTGAACTTGTGGATCAGCTCGGCGGCCCGCCGGCTCTTGGCGAAAACGAGGGTGCGCAGGCCGCGCGTGACCAGATCCGCCATGAGCTTCGAGGCCTCCGCGAGCGCGCTCCCGCGCAGGCCGAGCTCTTCGTCGAGCAGCGGGGGGTTCCAGAGCGCGACGGTGCGCTCGGCCTTCGGCGCACCGTCGTCCTCGATCACGGTGAAGTCGATCCCGAGCAGAGAACGGGCGAGCTCGCCGGGATTGCCGATCGTCGCGGAGGCGAGCAGGAACTGCGGATCGGCTCCGTAGATGCGTGCGAGACGCCGCAGCCGCCGCAGGACGTTCCCGACGTGTGAGCCGAAGACCCCGCGGTAGACATGGGCCTCGTCCACGACCACATAGCGAAGGTTCGAGAGGACGTCGCCCCAGCGGTCGTGGTGCGGCAGGACGCCGATGTGCAGCATGTCGGGATTCGTCAGGATCAGGTTCGCCCACTTGCGGATCTGCCAGCGGCGCTCGCTCTCGGTGTCGCCGTCGTAGATCGCCGGCCGAACACGTTTGACCATCAGGGCGGAGAGCGATCGGATCTGATCCTGTGCAAGTGCTTTCGTCGGGTAGAGGTAGAGCGCGCGCAGCTTTGGCTCCTCCGCGAGCGCGGCGAGCACCGGGAGGTTGAACGCGAGCGTCTTGCCGCTCGCAGTCCCGGTGGTGACCACGAAGTGCTCACCTCGCGCGGCCGCCTCCCAGGCCTCGGCTTGGTGCGAGTAGAGCGAGTCGATTCCGCTCGCTTCCAATCGCCCACGCAGGCCAGTCGGAACATCGGCAGGCAACGGCGCCGTGATCGGCACCCTGGCGGGCTCGGCGCCGAGGTAGGCGAGCTCCTCGCCCTGCAGCAGATCGTCCCAGAGCGCGACGTCGACTGTCATCGGCGGCACCGAACGGCGACCATGTAGAGGTATTCGCGGGTCTTCAGCTCCTCGCGACTCACCCCCTGATGCTAGCCCTGGTGTCTCGGAGCCCGCGGTCGATTTCAGCTAGGCATGTGGTTCGCGCTCGCGGGCTCCGATTATTTTGTTTCACGAGGCGCGAGGCGTAAAGTAGAGGTGGAGGGTCGTCTGGGATGAATGAAATGCTGCTGCGGTGCTGATGCCACGGACCTTGACGGTGGTCATGGTGGTGGCTGTCGCGCTGCTGGCGGGCGCCACTTCGGCCAATGCCGACCAGATCTTCAGCGACGGCTTCGAGTCGGGCGACTTCTCGGCCTGGAGTCAGGTGCAGATCGCCGGCGATGGGACGGCGGTCGTCCAGAGCGCGATCGTCCGCACCGGCTCGCTCGCGGCCCGGCTCGCGGAGAGCTCGACCGCCGGGTCGAAGGCGTACGTGCGCAAGACCTTCGGCTCCGCGCAGCAGGACCTGACGGCAAGCGGCGACTTCCAGGTCCTGCAGCAGGGCGCAACCGGCGGCAATGTCCCCTTCTTCCGCTTCCTCGACCCGAGCTCGGTCCGGCTCGTGAGCGTCTACCGGCAGAACGGGACGAGCGGATCGATCGGCCTCGGCTACGGGGGGAGCTACTTCTCGACCAGTGGGTCGCTGCCGCTGAACACCTGGGCGACGATCGCGCTCCACGATCTCCGGAACCCCGCAGGACGGGCAGACGCTGACCGCGAGCCCGGGCAGCTGGAGCGGGACGCAGCCGATCACCTACGCCGACCAGTGGCAGCGCTGCAACTCGAGCGGTGCCAACTGCGCCCCGATCAGCGGCGCCACCAGTCCGACCT